>Ga0181578_10003873_pt1 | contig 13477 bp, 13 predicted proteins | sample 071ome_21_FD_148659 | JGI IMG/M metagenome (GOLD analysis project Ga0181578, IMG submission 148659) | Coastal salt marsh microbial communities from the Groves Creek Marsh, Skidaway Island, Georgia - 071401CT metaG (spades assembly) | ecosystem: Environmental > Aquatic > Marine > Intertidal zone... | reverse complement strand
TGAGACGGGCTCAGCTAAACGACTGACCGCAGCCGCAGGTGCGCTGGGCGTTGGGGTTGTCGATAGAGAAGCCAGCGTCCTGCAGGCCGTCCTTGTAGTCGAGGGTCGCTCCCTCGAGCAGCTGAGCCGACTGCGGGTCGACGACCACATCGACACCGGAGAAATCCTTGGTGATGTCGTCGGCGGCGCGGTCGGTGTCGAAGTACATCTCGTACGAGAAGCCCGAGCAGCCACCGGGACGAACGGCGACACGAAGGGCCAAGCCCTCCTCGCCTTCGGCGGTGATGAGCTCGTTGACCTTCGACGCTGCGTTGTCGGTGAGCATGATCATGAGGGGTTCCTCCTGAAGGACGGAGATGCGACGGTCTCGTCGAACCAGTGTTCCGCAGTGTACCGGTCCATGGGCCGTCGGTGGAAGCCGACCGGCAGGCAAATGAACGACGTCAGACAGACCTCTGCCCGTAGGCCCGTCCGACGCCTATCCTGACGGCCGTGACCACGCCATCGCCGCCGACCCCCGACCATGTCATGGGCCTGATGCGTGGCGTCATCGATCCCGAGCTCGGCAGCGACATCGTCGAACTGGGCATGGCGAAGGGTGCAACTGTTACGGACGACGGCTGGGTCCGGTTGCAGATCGACCTCACCACCAGCGGCTGCCCGTTGCGAGGCCAGATCCAGAAAGACGTTCGCGCCCGTCTCACCTCGCTGCCCGGCGTCAGCCGGGTCACCATCGACTGGGGCGAACTCACCCAGGAAGAGCGCTCCGAAGCCATGGCCAAGGCCCGCTTCAATGTGAGCCAGAACGCCCCGGACACGAGCATCCCCGCAACCACCAAGGTCGTGATGGTCGCATCAGGCAAGGGCGGGGTCGGCAAGTCTTCGATCACGACGAACCTCGCCGCAGCACTGGCCGAGCAGGGGTACGCCGTCGGAGTGATGGACGCGGACATCTGGGGATTCTCGGTGCCACGCATGCTCGGTGTCGACGGCGACCTCGTCAGCGTCGAAGGACGAATCAAGCCCCTCGTGCGCACCATCGGCACTGGGCGTCTCGAGGTTGTGTCGATGGGGTTCCTCGTCGCTCAAGAAGACTCGGCACTGATGTGGCGAGGCCTCATGCTCAACCGGGCCGTCCAGCACTTCTGCCAGGACGTCGCCTGGCCGAGCGACCTCGACTATCTCCTGATCGACATGCCGCCTGGCACCGGTGACGTGCAGATGGGCCTCGCCAAAATGCTTCCTCGCGCCGAGATGCTCATCGTCACGACCCCGGCCCTCAACGCCCAGAAGGTCGCAGCCCGCGTGGCTGACATGGGCGCCAAGAACTACCTGCGCATTGTCGGCGTGATCGAGAACATGAGCGAGTTCGTCGCGCCAGACGGCTCCCGCCACTCCCTGTTCGGCGCAGGCGGAGGGCGTCAACTCGCCGCTGACATTGGCGCCCCGCTGCTGGGGCAGGTGCCGATCGAGCCCGTGGTGAGTGAGGGCGGCGACATCGGCGAGCCGGCGGTCCTCGGCGAAGGTGCTGCTGCCGGCGAGTTGCGTTCGATCGCGAAACGGATCGCCGAGGAATACATCCCCCCGGTCGAGATGGCTGGCTGCAGTGCTCGAATGCTCGATGCGGCCGTCGCTGCGCTCGACGCCATGGACAGTGCGGAAGGCGTCGCCTGATCGACGATCAGGAATCGAGTTCGGGAGGGTCGTCCGGGCGGTCGTACTCCACGTCACCGACATCGATGACCTCGCCCGAGCCACTGAAGCCCGGCCCCCATGGCCCAGCCCCGCCCGGACCACCGAACCCGCCCGACCCCGGCATCCCGCCGCCACCCATCGGGCCACCCGAACCGGTGAACGTGACGCGATCGCGATAGCGAGCGATCAAGGCCGTTCGGATAACAATCCGGCTCGGCGGAAAGAGACAGAGCAGACCGATACCGTCCGTGACGAAGCCCGGCGTCAGCATGAGGGCGCCTGCGACCGCAACGAGGAGACCATCGATCAATTCCCGGGTGGGGAGCTCGCCGCTGTTGAGTCGACCCTGGATCCGGCCCATCAGACCGAACCCTTCGCGACGCACCATGAAGGCACCGACTGCCGACACCAGCACAACCAGGGCGAAGGTCTCGGCCGCTCCGATCACCGAACCAACCTGGAGCAGAACCCAGATCTCAAGGATTGGCAGCACGATGAAGGCCAGCATCAGGGCTCGAAACACGAACGCCAGCGTAGAAGCACCTGCTGACGGCGCCATACGTTCGCCGCCGTAAGCTGACGGGCGATGAGCGCTCCCGCCCAACGCCCACCGTCTGTCGACAGGTTGGCCCGCTCGATCGCCGACACCGGCCTCCCCCACCCGATGCTGGTGGACGCCGCCCGGGCGGCAATCGCAGCTGGAGCGCCAGACTCTGCTCGTGAGATCGCCGTTGCGACCGGGCGCCGCATGCTGCGACCCGTCATCAATGCAACCGGAACCATCCTGCACACGAACCTCGGTCGTGCACCGATGGCCTGGTCACAGCCCGAGCGGTACACCAACCTCGAACTCGACCTGACCAGTGGTCAGCGAGGGTCGCGAATGGCGACGGCTGGCGCGCTGATTGCCAAGGCGTGCGGAGCTGAGGACGCCATCGTGGTGAACAATTGCGCAGCGGCCGTCCTTCTTGTGCTCGGCGGGCTCGCCGACGGGAAAGACGTTGTCGTGAGTCGCAGTGAACTGGTGGAGATCGGCGGTGGATTCCGGATTCCGGAGGTGATGGCTCGTTCCGGGGCAAATCTCATTGAGGTCGGAACGACCAACCGCACCCGCGTTGACGATTTCGCTGCCGCCATCAACGCCCCCGACACTGACGTCGGCGTCGTCCTGCAAGTTCACCAGTCGAACTACAAGATCGTTGGCTTTACCGAGGCACCGACCACCGCGCAGCTGGGCGAACTCGACGCGCCGCTGGTGGCCGACACCGGCTCCGGGCTGCTTGACAGTCGGTGCCCGTGGCTCCGTGGCAACCCACCGGGCTGGCTCGCCGACGAACCCGCCGCTCGACAGACGCTGGAGGCCGGAGCCGGACTGGTCACTTTCTCCGGCGACAAGCTCTTCGGCGGCCCACAAGCAGGGATCATCGCCGGCGATGCCGAACTCGTTCGCCGCTGCGCGAAGCACCCACTCGCCCGCGCGCTTCGTCCTGGAGCGCTCGTGCTCGGTGCACTTCAGCAGACCGCCCTCGCCTATCTCGCCGAAGACGGCGATGCGATCCCGTTCTGGCGAATGGCCGGGCTCACCGTCGCCCAGCTCCACGAGCGGGCTGAGCGCTTCGGTGTGGGCGAGATCGCCGAGGTGATGTCGACCCCCGGCGGTGGAACGCTGCCCGGTGTGGAAATCCCATCGATTGGTGTCCGACTCGAAGGCGACCATCGAGAGGCGCTTCGGCGACTCGACCATCCGATCATCGCTCGTGTTGAAGACGACCACACCGTGGTCGATCTTCGCACGGTCCACCCCGACGACGACACGCTCGTAGCCGACGCCCTCCGGGCGATCGCCTGATCGGACGGCAGTGCACGTCGTCGCCACGGCCGGGCATGTCGACCACGGCAAGTCGACCCTCATCAAGGCGCTCACGGGCACAGACCCAGATCGACTCGAGGAGGAAAAGGCCCGCGGCCTCACCATCGACCTGGGGTTCGCCGGCACCAAGCTTCCGTCGGGCCGAGGTGTTTCGTTCATCGACGTGCCGGGCCACATCCGCTTCCTCAAGAACATGCTCGCCGGTGTCGGCGGGGTCGACGCGTGTGTCTTCGTGGTCGCTGCGACCGAGGGGTGGAAGCCCCAGTCCGAGGAACACCTCCGCATCCTCAGCCTGCTCGGGATCTCCCACGGCATCGTTGTGTTGACCAAGGTTGGTCAGGCGGGCGACGAACTCGCCGAACTGGCCCAGATGGAGATCGCGGAGCGTACCGAGGGGACCTTCCTCGAGCATGCCCCCGTGGTTCCTGTCGATGCGATCGACGGCATCGGCATGGAAGCCCTTCGTGATGCGCTCGACGGCATGCTCGACGAAACGCCAACCGCAGCCGACCACAAGCGACCCCGCCTCTGGATCGACCGGGTCTTTGCGGCGAAGGGGGCCGGCACGGTCGTCACCGGAACACTCACCGGCGGCATGGTCCGTGTCGAGGATCCGCTCGTGGCTCTGCCCGGAGGCCATGACGTGCGAATCCGCGCGCTCCAAAGTCAGTACGCCGAACGGACCAAGGTGGGGCCCGGTAATCGGGTCGCTGCGAACCTCTCGGGCGTGTCTCACGATCAACTCACCCGGGGCGATGTGCTCGTGCGGGGTGGAGACTGGCATCTCACCAGCAGGGTCGACGCCTCCCTTCAGGTGCTCGAATCTCTCGACCGGCCGGTCAGCCGCCGGGGCGCGCATCTGCTGTATTTGGGCTCTGGCGAGCACCCCGTCCGGGTCCGTGTGTTGGGTCCCGACACGATCGATCCTGGCGCAACCGGTTTCGTTCGCATGCACCTCCCGGTGGCGCTCCCGCTCGTTCCGGGCGATCGGTTCATCCTGCGCGAGTCGGGGCAGGGGGTCACACTCGGCGGTGGGGAGATCCTCGATGTGGACCCACAGATCGCTGCGGCTCGCGCTGTTCCTGACCGATCCGTCGAACGGGTGATTCGCGAGCGAGGCCGAGTCGACGTCGACCATTTGCGTCGCCTGACAGGCGAACGCTTCGAGCCTGACGTTGGACGCTGGGCGGTGGACCCCACCGAGCTCGCGCAGGTGGCCGCCGATCTTCGTTCGGCGGTGTCGGACGCCGATGCGCTCGGCCTTGACCTCGCCCCGCTCGACGAGTTCGAGCGAGCCGTTCTCGACACGCTCGATGACCTGGTCGTCGAAGGAGGGCGAGTCCGCCCGGCCGACGCCGTCGACCCCTTGGCCGGCAGTGGTGTGGTCGCCCGACTGGCCGCCGAACCGTTCGCTCCGCCCGCCATCGACGATGTCGACCCGGCCGAGATTCGGGAGCTGATTCGTCGAGGTGAACTCGTTCAACTCGACGGCGTGGTGTTCGCGGCGACTGCCCTCGACGACGCCGCTCGCGTCGTCGCCCGTCTGCTGGCTTCGTCACCGGACGGGGTCACCGTTGCGGCGGTTCGCGACGCCTGGGGCACCACCCGCAAGTTCGCTATCCCGCTGATCACCCGACTCGACGAAACCGGTGTCACCCGCCGTCGCGGCGATCTCCGAATCGCCGGGCCACGCCTTCCCGAGATCTGAACCCGGCTCGTTCAGACCCGGCTGAGATGGCGGCGTTCGGTTTCGGACATGCCGCCCCAGATTCCGTGGGGCTCACGAATCTGCATGGCGTACTCGAGGCATTCGTCGCGCACTGAGCAGCCTTCACAGATTCGCTTTGCGCTTGCTTCGCGGAACCGCTTCTCATCGCGGCGTTCGGGTGTGGTCGGCGGAAAGAACACCACCGCCTGCGGCCCGCGGCACGCGGCCCGAACCTGCCAGTCCATCGTTTGCGCACTGATCGCCATACGGTCCCCTGCTCTCAGAGGGACGGTGATATCAGGTTGCGCCGAATGTCACAAATGCTCTTCGTGGTGAGCCAGCATTTTTGGCCACCCTTCGTGAGATTCGACGATTTTTCGCCTCACCGGCACAGATCGGGCACGGTCGTGCGCCCCAATCGGACGCTGCCGAACTGGTTGACGTGCCGATGTCTCCTTCCCGGGGTGCATCGGCTGACGAACGCCTGACGGCCGATAGGCCGGTCAGCCGTCGACCGACTCGTCTTCCCGATCGACGTCGGCGCTGCGGCCACGCTCCCCGCGCATTTCCCGGTAGTCGCGGGCCCCTCCGTCTTCCGGTTCGATTTCGAGATAGAGACCCTCGATCGCCACGACGCGGATCGGATCGCCTTTCGCGATGGGCGTCGTTCGGTTGACCCGGGCCTTCCACGGCGCACCGTCGACGACGACAACGCCCTCGCGCTTGATGTCCTCCGCCGCCTCGCCCATCGACCCGATCATCCACTCGCGGCCGATGGTCGGGGTGCCGAATCGAGTGCGGATCATCGACGGCATTCCCGAGATCATCGACAGGCTGATCCCGACGATGCCGGCCAGCAGGGTGATCCACGAAATCGCAAAGCCATCGAAGAGAAAGAGCGATCCGGCCACAAGACACATCGTTGCGATCACCGACCACACTTGCGCCACCCCGGTCTGCACGTCGACCGCATAGCCGAGCATCGCGATCACAAGAAGGGCGAGCGCCCACGGGCGGGCGGGCAGCACGGTGAGGCCGTAGCACCCGAGAGTGAAACAACCGGCGCCGAGCACACCAGCGATCCCGACTCCCGCGGTGTAGAACTCGAAGATCAGGAGGGCGGCGCCGATCAAGAACAACAGATAGGTCATGGCGGGACTGGCGAAGGTGTGCATCCACCCGTCGAACAGCGACAGCTTGAAGAACCGCACGGGCGACACTGGGACACGGACCGCCTCATCCCCGGAGGTGTCGATCTCGGACTCGAAACCGGGCAGGTCGAGGGCGAAGAACGCAAGTGTTGGCGAGTCACGGTCGGCAAGACCGAAGGAGCGCACCGTGTCCTCGTCGACGGTGTCGTTCTCGAGGGCATCGGCAACGGCGAGGAACTCTGGGGAGAGCAGTTCGGGCGGGATGACCAGCTCACCGGTTTCCCCGAACGCGGCGCCAACCGCCACCCCCAGCTCATCGGTCGCTGCGAGCAACTGGGCGACCTCGCCGCGGGCGTCGGCCCCCGACGGCCCGACCCAGGCATAAATCGGCACCTCAGCCGAAGCGATGGTCTCCGCCAGCTCGATCAACTCGTCGTCGTCAAGCACGGCGCGGGTCGAGTTGACCTGAAGGATCAGCCCACCGCTGCCGTCGCGCTCGGCCCGAGCGATCGACTCGTCGATGAAGTCGGCAACGATCCGGTCGAGGAAACCCGAGATCTGAACCACGTCGAAGATCACCGGATCGAGACCTGCGTCGTTCTGGGCACTGGCTCGGCCGGGAGCCATCGACGACAGGACGGCGAGCACGAGAGCGAGGAAGGCGACCGCTAGAGTGACGCGCCGTCGAACCGTCGATCGAGGAGCCGAAGGAGTTGCAGCCTGCTCAGTTCTTCTCATCAGCGGACGTCCTGATCGTGGCGGGCAAGGGTGGGGTCGGTAAGACAGTTGCCGCCGCGACGATGGCGACAGCGGCAGCGAGGACCGGCCTGTCGGTCCTCCTCGTCGAGGTGGCCGGCCGGTCGGCGTCGGCACCGATGTTCGGGGCCGATCCCCAAGGGTACGAGGAAGCGACCGTGCTTCACGAGGCGGGAGATGACGAAGTCGGTTCGGTGACGCTCAAGTCGATCACCCCCGATCAGGCGCTCGTTGAGTGGCTCGCCACCCACGGGTTCAACCGACTGATCGGACGGCTTGCCTCCTCCGGGATTCTCGAGATCGTCGCCACCGCGACACCGGGGATCAAGGATCTCTTGGTCCTCGGCCGGATCAAGGCGTTGGCCGACGAGAGCACGTACGACCTGATCGTGATCGACGCGCCCGCCGCGGGCCACGCCGTTGGCTTTCTGCGCAGCCCCCGTGGCGTGCGCGACGTCGCCCGCACCGGGGTGCTCCACCGGCAAGCAGGCGAGGTCCTCGACCTCATCGGCAATCCCGACCGATGCCAAGTCGTGCTGGTCACCATCCCGGAGGAAACCCCCGTCAACGAACTGGTCGAGACCAGCTTCGCCGTCGAAGAAGAGCTCGGGGTGCGGCTCGGACCCGTCATCGTCAACGCGGTACTCCCAGAGGTGGCCGGTCTCGACATCGATCTCGACGACCTCACGGACGCAGAGCTCGCCCTCAACGACGACGAGCGCACGGCGCTTGCGCTCGCATCAGCATTCCGAGCCGGGCGCGCCGAACTCCAGACCAACCAGCTCGAACGGCTTGCTGATCTCCTCCCCCTCACCCAGATCCGTTTCCCTCAACTGTTCGGCACCACAGTCGGGCCGGACGAGATCGCCCAACTGGCCGACGTCTTAACCGAAGCCATCACGGCTCTGCCCGAACCGGTGTCGCCATGACGACGGCCACGACGTTCGGCGAACTCGTTGGCACCAGCCAGGTCATCATCTGCTGCGGCACCGGCGGTGTCGGCAAGACCACGACCTCGGCCGCCGTCGCACTTGCGGCAGCACAGTCAGGACGGCGAGCCTGTGTCGTCACCATCGATCCAGCCAAGCGCTTGGCCGACGCGCTCGGTATCGGTGAACTCTCGAACACACCGACCGACATTGCTGGCCCCTGGCCGGGGAAACTCGCCGCATTGATGCTCGACACCGAATCGACCTTCGACGAGGTGGTTCGTCGGCATGCACACGACGCCGAACAGGCCGAACGCATTCTCAGCAATCGCTTCTACCGCAATGTCTCCGGCACCCTGTCCGGGACACAGGACTACATGGCGGTCGAGAAGCTCTCTGAGCTGTACAGCAGCGGCGACTGGGATCTGGTGGTTGTCGACACACCGCCGACCCGCGACGCGCTGGCCTTCCTCGAGGCACCCAAGCTCCTCACCCGCCTGCTCGACAACCCGATCTACCGGATGGTGACCGCGTCCAACCGGGGCATCATCGGGGTCGCCAACCGCGCTGCGCAGACCGTGCTCCGCCAGCTCGCCCGGGTCGTTGGGGCGACGGTCGTTGACGAGGCCGTTGCCTTCTTTCAGTCGTTTCAGGGCATGGAGGACGGCTTCAAGGAGCGGGCCCAGACGACATTGACGTTGCTCGGCGACGATCGAACCTCGTTCGTTCTGGTGGCCTCACCTCGCAGCGACACGCTCGACGAGGCCCGCTACTTCCTCGACCGTATTCGTGCCGCCGATCTCGACGCCGCAGGCGTGGTCGTCAACCGGATGCTGCCGTCGGTACCGGTCGGGGCGAAGCGGGCCGCCGAACTGCGGAACGAACTTGCCGGCACCAGCGCGGCTGGGGCCGCCACTGCGCTCGCCGACCTGACTGCGGCCGCAGCCGATGACCACGACCGAGTGGACGAACTCGCCGAGGCGGCGCCGCATGCCGTGTTGGTGACCGTGCCCCTGCTCACCGACGACGTCCACGATGTGGACGGTCTTCGCCGGATTGCCGAACTGCTGACGGCCTAGCCCTCGGCTGCGGCCGACCGGGCCGTTCGCCGGGTCAGCCTTGCGGCTCGTCGAGTGCAGCGACGGCGGCGACGAGTTCTTCGCTCACCGGCACGATCCGGTCGAAGCCGGTCGTGTGCAGGAGCCGGGTGATGTTGGCCCGATCACAGAAGACGGCGATCGCACCGTCGTTCTCCCGCACCTTGCGGATACCGCCGATGAGCGCGCCCAACCCGGCCGAGTCCATGAACTGGACACCTCCGAGGTTCACGATGAGCCGCGACTCGTCACCCAGTTCGGCAAATGCCTCTCGGAATTGGGCCACGGAGTAGGCGTCGAGCTCACCCTCGGGGCAGAGCTGCACGTAGTCCGTCTCCTCGGCACGTTCGACACGAATCTCAAGCACGGGCCGCATGGTAACCCCCGATTCGTGACACGGACACGCGGCCCCGGAACGTGGGCGTCATCGGGACGCCGTGTACCATCCCCCGCTGTGACGGACATCCTTCTCGCCACCGATTCCGACAGCCTGACCGACGAGGTCGAAGCCGCCGTTGCCGGCACCCATCTCCTGCACCGCGTTCGTGCCGGTGTGGACGTGGTGCCAGCAATCGGTGAGGTCGACCCGGCCTTGGTTCTGCTCGATCTCCAGATCGGCAACATGGGCGGCGTCGCTGCGTGTCTCGCCGTGCGTCAGCGAGAAGAGATGGGCGATCTCGCCGAACGTCCCGTGTTGTTGCTGCTCGACCGAGCGGTTGATGTCTTCCTTGCCGACGAGGCCCGCGCCGACGGCCACCTTGTGAAACCGCTCGATGCTTTCGCCATCATGCGGGCGGTCGATGCCGCCCTCGCGGACGAGTCCTCCTCGGCCTGAGCTGGGTCACGCTGGCCCTGTATCGAGGACCCAGGCGGCAAGCGGGCTGCGCACTCGAATCCGGTGAGCGTCAAGGCGCTGTCGTGTCCAAGAGGCGCTACCCTTCGCTGTCGCACCACGGGCAGTGGCGCAGGTTGGTAGCGCGCCTCGTTCGGGACGAGGAGGTCGTGGGTTCAAATCCCGCCTGCCCGACCATCAGACGCTGATCATGGTCCCCGCTCGTCGAGCGGGGACCATGCCGTTTTCCGCACCGATCGACCGCTCATGTCGACCAGGAACGCCGTAGATTGACGATCATGTCGCCGCAGCCCCCGATGCGTTGATGATCGGAATCCTGATCGTCCACATCTTGGTTGCCGCGCTGGCCGCCACCTTCGGATCCCGCCTCCGCGCCCGAGTGTTCTGGCTGGCGCTCGCCGCGCCCGCAGCAACGGTCGCGTGGGCTGCGTCGATCTGGGGTGATGTCACCGATGGCACACCTGTCGTGCAGGAACGTTCCTGGATCCCCGAACTGGGCCTCGACCTCCGCTTCGTGATCGACGAGTTCGCCCTGATGATGCTGTTCATCGTCGGTGGTGTCGGGGTGCTGGTCATGGCCTACGCAAGCCAGTACTTCGGTGAAGAAGAAGGACTCGGACGCTTCACCGCCTTCCTCACGGTGTTTGCCGGCGCGATGACTGGCCTTGTGACCGCCGACAGCTTGCTGCTGATCTTCGTGTTCTGGGAACTCACCTCGGTGACCTCGTACGGGCTCATCGGGTTCAAGGACACCAAGTCCGCAGCTCGCGGCGCAGCGACCCAGGCGCTGATCATCACCGGCGCCGGAGGCCTGTTCCTGCTGGCGGGGTTGATCCTCCTGATCATCAACTCCGGTTCGACCACGCTCTCTGGACTCCACGGCGCCACCATCGGTGGATCCATTGCTGATTGGGCTGCCGTGCTGATCCTGATCGGGTGCTTCACGAAGTCGGCCCAGGTGCCCTTCCACGGCTGGTTGCCCGGCGCAATGTCCGCTCCGACACCGGTCTCGGCCTACCTGCACTCGGCCACCATGGTGAAGGCCGGCGTGTTTCTCGTCGCTCGGCTGTCACCCCACCTGGCCGATTTGGGGCCATGGAAACCACTGACCCTGACCGTCGGTCTCGCCACCATGACCTGGGGCGGCTACCGGGCGCTGCGTCAAACTGACCTCAAGCTGATGCTGGCCTACGGCACGGTGAGCCAGCTCGGCATGCTCATCGCCGTGTTCGGCGCCGGCGAGCCGAAACTCCTGTTTGCTGGAACCGCGCTTCTCGCTGCCCACGCCGTGTTCAAGGCGAGCCTGTTCATGGTTGTTGGGATCGTCGATCACTGCACCCGCACCCGTGAGATTTCCGAGCTGAGCGGCCTTCGACGTTCGATGCCGCTCGTCGCCGTCACCGCACTCGTGGGTGGGCTTTCGATGGCCGGCATGATCGGCTTTGCGGGATTTCTCGCCAAGGAAGCCGCCATCGTCGGTTACGAGCAGTCGAAGATCGCCGGCGTTGATCTCGCTCTTGCCGTGTTCATTGGCGCGTCGGCGTTCACCGTCGCCTACACCCTCCGCTTTCTCTGGGGAGCGTTTGCCGACAAGCCCGGCGTCGATCCCTCGACCCACCGGCCGGCAACACTGCTGGTTACTCCGGCCGCTGCGCTGATGCTGCCCACCGTGATCTTCGGCCTCGCCGACGGCTGGTCGACCGATCTGGTCCGGCGCGCCGCCGGAGCTCTCGATACGAAGTCGGCGGTGTACGAGCTGATCCTGTGGCCCGGCTTCACCTCGGCCTTCATGCTCTCGATGGGGGCGATCACCGCCGGTGTTGTGCTCTTCGCCATGCGAGCGCCGATCGAGGCGGTCCAGGCCCGGGTCGGCCGGGGCCGAGACGCAGCCGACCTCTTCCAGGACGGCCTGCAGGGTGTGCTGAACGGCGCGGCGAAGATCGTCGGCGTGATCCAACCGGGCTCGCTGCCGCTTTATCTCGCCGTCACCCTCATTGCGGTTGTTGCGGTCCCGCTCGCCGTCATCATCGATGATGCGCGCCTGCCCGCCGATCGGGTCTGGGCCGAGTCACCATTGCAGGCGGCGGTCGTCGTCGCGACGATGCTTGCGGCCGGGTTGCTCGCCTTCGCCCAACGGCGGTTCGCTGCCGTGTTGCTCCTTGGCAGTATCGGACTCGGATCGGCAGCCCTGTTCGTCATGCAGGGTGCACCCGACCTTGCCCTGACCCAGCTGCTGGTCGAGACCGTGTCAGTCGCGATCTATGTGTTCGTGCTGCGTCATCTGCCGGCACGGTTCAAGGCACCGCCGTCGTCGGGGGCCAATATCGTCCGCGCGTCAGTAGCCGCCTTCGTCGGGATCACGGTCTTCGTTCTCACCGTCACGGCCGTCGCCGATCGCCGAGCCGAACCAGTCGACACCGAACTCATCGCTCGGAGCTACGACGAAGCCGACGGGTCCAACGTGGTCAACGTCACCCTCGTCGACTTCCGAGGCTTCGACACCGTTGGCGAGGCACTGGTGCTCGTCGTTGCGGCCGTCGGCGTGGTCTCGATCGTCACGGCGAACCGATCCCGATCCGAAGACGACGAAGCTGCCGAAGACGGAACGGAGGTGCGGCATGGCTGAGCGACGCAACCGCAACACCAGCCGCCCGGCTCCGCTGACGCTCGGCCAACCGTCGGTCGTGCTCGACACGACGCTCAACGCGGTGTTCCACACGATCATCGTGTTCTCGGTCTTCCTCCACTTCGCCGGCCACAATGCGCCCGGCGGCGGGTTCATCGCCGGACTGGTCGCCGGGGCCGGGCTGGTCCTGCGCGTCATCACCGGGCGAGCCATGCTGCGCAGCCGGGTCGGATTCGCGCCCGAGTACCTGCTCGGCGTCGGCGTCCTCCTCGTGACGGGAACTGCCCTGACGAGCCTCATCCTCGGAAACGCTCTCCTCGAACACCACACCTGGAAGATCGAACTTGGTCCGCTGGGCACGGCCAAGACGACGTCGGCACTGGTGTTCGACACCGGCATCTATCTCATCGTGGTTGGGGTGATCGCCACGCTTGTCTCAACCTTGGTCAGCGAGTCCGATACCGAGGACGAGGAGCCGAAGGTGAGCACATGACCTTGCTTCTCGCTGTGCTTGTCGCCTGGCTGTTTGCCGTCGGCACCTACCTGCTTCTGCAGCGGGCGCTGACCCGCATCGTGCTCGGCCTGGGGCTGCTCGGGCACGGCGCCGTGCTGTTGTTGATCACCGTCGGCGGCCGGGCCGGGGACCCGCCGCTGGTGGGCAAGGGCGATGACGGGGTGGGCGTCGCCGCACCACTCCCCCAGGCCTTCGCCCTGACCGCCATCGTGATCGGGTTCGGCATGACCGCCTTCCTGCTGGCACTCGCGTATCGCAGTTGGGTCGGCACCAACGAC
>Ga0181578_10003859_pt1 | contig 13505 bp, 11 predicted proteins | sample 071ome_21_FD_148659 | JGI IMG/M metagenome (GOLD analysis project Ga0181578, IMG submission 148659) | Coastal salt marsh microbial communities from the Groves Creek Marsh, Skidaway Island, Georgia - 071401CT metaG (spades assembly) | ecosystem: Environmental > Aquatic > Marine > Intertidal zone... | reverse complement strand
ATCGGCACGTTGGGGGCCCACGATCCCGGCACGTATGCCGAGCAGATCGCCTTGCCCTTGGCGCGCGTGGTCAAACTGCCCGATGGATTGAGCCCGGTTGGCTCGGTCGCAAGCTACAAGCTGGCCACGGCATGGGAGGCGTTGATCGATACCGCCGCCCTGCAGCCCGGCGAAACGGTGGCCATTACAGGCGCCGGCGGTAGCGTCGGCTCCGCCGCCGTCGTGCTGGCCAAACACCTCGGCGCACGGGTCATCGGCATCGCAAGTAGCGAGGCGCGCTGCGCACGTATCGAAGACTCCGGTGCGGATCACACGATCAACTATCGCGCCGTCGATCTGACCGAGGGGTTGTTGGCGCTGACCGACGGCAAAGGCGTCGATCTTGTTTTCGACGTGGCCGGCGGCGAGGGATTGGTCGCCGCGATCAAGGGATTGGCCTGGGGCGGTCGAGTGGCGTTGGTCGGCGCCCATGCGGGCGAGGTGGTGCCCGTCGACATGGTCGATTTGTTTCGCCGCCACCTGACGATCTACGGCTGCGGGCGCTATACCCGCCCAATCCTCGAATCGGTGCTGGCGGCGCGCGCCGAAGGGCTTGGCGCACCGCCGATCCATGCGACGCTGCCTCTTGCCGAAGCGGCCGAAGCGCACCGCTTAATGGAAAGCCGCGCCTTTTTCGGGCGGATCTTGCTCACCACGCAGTAGACGCGCGGCCATCGCCGACGTGACATCGCGTTGCGGCGCGCCGACAATGGCGGCAAGAGTTTTGGGAGGACATTACGTGGAACATCGCACTTTGGGGCCGTCGGGCCTGTCGGTTTCGCTGGTCGGTCTGGGCTGCAACAACTTCGGTGGCCGGATTGGCGTGGATGAAACCCGCCAAGTGGTCGACCGGGCGCTCGACCTCGGCATCAATTTTTTCGATACCGCCGATGTTTACGGCAATCGAGGCGGATCGGAAGATTGTCTTGGGCAGGTGATGGGCGACCGGCGCAAAGACATCATTCTGGCGACCAAGTTCGCCATGCCGATGAGCGACGATCCGGCAATGAAGGGCGCCTCGCGCGACTACATCATGAAAGCGTGCGACGCGAGCCTGAAGCGGTTGAAGACCGATTGGATCGATCTCTATCAGGTGCACCAGCCCGACAGCGAAACGCCGATCGAAGAAACCTTGGGCGCCCTCGACGACTTGATCAAACAAGGCAAGGTGCGCCACATCGGCAGTTCCAACTATTCGGCCGCGCAACTGGACGAAGCACAGGACGCCGCAGCCGGCAACGGGTGGGCCGCATTCGTTTCGTGCCAGGATCATTACAGTTTGCTGGCGCGCGAGATCGACGACGAGCTGCTGCCCGCCATCACGCGGCGCGATCTAGGGCTCCTGCCCTACTTCCCTTTGGCAAGCGGTTTCCTGACCGGCAAATACACGCGCGACAACCCGCCGCCGGAAGGTACCCGCATGGCCAACATGCCGCAGCTGGCCGACCGCTATATGACCGAGAAAAACTGGGACATCGTCGAAGGGCTCGACGCCTTCGCCAAGAAGCACAATCACACGCTGCTGGAGCTGGCGTTTGCGTGGCTCGCCGCGCGACCCAACGTGTCGAGCATCATTGCCGGCGCGACGCACCCCGACCAGGTGAGCCAGAACGCCGCGGCGGTGGGTTGGACGCTGAACGCCGACGAGATGGCCGAGATCGACGCGATCACTGGCGGTGCGTGAGGCTTCTTCTAAGCCTTTGCTTTCAAAAAGCTTTCTGACGCGGAGCCACGCGCAGGTTATTCCGCGGCGTCGCTTTTCTTGCCATCTTCCGCGGCTTGGCGGTCGATGATGACTTGTTGGGCACGACGTGCCGAAGCCTTGAAGTCTTCTTGGCTGTCGCGCACCCAATCGTAGGATTGACGGCGCTGGATGTTGTGAGCTTGGAAGTGCGGCATGACGTGCCGGGCGAAGAGCTCGTAGGACTTGAGCTTGTCTTCGAACCGGGCCCAGTTGTGGTCGACCAGCAGGTAGCAGCCGAAGCCGCCCGTCGCTTCCTGGAGCGTCTCGATTTGGCGGATAGCATCGCTGGGATCGCCGATGACCGCGCGACCCACGCTGACGAGGTGCTCGGCGGGGTCGCCTTTGCCTTCGGGCGGCACCATGGGGTGGGTGGCGACGTCTTCGAAGTATTGGATCCACTCGTCGATCCCGTAGCGCACGTTGGCGAAGGCCTGTTCGCGCGTCTCCGCGATATGCACCAAGCCGACTAGACGCCAATCCCGGCGCTCCATGGGATGTCCGTTGGCCGCCGCGGTTTCGGTCGCGATTTCCCAATTTCGCGTGGCCGCGGCAATGCCTTCGGGAGAGGTGCCGCCCATCGCCATCAAACCGGTGCCGAAACGACCGGCCGAGCGTGCGCCGGACGGCGTGAAGACGCTGGCCGTGGCGATTTGGATGGGTTCGTTGGCGTAGGGCCGCATCTGAAGACGCGCTTCGTTGAGCTCGAACCAATCGGTTTTCCGCGTGACGGTCTCGCCGTTGAACAAACGGATCATGACATCGAGGGCTTCGTCCATCATGTCGCGTTGGCGCTCGGGCGTAATGCCCAGTGCCTTGGCGTCCGACACCAGCGCCCCGGGCCCCGCGCCTAGCATCGCGCGGCCCCGCGTCATGTGGTGAAGCTGCATCATGCGGTCGGCAAGAATTAGGGGATGGTGGTAGGGCAACGACGAGACGCCGGTGCCAAGACGAATGCGTTTGGTGCGATCGCCGAGCACCGCCAAAACAAGCTCGGGCGAGGCAATGAGCTCGGTGCCCGCCGAGTGATGTTCGCCGATCCATGCTTCGTCGTAACCCAGGGCATCGAGATGCTCGACGGTTTGCATATCGCGCTCGATACACAAGGTCGGGTTTTCGTCGACCGGATGGATCGGCGGAATGAACGTGCCGAAACGAAGTTGAGTCATTGTGATCCTCCCACGCAGGCATTGTGGCAGCGCACGCCGACGCCACCTAGCCGGTTTGGCGTCGCCGTTCGGCGGGCGGGCGCGCTAAATCGGTTCGGGCGGGAACTGCATCACCAGAACGGCGGCCCCCTGCCCGGAAAGTGTCCGTGTCGTTAGGGCCGATATGAACGCAGCTACCGGTCTCGAGCGCCTTGTCCTGGCCGTATATTTCGCCGGCGAGCACGAGGCCGAAGCGTCCCTCGCCCGGACGCGAAAGCGCCAGATCGGAATCGGCGCCGGCGCCTAGGCCGAAGGTCGACACGCCAAGGCCGTCTTCTTCGCAGGCCAGCGCGTCGTGACGATCGACCGTCCCGGCGCCGAGCGGCGCTAGATCGGGCATGACGATTTCCTCGATCATGCGGAAGCGGCGGCGCACCTTGCGTAGGGTCGGCCGGCTCTGCGGCATCGTTTTGCCGCCCGAGTCCCATTGGTTGCGCAGCGTGAGGTAATGGGTCGCCTGGTCGTGGGTGACGATCGGACCGTACGGGGTGTGACCGTTGGCGTAATGAACCGCCAGGGGCGCGACCGGTTTTTTGCCGAAGACCGCTTCGCCGCGCAGGAAGACCTGGAATTGGTTGGTGTCGTGATAGTGCGGGGGCACGGTGGCCTGGGGCGGCTGCTCGACGTAATAGGCTTGCGGTTGGCCCATCGCGGAGTCCGGCGGGTTGGGATCGACGTTGGCCGGAAGCGCACCAAAGAACTGGGTGACGTAATAGTTCTCGTCACTGCCGGTTTCGGTGTAGCCGGGCACCATAAGGACTTGGCGGCGGGCAAAAGCTTCTTGTGTCGCGACGACATCGACCACGGGCACGCTCCCAATCTGTGAGCCCTAATTGTGGCGGCTGGGACGGGGTCCGTACAGGGGCAAATGAGGACGAGAAGCTAGGTGCCGACGCTGGGGACCGGCGGCGCGCCGTCGATCTCAAAAGCGCCGATTTGCTGGGCCATGGCGTCGATGGGGTCGTGCACCGACAGGGTACGAGCGTTGCGCCAGAACCGGTCGAGCCGATACTTGTTGTTTGTGGCGCGACCACCGGCGAGGCCGTGGACCTGGCCCGTGACATCGAGCGCGGTTGCAACGATCACGGTTTTGGCCCGCATCATCTGCACCGCGCAGGCGCCACGGTCGGCAGCCCCAATTTCGGCGTCCGCCACCATTTGGCTGGCATCGCGTTGCAACGCGTGGGCCGCGGCAAGAGCGGCGGAGGCGCGCCCGATGTGCAGCCGATTGACCGGATCGTCCGCGGCACGGTCGAGGGTCGGCAGATTGGGCCGAGCATGGTCGCGGACGAACGCAGCCATGGCGTCGAGCGCACCGAAACCCATGCCGAGAATGGTGGCGCCGATCAGGAGCTGAAAGAACGGGCCGATGACGCTGGCCGGGCCGGTGAGGCCGTCGGCGCCGGCGGCCATCGGGAAGAAAAAACGCGCCGGCACGAAGACGTTGTCGAAGGTGATGGTCCCGCTGCCGGTGGCGCGCTGGCCCATGTTATCCCAGTCGTTGTGGGGTTTGACGCCCTCGGCGTCGATGGGCACCAAGAGGTAGACCACGCCCTTGTCTTCGTCGCCGCGGATGCGCACCGGGGTAATGGTGTAAGTCGCGCCGGCGGTCCCGGTGTTGAACACTTTGACGCCGCTGAGGCGATAGCCGCCGTCGACCGGATCGGCGGTGACGTGATATTCGCCGCGGCGCGGCCCCGCTTCGGCGGCCGAGTTGGCAAGTCGTATGCCGTGGTTCAGCACGCCGTCGGCGATTTCTTCGCGAACCGCCTCGTCGACCTTGAGAGCCCCGCCGAAGATGAGCCGTGCGGCAACGAGGTGGATGCTCCAGATCTGCGCGGTGGCGCTTTCGCCGGCACTGAGTTCGGTCAGCAGGTCGGTGATCAACGGTAAGTCCGCCGCCAAGGCCTGGGCCGAGGCGATGCCGCCATACGCGGACGGAATGAGGAGCCGCGTCAGCCCGGCCTCGTGGATGCGCCGCAGATTATCGGCTGGGTCCTCGCCGGTGCGATCAATCTCGGCCGCGGTCTGGGTGAAGTCTAGGCGCAGTTGGTGCGCCGCCGCCGGCAAGGCGGCGCGAGCCGCGGCGTTGTCGTCTGTTGCCACTGGGTTTTCTCCTGCCATGCTGGGGTTTTAACACACATGGAGGCTTGTCATGGACGCCCAGCGCATTCACCTCGATCCCGATCCGTTCGATCAGTTCTACATCTCGCAAGGGTTTCGCATCGGCGATCTTATCCTGCTGTCGGGCCAGGTCGGAATCGGCGACGACGGCACCACCGTCGAGGGCGGCTTCGATGCGCAGGCCGATCAGGCGATGCGCAATATCCAACGCGCCCTTCAGGCCGCGGGCAGCGATGTCGACAAAATCGTCAAGGTGACGATCTACGTCACCGATATGCAGTATCGCGAGAACGTGTTTGCCTTACGGCAACGTTGGTTCAAGGTACCCTACCCCGCCGACACGTTTGTCCAGGTGGCCGCGCTGGGCCGCCCGGAACGGCTGATCGAGATCGATGCAACGGCATTGGTCGAGGGCCAACTGCGGCCTTAGTCGGGGCTGCAGGAAGCAAGAAGCCCGCGCCTTGGGCACCACGGGCCGAAGGTTTGGCCAAACCGGCCCAGAGGTGCGAGTATCTCGCAAATCGTGATCCATACTCGAACCCCAAATTAGCGCTTGAAGCCAATCGACGATTATTCTGGCGGCCGCCGGACGGCGGGCGACGCCGCCATTTTGTGGCGAATCATTAAGCTCGCCCTGAAAAACCGCACCCGCGTGACCATTGCCGTGGTCGCGACGCTGATCGCCGTCGTCCTGCAGTTGCTGATGCCCCGCCTATTGGGCGATGCGGTGGACGGCGCGTTGCTCTCGCTCGGCGAGGAGGCGGTCGATGCCGAAGCGGCCCGCGCCGCGCTATGGACGACCGCGGGACTTTTGTTCGTGGTTTCGGTCGCGCGCGGGGCGTTTACGCTGATCCACAACTACGGCGGCGAATCGATCGGCCACTTGGTGGGCTATCAGTTGCGGCTCGATTTCTACGCCAAGCTGCAAAAACTGAATTTCGCATTCCATGACAGCGTGCATACCGGCGACCTGGTCACACGGGGGCTGTTGGACATCGAAGGCGTCCGAATGTTTTTCAACATGGCCGTGCTGCGCTCGTTGCTGTTGGTCGTGATGGTGGCGGTCGGCGCGTGGTTGATGCTGTCCACCGATGTGGTGTTGGGCCTGTTGAGCCTGAGTTTCGTGCCGTTTGTCGCGTGGCGCTCGGCAACCATTCGGCTGCGGCTGCGCGGATTGTGGCTCAATCTGCAGGAACACCTCGGCATATTGGGTCGGATCATGGACGAGAACCTGACTGGCATCCGCGTGGTCCGCGCCTTTGGGGCGGAAGATTACGAAATGACCAAGTACGACGGCACGGCCGTGCCGGCTCTGGGCATTTCGCGCGAACGGATCTCCGCCCGGTCGTCGGCAACCAGCGCCATGACCTTCGCTTTTTTCGTCGCGATGGGCCTGGTGCTGTGGGTCGGTGGTTTGCGTGTGCTCGACGGCACCATGACGGTGGGCACGCTGACGGAATTCCTCGCCTTCATGACCATTTTGCAGCAACCCGTGCGGATGATCGGCATGGTGGTGAACTCGTTCGCACGGGCCTCGACCTGCGGCGGGCGCTTGTTTGCCGTGCTCGACTCGGATGTGGTGATCAAGGATGCGCCGGGTGCGCAAGCCCTGGGACCGGGCGACGGCGCCATCGCCTTCGAACATGTGACTTTCGCTTATGAGACGACCCCGGAGGCGCCGGTGTTGCGCGACGTCTCGTTTTCCGTGGCGCGCGGCAAGACGCTCGGCATTGTCGGCCCCCCCGGCAGCGGCAAGTCGACGATCTCGCAGTTGCTACCGCGGCACTACGAACCGACAGAAGGCCGGATCACGATCAACGGCCAAGATATCCGCAGCGTAACCGCGGATTCGCTGCGCAAAGCGGTCTGCGTCGTAGCGCAAGACCCCTATCTGTTTACGTCTTCGATCGAGAACAACATTGCGTATGGGGACCCTTGGGCCGAGGAGCGCGACATCCGCGAGGCCGCGGGCGCCGCACAAATCGGGCCATTTATCGACAGTTTACCTGAGGGCTATGAAAGCCTTGTCGGCGAACGCGGGGTGTCGCTGTCGGGCGGACAAAAGCAACGCGTCGCTATCGCGCGGGCGGCGCTACTAGAGCCCACGGTGTTGGTGCTGGACGACTCCACCGCCGCGATCGACGCCGGCACCGAACGCGCGATACAACGCGAACTCAATGCCGATGCGGCGAACCGAACGACGATTATCGTTTCCCACCGCCTGAGCACCTTGAAGCACGCCGACGAGATCATTTTTCTCGAAGCCGGACATATTGTCGAACGCGGCACCCACGACGATCTGCTGGCGCAAAACGGCAAGTATGCGGCGCTGTATCGTCTGCAGACCACCGGCGAGGAAGACCCAGCCCTTGAGGTAACGGAATGACGGCCCTGGATCCGACCCAAAACGGTGGGCGCAAATTGCGCGCGGTCGTCGGTTCGCAAATCAGCCGCGACGAGGAGATGTTCGGCGCGGCGTTCGACCGCCACGTGGTGCGGCGCTTCATGGGCTATGTGCGCCCCTACCGCGGCGCCATCGTGTTGGCCGTCATCGCGGTGCTGACGTTTACCGCGAGCCAACTGGCCATTCCCTTGATCATTCGCTGGTCGATCGACGAGGCACTGCTGTCCGAGGCACGGGGCGCCGATCTTTTGACCGTGACGGTTTGCGTGTTCTTTGCCGTGGTGCTGACCAATTACGCCGCAAATTGGCTGCAGGACTGGCTGGTCGGATGGACCGGCGAACGCGTGATCTTCGAATTGCGCCGCAGCATGTTCGCCCACCTGCAAAACGTCGCGCTGACGTTCATGGATCGCACCGAGGTGGGGCGCATGATGTCGCGCCTACAGGGCGACGTGAATTCGCTGCAGGAGTTTCTCGACAATTCGATTACCGCGATCGGCGATCTCGTGCTGTTGCTCGGCATCATCGTCATCATGTTGAGCCTGAATTTCGAACTGGGACTGCTGACCCTGGCGATCGTGCCCACATTGTTCCTGGTCCGTATCGTGTGGCTGCCGCGGGCCCGGGCGGCCTTTCGTCATGCCCGCGAAACCAACTCGATCGTCAGCGGCGCGCTGGCCGAAGGCATTCGCGCCGTGCGCACCGTGCAGGCGATGCGCCGTGAGGCGGTGAACTACGACCTATTCGACATCAAGGCGCGGGACAATCTGCGCGCCCATTTGCGGGCGGCCAAATTCGGCCAGACCATGGTGCCGATCGTCGACACCTTGACCGGCCTCGCCCTGGCGATCGTGATCGTGTTGGGCGGCTCGCTGGTGCTAAACGACGGGCTGGATATCGGCGTGATCGTCGCTTTTATCTTTTACGTCCAGCGGTTCTTCGATCCGATCCGCTCGCTAACGATGCAATACAGCATCATGCAGCGCGCGATGGCCTCGGGGCAGCGCATCTTCGAGGTCCTCGACGTGCCGTTGGCGATTTCCGACAAACCCGATGCGGTGGCGCCGGCAACCATCGAGGGGGCGGTGGCGTTTCACGACGTCACCTTTGGGTACGAAAAGAACCGCCCGGTCCTGCATAACGTGAGTTTTGAGGTGCAACCGGGCGAGACGGTCGCGTTGGTCGGACCGACGGGATCGGGCAAAACCAGTATTACCGCCCTCCTCCACCGCTTCTACGAAGTGTGGGACGGCGCGATCACGATCGACGGCGTCGATGTGCGGAACTACGCCAAAGAGTCCTTGTCGGATCACGTCAGCATGGTGCTGCAGGACCCCTTCCTGTTTACCGGTACGATCTTTGAGAACATTCGGTACAACAAACAAGGCGCGACGCGGGACGTCGTGGAGAACGCGGCCCGCACCGTCGGTGCGCACGACTTCATCATGCGACTACCGCAAGGTTACGACACGATGCTGGTCGAGTTGGGACGCAATCTATCGCTGGGGCAGCGCCAGTTGTTGAGCTTTGCCCGCGCACTGGTCGCCGATACGCGTATCTTGATTCTCGACGAGGCGACCGCGAACATCGACAGTTACACCGAACGCCAGATCCAAAAAGCCTTGGCGCGCCTGTTGGAGGGGCGCACCGGTATCGTCATTGCCCATCGGCTAGCCACCATTCGCGGCGCAGACCGTATCATCGTGTTGAAGGACGGGCGCATCGTCGAAAGCGGCCCGCATGATGCGTTGATCGCGCAAAAGGGCCTCTACGCCAACCTCTATGCGTTGAACTATGCATCGTTCGACGACATGCCCGGTGCGCTCGCCCAACAAAGCGAAGACAACCGCAGTTCGACCTAGCTAACCCGCGCCTTGCCGGGCGCGGCGACGGGCGAGTTTCTGTACCAAGTTGGGCGCGACGCCGGGGCGGCTCCACGGACAGACCGCAATGCAGATGCCGCAGCCGATGGTGTCGTTGAAGTAGGGCACGCATTTATCGAAGTCGACGTACCACTTGGTTTCGCCGCGCACCAAATGCTTGGTCGGTGTGATCGCGGCGGGGGGACAGGCTTTTTCGCACACCCGGCAGTTCATGCAGAATTCGTCGGCGCCGAAGGAATCCGGCGCATCCGCCACGAGCGGCACATCGGTCAGCACGTAGGCCAGTCGAAAACACGACCCGAGGTCGCGATTGATAATCGAACCGTCCTTGCCAAGCTCGCCAAAGCCACAGGCGAGTGCCGGCGGAATCATCAGGATCGGCCCGGCCTCGGGGCCGCCGTGGGGTAACCCATCCCAGCCCTTGGTCCGCAACCAGCTGGCGAGGCGCTTCGCGACTTGGGTGCCGCGCCCGTACTGGCGCACAACCTCGGCAATCGAGCGCGGGTGGGGTGCCGTGCTTTGTTCGGCGTAGTCCATGGCAATGCCCATCACGACGACCCATTGATGGGTAATCTCGAATCCTTCGAACACCCATTCCGGGCGCATGGGCGTAATGCCGACCAGCTCGGCCCCGAGGGCGCGGGCCTGGTCTTTGACGGCAGCCGACCAAGCGGAGGGATCGCGCTGCTCGGGCGCGGGCGCGAGCGGCGCGAGGTTCTCTTCCATAATCGGCACGCGGTCGCGGCGGGCCTGGTCGATCAGCGGATGACCAGCTAGGCCGCGAAACCAGGTTTGCAAAGCCCCGAAGCGGGTACGTTCAGGATCGTGGTGGTAGATCGGTTCGGGACGGCGGACCGCACCCTCACCCACCCCGTTGATCGCGTTGCCCGACACCTCCGGGAAGAGATCGCGCTGGACTTGGGGCGTGACGTAAGGCTCAGGCGGTGGCCGCCATTCGGCGTCAGACGCCGCGCTTTTTTTCACGCCTCGGGGCCAAAGAGTTTAGCGCTCCACACCGCTTCGAATGGCAAGCCGGCTTTGCGGTTCGCCGAACGCACAGCCTCGGCGTCGGGGGCCTCGTAGACGCAGATCATGCGCTTGCAGTCTCCGGCAAAGTACGTTTTCAAGAATTTGACGTTGTAAAGATCGAGACACCATTGCGAGTCTGCCTCGAGCTTTTGAAGTGCTTCGTACTCCACAGGCTCCTCGAAGAGGCGCTCAACTATTATTTTGGCCATGATCAGCTCACCTCCGCTTCATCCAGTTGAGTTTGGCCCGCAACGAGCGTTGCATCCACCAACCGTTTGGTGTGATTGGACAGCGGCTCCTGGCCGAGCCGCAACAGTTCATCGAAGTAGGTGTCATGGGCGTCGTCGTCGCCCTGGACAGCGCATGCCCGGACAAGCGAGGCGAGAACCCGTGCGGTATCGTTGGGCCGACCGAGACTGCGCACACAGGTTAACGCCTCTTCGGCCATCGTGCGGGCTTGCCCGGGCCGGCCTCGCTCGAGGTGAAGACCGGATGCGATCGTCAACACCACAGCCAATCTGTGCTTCGCATCGGCCTGCCGAAGTACCTCGATCGCCGCCGTTAGATCAGCTGTCGTCGATTTGTTTTCATCATGGGTGAAGCGACATAGCGCGCCGAGCGCCCGCGCCATGGGCAACTAGCTGCCCTCGCGGAGCTTCTCGCCCAATTGTTCGAGTTCGGCGCAAAACGTATGGGCGGACTCACGCCGACCGCGTTCCATTTCCGCAATGACGAGATGTTCGAGGGCAAAGAATTCGTTGAGGCGGTTGCCGTGTCGGCGCGAGAGATCGCGCGCCTTGCCGAAGAGCTTGCTGGCCTCATCATGGTCGCCATGGAATTGATGCAGGAGGCCCTGCGCGTCTTCCAGCGATTCATGCTCGACACCGGTGCGTTGCGCCAGCTAGCGTGCCTCAAGAAGCATCGCTTCGGCTTGGCGCAGATCCTTGTCGAGGATAACGAGACAGCGCGCCGCCTCGCCCAATCCGAGAATGCGCTCTCGGTCGCTTCCGCCGCGGGTGAGAAACTCGGCGCGGCGCATATAGGCATCCGCGTTCGATATGTCGCCGCCCTCCCAGCGTACATCGGCAAGGAGCTGAAATCCGGCGCGCGCGGACTCGAGGAGACTAAGGTCGAGCGCGCGTTCCGATAACGACTCGATAAGCGCACCGGCCTCTTCGGCATCGTCGGGTGCTTTCGCTTCGTATCGAATGGCGAGGAGACGCAAAGTGAGCGGCACCCGGTCTTAATCGGCCAAACTTTCGGCGTAGCGTTGGCCGCGGCGCGCGACGGCGTCGGCCTCGGCATTGGCGAATTGTCGGAGGTAGCGCCGGCCTGCGTGGACGCACGCCCGCGCCGCCATCGCGTTCTCGCCACCCATCGCGGCGTGGTAGGCGATATCGCTGGCGACATCGGAATCCTTTTTGGCGTCTTGTTCCAGACGTTGCGCGATCTTGAGGTGGTTGAGGCGCCGACGCGGCCCGGAAAGCTGCCCATAAACAGCCGTGCGCACCACGTCATGCGCAAATTGATACCGCGCGCCATCGTCACCGGTATCTTGGATCAGGCCGTGCCGCTCGAGAAGTTCGAGCATCGCCACGAACTCCTCCAAATCGCCACTCACGGCGTCTGCAAGCACATCGCTGCTGAAGGTTTGACCCATCGCCGAGGCCCAACGCAGGACATCGCCAGCAAGCGGGGGCAATCGGGTCAGGCGATCGCGCACCGCCTGGGCAACGCTGGTTTCGGTGCCGACCGCCGCCGTCGCGGCATGCGCAAGTTGGATAGCGAACAGCGGATTGCCGGCGCTTTGCCGATAGACGCGATTTGCCTCGTCACCCGGGAGGCCGGTCACCAGCGCTTTGGTTTCGGCTTCGGTGAGGGGGCCCAGAGGGATTTCCTCCAGGACTCCGTCTCGGCGCAGAGCTGCCAACATGCGGGTCGTGAAGTCGTTGTCCGGCAGTTCACCTTCGCGCGCGGTCAAGATCACGAGAATCGGACGATGCCGCGACATGCGAAGCACGTAATGCAACAACTCGCAGGTTGCGCCATCGCTCCATTGCATGTCTTCGAAGACAAGAACGACCGGCGGTGCGGTGTGCGCCAGGGTGGCCAGCAACTCGACAACGCCGCCATAGAGTCGGTCGCGCGAATGATTCTCGTTCGAGTGCTTCTCCAAATGAGGCAACAATGGCGCGAGGTCGGCCGACAGGCCGGGCCCGATCGCTGCGGCGCGAATGTCACGTAGCGCTTCGACCCAGGGCCCGTAAGGGCGACCGGACTCCGCTTCGAAGGCTTCGCCCGACAGGACCGTGGCGTTCGTCTTCTCGGCTTGGGCGACGATCTCTGCGACCAAGGAGGTCTTACCGATCCCCGGCTCTCCCGTGACCACGGCAACCCGTGCCTGACGCCGGGCGAGGACATCACCTAAGAGGTCCGACAGAACCTTGAGTTCGGCGGCGCGCCCGACGTAGTCGGTCGCCACCGGTTGCGGCGACGCGAGATCTTCCGTGGCCGTGGGCGCCGGCGGCGGTGCGGGTTTCCGCGTCGCTTGCCATGCCCGGTCGATCGGCGTTGAAGGTGCCCCAACCTCAGCCAAGAGACGGGTCCCAGCACGATATTGCTCTTCCGCTTCGGCGCTATGCCCGGATTGATGCAAAAGCGTAATGAACCGCGCACGCGCGTCCGCGTCATAGGGGTCGATGTATACGCGGGTGCGCGCGTGGCGAATGCGGTCGGCTTCGGCCAAATCCTCGGACCCCAGAACGGCATCGAGGAGACGAATTCGCTTCGATCGCACGTCCTCGCGCTCGGCCACCAACCACGCCTGGTAATCGAGCAGATTGGGTAGATCGAGGCCCTCGAGAAATTCGCCGCGGCAGGCGTCCAACGCCGCCGTCTGGTCGGCCAGCCCCAAATCCAAGCCGCCGACAAGCGGGGCCAGATCAAGGGCGACACCGGTCAACGCGACGGTTTCCCGGTCGGCGACGATCCGGGGCGATCCGGGGTCATCCAATAAGGGCCGCAACTTGCTGAGCGACCACCGCAAGCCGCCTCGGGGATCGTCGGCCAAATCCCAG
>Ga0181578_10003856_pt1 | contig 13508 bp, 3 predicted proteins | sample 071ome_21_FD_148659 | JGI IMG/M metagenome (GOLD analysis project Ga0181578, IMG submission 148659) | Coastal salt marsh microbial communities from the Groves Creek Marsh, Skidaway Island, Georgia - 071401CT metaG (spades assembly) | ecosystem: Environmental > Aquatic > Marine > Intertidal zone... | reverse complement strand
ATTCTCTCAAGTAGAAATGGAGGATGGGACGAATTTAGAGCAACTACACTTTTAAAGGCAAGAGTTGAACTGGTTAGAGAAGATGGTGTTCATAATATTCTAGAGACAACTTCAAGGCCTAATGATCGCTGGGGCATTTCTATATATAAAGACATTAAAAAAAATTCCAGCGGTGTTATACAGTATTTCGCATTTAAGGGTAGTACTCTTATCGACAGAGGAGAAAGTAAGCATGATGGATTTACTGAAAGGCTTACAGACCAATGTGCTACTGCATTAGATGCTACAAATTATTACAGAGAAAAAAACATAGACATAGAAACGGAGGCGGATTACGACAGTGGAAATATTGGATGGCTAGGAAGAGTTTTTGTAATTCCTTGTCTACAGAACAATACTTGCGAAAAGGCTTCGGATGGCCAAGGATGCAATCAATATTGTGAGCCATTTTCAACTACAGTATACCAGTGCAGTGGAATAGGCAGCATAGATGTAAATAAAGCTCGTTCTTTTGAAATAGATGATAAAAATGATGTTAAGATTAAAATCCTCAATATAGAGGATAGGGTTTACAATTTATATTACGATGAAAAAGATTGCGTATGGACTACAAATCTTTTCAATGGAGATGATGGTCCTACAATAGAAGTGATGATTATAAGGAATTCCCTTTGCGACAGAGGAGATTGCACTAGGACAGAAGTAGAAGGAGTAGAGCCAGGAGACATTGACACAAGAGAAGGAACTCAAACTAACGAGGTTTCTTTATGGGAGGAGTCAGAAGAGGAAATATACTCTACTTCTGGAGTGATAAGATTTGACATGAGAAGAGGGGTTCTTGAGGTCTTTTTCACAATATGCATTGAAGACGATTGTGAGGAGTTGATAAAAGTATACCTGTTTACTACTAGAGATGGAATACAATTAACATGTTCTGAAGCAATGGAATTAGATAATGCTTTTAATGCTTGGAGATTTACTGGAAATCCAGTCTGTACAGGCGGTGGATTAGCACTTCCTGGAAGAGTACTTGGAAGGAGAGGAACTCTTACTCTCGCTCCTTGTGAGATTGAAGAATGTAATGAGCGGGATTGTGAAAAATGTGCTAAGATGTCAATGGATGGTGGTAGAGTAGTAACTAAGCAGGAAGATGGAAAGCCTGTTATTGTAGATGGAGAGCCTGTCCTGATACTTGTAGATGGAAATGCTAAGGCTGAACCTATAACAACTGACATATTAGATGTAAGATTTGATGGTATTTCACAGTGCCTAATGGGAGGTAAAACAATAAGACTTCCCTATAACGATGCAGACGATCTCCCCCCTGGAGACGAGCGAGGTGGACCAGTCTGCAGAGGAAAGAAGGCTTCTTTCTGTTCTGATGTTTTTTCCACCGAAAAAGATTCTGCTCCTCATAGGTGTTATCTTGTCAAAGAATGCCCTGATGGAGATGAAGATGAAGATGAAGGTGGTCCAGTTTGGGAAGGCTATACTAGCGTTGGAATAGTAGTTTATGAACCAAATTGCAATAGGAATGACATTGCTAAAGTAACTAAGCAACTTTTAAAAATTACTGTAACCATAGAAACTGCTGATTCGGCATTGATTTTTGCAACTCCAGGAGTTCCTGGAGATTATGTAGGTAGATGGATTGTAACATTAGAAACAGTTGGGCCAGGAATGCCTCCTGGCACTGTATTATTCACTAATGAAGAGGACGAAGAGAGTACTGGCAAAGCTGCAAACTGCTTAGATAAAGTCGAAGAAATAGCAAACGACAGAGTCAAGGAAGACTGTCCAGAGGACGGCAAACCTTGCGATGTAAATCCAATCGCTTTTGGTGGAACTGCTTCTGTAGAACCTTGTGCAGAACTAGCAGAGAGTAGCTCTAGCTCTAGCTCTAGTGATAGTAGCGGTTCTAGCTCTGATTCTAGTGCTAGTTCTAATTCTAGTGGTAGCTCTCGCTCTAGTGCCAGCTCTCGCTCTAGTGCCAGCTCTCGCTCTAGTGCCAGCTCTCGCTCTAGTGCTAGTTCTAGCTCTGATTCTAGTGCTAGTAGTTCTGATTCTAGTGCTAGTAGTTCTGATTCTAGTGCTAGTAGTTCTGATTCTAGTGCTAGTAGTTCTGATTCTAGTGAAGCGACTTTCTCATGTCCTAGTTCTAATCCTTGGATTGAAGTTGAAGTCTCATGGACTGGTACTCCTGTAGGGGTTAATCACACAGGTACTGCACCAAACGATACAATAGATATGTTTGGAGAAACCTGGAATAACGGGGATACAAAAAATATATGTCCTAATTTTTATGTGAATGATCCTTTTACGGAATATTTCAACTACTGGTCTTACAGTTTTGGATTGAGGTACAATCATTTTAGAGGCCCTATAGTAACATTCCCTACAACGGACTACATTGGAGCGAAAGCGGATGAACAAGTACAGACTCCAAACGGAGCCCAATTTTATTGGTCAGGAGGGTATTATGAAACCGCTGGTGCATTTGTTGTAGGCTTTGGAACTACTGATATGATAAACATTAACTCTTTCACAGGAACATTTGCTGGCCCTACAAGCGTAAGTTACTATGCTACTTTTAATTTGTTTTTTGGTAGCTTTACCGCCCAGAACAGTGTGGGTTCTACAATTTCTGTTTCTTGGGACAAGTGCGCTGGATGGCCAAACTGTTAACATGGAAAGTATATATTTTACAAAACATTATGAAGAAACAGGATTAATTTCAAAATTTGAAAATAAACTATCATTTATAGATGCTAAGTCTTTTTTTAATCCATCTTTTTATATTGATGATAATTTGGAAATTATTGTCATAAGGGTAAAAAAACATTGCCCTACGAAAGAGAGGCCAGGAAAGTTTAAACTATTATCTTATTTAATTGTTAATGGTAAAATTTTTATTTTAGATTCTTTATGGAATAATATAGAAAGAATTTATGATTGTAAAATATTTAAATTGAATAGTGGTATTTATTTAACATTTAATACTGCAACGCATAAAAACAATAAGATTTATGTTGCAAAAATATATCCTGATATTTCCGAACCGCAAGAGGTTATTTTTAAAAATAGAAAAGAAATAGAAAAAAATTGGGCCTTTTATGAATTAGAAGGCGAATTGTATTGTTTGTATTCTGTGAGCCCTATGGTGATACTTAGGCACATAGGCAATTGGGAGTTTATTGAACATTTTAATGATAAAACCATTAAAAGCAATAATGAAATATCTATAGGAACTCAGTTGTCTAATTTTGATGATGGCTTTGTTTTTGTGGCCCATGAGAAATTAATTTCTCAAAGAAATAGTAAATTTTACTCAGGAAAATTTTGTTATTTTAATCCTTTTAAAAATGACATATCAATAGGGAAAAAAAATTGGTACTATGACATTTCTGCTACTTCTGGAGCATATGTCAGACAGGGAGCTTGGGGCGTTACATACTTTAGTGGCATACAAAAATGTGGTAATAATTTTAGAACTTCATATGGTATTAATGATAGAGATTGGTCTATGTCGTTAATACCAGTGGATACCCTGGGGCTTTCTTTGTAAAAATGGAATTAAGGAGATAATTATGATTATAGTAAGTGGATGTCCGAGGTCTGGCACTAGCCTTATGATGCTTTTGCACAAAGAGGCTATGGGAGAAGATAGTATCATAGGGACCAAATGGCCTATGGATAAAAAAACTCAAGATGAACACATTAATAATTGTTTGGAATATATTAAAATAAAACAGGAACCTGATTATCAAGAGAGATTAAAAGAAACAAAGAAAATGAATCCAAATGGCTTTTGGGAATGTCCTTGGACAACCGCTGGTATTCAATGGGCTCCTAATACTCCCATTAAAAACAAAGTTGTGAAAATAGTATCTCAGGGTCTTTCAAAGTCTAATCCTAAGTATGTTGATAAAATCATCATGATGATTCGGCACCCTTGGGCAGTTGCCAATTCTCAAAGAGATTTAATTCTTCCCCTTCCTTTAAAAATAAGAAGCAAGGAAATGTCTGCTAATTCTCCAGATATGTTTATTGAAGTGACTGCTGCTGTTTCCAGTTGGATAATAAAACATAATCCTGATTTATTAATGGTTGAGTTTGAGGAATTAATTTCTAATCCAGACGATGTTTTAAAGCAAGTCGGAGATTTTGTTGGAGAAGGAGATTGGAATAGGGCTAAGAATCAAATACGTCCCAATTTAAAAAGAAGCCCTGCTGAAAAGCCAGATGAAAGGCCCAGTTGGGACCATTCAGTAAAAATATATGAACTGTTTAAAGAGAAAAAATATAAAGAGGTTGTAGATTATTACAAAAGCATAAATAAAGAGAAACAAGTTTCTTTTTATTGCCCCAGAAAAGGACGCCCAGCAAACAATGTTATCTGTCACCTGTGCAAGACAGATGATTCTAGAAGAGAAAAGCTAATAGGGCAAGCAGAGAACAGGGGCATAGAATGGGAAAACGAGCCGTGCCTTTGGGAGTGCGGCATGAACCCTGACAGAGACTCTTATACTCCTTTGACAATCGAAGAAAGCATTAAAAATAACCATTGGATTAATAGACAAGAAAGTTCAGAATCTACAGACAAATACGCAGAGTTTAATTTGGCAAGAACTCAATTTTCAACTTCTGACATAGACAAAAGCGAAGGAATGATAGACGCTAAAGAGTGTTCTCATTGTGAAGATTTTGATTCTAATAAATATCATTTAATGCTAAAGAACGTTAATGTTTTTGATGATTGTTTTAAATTAGAATTTGACATAAATGACCATAAGAGCGTTAGGTTCGAAATGGTAGAAGATATAAACATTAATCATATTTTGACTCAGCAAAGAAACCCTTGTTTGTGGTCTAAGACATTGCCTAATTTTTTAGTTAAATATTACAACACAAAAGATGCCTGCGAAGAGACTTCTGAGAAAATAGACTTGGTTGATGTGCATATTTATTTAGAGAAGATATCTAAGACTAGATGGTATTTTTCTGTTTCGGCTGATGGCGGATTTGATCTTTTTGCGAGCGTAGCGTCTTCAGAAGAAGGAAAATGCCTAGGAACGGTTGAATTTTTAAATGAATTAACTAAAGACACTCCTTTCAGAGAAACTGATTCCATACTACAAAATCAGTCTGCCAAAAGGGTCTTCTCTACTGGGAGGGCCATAGGCTATGAAGGAATAGCCCTTGTAAGTTGCGGCACAGAAGATTAATGAGCAATGATATAAAAACAATTTTTAGCCAAGCAAATGGCATCAAAGTTGACATCAATATTGATAAAATTGATGACATTTTTGGTGAATGCACTCCTTTTATTAGGAACATACGCAATTTTACTACTAAATCAAACTCTGAGGGCTATACCCATCAAATAGATGAGGGCATATTAGACTACTTTGTAGATAGCATTTTTAATATTGATGAAAAAATAAAAGAGAATTTTATCAAGAATACTTACAGAGAGTATTCGCTAGATGGATTTAATGACTCTATAGTTAGAAACTTAAAGGCAGAAATATATTTAGAAACAATCATTGAAACAGATGACGATGGAGAAGTTGTAAAATCTGAAATCAAGATTGTAACCGATCCTAACACTCTAGATGAAGTTAATAGTCTTGAAGATGGAGTAAACGACAACGTTCCAGAATGCGGACCCAAAGAAGAAGATAAGCAATTTCAAGAATGTGATTTAGAATATGGATTAGAAGTATTTTGCTATAATACTTCTAAAATTCCTTGGTCAGACTATAGATTACAGTTACCTTTGTTTAGAGGGCTATACTCTATTTTCGACAATGCAGACGATGCCCATTCTGACTTTGTTCCTCTGGCCTGTAGCTACAAAGTGTTGAATGACTATCCTGAAAATGACTGCCATAAGGCACTAGAGTTCCCAGTAGAAGACAATGAAGATAAAGGAAAGAAAAGAGATACACTTAGAGATGCAGATCTGACTTATGAATTCTTCGTAGAAGAGCAAGAAGACTGTTTTGAAAACGATGATGTTCCTTGCTACATATATCAAATGGGATATGGTGGAGTGGCAAATATATATCCAACAATTAAAGACGTTATAAAAACAAACGGGGAAAGAGTCAAGGATGCATTAAAAGTAAAAGATAGAGATTTTAATGGATTGTTCAGTGAAAGAGACATGGCTTTCATTTACAAGAATGACTCAGATAATTATGATCCTGATTTATTTGCCTCATATCTTGTGGAGCAAACTTACAATACTTATCCTTCGTACGCTTACGAGGGTAGGCCTCCTCTAGACGTAGGTCAGCCTCCTGCTCCTCCAGCGGTAGTTAGCCATGGAACATATAGTTTTATCATGACTGAAGAAAACATCATAATAAATCAACAGATATTTCTTGATGAAGGAAACATAGAACCAGAAGGCAACAGCAACGAAGGAAACAATGGCGTTCCTAAGAATATCATAGCAGACTTAGGAAATATATTCCCAATTAGAGTTATAGCCGTAACTAGAGAGCCATTGGACATAACCGTTGAAGACATAGAGTCTGGAGAAATACCAAATATATCTAATAACTTATTTAGAGGAGTAGTCTATAACTCTTTAGGTAGAAATCTTAGAGGGGATTATCCTTCGTCAATAAAAAATATAGGGACCAGCAAGTATCTGAGAGGGTATGGTTTTGAAAATGAGTTTTTCGACGAAAAGAAGAAGGCCATGGTCAATGAAGATATACTTAACAGAATTATAGAGGGTAGTTCTGGAAGTAGAGTTGATTTAGATGATGATCTTATTAGAGAAGAGGATATCAAGCCTGGTGCATTTATTTACAATAGTTTGACTACAAATAAAATTAAGATAGATTCTGAGGCGGTTCTAGAAAGAGACAACACAGAGGACGGATATGAGGTTATACCAAATCCTTCAGTGTATATAACTGCTATAGTGTCAAACAATAATTATTATAGACAAATAGTGCAAGTTCATAGCAAAACGGTAAATCACAGGCCAGACCATAATAATTTTAAATCTTCAGTATATCCTATTAATCCCGATGGATTCGATCAGCTCCCTATGCCAGGTGGCATCTATGATTTCTCGTCTGCGTGGCCGCCTAAGATGGATACAATATCTGAAAGTTTTATTTTTAATTTGTTCTGTCATAATATAGATGGTCAAACTTTTTACGAATGGAGAATGACTGAATTAGGTAACGATGCTTGGTTGATATGGAAAAGATGGTTGCTTACTACTTTAGATCAACCTGCTATTTTTCCTAATCCAAATGCCGAAAACGATTTTTCAGAGCAGAGAAATACAACTTCTAAATTTATAGATCTTAAAGATGATCCTTATGGGTATGGAGAGTCTGAACCAATGTTTTACACTGGAGATACTGAAGGCATAAAGGTTATTCTCATAGATAAAGATGGAAATTTTTCTTCTAAAGTTCTTTTGCCTAGAGAGGAAATATGGGACCAAGAGTGGTTTGATCACTTTTTGAAAACAAACGGAAGAGAAGGTGAGATCTTTGAGTCAAATCTAACTTTTCAAGGTGAAATTCAGAACGTTGAAGATGGCCCAATAATATATGGCATGAATGACACAAGAGATGTTACTAAAGGATTACTGTTTGATGTAAGCTATTATGTTAACAACACTCTTCCTGACGCTGTCAAGATTCCTTACGAGAGGTGTTTTGCTGCTGCGATTATGCAATGTTCAAAAGCTATTATACCAGAGGAAGAAGAAGGAAATGACGATGGAGTAACAGGGGGAGAAGGAACCGACCCAGACGCAATAGATGCAGCAGCGGCAGCAGCAGCGGCAGCAGCAGCGGCAGCAGGAGCGGCAACAGGAGCTACGGCAGGGGCTGCGGCAGGGGTAGCGGCAGGGGTAGCGGCAGGAGCAGCGGGAGAAATTGATCAAAGCTCAAGTGAAGTCGTGAGGCCTACTAGGGGCATTGGAATTCCACCTTTGGACTTTATAAATAACCCAAATATAAATGAAGACAATGTGCCTGATATTGTAGAGGAGGATGGTAGTAGTGTTCTTTGGTGCGAAAAAACTGAAGACCCTCTTATTGAGACTCCAGATTCTAAAGATAAATTGTTATTAAAAGAGTCTCTTGAGGTTCTTATATCACTTTACGATAATGCCGATGGAGATTACGACGATGAAAGAGATGCTGTTCAGGCTTATTTAGATAACATAATTAATCAAGAAAAAATTAGAAGGCCTAACGATCTGTCTTTCTCTAACTTTGTTTCTAAGATTTCAGGTTTTGGAGTATACGATATTGAATCTGGGGCTCAAGCAAGAGCCCTTGTAAGAAGATTTTCTAATCTTGACAAAGAAGATCCTAATACGGGGTATCTTAGAACATTTAGAGAGTCAGAAGAATATAAAGATCTTTTTGGAGCGGATGGCCGTCGCCAGAGTACTGTAGTTGTTCCTTCTGATGGGAGCGAGGTTTACGCCTACGCAAAAGACCCTGAAGAATTAGCAGAAGATGAAGACCAAGGACTCACTAGAGCCCGACCCGATTCTCCATGGTTACCTCCTGGTAATTATAGGATAACATATATTTATGGGGGCTTTCTATATGGCTGTGGAGACGGAAGAAAAGCTTCTATTCACGATCCAGAGGGCAACCCAGCCAATGGTCAATGCGATGGCGTGTATGTTACTTTTAATTCTGCTGCTCCTTGCGCTGTAAATCAATTTTTAGCACCAGGAACTAGGGATTCTTATGAGAGCATTTCCGACTTAGAAACAGCTTTTGTTGGGGAAGAAGGGTCCGAAAGAATTATTAAACATCTCGGCGGGCCGATATCATTTCAGCTTGTGCTAAAAAGCAAATTAAAGAATGGAGAGCTTTCTATAGAAGAGTGTCCTGATGGAAGTGGAGATCTAACTGTAGAATGCACTCCCGAAAGCGAATCAGATCCTGGTAACTGTTTGACTTATTGCGTGTCTCCAGTTCTGCCTGAAGGAGCAGACGCAGATGACTTTCCCGAACTATCTCCAGTTATTACTGATCAATACTGTGACCTTTCAACTACAACAGTTAAGAATTATGTCGAGCTTCCTGAAATATACGAGTCAGATGGGTTGTCTGAAAATGCAAGAATGTATATTGAAACTTTTTCCATACCTAGAAAAAACGATAGCGGAGACAATATCAATGCTTATTCTACGCCTATAAATCCCGACTCTAAAGAAGACAATTATTATCTTCATCCTCAATTCAATTGCTTAGGAATTTATCCACAGCATCCAATTGAATATATGAGCCTGGGAGATTCTTTGAACATTAATGTTTTTGGAGATATTTCTGTAGCAAGCTTTGCAAAAAGGCATGATGCTATTTTGGTTACTCCTGAGTTTAATACTGGATCTATGTCTTATCATATAGTTAATTTCGAGAAGCATGGTGCTTGGGCTGAGTTCGGCATGAGTCAGACTGCTGTTAAAGATTTTGTAAATTTAAACGAAAAGTCCTATGGCCCGTTCGCTGGCGACGGGTTCGTGTTGACTTCTCCTGAAGAGGAGAAAATTAGAGCAAGAGCGGATCAGATTCAGAAATGGGGATTGGGATATTATAATAGAGGCAAAATAATAAACACTGTTGATGGGGCAATATGCGTGGGCAAAATATGCGCAAGAGCAGTGCGTGGACCAGAATATAATTTAGTGGATTTTGATGATGCTTATTTCTTTACGGATGGAAAAGAGCTAAGAGACAGTGTGGGCGGAATTAAAAATGGCGACATTAGGGGATGGGTTAAAAATATAACAGTTGAAATAAGTCCATTCTCATTTTATAATGTAGACTATATTGGTTTTACTCCTTTTAGCAAAAAATCTAAAGAAATAAATTCAGGAGGCAGTCTAGCTTCTATTACTCAGGATGGCCTAGAAACCATTAAATATGATGATGGCGTACAACTTTTGAGTAAAATTAATTTTTTCAATACTTTCAATACGCCATTTTTGAAGAAAGTAGATACAAGTTATGGAAGAATATATGATGGTGGAGAATTTATCGCTAGTGAAGACTTCAACCCAGATGACATTGTAGAAGTACAGTATCTCAAAGATGATATATTTGACAAGTATAAAATTAACAATACGAGAAACTGCACTGTTACAGACAATAAAAATAGGGTATTCATTTTCTATGAATTAAAGGGCAATATAGCCTGTGCCATGGGGCATAATCTTAATACTGAAAATGAACAATGGTTTAATTTTGAGGGATTAGTTAGAACTGTTGCAGGCGAGAAGGCCACTCAGCCATATGTTGTTTCTAGTGACAACGGAAGAACATTCTACTTGTTCTTTAAGTTGAATAATCAATTTATATGCCAGAAGACATTAAGTTCAGCTAATTTTGTTATTAAAGATGCCTTTAAGGAATACTGGCCTATAGGAAACTTTGACGAGAACACTCCAGAAGACTTTGGTTTGACTCAATTTGAATATGAGGGTAGAGATTTAAGAAAAGAAGTAATTAACATAATAGCGGGAGGATCACCAGAAAAATGCTCAAATTCTGTTTCAATACAAGACGAACAAGCTGCTAGAGAGGGCGCGGGATTTGCTCCTAGAATTAGATTGGCATCTAATTGTATAAGAAATGAAAAGATAGCACTAGAAGAGTATGCTGCATATAAGGATAAAAAAGGTCATTTGGTTTTATTTTTCACTACTGATAGACAGTTTATGAATATCATGAGATCTAATAATGAGGGTAAAAATTGGCAGGATGTTCAGAGATATATGCACATGACTCACCTTCCATTCCTTACAAATGAGAAGTATGACTTTGAGTGCAATAGTGGACTAGCAGATAATGCGTGTAGAAATACTACTTATTTATCAGAGGAGCCTTCTCTAGATTGTGATACTAGAGTGTTGGAAAGAATGGAAATTGTATTTGATTCTGTTAAAAATATAATTTATTTAATATATACTTTTAATGAAGGTCTTTATGTCAGGCAGTTTGATGCCTCTAACATAGAGAGAATACAAGAGGTTCTTCCTAATTCAACGGGAACTCCAATTACAAGCGTCATTAAGAATCATTTTAATTTAAATGAAAATTCCGACAATAAACCAGTGCAAATCACTGGCAAGGTAAGCGAAGATGAATTAGAAAAGAAGCTTTATGTTCAGCTTGAGAGTGCTAATTCTGTTTCCACTCCTGATAGTGTTAATGAAATTTTTGAAAGTGAAGATGAAGACGAAGAGCCTACTAAAGTTAAAGATAAGGGAAATGGAGTTTTTCAAATTTCAAGACCTGGAGCCCATGTAACAAAGGATGGAATATTAAAAATATATTATTTTGATAAAGATTTAGTGCTTTGGTCTGTGTCTTTGCTTCCAGGAACGTTAAAGGCAATGCCAACAGGGGAGATTTTTGGAGATGACAGTATATTTGATATTCCAGAAGATCCAGAGCCTGATCAACCGCTTCAACTTTGATATGCCTTAAGAAAAAGAGTAGTAATTTTTGGTGGATTAAAAGGAAAAAAACATAAAAAAATAGAACATAACTAAACCAATCTAATGTTTACTTTTTTAAAAATAGGAAATTGCAGTGACTATATCAATTAAAGGTGGTAGCGTTAAGAACGGGCCGCACTACAACCCTGAAAACTTCAATTACAACTACGGCATTGTAGGCGTAGAAGCCTATGTTGAGCCCTATTGTCCTTTCACTGAATCAACTAAACAAACTTTCAATATAATCTTGAATTACACAACTATTGTTAAGGGTGGTTTTTCTGAAGAGGAAAAGAAAAATATTAGAGCAGTTCCAGGTCTTGAAGGTATTTATTTGAGGGAAAATTATCGTTATTTATCGAATTTTGCCCAATTAGAAAACGGACAAGATGTAGATGGTTCAGACGGCGTAATCAATCCAATTTATAAACAATGGCAGACATGGAGAGTTACAGGTCACCCATTGATTAAACGTCCTTCTGGTTCAGATCCATGTGAGGCTAACTCGCCTACTTGGAGATTGAAGAAAATAAACTTCTCTAACACTATTGAGGGCAATAGGTTTATAGCTAGAGTTTTAGATTCTAAAAGCGGAGAAGAAGGCGCTGATGCTTTAGAAAGAATAGATGCATCTCAGGATTCTAATATATATGTTCCAACTCAGACTTCTGTTACGATACCTGCTTCGCAGGATTCAGATTGTAAAAATGGAATTCACTGGAGGCTTGAGAAAACAACTCCTCTTTTTATGGGTCAAGATTTCTTTGTAGAATTCCATAGAGACAATCTATCTGAAGACGTTGCTAACTTTGATGTTATTAAATCCTTTCAAAATGATCCTAATAATAGGTATCAATGTATAAACTCAAATATTACTCTTCCAGGAACCACTGGAGATTTTAAAGATGTACAACCTCCAGCAAATCAAGCTGTAAAAACATATAAGCCAAAGATTGATAAGTCCAAGAATATAGTAGAGGCATGGGAAGCGGATGAGGAGAGTAAAAACTACTACGACATGAATAGGCAGGCCTATTATATAGTAGAACTGGGATCAGACCTTTGGGACTTGGGCGTTGAGCCAGGTGGACAATCAATAGAAAAAGATGCTAAGTATATTATTTTCATACCACAGAACTGGAAGCCAACAATATTTAAAATAGCCAAACCAGAAGGTTCGTCAAAATACATAGCATATAACCTAGGAGTTTATGAAGGGATTCATGCTTCTGAATTATTTAAAAGAGAAAAGTTCAGAATGACAGTTAGGAATCACCTGGGTAAACTTGTTATAACTTTTGATGGAAAAGAAGAAGAGCCATGGATTGTGTCTGGTCCAGATATATTTGTTGTCCCAGAGGGCAAAATGGCTGTCTGGGGAGGAAATATAGCCTCTAGCGTTATGTTTAGTCCTCTGATTTACAACCAAAAAACTACAATGTTATTACCACCTGGGGTTTTAGGTAGTTGCAATGGATATCAGTTTGGAACAAACTTAGGCCAAAGTAAACTTGGATATGAATTGAATATAGGTAAAGTTTCAACCACTGGAAGTTATAGAAGACTTAGCCCTAAACAGCAAGGCATAGAAATTCAAGAAGGTTATATTTATAATTGTGATGCTCAGTCTCTTAGCGAAAGGGTCGCAAAAGAGGGGATTTCAGATAATTTTATAGACTCTGCAATAGGACCTAATTATTTAGGCCTTGTAGGTGGGGTTTCAACGCAATTGAAGGCTCTGCAATTTTCTAGTAAGGCAACATCATCTTATGGAGTAGAATCAGGTTCGATTCCAACAACTCCTATAGATGAAAGCGGAGAGATAGTTAGCACTGAGGGTCTTTTAAAGTCTGCTATAGGATTAAATGTTGGGGATGCCAAAGAGGGTGATGAAATCTTAGAATGGGCGACTAGCGCCAACATGGTTGCTGGCGGTCATTATTTTAAAAAAACTGGTCAAAAAGAACCATGGATCTTAGAGAACTGTAAAACTCCTATCATA
>Ga0181578_10003847_pt1 | contig 13521 bp, 15 predicted proteins | sample 071ome_21_FD_148659 | JGI IMG/M metagenome (GOLD analysis project Ga0181578, IMG submission 148659) | Coastal salt marsh microbial communities from the Groves Creek Marsh, Skidaway Island, Georgia - 071401CT metaG (spades assembly) | ecosystem: Environmental > Aquatic > Marine > Intertidal zone... | reverse complement strand
CGGTAAATGAGCCCGTACGCCATATTCTCCGCAGCAATTCATGGGCGCGTTTCCGGCTCCCTGTTGCCAGAATTGCCTCCGCCTGCAGCACCCGGCCCGTTGTTGTGACTGGCGGAAACCGGTCGAACCAGGCGATACGGTGGGTGGCGGGAAGCTTTTCCCCAGCCATCAAGCTTTCCGCCCGGCGGCGCAAAGATTTCTGACGCGGCCAATCCGGATTGTTAGTCAGGAACAGGTCGATTTCTCTGAACGAGAAATCGCCGAGGCTCCGGCTCATCGCCAACCAGGTAAGAATTTTGTCTGGAAGCGGTGCGGTTGCCTGCCGTTTCAGGACAGACGCCCGTTTCCAGTTTCCCTTTTCGATGGCGGAAAAGATTGCGCTATATAATTTGCGGTCCTTGTTGGAAAGCTGGGTCGGCAAATCCGCCAAAGCGGATGCCGAGGGGACAGAAACAAGCGCCGCAATCAGGAAAGGAACTGACGCGCGCCAAAGGAAGGCCTTCGCTCTATCTCCAATTTTGGCTTTTAAGGCCATTCCGTATGCCCCGTCGCCGTCCCGCGCATTGCGAGCGTAGAGACGGCGACGGCTCAAGGCAACAGCCCGGCCATTCAAGATGTGCGCCCTTGCAGTCAAAATTAAGCCGTTTTAAGTTGCGCCAAAGCCGCAGTCTGGCGGCAAAATGTTAAACTTCAGATACTTGCGGGAATTCGACATGTTTCAGGGGTCTATCTGTGCGCTGATCACACCTTTTCGTGATGGCGCCCTTGACGAAAACGCGTACCGGGATCTGGTTAACTGGCATATAGAAGAGGGCACCGAAGGCCTGGTTCCTTGTGGCACGACGGGTGAATCCCCGACGCTTAGTCATGAAGAACATATGCGGGTAGTTGAACTCTGTATCGAAACCGCAGCGGGCCGGGTGCCGGTTATCGCGGGCACGGGGTCGAACTCCACGGACGAGGCGGTCATGCTCACCCGGCACGCAAAGGATGCCGGGGCGGATGGGGCGCTGGTCGTCACGCCCTATTACAACAAACCGACCCAGGAAGGGATGTACCGGCATTTCAAGGCGCTGAATGACGCCGTCGATATTCCGATTATCATTTACAATATTCCCAGCCGGTCGGTGGTCGATATGTCTGTGGAAACCATGGCGCGGCTGGCGGAACTGCCCAATATCGCCGGGGTCAAGGATGCGACCAATGATGTGTCCCGCGCCACCTTGCAGAAAATGGCGGCGGGAGAAGATTTTATTCAGCTTTCGGGCGAAGACGGCACGCAGCTGGGTTTCCTTGCCCAGGGCGGGCATGGCTGTATTTCCGTTACGGCGAACATTGCGCCGGGATTGATGGCGGAATTTCACAAGGCATGGCGGGCAGGCGACATTTCCCGCGCGCAATCCATCAATGAAAAGCTGATGCCGTTGCATAAGGATTTGTTTTGCGAGACCAACCCGGGTCCGGTGAAATATGCGGCTAGCCTCCTCGGCAAATGCACGGAAGATGTGCGTCTGCCGGTTTGCCCGATCTCGGATGACAGCCGCAAGAAGGTTGAGGCCGCGATGCGGGCCGCCGGTTTGATTTGAACGGAATCGATGAATGGCGACCGCCAGTGCCGGACGTGCCGCGGCAGTCAACCGCAAGGCCAGATATAACTATTCAATTGAGGATTCGCTTGAGACCGGGATCGTCCTGACCGGCAGCGAGGTCAAATCCCTACGGGCGGGCCGCGCCAATATCGCTGAATCCTATGCCAGCGAGGAAGGCGGCGAAATCTGGCTGATCAATTCCTATATTCCCGAATATGAACAGGCCGAGGGCCGCAATCATGAACCGCGCCGCGCAAGAAAGTTGTTGCTGCACCGGCGTCAGATTGAACGGCTGGGCGGAGCGGTGCACCGGCAGGGGATGACTCTCGTGCCGCTCAAGCTCTATTTCAATGATCGCGGGATCGCCAAGCTGGAACTCGGGCTGGCGAAAGGTAAACGTCAATATGAGAAGCGCGAGACCGAGAAGAAGCGCGATTGGGAGCGCGAAAAGGGCCGATTGATGCGCGAAAAGGGTTAGGTCATGCCTGATAAAAAGGATGACGGTTCCGGGCCGCGCGAAAAGCTGGTTGAGACGAAACAGGAATGGGCGCGGTCGGGACGGTTGCTGACCGGAAAGGACGGTGATCCAAACCGGGATCGCCTGCCGCCCGGTCAGCACCTGGTAAAGGATTGGCCGGTTCTCGATCTTGGCGTTACGCCAAAAATCGATCTTGAAAAATGGCGTTTGCGGATCGATGGGGCGGTGGAAAGCCGCGTTATCTGGTCGTGGGAGGATTTTCTGTCGCAACCGCAAACCGGGACCGTCAGCGATATTCACTGCGTCACCGGTTGGTCGCGCTACGATAATCGGTGGAAGGGCGTTTCGGCGGCGCATGTTATTGCCTGCGCTAAACCCGCTGCCAACGCGACTCATTGCATCTTTTACAGCCGCGACGGCTAAACCACCAATGTTCGGCTCGACCAGTTTGCCGCCGATGATGTTCTGCTGGCGCATAGCTGGAATGGCGCGCCGTTGACGGCGGGACATGGTGGCCCGCTGCGAATTATCATGCCTCGCTGGTATTTCTGGAAAAGCGCGAAATGGGTGCGGCGGATCGAGTTTGCGGTGGATGACCGGCCGGGATACTGGGAAGTCCGGGGCTACCATAATGAGGACGACCCCTGGAAAGAGGAACGCTACGACGATTAGCCGGTATCGGCGTCAAAAACCTTTTCCGGGATTCGTCATTATTCCGTAACCTGATTCTGGTACTCGTATGAGTGCCGCAGTTCAGGCGCTGGTCTCGACGTGAGTAGTACAATTCGTCGTCCCGACACATCAGGTTCGCACGAACCAACCTTGGATCCGGAAGCTCCCATTTTGGCGATGGGGGCTTTTTTGTTTCCCGGGGACGGCACCGCTCGGCATGTCTCGGCAAAACTGATGGAGGTTTAATTGGGCAAAAGGTCCCGTCGTAAGGCAACGCGTCACGAAGCCCGTGTCCACGCTTTGTATCCCGAAACAATGCGTCAGGAGCAACCCGGATTTTCCGGAACCGACACGCGCTATGTCCGGCATATCAAACCGAAGAGCGAAAAACAGGCGCTGTTGATTGACGCGCTCGACACCTCGGATGTCGTTCTGGCGCTTGGTCCCGCCGGAACGGGTAAGACTTTTATTGCCGTTTCCAAGGCCGTGGAAGCGCTGGAGGCCGGCGAAGTCCAGCGCATCATTCTATGCCGCCCGGCGGTGGAGGCCGGCGAGAGCCTTGGTTTTTTGCCGGGCGATATGGAAGCCAAAATCGCGCCCTATCTGCGGCCCATCTATGACGTGCTCTCCGACCGGTTGGGGGGGAAACGGCTCAAGGCGCTGATGGCGGAAGACGCGATCGAAGTGGCGCCCATCGCCTATATGCGCGGGCGCACGCTGAATAACGCCTATGTCGTCATCGATGAGGCGCAGAATTGCACCTATGGACAGCTAAAGATGCTGCTGACGCGTCTCGGCTGGAATTCAAAACTGGTTCTGACCGGTGATCCCGAACAGACTGATCTGCTGACCGGGATGTCGGGACTACGAGAGGCGGCAACGCGTCTTGATGATATGTGCGATCATGTTTCGGTCGTCAGGCTGGGACAGAAGGACGTTGTCCGGCATCCGCTGGTCGCGGCGATGCTGACCGTTCTTTGATTCTTTGCTGGGCGGTCCGGGAACCTACTGAGCGGGATCGCCCAGCAATGACCTGATTTCGGTAAACACGGCTTCGAACATTTCTTCCGTAAGCCGACCGGTGTTCGTGTTGTAGCGCGAACAATGATAGCTGTTGGCCAGAACGAGCCCATTGTCCAACAGGTGAAACGCGGCATGTCCGAATTTCCAGGCCGATTTTTTTTCACCCAATGCCGCCAGGGTCGCTCCATGCGACAAGGCACCCAGTGTCAGAATACAGCGTAAATTGGGCATCGCGGCGATTTCATTGATCAGAAACGGGCGGCAAGCGGTAACCTCCGCCCCGACCGGTTTGTTTTGCGGCGGCACACAGCGAACAGCATTGCTGATGCGGCAGTTTATCAGGTTAAGGCCGTCATCCCTGATTTTCGCGTAGCTGCCTTTGGCGAACCCGAACTTGTCGAGCGTTGCGTAAAGCAAATCGCCGGCATAGTCGCCCGTAAAGGGGCGGCCGGTTCGGTTCGCCCCTTTCAGGCCGGGGGCCAATCCGACGATCAGAAGTTGTGCATCGAGATTGCCAAAGGCGGGAACGGGAGCGTTGAACCATTCCGATTCGCGCCTCCGCCAGTCTTCCCGAAACGCGGCAAGTCTGGGGCATAGATCGCAATCGGGGTCCGGGTCTGAAAAGGGAAGACGGTCCAATGTCGTGCCTGTTAGGCGGGCTCCAGCATATCGTCCGGCGCCCCTGGAGGCGGATCGAAATCATCGGGATGACTGTCACCCTGCCGCGGCTGACGGGCGATCCGGTCGGCAAGATCACCGAGTTCGATGAAGTTGTCGGTCTGGCGGCGCAATTCGTCCGCGACCATCGGCGGCGAGGTGCGGAAGGTGCTGACCACTGTCACACGGCAACCACGACGCTGAACCGCATCGACCAACCGCCTGAAATCCCCGTCGCCAGAAAACAGCACGACATGGTCGATATGTTCCGCCATCTCGAGTACGTCGATGGCGAGTTCCATATCCATGTCGCCCTTGATCTTCCGCCGGCCGGCGGAGTCGGTGAATTCCTTCGTCGGCTTGGTGACCATTGTGTAGCCGTTATAGTCGAGCCAGTCGACAAGCGGACGGATTGGCAGATATTCCTGATCTTCCATCAGTGCGGTGTAGTAATAGGCGCGGATCAGCCGGCCGGATGAGGAGAAAATCTCCAGCAAATTCTTGTAATCGATATCGAAACCCAAAGCGCGCGCGGCGGCGTAGAGGTTGGAACCATCGATAAACAGACCGATCCGTTCTTCCGGATAGAATTTAACGTTTTTCATATCGGATCCTGAAATTTAGGGAATAAAGCAAGAAATCTGAATAAAATCGGATAAATAGGCGGCGCATCGCGCGCCACTCGAAAATAGATAATAACGCTTGTCTCACATAACAACCCGGCCATACGAAAAAGGGGTGTTTTTCGATGATATTCATAGGGCTCGGCGCCAATTTGCCGCATCCTGAATTTGGTGCGCCCAAAGAGACGGTAAGGGCGGCAATTCGGGCGCTCGACGGTACGAATACGTCCGTTCTCGCCTGTGCGCCGCTTTACGAGAGCAGCCCGGTCCCGGTGTCCGCCGACCCCTGGTTCGTAAACACTGTATTATCTCTTGAGACCGGGCTTTCCGCCTTGGATTTGCTGGAATTCATGCATGAGATAGAAGACCGTTTCGGAAGGGTTCGGGGCGACCGGAACGCGCCGCGAGTCCTGGATCTCGACCTGATCGCGTACGGGAATATCGTTTCCGGGCCTGATCAGCGTCCGGTCTTGCCGCATCCGAGAATGTCAGAGAGGGCATTTGTCCTGATGCCGCTAAGGGATATCGCACCGGATTGGCGCCACCCGAAAACAGGTGCCGGGCTCCATGAATTGTTGTCCGGTTTGCCGCCCGATCAGGAATGCCGCCGGATGTCCGGTTGATATTCGCTTGAATTCGGCAAAAAGCGATATAAACCACTTACATATCTTGCTTTTCGGGGGAGGTTTCCCCTATATTCCCGGCAATCTGGAAATTTCGTGCAGAAGGAGCGTGACGCATGGCCCGCGTGACAGTCGAAGATTGTGTTGAAAAGGTACCAAACCGGTTTGAACTGGTGCTTCTTGCCGCCCAGCGTGCGCGAGACCTGTCGGTCGGCGCCGAGATGCAGGTCGAGAAGGACAACGATAAAAATCCCGTCATCGCCTTGCGTGAAATTGCCGAGGAAAAGGTTGAGAACGACGAGCTTCAGGAAGAAATCATCCGCGGCATGCAGCGCCATATCGAGCGCGAGGACGCCGAAGAGGATGAGGACGATATCGAGGCGCTGGAAGCGGAAATGGCCGCGACCGCCGAAATTGAGGCGATGATCGAGGCCGCCGGTATCGATGCCACGCTTGCCGATACCCAGGCGGCACCGGAACAGTCCGAAGACGCCACGCCGACCGAGTCCGCGGATGACAACAAGGAGCAGGAATAGGACGGGTCCTCGCACCGCCCGTTCGGCAACCGCCCTGCTGACCAGCGGGAGGCGGCATGCTGCGCCAATATGAACTTGTAAACCGGGTCCGGGCCTATGATGCGGACGCGAATGAAGAGGCGCTGAACCGCGCCTACGTCTTTTCCATGATGGCGCACGGTTCGCAAAAGCGTGCGTCGGGCGATCCCTATTTTTCCCATCCCGTCGAGGTCGCCGGAATTCTCAGCGACCTTAAGCTCGACAGCGACACGATCGTTACCGGTCTTCTTCACGATACCGTCGAAGATACGGTTGCGACGATCGAGGAAATCGAATCCCTTTTCGGAGAATCCGTCGCGGCTCTTGTCGATGGCGTGACCAAACTCTCCAAGCTGGAGCTTCAGTCCGACGACAAGCGGCAGGTCGAGAATTTCCGAAAGCTGCTTCTGGCGACCTCGCGCGATATCCGCGTGTTGCTGGTCAAGCTGGCGGACCGTCAGCACAACATGCAGACCCTGCGCCATATCAAGAGCCCTGAAAAACGGGCGCGTATCGCGCGTGAGACGCTGGAAATCTTCGCGCCGCTGGCCGAACGGATCGGAATGCATGCGCTAAAGGACAATCTGGAGGATCTGGCCTTTGCGGAACTGCACACGGATGCGCGCGCTACCATCGTCGCGCGTCTGAATTTTCTGCGTGAAGAAGCCGTCGAGCAGGATATCGTTGCCCAGATCGGCAATGAACTGACAGCTGTTCTTCAGGAAGCCGGTCTGCCCGCCATGGTATCGGGCCGGGAAAAGAGCCCCTATTCGATCTGGCGCAAGATGCAGCAGAAGAACGTCGAATTCGGACGTCTTTCCGATATTATGGCGTTTCGCATTGTGGTCGATAGCGTGGAGGATTGTTACCGCGCGCTGGGCGTCATTCATAACGCCTATCGCTGCGTGCCCGGTCGCTTCAAGGATTATATCTCAACGCCTAAACGCAACGGCTATCGTTCGATCCACACCGGGATCATCGGCCCGCTGCGCCACCGGATTGAAATCCAGTTCCGGACCCAGGAAATGCACGACGTCGCCGAATTCGGCGTCGCAGCCCATTGGCGCTACAAGCAAGGTGCCGACCCCATCGAGACCGTGGAGTATGGCTGGGTCAAGGAATTGCTCGAAATTCTGGATGACGCCGCCGATCAGGAAGAGTTTTTCGAGCGCACGCGCCTCGACCTCTATAAGGACCGGGTGTTCTGTTTTACCCCAAAGGGAGAACTGATCGCTTTGCCGCAAGGGGCGACACCTGTCGATTTCGCCTATGAGGTCCATTCCGAGGTCGGCGACGGTTGCGTCAGTGCGAAAATCAACGGGCGGATCGTTCCCTTGCGGACCAAGCTCCGAAATGGTGATCAGGTGGAAATCATTACCTCGCAACCCGGAACGCCGGAACCGGAATGGGAACACTATGTCGTTACCGGTAAGGCCCGCTCCCGCATCCGGGGCTTTGTCCGCAGTCAGCGCCGGAACGAATGTATCAAGCTTGGCACGGCGATATTGGAAAAGGCATTCGCCGCACGCGGATTTGACTTCTCCGAGGCAATTCTGACGGATGTGTTGCCGCGAATGGATCTGTCCAATATCGATCAGCTTTATTTCGAGGTCGGAGAAGGCCATCGCAACGCCGAGGCGGTGATGACGATCCTGTTCGGGGCTTCTGACGGCGTGGAGGCGGATAAGGGAGACGACGGACACGAAACTGAGGGAGGGGAACAGAACGGGCAGAGCTATGCCATCCCGTTACGTGGCCTGACTGCCGGTGTCGCGGTCCATTATGCGAGTTGTTGCCACCCGCTGCCGGGCGACCGGGTCGTCGGAATCCAGACACCTGGCAAGGGCGTCGCGATCCATACGATCGACTGCGTCACGCTGGAAAGTTTCTACGATATGCCCGAACGCTGGGTTGATGTGTCATGGGATTTGCCTTCCGCCGAGAAGCATGTCCATGTCGGACGGTTGCGGCTCAATGTCGAGAACCAGCGGGGAACGCTGGCCGAACTGGCGGCGGGTGTCGCAAACAATGAGGGCAATATCATCAATCTTAAAATAACGAACCGGGATCCTGACCTGTTTGAGATGGCGCTCGACATCGAAGTCAGGGATACTCGGCATCTGAACGAGATTATCGCGGCATTGCGCGGGCTGTCCGTGGTCAGCACGGTTGAGCGGGCGGACGCGTAACAGCAATACAGGGAGGAAAAAAATGGCTGTAATCGATGCGGACGCGCATGTGTTGGAAACCCCGGCGACCTGGGAATATCTGACTGGGGACGACGCGAAATACAAACCGATGATCGTGAGTCAGGGTTTCGGTAACGAGGTCAAGGCGAATGACGGCGTCAATGTTCAGAAAAATTACTGGATGATTGGTCCGCGGACCTTCGGAAAGGACCGGAATGTGGGCAATGAGATGACCCGGCAAATCCGCGAGATGGAGGACATTCCCGGCCGCCTGAAACATATGGATGAACTCGGCATCGATATTCAGGTTTTATATCCGACGCTTTATCTCCGGCCGATCACCGCCGATGTCGAGGCGGATTACGCGCTGATCAAGGCCTATAACCGCTGGGTCGCGGATATTTGCAAACAGGGTGAGGACCGCATGCGCTGGGTCGTCATGCCGCCGGTCCAGACCATGGAACGCGTCCGGGATGAGCTGGAATTCGGCAAGGAAAACGGCGCGTGCGGCGTATTTATGCGCGGGCTGGAGGGGGACCGGGCAATCGGCGACCCGTATTTTTATCCGCTCTATGAAATGGCGGAAGAGCTGGACTTGCCGATTTGTTACCATTCCGGCAATGGCAGTATTCGCCATCATGACATGTTCGAAACCGATACCACCTTTACCAAATTCAAGCTGGCGACGGTCGGCGCCTGCCATACGGTGATCGAGAAACGCTTGCCACAGATGTTTCCGAAATTGCGTTGGGGTTTCGTGGAAATCAGCGCCCAATGGGTGCCCTACGTACTGTGCGATCTGGAAGACCGTTTCCGCCGCAACCGGTGGGACTGGTTTGAAAACCCGCTCAAGGACAACAACATATTTGTCGCCTGTGAAAACACCGATGACCTGCCTTATGTGCTGGAACATGCGGGAGAAGATAATCTGGTGATCGGTACTGATTACGGCCACCATGATCCGTCGAGCGAGGTCCTCGCCGTGCACAAGCTGCGCGATGATAACCGGATCAACTCCGTGGTGTGCGAGAAGATACTCGAGGCCAACGCGGCCGCGCTCTACGGTCTGAACTGAACGGAAAAAGGCAAATGGACGACACCTATCTGCGGCTAGGGGTCAATATCGACCATGTCGCCACCATCCGAAACGCGCGGGGTGGCGATCATCCCGACCCGGTGCGCGCGGCGCATGCGGCGCGCGAAGCTGGCGCCGACGGAATCACCGCGCATCTCCGCGAAGACCGGCGGCATATCCGGGACGCGGACATACATCGTCTGTCATCCGAAATCGGCCTGCCCCTGAATCTGGAGATGGCGGCGACGCCGGAAATGCTTGGGATGGCCCTTCGGCACAGGCCGCACGCCGCCTGCATAGTTCCCGAGAAGAGGGAAGAACAGACGACGGAGGGCGGGCTGGATGTCGCCGGAAACAAGGCGGCGCTCGCCGATTATGTGGGGCAGATGACCGAAGCTGGTATTCGAGTGTCGATGTTTATTGAACCCGATTTGCGCCAGATCGATGCATCGAGCGAAGTCGGCGCGCCGGTGATAGAGCTGCATACCGGACGGTATTGCCATGCCGCCGCCGGTTCCGAAGCGCGGGAGGCTGAACTGGTCCGGATTGTCGAGGCCGCCGCGCATGCGGAGTCTATCGGCACCGAATGTCATGCCGGGCACGGGCTGGGGTTCGATACGGTGATGCCGGTTGCCGCCATCGCCGGCATCAGGGAGCTCAATATCGGCCATTTCCTGATTGGCGAGGCGATATTCGGCGGGCTCGACGGTGCGATCAAGCGCATGCGGACGCTGATGGATCAGGCGCGGGCAAGCGGTGCCGGGCAACGGAGCGCCTGAGATTGTGATCATCGGTATCGGCAATGACCTGATCAATATCGACAGGATCGAACGCACGCTGGGGCGGTATGGCGACCGCTTCATCAACCGTATTTTCACTGCTGTCGAACAGGAAAAATCGGAACGCCGCGCCAACCGGGTGGAAAGCTATGCAAAACGCTTTGCCGCCAAGGAAGCCTGTTCCAAGGCGCTCGGCACCGGGTTTCGCAAGGGCGTTTTCTGGCGCGATATGGGGGTGATCAATCTGCCGGGCGGCAAACCCACCATGAAGCTTACCGGCGGCGCGGCAAAACGGCTTGCAGAAATTACCCCCGACGGGATGCGGGCGCAGATCGATATCACCCTGACCGATGAACCGCCGATCGCCGAAGCCGTCGTCATTATTTCTGCTGTGCCGGGCACCGGTGAAGATGGTTAGGGATAGGCGCTTGACAGCATGCCGTCCCGCTGGCTTGATCGCGGCCGGTTGAGACCGCTGGTTTTATTGTATTTCAAAGGCTTATGAGTATTCGATATGGCGGATCCCTTAGAAGATATCGATAAGAAGGAAGGCGGTTTGTGGGATACCGTCAAAACCATTGTCTATGCGGTTCTGATCGCGCTCTTGATTCGCAGCGTGGCGTTTGAACCTTTTAACATCCCCTCCGGGTCGATGATTCCTAACCTTCTGGTCGGGGACTACCTGTTCGTATCGAAATATTCCTACGGCTACAGCAAACATTCCCTGCCGCTCAGCCCGCCGATTTTTTCCGGCCGGATCATGGCAGAAGAGCCCGAGCGGGGCGATGTGGCCGTGTTCAAGCTGCCACGCGATAACGACACCGATTACATCAAGCGAGTGATCGGGCTGCCCGGCGATAAGATTCAGGTTATCCAGGGCCGGCTTCATATCAATGGCAAGTTGGTGCCGCGCAAGCGGATTGAAAATTTTATCGATGTCAGGGCGGGGCAAAGTTGGCCTCAATATATCGAAACCCTGCCAAACGGTCGTCAATACCGCATTCTTGAACAGCTCGGCGATGCGTCGCCGCTGGACAACACGCCGGTCTATACCGTACCGCCGGGCCATTATTTCATGATGGGCGATAACCGGGACAATTCCGCCGACAGCCGTGTCATTAACGGGCCGGACCGGGTCGGATTCGTTCCGTTTGAGAATTATGTGGGACGCGCGGAAATCCTGTTCTTTTCCACCGATGGCAGCGCAGAGCTATGGGAAATATGGCAATGGATTCCGGCCATGCGGTTCGGGCGTTTCTTCCAGGTGATCGAGTAGTGTGCTTGGGTGCCGACGCGCCTCAAGCCCTCGCCGAGAAGCTCGGTCATGGCTTTTCGCGGCCTGACCTTCTTATCCGGGCGCTGACCCATTCCAGCTTCGCCGACGGGGCGGAAGGTTCGAACGAACGGCTGGAATTTCTTGGTGACCGGGTCCTTGGGCTGGTCGTGGCCGATATGTTGTTGACCCGATTTCCGGATGAAGACGAAGGCAGCATCGCCCGCCGTTTCGCTTCGGTCATTGATCGCAACAGCCTGGCGGGTGTCGCCGGTTTTCTGGAACTTGGCGATTATCTGCGGGTGGGGAATGGCGATGCACAGAGCGGCACACGAGAACAGGCGGCGGTTTTGGCCGACGCGATGGAAGCGTTGATCGGCGCGATCTATAGAGATGCCGGGCTCGAAGCGGCGCGGGGCGTTATCGAACCCTTGTGGCAACCTCTGATCGATGCGGCGCCGAAGCCGCCTGTGGATGCCAAGACCGCGTTGCAGGAATGGGCTCAGGCGCGCGGTATGGCGTTGCCTGTCTACCGGGTGGTGGAATGTACCGGCCCGGATCATGCCCCGGAATTTTCCATTGAGGTTTCGCTCGACGGTCAGGGAACCGGCGCCGGAAAGGGCGGGTCCAAACGGCTGGCGGAACAGAATGCCGCGGCCGATCTCCTTTCCCGCATCGGGAGCGGCTCGTGACGGATCGGGTGGAATGCTGTGGCTATGTCGCGCTGGTCGGCGCGCCCAATGCCGGAAAATCGACCCTGATGAACCAGCTGATGGGCACCAAGGTTTCCATCGTCACGCACAAGGTCCAGACCACCCGCGCGCGGGTCATTGGCGTGTTGGTCAGGGATGCCGCGCAGATCGTCTTTGTCGACACGCCCGGGATATTCGACCCAAAGCGAAGACTGGAGCGGGCGATGGTTGCCGCCGCATGGAGCGGCGCCGCCGATGCTGATATCGTTGTCTTGCTGGTTGATGCCAGCAATCCCGATGACGCCGACGCACAACGCATTATCGAGGGACTGAAAAAGGCGGGCCGTAAGGCTGTTCTCGCGCTCAACAAGATCGACAAGGTGGACCGCACGGCGCTTTTGGCTTTGGCCGAACGGCTGAATGAAAGCGGCGTCTTTTCGGAAATTTTCATGATCTCCGCCCTCACCGGCGACGGGGTCGATGATCTGGTGTCGTCATTGGCGGCGGCGATCCCGGAGGGGCCGTGGCTCTATCCGCCTGATCATCTATCTGACATGAACGACCGTCTGTTTGCGGCGGAAATCACCCGTGAAAAGCTGTTTATGCAGTTGCATCAGGAATTGCCCTATTCCCTGACCGTGGAAACGGAAGGGTGGGAAGAACGCAAGGATGGCAGCGTCCGCATCGAACAGGTGGTCTATGTCACCCGTCCGGGACAGCGCGGTATTCTTCTCGGCAAGGGCGGGCAGCAGATCAAGCGTATTGGTGCGGAATCACGCAAGGAACTCGAAGCTCTTCTGGACCGGCGCGTGCATTTGTTCCTGTTCGTGAAGGTTCGCGAGAAATGGCGCGACGATCCGGAACGCTACCGCGAAATGGGGCTGGATTTCAGCGACTGAACCTGTCGATGATCATGTCCGCCGCGTTCTCTGCCGCATCATAAGTGACCCGATAACAGGGCGCGGCCCCCAGCACATCGATGAAGGCTCTCAGCATATCCTCGCCTTGCAGCTGGTATGAAAAATTCCGGTTAATCGCATAGCGCATGGTGAGACCCTTGGTGATCGGTTCAATTTTCGGCGTCACCGGCGTTTCCGACCGGTCGAGCAACGCGGCCCCGACGATGGGGAGCCGTTCCCCGAACCGGGCGACATTTCTCGCTCCTGGATCGATATAGCCGTATCGTTCGCCTTTCAGAACCAATGTGTCATCCACGAATTTCCTGAACTCCCGTCCGGAATTTTCTAGCAGTGGAAAGCGCAGCCGGGGCAGATATCCGGCGGCGATGGCGGTC
>Ga0181578_10003839_pt1 | contig 13552 bp, 13 predicted proteins | sample 071ome_21_FD_148659 | JGI IMG/M metagenome (GOLD analysis project Ga0181578, IMG submission 148659) | Coastal salt marsh microbial communities from the Groves Creek Marsh, Skidaway Island, Georgia - 071401CT metaG (spades assembly) | ecosystem: Environmental > Aquatic > Marine > Intertidal zone... | reverse complement strand
AATATCAATAACATTGAATGTCGAATAATCCAAACCTTTACCACGAGAAACGTCAACCGTCATAACGTATACGTGATCATCTATTGGTTTTTCATATTGGCAAATATTATCTTTTTCTAATATGGGACGAGAGTATACTAGTTCCTTGAGTTTTGAGCCGTCGATTAGAGTACCAGAGCTACCTAAAAATTCACAGCAATATTCTTGTCGGAACTTCTGGTCATCATAATCCAATGCAGCTAGTGTTTCATCCTTCCATTTGTCGTCTCGTCCAGGAACATCGTTCCACATTACCTTGACAAATTCATAGCCGTTTGTTTGCTCTTCAGCACCTTTACAAGTTTTATAAAAATGATTCAAACCGTTGGGTGTTGATGTCATCAACAATTTGGTAGTTTCACCAGATGAAATTGTCGGATAAACCGATGCAAAGAAATCATCGTAGCCTTCAATAAATGCAACCTCATCCAGGTACAGAAAGGCAATAGATTTACCACGAATAGCACTCGAGGATGTCGTCCCTGCATAAATCTTACAACCGTTTTCTAAAGTTATATTACCTTTGTTCCATTCCTCAACACCTTGCTGAATCCATTTGGGAAGTGCTTCATATGCCAACTGAACTCTACTGAGAACTTCTCTAGCAGAATCACCTTTGTTCGCTAGAATGGCTACGGTTTTATATTCATTAAATAGGATATAATGAAGGATAACAGCTACGGCTGTAGTTGTTTTACCAGACTGTCTGGCCGTTAATACAGCGACACGTCTGTTATTAGTAATTTTCTTTGTAATTTCTTCTTGATAATCGTACATATTAAAGGGAACCAAACCCTTATCAACGTGTACAATTTTAATATAGTTTTTGGCAAAATAAACTGGGTCCTGAGCACACTTCATATACTCCTTAATCAGATCAGGAGTAAATTCAATTTCCTCTCCAATCTTTTTAAGATTAGCATTACCCAGATATCCAGGAGATAAACTCATTCAGCCTCGCCTTTGATCATCTTTAGAAGGTCAGCTGTCGATACAATAAGATTATTATTTGTCACCTGTGTTTCAGCCTTCGGACCAGTATCGTCAACTGCATATTTCTTCTTGGTTGATAAATCTACAAAATCCTTGTTTGCATCAAGTAGTGTTTTCATAAGAGTTGATACGACTTCGAATGCTCTAGGTGATTCCGACTGTTTAGCAATCTCTACCATTTCACGGACAGCATCATCACCCATCTCAATAATGTTCTGTACGTTTTGTCTTGCCAACTCAATGTCGTTAATATTTTCCTCGTTGGTATCCTGTACAGCAGGGAGATGCTCTTCAAATTTTTCAATATTTACCACTTGCTCTTCTTCAACTTGGACGACATCTTTAATTTCCTCGTCCTCCTTAATTTCTGCAATAGGTGTGATACCTAGAGCCTGAGCAATTTTATCGTCACTCATTATCTGATCCTTTAATTAATCTCCTACTAGTAGGACAACCACCTAACGGTCTGGCAAAAATTGTTTTACCTTTATCAGGGCTTTCATAAATCCATTCTTTCTCTGGTTCCCAAGCAAGTTTATGATCCGCAGGATATGTATCCTTTGCTCTGATTACATCACGTTCAAATTCAGCCATATATTATTCCTCCGATGGTGATTTTGTTCCCCATTTTCTTTCATATGTATCGTCTGTACCATAGGAGTCTGCCCATTTATTTTCTGTAAATCTGGCAAACTCAATTAGCATTTCAATATCATTATCAATCTCATAAAGCCAATCATATATTTTTTCAAAGTCTTCTTGAACTAACGAATTATTGTGCTTAATTCTGGTATCATTATTTTCAATGTGCTTGTTTAATGCTTTTGTAAGAAAATTTAAATCCTGTCTGAGATCTTTTACATCACGTTCCTTATTAATTTGGCGCTCGATCGCCATTTGTGATGTAAGACCGTCAACCTCAGCCTTTAAAGTTTCTATAGTTTGAGCCTGCTGTGCGGTCCACCAAACAAATGCACTCACTTGCATTACGATTGCTACTACGACACCTATTCCAAATTTTGTATTCATTTTTTACTTTTCTCCCTTTCGGCAACTCTCTTACGAAGGTCGCTGGACGAGAAGCGGTGATCGCGTTTGTTAAAGTATAGCTGGATACCCCGCTTCTTGCAAATATCCTTGCCTGTAAAATCCTGTTCTCTGTATTCCTCTCCCATGATCTTAACATCAATCTGGTACATGCTCAGAATATCCTCAAGGTCCTTTTCAGAACCATAAGGAATAATTTCATCAACATAGCTAACAGCCTTAAGTTGAGTGTAACGCTCTACGACTGTTTGTACTGGGGGATTCTTTTCAGGGCGATCCACACTTGGATCAAACTGTAAACCACAGATCAAATAATCACACTGTTCTTTTGCTTCTCTTAGCATCTGCACGTGTCCTGCATGTAATAAATCAAAAGTGCTTGCTGTAAATCCAATTTTCATTTTAACCTCATTCAGTTACGAATTACAAATATATTTAGACACCATCATTATATAACAATTTTTATAAAAAGTCAACCTTTACGTTATTGAATCTGGATCAGCCACATAGTCTATCACCGCGTAATCATCATCAAAATCAATATCACTAAAATTAATTGTTAGATCTGGATCTGTAGTCGGTTCGTTATTTGCTGTTAATCCTGGCTGAATTACAACAGCTGATTCAAAATTTGTATTAGCACTCACAAAACCATTTTCAGGAATTGTTTCTGATACATTTGATTGAATAAACTTAATAACCTGTCTTTCTCTATCCGGTCCAAAGTACCAAGCTCTCATTGTAAAATTAAGAGTCCACATGATGGTACGACGTTCTGTAAAATCACCCTCGTAGAGTTCTTCGTTTTGAATATCATTTAGAACCAAAGGAATGTCCAATGGATCCAAATCTGGAATTAATTTTACAGTGGACGTATATTCTGGATTAAAGAAAGGAATAATTTGCTCAACTACCTTTACTGCATCCTCTGCATATGTAGACATAATGTAAAGCGAAAATTGAATATTGTATGGACTTGGTACCCATAGGTAATTTCTGCTACCCGTTTCTTCATTTATGACATTACGGACTAATTTTCTTGTAGGAGAAAGCTTACGTTCACCGTCATAAAACATTGCATTAATCTCAAACGACATTCTGGGTAACGTAATTGCTTGTGCATTAAGATTAGGATCTTGGTTTACTCTTGCAAGAATTTTTTGATGTGGAGCATAGGAAATAGGAACAATCATTTCCTGAACAACATCACCATTATTATTCTTACGCTTGATTTTAATTTGGTTAAAATATGTACCAAATAATGCAACGTATTTTCTTGTCAGTTGGTTATAAAAATGATTTGCTATAGCCATATTATGAATCCCTAATATCTAATGGTTCGACTTCAATAGCTTCACTAAATGGATCCATTTCTGTAAAGTCAATGATCTTATCAGCTTCAAGTTCAAACTGTAGGTTATCAGCAAGAGGATCATTGGCTTCTACCGCAGTAAGAGTATTAACGGTATTTGCTGTCATATCTCTATCACTGAAGAATGTGTCAATATTATCACGACCAGTCTGGAATCTCTCACCAGAGTATTCTGCCAATTCACATTTCAGATCATATACCTGTAGAGCACCACTTTGATAGAATACACTTTCGTGTTCTACAAATGTTATTTTAAATAATTTTTCATTGAGTGGGAAATAGATATAGTCGCCTTCAAATGGTCGAGTTTTTTCTGGTCTATCCTTAGTGACAAATCTCTCAAATGTTCTTATTGCGACACTGAATGTGACCTGATCTCTAATCTGAAGCCCAAACTTAGATAGGAAGTCTCCTTCACCTTCAAATCCATCGACATTTTTAATATATGCTTCAAATTCAAATGTTTCATCATAAATCGGTAGATCGTCTTCGTTTAGTATTTCATCAACAGAACCATTCGAACGAGTGATGTAAATAAGATCCACACCATAAATTTGAATTGATTCGATAACTAGATCGTCAATTAAATTCTGCTCGTTAAAGTTGTCATAGTTGTTGAAAAATACATTGGTAGCCATGATTTATCCAATAAAGTTATATGTGAGAGGTTGAAGATTTTGAATTGATTCCTCTTCCATTCGTTGTCTTTCTTCCCTGGCCTCCTGAAGTATTTGTTCTCCGTTAAATGAAACGCCACCCACAAGTTGCATATTATTGAATTTAGTCAAATTTAAGCCCCATTGCTCACGAACCAAAACAGCTGCATAATTCTGTAACCAACGATCTGACCATACGTCCGAATATGTATTTGGATCTATTACATCATATGCTTCTACTACAACATATTCTCCAGCAACTAGATTTGCCTTATCAGTATCAATATGCAGTCTATTGACATGACGATTATATCTAATCAGTGGGCGACCAACCAAAATCTCTTGCATAAACTCAAGATTCTGCATTGTCATATAATAATGCTGAAGATTGTAACTTGTAATATCCTGGATATTAGTCAACACGAACTGATAGTTTACATTAAAAATACCAGACCCAGTAGAAATTGACGAGGATAAATCAAAGACTCTTGAAATACCCAAAATATTTGGAGGCATTTCAATATAACCGTTATCTACATCATCTTGAGTAAGCTCGTGCTTTAGGTATACTAATTGACTTCCATTATAGTGATAGTCACGCCAAAAGGAAACCGCCTCATCGACACGGTCATCAACCTGCTCATCAGAAACATTGATCTGAATAACAGGCGCACCAATTTTGCGAAGAATATATTCCTTAAATTCATCTCTTGTATCAGGTTGTGCCATTTTGGTACCTTACTGTAGTTTTATTTTTATTTATATTATTCGCCCGATTCAGTTTCATGTCCGTAGTAACCAGTAGCAACAATATTTGAGCCTCCAGAATCTGTGGCAATTTCAACCTTTACAGACCCGGACCCGAATGTCCAACTTGGCACATTCCATTTAACTTCTCTAAGAGAAGTCAGCGCATGCCATGTATTTAATGTGTCTGAATATGATGCTGATGGTGCCGTTCCACTATTTGTTGTAAATCTAATATAATAGGTAGATCCTGGGGATGTATTAAGCCATTGAGTACCAGCTTGAAATTGTGCATCACCTGTAACGGCACCAATCTTATGAACAGTACCATCAGTTCTAAATTCCCAACCAATGACGATATCAGTGCCCGGTGTTAAACCAAAGGCTTTATTCGGGAATGCTGAAGTACCACTTAGAGAAGCAGTTTCAGTAATAGTATTACCGGTATTATCCCAGATAAATGCGAAATATCTCAGATCAGGTACTAACTTATGTTCAATTGGTTCTCTTTCATACTTATGTCTGATGGAAAATCTAAGATATGCAACTCCGGAAGAAGAATCTGAATATTGGTAATACCAGTGTTGCTTTGTAATGGCCCCACTACCAGTCGGTAAATCATATACGACATTTATGGTATTTGATGCTGTACCATATGTTGTAGTTCCATTTGGACTAACTCCACTTGGTCTATATGCTTCAATGGTATAATGAGTAGCATCATTGTTGGGTTTTGGAACTGTTCCGTCGTTCCAATAACCTAAAAATTCTTTATTACCTGTATATTGTTGTCCAAGTTTATAAATCTTACCATCTTCATTGAATTCTATACCAGGAGCAGCAACAGTATTATCAGTATCAGATATTTGTGAGTTATATACCTGACCAGCCTGAGGAGTAATATCCATTCCAGCTCTAGTTCTTGCCATTTGAAACTCATCTGAGTCATTGGACACTTTTAACATTGTGTGTTTTTCATAATCCAAAAATCCACCTGCCTTACCATATAGTAAGGCCTGATTTTGAAACCCATATGTATCTCTTATAGATATCCAAGAAAGAGTTTGTCCCATATATGTACCAAGGCCAAGTCTATGCTGATATGTAATTATGCCGCCGCCAGTATGTGTAGCCCCTCTACCAAATATTCCTTGGGAACCCGTTGTTGAAGTAAAATAAAGACCTTGACTCTCGCCATCAATATTAAATACACAAAGTACTCCGTTTGAATTTGTTTTATCATCATTAGAACCAACGATAACTCTAGTATCCTGTACTTCCAAATGCCAACCGAATGCTTCAGCAGAACCCGATGTAAATGATCCAAAATTAAATTCCTCAATAAGATCACCATTTAGATCATACATAAACACTCGACCTTTACTGGTGTTTTCAGGATCCAGCGTGCCACCACAGCCTGGAGCACTAACATATATCCGATCATGTGCTATTCTAACATTCCAACCAAAAAAGTCATTGTCTGCACTACCTGATAATTCTTTGACAAATCTAAAACTCATATCGTAGATATAAATTTTTCCTCGAGCATGCCCAGCCGTGCCTTCTGTCCATGCTGCAGCATTAACAGTGGTATCGGACCATATCGCATTACAAATTACTATACGGCCACAACCGATTTGTGCGCCGCCGTAGCTTACCTGTCCAAATCCTTTATAATCTGTAGGAGGAGCAACACCTGCAGTTAAACCTGGATCCCAAATATTTGCAACCACCCTACCATCTCGGTTTAATGCCAATACATTATATTGATGATAGTTTCCGTTTGCGTCGCCATTAGTTGTTGTATCTATATAACTTAAAAGGAATATCCCATGGCCGTCCTGACCAGGAGTACTTTCATCATACAACCATAAACTACCAGAATCTACTCCACGAACCTGCTCTATAATATCACTATCAATAATTTCATGATGAACATTTCCATAAAAATCTAAACAAATAATATGACTTTTAACACCTTGACCGTGACCAGTCCATATTAAACCATCATATGTAGGTACCGCTGCCTGATTCAAGGCTCCTGCATCAAATTCAACACCACCTGTAGCTGTAAAATCGACCCCACTATCATAGCGCATGTTGACATTAGTCGATGGCTGTTCAGAATACAGAGCAATTTTTTCAGCATCGGGATAACCAGGTGAAGCCGAGGTCAATGAGTCCTTATCTCCGGGAAATTGCGCACGCAAAATACCAGCTGATCCATAATCAGATATCAAATGACCAAAATATAAATCTCTTTGTACATTGCTATATATAGAGCCCGTTGTCGCGGTCGATCCATAAGCAAATAACCCTCCGGATCCTTGTATCCCGCCAGTTGGATAAAATCCTTGAGTTTCGCCAACATCACCACCCACGTATGACCGTGTCGCACCTGACGCAGCACTACTTTGATTGGTCGATTTTTTATCCTCACCTATAAAAAAGCCGGGATAGACAGTGGTTTCTCGATAGGATCTAAAAGCCATTTTTTACCTCAAACTGAAGTATCGTTAAAATTTGAAAACGTGGTTACATCATTTAAATCAATTGCATCCAGTAAATCTAAATCTTTTTTACGTTTACCTAAAATAGTACCTAATGATATATCGTGAGCCTCTGCCTTTTCAACAATTTTATTGGCGAGTGTTTCTACAGTAATACCTCTGGCAGTGGCAATAGCATTCAACAATGGAATCGATGCTGTATTATCAGCTAAATAAGCTATTGCTTCGGCTCTCTGCTGTGGAAATGTAGATCTCTCATATTCAGAATATTCCGAAGAAAATAATTGACTCATTTGTAAGTTATAGCTCCCATTTACAGACGACTTTTTTGCCTTTTGTAAAGTTGTAGCAGCTCTGATTTTTTCTTCATCTGTGGGGTATTGATCATAAATTTCAATAGCCATAGTCCATACGCCATCTACCAATTCGGCACCAGTGATTCGATATGCCTGATTCCATTCCAAAGTAGGTTTTTCAGGTTCCTCAACAAAAACATATCCTTCTGGAAGATTTGCTTTTATATCATCAAGAATTACATATTTTTTGATACACCGTAAAAGCTCAGTTTCTTGCTGGTGATTAAGAATGGGAAATTCCGTTATGGTATTTGTTTCTGTGTTTATTTTTGCAAAATTCATTGACATTTTATTTTTCCTTAATTCTGTGTTCTGCCAGATGCTTTTTCGATTAAGCCATCATAGGTTGTTGGAAGTTTATATATGTTTATCCAATTATCTGCCGCGGTGGTGGTGCTATAGGTAGCTGTAACTAACACCCCATAACCCATTGCAAATTTCTCAAAACCAGGATCCCCGCCCTGCGCCGAGGTGACAATGTTCCCAGACATATCCTCTGGCAAAACTCTATCTATATAATTGCCATTAATATCATATAATTCTAAAGATCGGTAATCAGCAGAGGTCGGATTGTTTGGGTTTGCATTGGCACTCTCTTTGACAAAAATACCAATTATTCCTCCATATATACCACAAGCTCGTGCGTATACAGACGGACTGTTAGTTCCTGTTATAGGTGCATATTTACCTGTCAATGTGAACAAATAATTTCCTTCTCCGTCGTAAACAAAGACTCTACCTATTTGATTTCCACTATCATTATCTGCCGTATTTCCCATCACCAAAATTCTGTCAGAACCTATGGAAATATCGTGTCCGAAATTAGCATTAGGGATTGAATCTTCCCATCCTAGAGGCATATAAAGACCTTTTACAAAATTACCATTTAAATCAAATATATAAGCGTGGCCATTTATTGAAACTCTGTCTGCCGTTTTATCTGGGTGATGCCATACGTTTTGATCAACAGCACCAATAACTATTTTTCCATATCCAATTGCTTGTTGTCCATGCCCGCCATATGTTCTTCCACCAAAACTATCACTATAACCTGGTGCATCATAATTTATACCGGTATTACGATCAATTGCATTTCCGGAGCCATCATAATATTGAAATGCATTGTGTAGCATCACGTTATTTAGAATTATATTTCCATTATAATCATAAATTGTGGCGTTACCCGTAAAATCGTTATAAGTAGTACCAGTCACCGCATCTGCTCTTTGTCTTCCTACTACAATTCTTCCTTCACCTACTGCACAAGCCATGCCGAAAGCATCCAAATTTCCATAAAGGTTAGGAGGAAGTGGTAATGTATGAAGATAATTCCCCCATTGGTCATATATGTAGGTTCTGCCAACCTCATCATTCGCAACCTCTGAATTTGGATCTCCTTTAAAATCGTTTGATGATATAAGTAAAAGACCATCACAACAAACCGGGTTCCATCCAAATTGGGTTGATGTCCCAGTTCCAGTTTCTGGGTGATCTATGCGGCCTTTATAATTTCCATCAAAGTCAAACATGTGGACACAACCCTTACCTCCAGGAGTGTTTGCCTCAACCGTGTTTCCTACAAATATACGAGAATGGCCTATTGCAATACCACCGAGACCAATACCTTGATTTCCACTTGGTGCCTGAACAGTAATACAAGTATTTTGGATACTACCGATGGTTGGACCATCGTTAAATAAAGGATATGTAGTCCCTGGTCGTTGATCCGCCGCTGTTAATATTTGCCCATTCTTTAAAAAATGCACTTCATTCGCTAACGTAGCAGAATTAGTTTTTATAGTCATTAATTAACCTCCATAACGCGAACGTAATTGCCAATCATAACCGGTATCATTATCGGTATCTCTATATTTTTTCCATCTACTTCCACTAGAAAGTAAATAATCTCTTGGCCTTATAGATCTAGTATTAGCAATAATTTCAAGGTGTTCTGTGGGCGTACTTGTATTCACATACGCACCAATAGTAAAATTTCCAGCAGAACAATTTTGATAGGAATAATATCTCTTAGTAGAAAGATTTGATTCACCACTAAATGATTCAAAATTCATATCAAGAATTCTTGTATCATCAAATCCAGCGCATAGATAAACATCGTTGGATCTAGCCATACTTCGATATGTACCAAAATATGTTCCAGACACATCATCTATATGGCCGAGATAAATTCCACTTGCAGTATCGTATACATATATTTTATTATAACCTTCATTTCCATAATTCGTTGTTCCAACAAAAACGTGAGTCCCATCTCCTTCTATCCAGGTACCAAAGCCTGTAATTGCGGGCTCTCCATTTGGTCCTCCATGTGCCCATTTTAGAGGTGGGCCCATTTCACCAATATATTTAGCACCAGTAGAAGGAGAACTACATGCGTATATATGTACAGTACCGATTCCACCATTAGCGCCTGGAGCCGATATAAATGCTCTATCTCCAATAATTTTTATAACATCTCCAAATCTATCACCAGCTATGGTGGTTCTGAAAGTAACACCACCTGAAGATCCACTCCCTCCTGCACAAACTTCAACACCATGGCCACCTTCCAAACGAGTACCAACACCTTCGGAAAACGCGGTATTATATACCCACACAGTCCCTTCTGCAATATCATTTTCACCAGTGGCAGTACATCCTGGTGCTCCTACCCAAAGCTTGCCATATGAGTCTATTGCAATAGAAGAACCAAACTCTGATGCTTCCTTTCCACTGCCAGTAAGCGTGTCAAGCAAAGTCCCGTCAAAATCATATACATATACTGCGCCCTGTCGGCCGCCGGTAGTTGTATTTGCACTTGCCCATCGCGTGGTAGATGGTAATGCAGGAGAATAATTTGATGTAGAAGCTTTTGCTCCAGGAGCACCAACGTATATTTTATTGCCTCCAACTGCCATGGAAGCACCAAAATGTACATAGGTATTTTGATCAGCGACAGGCACATTAAGTTCATTTCTAAAGCCATACACATTAAAGCCAGTAGAATGTAATGGCACATGAACATTATAAGTATACGCAACACCTTGTTCTATATTACCAGATACTGTAGTTTTTGCCTGACCCGCTAAAATTGTTGCTGTCTCTGTAACCTTTCCTGGATATGAGGTAGGAGTTCCAGAACCGGGTGTTATAGCATTAGGAGAACCCCCAAACCAATTTACTACATCAAAGCACCCTTTTCGAGCATATTCATCCATTCCATATCCAACAAGATTGAGTATTGTCTTCTGAGGACCATCAGATGGTCCGTCAGTAGTAAAATCAATCATTGATGATTTTCTAAGATTACTGCTAAATATTGCGGGCTCGCCGGGCGAACTACCTACAGTAGGGCTGATTAAGACACCGTTTTCATAACCCCCATTAACGGAAGATGAAAATTTGGAATCACCAATACTTGTTTTATTGACAAACGCCATTTTATTCTTGATCCTTTAAATCTACCAAAAGAGATAAAACCTGCTCATTTACAACTGTAATATACTCATTTGTATCGTATGACCAGAGAACTGTATTTGTATTACTGAGGTCATCATTGACTTCTTCGTGTTCTGCTGGTATTCCAATTACAATATCTTCATGAAGAGTAACCATTTTTTGAACTGGTACTATATCAAATTCGCCTTCAAGATAGGACATTTGCAATTTTTTATGAGATCTACATGATTGTAAAATTATTTCTTTTTTCATTTTTCTTTTCCCAAGTATTTATTTAAGCAGATTCCGTCTCAATCTCTACACCGTAATATCCTGTAGCCACGATATTGGTACCAGCAGAATCTGATGCTATTTCAATTTTAAGATTACCTTGTATTTGATCATTCTGATTTGCTCGCCAGATCCATTGTCTATTTGAATTCAATCCTAACCAGGTATTCAGCGGATCGTTATTTGGTTCGTTTGGAACATTATAACCTTGAACTGATGTAGCCCTTATATACCAAACGCCATTTGGTGGGTTATTACTACACCATTCCACGCCACCTCTAAATGTTGAATTACCACCATTAAATTCGGCAACCGTCCCGTCGTTTCTAAATTTCCACCCTAAATCAATTAAACCCAAACCAAAACTATATAAGGTGTTTGGAAAAGGCTCAATGCCAGATAAAGTAATTGTTTCTGGAAGTGTAGAAGTTATAGGTTTACGTTTATATAATTTATCTATATCATTAAGCGAATCTTTTATTGTGGGTGTGGTAAATGCATATACAGCACCACGACCACCTTCAGTATTAGTTTCGGCAAAATCAGGGTCGCCTATAAGTAATAGACCATCGGCAACTGCAAGAGCATTATAGTAACCAAAGTCCTTAGACGAATCATACTGCACACTATTTACTGTATTGTTTGTAGGATTTAGTAATCCAATATAATTTCCATCAACATCATAAATAAAAATACCTTCATTATCCGCTCCATTTTTTGTATTTGCAACATATAATCTTCCATCGCCAGCATGTATGTATTGGCCAAAGCGATTTAGAGGACCTGGCGTTGGATGATTTATTTTACCCAAATAGTTTCCATCATAATCAAATTTAAATACAATTCCCTTTTCAGAATATCCATCGGAATCTTCCAAGTCATAGTATCCTAGAAAAATAATCCCATTTGATATTGCTACAGCCGGGGCAGGAGGAGTATTGGTAGGGGTTACATCTGTATCTAAATAGCTTATTGATTTAATAAAAGTACCTGAAAGATCATGTATATTAGCACTTCCGATAAAATTAGCAGTCCCACGGATGGGTATTACAATTCTATTTCCATCAGTTTCAGAACCTGATAGTTCTGTGCGTTCACCAGGTGTTCTAAATTTAGTAATAAGATTGCCATCCATATCATAGATAAAGAATTTTATAAATTTTGTTGGATTTTCTGGATCACTATCATCATATGGATCCCATCCTTGGCCCACAATAATTCTTCCACCAGCAATCATCAGCGAATATCCAAATCCAATTTCTCCACTGATACCTGTATATTTTGGTCTGTCCTCTATTGGTGGTCTAATCTCTTTTATAAATGAGTTATCCGATGAATCATAAAGCCATACCGAGCCTTCATAGGCATTTACATTAGTACCTGGCTGTCCTATATTTGGTACTTGTGTCGTCCCACTTGCCCCCGACACAGATATAGCAATTCGACCGTATCCAATTGCTACTTTTCTTCCAAATTCATCTTGTGCAGTACGGGTACCATTAGCCAATTCAGTCACAGTTGAAAGATCATAATCCAGTATATATGCAGTACCAGAATTGTCGTCAGATGTAGGTCCACTTGGAGCACCAACTACGATTTTACCATCTCCAATTGCAATAGAATGACCAAAATCATAATGAAAACTACCGTCCATCACAATGCCAGCAAGAGAAGGCATTGTTACGTTATCAAAACCACCCGAAAAGTTGAAATTAGGATTAACAATCATTCGGTTTTTGTTTATCTGAAATTGACCATTTGTATCTTTTATTTTAATTGCCATCTGTACAATTCCTAACTACGGTAAATTAATATAAGGTGATAAAATTGATTCTGTCACGACATCAATATTAGATGGTAATGTAAATCTATACACAAAGCCTTTCGAGCTAGGCGATGTAATATTACCACAAATAAAGACATAGCCGTCAGCTATTTTTACCTGTCTTACCACGTGTGGTGTATTATTAACTGGTCCCAATGAAAAGATCTCAACAAGCTCTCCAGTTGTAGTCCAAACACCAACCACTGTCGTTCCATTTGGATCATCGTCTGCATTAGAGGCACCTACTACATATCCACAGCCTATATCAAAGTCGCCGC
>Ga0181578_10003837_pt1 | contig 13552 bp, 9 predicted proteins | sample 071ome_21_FD_148659 | JGI IMG/M metagenome (GOLD analysis project Ga0181578, IMG submission 148659) | Coastal salt marsh microbial communities from the Groves Creek Marsh, Skidaway Island, Georgia - 071401CT metaG (spades assembly) | ecosystem: Environmental > Aquatic > Marine > Intertidal zone... | reverse complement strand
TGACGACGACAGGGACGACCGCGCGCGCGATGATCGACGGCGAAGAGGACGCGACGACGACAGAGACGACGCGAGGGGTGATCGTCGTCGGTAAGAATATAGAATGTAACGACGAACCGATAGCCAACCGCCTTCACACGAAGCCTCGCGAAACCGCCATGGACCTCGCCCCAGAGGTCCTCCGCGTCCTCGCCGCACACATCGAAGAGGATGTGCTCAGCGGGAATCACGACTTGGTGAAACCTCAACGCATCACCTTTGTCCGCGCGTCGGCATCGTCGTCAACATCGTCAACGCTGATATCAATCAGCGCTTCGCTTCTTGCATTGGTTTTTACCGCGACGCTCTTCCTATGCGGCGCGCTCGCCGTCGCGCTCGCGCTCGCGTACGCGAATAAACGCGCGGTATCCAAGCGTTTTAACGCGTGGGCGCGCGAGCGCGTGTTGGATGAATTGCGGAAACGAACGACGAGCGCGTGCGAGTTAAAATCAATGACAGTGACGCGCAAAGGCGTCACGCTCAAAGGACTCGTCATCGGAAACGCGTCGAACGGTGGGACGTATAAATCATCCCACCTGGCGCGAATCGAGGAAATTCGCATCGCGATGGATTTTTTCAGCGCGTGCGGGCGGTTGCAGTTTGGGAATTTGATTTTTGGGTTTGTTACGACGCGTTTGGACGAGATTTTTGTCAGCGGGGCGAGCGTCAACGTGGAGGAAAACGCTGGGATGAAAAACTATGACATTATGCGTCGCGCGCCCGCGGAAGGGGAATTGACTGAATCGAAAGAAGTGCCGAGGGTGATGGATGGGGATGACAAACTAGCGAGCGGCGGGGGGTTCTTTTCTGGATTTACGGATTCGCTCGAGGCGAGCAAGCGCGCCATCGACGCTCAAATGCAGGAAGCGATGAAGCTTCCCGGTGCGGTTGCTGGGTCGTTGAAAAACGCAGGTACGGACGTGACGAAGCGGTTGTACGCGCTTGCGTCGATTTTGGAGCGATTGAAGCGGTCGACGCCGCTGGATAACGAGGAGGAGAAGAATTTGGACGTACTGCGACTGCGCAGAGCACCGATGGTGCTGCGCGTGAACAATCTCACGCTGTACAACTGGAGCCTGTGCATCACCACGGTGGCGGACTCACCGTTCCAGTTTCGACTCTTCGAGGTGAATGATTTTATCGGCACTCCCGGTGCGCTCGGAAAGAAGGTTGCGATTGGTGTCATTAACGAAATTATGAATGATTTTCATCGCAAAATGTTTGGAAACATTGCCGACGGCGTGGGTAACGTCGCCAGCGGCATCTTCGACGCCGGCACCTTCGTCGTCGGTGGGGTCACATCCGGCGTCGGAAGCGCCGTGAACGCGGTAGGTTCTGGTCTGAACACCGTCACCACCGCCGTGGTCACCGGGACGTCGAGATACTAGCCTAGAAATCCTGTTATAAAAAATATGTGTTCTGCTACTTGACTAATCCTCGAGACTTGCCTATTGCTTCGTCTGCTTTTTCTACAATGTGCGCGAAATCGACGTCGTAGTGACGACCCCAGAGATCGTTGCGGCTCCACTCTTTCATCGGATACGCGGGTGAGTGTAGCTTGTGCAAGATGCGCGCCACGGCTCGAGCGGACATCATGCCCGCGCCGCCCGTCTTGCCTCCGCTTCTGTGCTGCAAGAGCGTCTTAATATCGGCAACCAACAGCCTCGCCTCGTATTTGACGCAACTCGGAGGCGACGGGAGTAAGTTGGTGTCCTCGTTCAAATACTCTTCCAAACACGCTCGAAGATGCTCGCCTTGCGCTTCTTCGTTCTCCGCGTCCGCGGCTTGCTCCATCGCGTTGTAAAGGGTGTCGAGTTTACCAACTGAACAAGCTTCAATGTCGCGACAGTGATCCGCCAAAGCCTTGGCGAGAGGGATGATATCGCGCGGTGGTGGACGAATAATTTCAAATCCGACGGCCCGGTCTGACGTTGTGTACGTCATGTCGTCGTGCTTGGACATCACCTTGAGCTGCGCGGCGACGTCGTCGAAACCGCTCTGCATGTGCATGCACGCGTCGACTATCTTGAACTTGTACATTGATCCTTTCGGTTTGGGTACGAGTTTCGCTATAGCCGCTGCTAGCGGGCAGTCTTTGCCGATTTCTTCGGGCGTGCGACCGTAAAACTGCGCCTCGCACGTGGCGCGCAAATCTGGAAGAATGCGAATGAGACCCTTTGCGTGTGCCGGATCGAGTTCGTTGACGACGGATGGATCCTTAGATCGAATATCGATCAAACCCTCACCCCAAAGATCAAGACAGGATAGAACAGTCTCGATGGCTTCGATGCGCATGTCCAACTTTATTTCCATTTCGTTCGCCGCCAGCGCGCCGACACACGGCATCCATTCTCCCTCATCTTTCGCCTTTTTCACCACAGGTCCGGATTGGAACACGTGCTGCAACAACTTTGTAATCGACGGACGATCGACCCCATCGCTAAAAGTCAACGAACGCGAGCGCAAGTAATCCTCTGGATCCAAAAACGTGATGCAAGCCGCCGGAGCGCCATCACGGCCGGCACGGCCCGCCTGTTGAATGTAAGCCTCTGGCGAGCGCGGCAGCGAAAAGTTAATCACCGCTCTGACGTCAGATTTATCGAGGCCCATGCCGAACGCGATGGTGGCGATGACCACGCGAACTTTGCTCATCATGAACTCGTGTTGCGTCTGTCGTCGCTGCGCGGGCTCTTGACCCGCGTGATACGCTTTCGCCTTGATTCCTTCATTGTACAGATACCCGGCGACGCGTTCGGAATCTCTCTGAGTCGCCGTGTAGACTATAACGCTGCCAGTTTGAAGCATTTCGTCATACTTGAGCAAGTGAAGCAGCGTCTTCTCGCGCGCGAGCGCGGGAACGCGCATGACTGACAAAATCAAGTTATCTCGAACTCTGACGTTCCTAAGCACGCCGTCTTGAGCGATGCCGAGCTGTTTGATCAAAGACAATTCAGTCTTCTTCGTCGCTGTCGCCGTGAGCGCAAGAGTCGTCTTCGCTCGCACGCGATCGGTGAGGATGCGACCAAGGCGATGATACGCTGGACGAAAGTTGTGCGACCACTCGCTCACGCAGTGCGCCTCGTCAATGACAGCCAAGGAGACGCCTCCCGGCACGTTTTGAAGATCGCCCACAAAGTTGTCATTCAGCAATCTCTCAGGAGAGACAAAGAGCACTTTAATTTCACCATTCCGCAGACGCGTCAACGTGTCCCACATGTCGGCGCGGTTCATGTCGCTTCGCAGCGCGCCACCCGGAAGCGATGGCGGCAAAGAATCCATCTGATCCGCCATAAGCGCCAACAAGGGAGAGACGACGAGGGTGAGTCCGGGAAGCAGTAACGCTGGCAACTGATACGTCAAGCTCTTACCCGCTCCAGTCGGTAACAGCGCGAGCGTGTTCTCTCCGCGCATCACGCGTTCGACAATCTCGAGCTGCCCCGAACGGAACTGCTCGTGACCGAATCCACGGTTCAGCACTTCCAACAGATTGGTTTCGTTTGGCTCCTTTGCCGCCCGTTCGATGGCGGCTTGCATCTCGGGTCCGACTTCCAATCTCGCGCGTCTCTCCGCCTCAGCCTTTGCGCTCTCTGCGGCGGCAGCGGTGATGTACTCTCTCGCCATGCCATCCGCCGCTTCTCGCGCTCGAAGCGCTCTCTTCGTCGGTGTGAGGTCATCCTTCGCCTCGGCGAGCGCTTTGGCTGACGGCGGCTCGCACCAATCTCCCGACGCCCAGATGGACGGTGTTTCAACCTCCTTATCAGGATCCGCCGCATCCTCAGCCTTGTATTTGCTCCGTCGACCGCCACCGTATCGATAATGCGCCGCAGCCTTCTTTCGCGCGCCATTCTTCACTCTCTGCTTCCACTTTCCTTTGAGATTTGTCTTTTTGAAATTGCCCGCCTTGCGCGCTCGCTCCGCCGCCGCAGCCTTGGCCGCGTGCTCCGCTCTAAATTCTGCCGCAGCCTTTGTCATCGCCAACCCTTCACCACTACCCACCGCTGTCGCCGCCATCGCCACTGTCGTCTCTACGTTTCTCCCACTCGTCGAAGCCACCGCACCGATCGGATCAGACGCCGCCCCGGCTTTCCTTTTCCTCTTCTTCACGGCGTCGTCCGCCAACATGTTCGACACAGTCAGATCCATCGCCTGCTTCTTCGGCGCCTGCGCCGCTCCTCGCATCGCTGCCACCGTCGCTTCACACAACAACGCCTCCATTTTCCCGTCTTCACCGATTGCCTTCTCCCGCTCTCTCTTTAAAGCGGCAAACCCGCCATTCTTCGCGCCGACGCCCACGCGCGACTTGAATACCAAATCCGCGTCGTTCGTCGTCGTCTGCATCAACGGCCGCACCACCCTCGGTTTCTTCTCCGATCCACCGGTATCCGAAACGACATTCGTCTTCGTCGTCGCGGCTAAAACCGTCGTCGTCGTCCTCGCGGCGATTCTCGGCGACCGCCTCGGCGTCGCGGTTGCGTCGGTCCGCGGTCGCTCTGGTTTGATCGGCGTCGCTTCAATCGCATCATCATCATCGTCCGATTCCTTCTCCCGCGCCGCCATCCGGGATTTAATCTCCGCGTGCGTCAGAGGCTGGTGTCGCGCGCGCGCGCGGTTCACCCGCGTCGGTGTCGTCGTCGGTGTCGTCGTTGTCGCTGCGTTCGTCGACGTCAATGTTCGTTTGAATGATGCATCCTGTTCCTCTTTGAGTCTCTTGAGCGTTCGAAACTTTTCCCGTATGGACGCGTCCGCTTCGACATCCCGACGTTCGGGACGACGCCCCGCGGACGCGGTGAACGCGTTCTGCCACTCGACAATCTCGCGCGACAACGCGTCGAGCGCTGACATGTTGCGACGAGTTGTGCCGAGACGGCTGGGTGACAGTTGCGTTTGAATCTTGTTTTGTTTTTGAAAAAAAGTGCACTCATTCGTGACGACACAGCGCGACGCAGAGGCGACGAAACGCCCGAGGTGGACAAACATGAAGTTTAAAGCGACGCTCGGGGACGTCGGCGCGCGATGGCTCGATCGATTCGCGCCGATATTCGATAAACTCGGCACAGAGTGTACCGTGTTGTTGACGCCGAGCACAATGTACATTGTACAAAACGCGCGCGTTGCGGGCGGTATCGAGACGCACGTGGACTTTAGGGTGGAGGAGATTTTTGAAAATTATCGCATATCGTCGGTGAATGAGGATAAGATTGCGGTCAAGCTCGAACCAGGCTCGTTGTCGCGGGTTTTGAGAGGATTGATCGCGTTGGAGGCGCAGCGGGTGGACGCGAAGCTCATCAAACGGGCACCAAATCCGAACGCGAGAGCGCTGCCGTACCTAAATTTTACGACGTCTCAGTGCGTGATTGATGTGTCGCAGGATGTTCCAATCGTAGGTCCGCTGAGTAGGTCGGAATTGAGTGAGTTTGAGGCGGTGGTGGGGGCAAACGTCGTGGACGTGCCGTATTGGTTGGACGCGGACCGGTTCGCGCTCGAGTCTCTCAGAGAAGGCATCGAACGGTTCGCTAGGGTGAGCGATCTCATGGAGATTACGACGACGAGAAGTGGTGCGATGTACATGAGCGCGTCTAAGGGTGCGGTGAGCCTATTGGGGACGGAGTATCGGGGGTTGAGAGTGTTGCCGGCGGATGTCGACGAGTACGACGAACATGCAAGAGAGCCTGCGGGTTTTTCGGCGCGTTTGGCAGAAATCAAGAGCACTCGATCGGGTTCCACGGTGACGGTGAACATCAAACACATTCAGCGCGGGTTTCTCGGGTGCGCGAGCAATCCGAGCAATCTGTTGATTGGGATATCCAGCTCCGGCAACTATTTAGAGCTCGTCTTTCGTTACGGGGCGCAAACCGAACAAGACGGCGACTCTGTCGGTTATATGGTTCGCATTCCCGTCGTCGACGAGGCTGATGCGATAGAAGCTTGATACGAAACGACGCTAGCATAGAAACGTAGATGAGACTAGAGACTATAATTGTGGAGCATTACAAAATTCATTCCTTCTTACCGGCGACCATCTCGTCTTCTGCGCGCAAATATTCGCCGACGTCTGCCATGTGGTAGGCGACAATGGCGCTTGGATCGAGTTTTCGGCAATCTTGCGTGCTCTTAGCCGCGACACCGAATCCTATCGGGACGTCAGCCATGGAATAGATGACGACACCGGCGTTGGCGGGTGTGTTTTCTGAAATTCTGCCCAAACCGCTCTTCAACAAGTGGTTGCCGTACATGAAACCCATCTCAGAAGTCGGTTTCACCCACATCTGCTCGCGCGAAACGAAACGAAACGAACGGCGTAGCGTTCACAGTCAGTCTTGAGTCTCGGTCAAAGAAAGAAAATGTCATCCAGGGCAAGATCCGCGCCCTCCTCGCGTACGTTGAATGAGAACGGTTCTCTTCATCGAAAGTTCAGGTTGAAGACTGAATTTTTCGCTCATTCATCGGGCGCATCGCAGCTCCATAGATTGATCGAGACAAGTAAAAAACGAAAAGTCACACCGCACGAGTCATCGCATTCTCACCTTGTACTTGGCGTGCGCCGCCAACAAATCCAACGCCCCAATCGTCAACCGAAACTTGTCGCTGTGCGTAAACTTCCCTATGCACATCCCCAGCGACACCAACTGATCCCTACCAACGCTCGTCGCCCTCTTCATCACGTCATCCCGGACGTAATACACCCGCTTCTTGTGCAACCGAAGCGAGTGCGGCGAATCCGTGCGCTGCAGGACGTTTTCAATGTTTTTCCCGACAAAACTAAAGAGCTTGGTGAGCACCTGCTCGAGCTCAGACTCCTCGAGAGGTCGCATCGTTCTCGAACGTCTCGGCGCGTGCTTTTAATGATCGGATCCCCCGACGCGGTGACGACGAACGGGGACGGTCTGCGCGACTGTGCGTCGTCCGCGGTCTCGTTCGCTCGGTGACGCGCGCGACGCAGTCTGCCGACGCGAGACGCAGTGGCGGCATCGGCGCCGCCGGCGGCTACATATAAACGAAAAGTTTGCGCTATCAAGGCCAAAAGGTCCGGCGCTGCTTCAATTTCAATCGAAAGAGAGCAGCGCCGAACGTTGCACCCGCAGAGCGCGCCGCGAAAGACGTCGAAACGACGCGCGATCCTCGACGGACGTTCGAAGAAACCCCGAAAGTCCCCGCCGCGCTCCGCCTACCGTCCCGGTCGACGACGCACGCTCGAACCGAACGCGACGAACGAACCGAACGGAAGAGGGTTCGTGTGAAATTGGGTGTGAAAAATGACGAGCGTGAGCGGTTCAGCCGGTGGAAGAATCACCGCCGGTGCCGGTTTAAACCTCCTCGGACAACACGGAGCGGATAGAAACGCCGAGGCGACGGTGTACGTCGGAAACCTCGACACGCAAGTGACGGAGGAGTTGTTGTGGGAGTTGTTTCTTCAGGCGGGACCGGTGACAAACGTGTACGTGCCAAAAGATCGCGTGACGAATACGCACCAAGGATACGGGTTTGTTGAGTTTAGGAACGAGGAGGATGCCGATTACGTACGTGCGCCCGCATTGATTGGTTCTTTTTTGTTTTTTCTTGGATCAAATTCTCGGGATGTCGTTGAACGGCGTGACGGTGATGATAAAAATATCCGCGCTTCTGATGAGTTTCGGCTCGTGAGGTTAACGATATATTATGGTTGAATTTCTTCGGCTGAGTCACTCAGGACGTCCCGAATCATTCGAATTGCTTTTCTTTCTTTCGTGCGTACTCGATTGATTCTTTGACTGACACTTTTCGGACGAATCGGCAACGCGCAGGGTATTAAAATTCTCAACATGGTCAAGCTCTTCGGCAAGCCTATCAAGGTGAACAAGTCGGCGGGCGAACGTCGTGACGAGGTGGGCGCCAACCTCTTCATCGGTAATCTCGATCCGGATATCGACGAAAAGCTGTTGTACGACACCTTTAGCGCGTTCGGTGTGGTGATCAACGCGCCGAAGATTATGCGTGATCCGGATAACGGGGCGAGTAAAGGCTTTGGATTTGTGGCGTACGATTCCTTTGAGGCGTCAGACGCCGCCATCGAAGCGATGAATGGACAGTTTTTGTGCAACAAGCAAATCAATGTGCAGTACGCGTACAAAAAGGATAGCAAGGGTGAGCGACACGGGAGCCAGGCGGAGAGATTGCTCGCGCAATCGATAGAGAGACCGCAGACGGTTCGTCCGCACACTCTCTTCAGCGCCGGTCCGGCGAGCACGCCCGCGGCGATGGGCGGCATGGCTGGTTTACCGCCACCACCGCCCGGTATGATGGCTGGTATTCCACCGCCACCGCCGGGTATGATGGGTGGAATGCCGCCACCACCACCCGGTATGATGGGTGGGATGCCGCCGCCGCCGGGTATGATGCCCATGGGAGGCATGCCGCCGCCAGGAATGGGCATGCCGCCGCCAGGAATGATGATGAGCGGTATCCCACCCCCGCCGCCACCGCAGTGAGGCAGTTCGATCGACCGATCGCGCGACAAAACTAGACCTACAATTTATTATTAGCGATACACCTAGCATACATGTTGTTTTACAAAGAAAGAGTCGAAATATTAACGATGTCAAAAGAGCCGCCAATCGCGCACTCTCAAGTTTCTCCGCGACCCGCCATCTCGTTCGCCCGAACTCCTCCCATCACCGAACACGACGAGCCCGAAAATCATCCCGAACGCGAAAAACGTCGCGTGCACCCAATCCACCGGTGGACGCTCGGGTACCATCATCGTCGGCATTGCTTTGTGTTTCATCGCGCTAAACGACTCGTCGTTCGCTCGCGTTGGTCCAAACTCCCAACCGGGGCCCTTCCTTTTACCCGGCACATCCACGACGTCACACAATCCCTCATCATCAACACGCACACTCCCGTGACTCGTCGTCGTCATCGTCGTCGTGGTCGTCGTCTCATCAAACGGAATCAAAATCTCCACGCCCGATTCAATCACCCCGCCTCGGCGACGCGCGTCCACCATCGCCGTCTCGTTATACGCCTCCAACGTTCCCGCGTCGTCAAACCCGTGCGCCCGCGCGATTTCCTCCATCGTCGTTCTCGATCGCGTCGTGTGTATAAAAAACGTCGTCCGCTGTCTTCGCTGCGTTCCGTGTCGTCGGTCGTTTCCAGAGCTGTCTTTGCGTTCAACTTTAAAATTGACATCGGCACCGTCCGTTAAAGCGCCGCGTCGACCGAGACGAGGCCGACGCCGCCGACGCCACCGCGCGGGCTTAAAACTCACCCACTCGCCGTGTGGTCGCGCGTCGGTGCTCGTCATCGGTACCGTCGTTCGTCGTCGTCCAATGTCGCGCGACTGACTGACTCTTCTCGGAAACATCAATCAATCAATCAAAATGGAATTTTTCAGACAGACGTTTCCGAGAAGACTCTTCTCGGAAACGGGGAAAAAACCAAGGAAAAGAAACGCGAGCGACACACGACGACGGCGACGGCCGACGCGCGTTGGACGAGCGAGCGACAGAGGACGACGACGTAATCGGAGATGAGCGCGACGCTTCGACGAACGCTTCTCCCGGCGGCGCGCGCGGCGGTGGCGCGACAAACAACGACCGCGAGCGGTTCTTTGAAAACCTCGTTGTCGCAGAGAGTGAGCGCGAGAGGATACGCCGCGGACCCGAACGCGCCGCCGAAAGTTCCGTACCCGTGGAACGATCCGATGAATCCGAGTAATTGGAAGGAGGAACACGTACGTGTGGACGACGACGACGACGACGACGCGGGCGAATGAAAGAGTGAAACTCTTTGCGATCGATCGATCGGTCAAGGCTTGTTCGATTTCAAGTGACTGACGACCCGTTTGATTACGCGCGCGTGTAGGTTGTCTTTGCCGTTCTCGGTGGTTGGGGTGTCGTGATTTACGGTGCCAAGACGGCGTTCTCTTAAATTAACGAACGAACGGACGGACGGACGGACGGACGGACGAGATGTCAAATGCATGAAAGAACGACGCGCGTTGTATTACTGTAAAGAAATCGAAATCAATCACACTTCGTTCGCCTCACATTTCCGCATGCGTGATACCGAAACGTCGTCGACGATAAAAACGACAAAGGCGACGACGCACGGCGACGACGACGCGGCGAAAAGAGGATACCGCCGAAGAGAGGTGGACTACACACACTTGTGGCCAATCGCGTTAGCTCCAGCGATTCCAGCGTTGGGACTCGCGTTGCGGTCGCACCCGGATCCGAGAGTCAGAGTCGGTTTGCCCGCCGCGGCAGCGTTTGGGGTACTCTTCTTCGCGCACGGTTTCGCGCTCAAGTCGGTGGATACGAAATGATGGCGAGACGAGCGCGGTCAAAGGGGGCGAGACGGTTGGTCGCGAGCGTCCGAGCGGCGTTGACGCTGATGATGATGTTGGTGACGGTGTTTCTCGTCGGTTCAGTCACCGGGGAATCGGTAAACCCGAGTAGTAGTGAGGGGTCTAAAGGTGATGTATCATGCGTGGATACCGAGCGCGCTTTGGAGCGGGTAACCGCTGAGGCGAGGGCGTTGAAGGAAACGGCGGCGCGTAATCTCGAGCGAGCCAAGCGAGCCGAGGAAAAGTACAAGACTGAGGCGGCGCGTCGACGGGCCGAGACGGCTGAGGTGGCGCGGTTAGAGGAGTTGTTGGCTGAGGCGAGAAATAAGGCATCGGCGGACTTCGTGAGGATGGCGAGAGAGGCGACTGCGGAAGGGGTCAAGCGAGCGCGCGAGTTTGCGAGGGAGGCGAAACCACTCGTAGAGGATGGAATCGAAAGGCTCGGACCGACGCTTCGTCGCGCGCGAACCGAGGGAGTGAAACGATACAGAAAGGAAATTCGGCGGGCGCAAACCAAGTTTGGTCCGTATCGTCGACGAATTAAGGAGAAGATGAAGACGATTGACGCGCTCAAGCCGTATGCGACGGATCGTCACGTCAATACGGCGGTGCAAGTCGCTTACACCTTGTTCATGGCGTACGTTGTGCACCGCGTGTTGGGGATCGTGTATCGACTCGCGTTTCGAAGAAGGATACGTCCCGTTCCGAGGCATGTGCGAAGCCAATCGGTCGAGTTTCGGCCGTTGACTCCCGAGCGTTGATTGGAAAGCTTGCGAAAAGTTTTACACGTCGTTTACAACAAATCAATAGTCTTCTAAAAAACCTTGTAATGTGAGTGCGGATGGCCGTTGATATGTTTCTTCAATGTGCCGTTTCGTGCACTGATATCTTCTAATGAGGGTTATTAACCTTTTCGGGCGAAATCATGGGCGTCTTGGCCTCGAGACCAAACGCTCCGCGGGAGTGATCGAGGTGCATTTCGGATCTCGATCGAGCGTGCAACGCTTGCATGTTAAAGCTCGGACCAGATTCAGCCATGGCCATGAAGCTCGTTCCCGACTGCGACTTTGCGTTACTCAACCATTTATTTTCCTTGCTATCTTCCATCATTTGATTGTCTATATCTGGATCGTACGCCTTTGTACCCTTTGCGTCGAGAAGCTCGAGCCATTCGCTGGAGAACATATTGAACCTCTTGAGTAAAAACATGCGGAGCGGCATGAGCGCAATGATGAAGAGCGGGAACGTGAGAGCAATTGGAGAGCTACGAATACCCCACAGAACGCCGACGCACGCAATTTGCACGCAGGTAAAGGCGTGAACTCGACTCAGAGGTACGTGTCTCACATACGAAGTTGGAGGATGCAAACGCGGCTCCATAAAGGCAATTTTGATGCGCTCCCAAAAGTGGTTCTCGTACAAGCCCATGATTCCAGTGTAGATGAAGAGGCCGAATAGCACGCTTAACGGGATTGATTTCAGCACTGGAATCACGACAAAGCTCAACGCGACGAGGACATTCACCAAGAGTGGGCTGAGACGCTGCTCATGCACTTTGATGATTTTCGTGCGCGTCTCACCGTCGACCACGTACTCCTCCACGTCGCTCAGTGCCAAGACGTATTGCGGCGAGTGAGGCAGCGAGCCCGTAGGTGGGGGTAGTCCCAACAGCGAGGTGATGAGCACTAAGAAAGCGAGAACCGCAAAGTTGTAGTGGTAAGCCGCGCCCTTGCGCATCTTCATGTCTGGCGTATTGCAGAGCAAAGTGGCCACGTTCATATCCACAAAGTAGAGCATAGTCAACATGACGGCTGGCAGAATGGCGATGAGCGGAATGTATTTATCTCCAGCGCTCAGGTCTAACCACCAATTTCTATCCATCGACGGCGCGAACGAAGTGGTGATTTGCAAGTTTTCGAGTCCTGCTATCTTGGCCAAGTTTGCGGTGACGCTCGCGATGATCACTGCCGAAGCGAGACCAAAATCTGCAAAGAGCTCTCTGATGGTTGCGTTCATGTACGGCGAACTTCGAAGTTGTACCGCGCCCAAACCGATTTGCAACGTCATCACGCCCAAAATCAAACTAAACAAGGCTGCTTCGGTCGTGTAAGAGTCATTGGTGAAGTATTCGATGAGATTTTTCATCCCCTCGAAAATGAAAATCGCGCACACAAAGAGGCTAAAGATGTCTTGGGTAAACTTTGTGCATTTTCTCGCCACCCACGCGCAGGCGTCTGAACACGCGAGAATGAGCATGAAGATAGCCGTCCAAACGCCGACCCAACCAAAAGTTGGTAAGAATTCAATCTTCCACGTCTTGCAGCGCTTGAAGAGTTCGATGAGAAACACCGTCTGCGGACCAGCCGGTCGAAGCACTATCTCAGGCTGACCCGCAAAGATGGCCCAGAGGATACCACTCAAAGCTTGACTTGCCAGATACTCCATCGCGCCCACCATACCCGTCGTCTCCTTGTATGCAAGACCGCCGAACGCGATGGCGGGTCCGAGGCAGGCGAAATACATGTACAGCGTCGCGCTCAAACACTTGGTCGGAGCCTTGAGCGCGTCCGACCAATCGCTCTTGTAGTGCACCAGTCGTCGCTTCACGTCATCGATGATGCCACCCGCGAATTTACCCGTGTACATGGCCCCGCGTCGGGACGCCATCTCAGCCTCCACCTCGGCTCTCCGAATGTGTTCGCCCGTCAGCACTGAAATCGCCTCGACGTATCCGTCAATCACATCCTTGACCGTTTTTGCCGTGCGAACATCCTTGACGAAATCCGTCTCATTAATGAGCTTCAAAAACGCCGTCTTCATCGTCTTCAACGCCTCGATCCTCGTCAAATCCGAAAGCGCCCCGTGCGGGTGCAAATCCTCGGGAACGGTTACCAACAATACAACCTTTGTATTCCTTCCATCCACCGCCCCGAGGTTCACATCCCTCTCCAGCGTGCTCACCGCCACCCGACACCCCCGTCTCCTCGACACCTCCGCCGCGAGATCCTCCCTCGTCATCCCCGCCCCTTGACTCTCAAAATCCTCCAACTCTTCCCCAATCAACGCCGCGCACCCGCGTTCGTTCGCCGCCGTAAACACCCGCCCCACCCGCGCCCCACCGCCTTCACCCCCGCCCGCGCCCCCGATCGCCCGTCGCGTCAGCGAACTCACGATTTCCGTCTCCCTCCA
>Ga0181578_10003836_pt1 | contig 13556 bp, 10 predicted proteins | sample 071ome_21_FD_148659 | JGI IMG/M metagenome (GOLD analysis project Ga0181578, IMG submission 148659) | Coastal salt marsh microbial communities from the Groves Creek Marsh, Skidaway Island, Georgia - 071401CT metaG (spades assembly) | ecosystem: Environmental > Aquatic > Marine > Intertidal zone... | reverse complement strand
CGACCCGCGAGCGTTGGTACCAATTCCAATCGCTACGAGGGAAATGACGTCGTTGGTCGAACGGTTAAACCCGGGCGTAAACGCGGAAGTTGTGCGTGTGTTTTTCTCTCTAGAGCCAATTTTGTTTTTTGTTTTTCCCCAACGTCTCTCTAATGATCGCGCGACGAATTACCCGGGCCCCGAGCGGCGCAATTTTGTGCATCACGCTCGCCATCGAAAAAAGCTGAACGAAAGCGCGCGGGTCGAGTATTTCCGGGTTTTTGCGATCGTCGAAGCGCGAAATCGTTCGCTGAGAGGGTGAAGTTTGGCCGCGCATTTGAATTTATTTTTTCCCGCCGACCGATTATCTTCTTCTTCTTCGGTTTGAATTCGAATCGAATTTTTTTTGTTTCCGAGAGACGAAAAGGAACACGCGCGTACGCGCGTTGGACGACGACGAAAACTGACCACGACGATCACCAAACTCTCTCTCCTCTTTTCAAAATCTCTCGCGTTTTCGCTCCTTTGCGAAACAACAACAACAACAGAGAGCGTACAAGTTAGGGAAAAAGAAGCGATCGTACAACCAAGTCGAGCTCACGATCGAGAAAGCTTTGAATACTAATGGGAGGAAAAATTCAATGGGCGGGAGCGGCGGCGACGTTTTAGGAATATTCGAAGCGCACGAGCGACCGATTGGAGAAGATATACCGAAAGATTTAGCAAACTCGGCGTTGGAGTACGAGTTGAGATTGACGAACGGTACGAGAGCGAGGTGCGTGATTTACATCGTGTACGCGGAACCGATGGGGGAGACGGGCAAGGAAACGTTAAAGAGACCGACGAGCGAGTTGATTGTCCACGGCGAAGGGAAGATGTGGTTACCGGTGACTCGAGAGAGGTGCAACAAGAGCTGCGAAGGGCCGATTTTGAGCGCCATCCAAAGGTTTGGGAAGCAAGGAAGGACGCAACCGAATGCGGCGACGACATCGACGGAGGAGAAGAAACCGACGACACAACAAGAAGGCGATAAATCAAACTGGAAGAACTCGAAAAACTTGTTCATTTCAATCGATGAAGCTTCGAACCACGTCAGACCGTTCGGGCCGAACAAAGTGAAGGCGTTTCGATTGTTGTTCACAATTTTCCAGTTAGAAAGTGACGAGAACGGGCACGCGGTTCCAAACGTTGAGTTGAAAAATGCCAAGTTTCTAGGAAGTGGATTTTCGACGCCGATTCGCGTGTACGCGAACAACGACGTGCCGAAAGGTGCAGCGGCTATGCAGGTCAGGTGCTCGTTACAATCGAGTTGGAGTGGCTGGAAGCAAGCGTCGTACGCTACGGAAGAAGCGTTGAAAGAGGCGTTTAGCGATCTGCCGCCGGAGAAGCACGCGGGCGGCAAAGAGGAAAAGAAACCAAAAAAGAACAACCCAAGCAAGACAACTACGACGACGACAACAAAATCTAAAGAGGAAAAGAAGGCCAAAGCTTTGGCTGCGAAGGAGGCCGCGGAAGAGAAGAAGAAACAAAAGATGCTTCTGAAAGCAGCTAAAGAGATCGAGAAGGAACGCGCAAAGTGCGCAAAGGAAGCTGCCGCGGTCGCTGCTGCGCTCGGTGCAAACGGGAAAGCTACGGGAAAACGAAAGAACGGCGCAGCGGCAGGAGGACCAGAGGCAAAGAAAGGTAAGCTGAGTGGACTCCAGCAAAAGCGCAACTTGTCGCAAGCGGAACAGATTGCTGCGTTGCAAATGTACCAGCCGTATTTCGTCCCATCGCAACCCGGGGACGTCATGAACGCCTCGAACAACGTCAACAGCATCTTTTCGCCGCTAGCCTCGGGTCGATTCCCGCCCTCATCTGCGGGTGGTCTCCGACGTTTATCGGATCAGCACATTGGCGGATTCAACTTGAGCGAATTGAACGCGTTGCAGACGCCTGCTACGAATGGCAAGAACGGAAGTCCCAGGAACGCTGGCGGCACGCCACCATCCAACGTGATGAACAATATGTACGGGCAATTAAATGCGGCTGCGTTTGCGCAGCAGCAAGAACATGCCGCCGCTGCAGCTATTCTTAGCATGGGAACGCCGCCGGATCAACAGATCCAGAACACATTAGGCGGTGATTCAACTCTGATGAAAGGTTTCACGGTCGACGGCGAATTCATCAGTACCGCCGACTTACCGGCCATGTGCACGCCTCCCGGTGGATCGGCCATTTTAGTCTCGCCGACGGATGCGTTCTTGCGCACGAACCCGAATCTCACGACAGGCAAGAACGGTAGTAGAAAAACAGCAAATAATACGGCGACCATGAAAAAGAGCAACGGAAAGAATAACGCCCATGCGGCTTCAATGCGATTTGGAAGCACGCCGGCGGCTAACTTGAAACCTCCAACGGCATCGACGATGAAGAACTTGCCGACGTTACCGTCGATTGGTTCTCTCGGCTCGGCGTTCAAGCAAGCATCTCCGACGGCTGCGTTGAACACGACGCAAGGTAAAATGTTTTCGATGTACAACACTAACGCCGCCAAGGGTGCGGTAGTAACGACTGCGTCGAAGAGACAGTTACCGTTTCGCGAGAAATCAGTTGTTGCTTCGCACAGAGCTGGAGACAAAGAAGTCTCGTTCGCCAAGGATACAATGGGCGTCCCGGCTGGAACGACCGTAAACGGAGCGACGACTACCACAACGCGTGGCAACAAAAATAGCACGAAGAACGACACCATGGCGAATAATAATAACACCACGAAAGCGACTGCCGCGCTCGCGGGAGGTAGAAAAGTCAGAGGGCGTAAGAACTCGGTCGCGAGCGTTGGAGCAGACTTGGCGCCGACGCGTTTGCACTTTGGAGGCGTATCGCCACCAATGTCCACCGCGCATAAAGGTTCTTCTCGTCGCTCGAGTGTCCCACCACCAATGTCGATGGTATTAGAAGCGCCAAATGGAGACCACGATCTCATGGAAGCGAGCAACGCGCCTCCGGTAGTTGAGAAGCCGAAAGCGGCTCGACTGAGTTCGTGGTTCAAACCGCAAGCTGAAGTTGGAGGCAGAGCCACGCGATCTGCATCGAAGAAACGTAAGTCAACAGACAGCGCAGGAGGGGCTAGGAAAACGACGCGTGGCAGTGGTAAAAACGCCGACGTTTCGCCTTTGTCTCAAGTCCTGGAGAAGGAAGGTAAAACAACCTTAGCCGGGAGCCTCCGCGGTTTGATGGTCTTTTCAAACAAAGCTTAAAAATAGTGAGGACTTAGTACGCTCGTATTCCTATCGAACCGAAACTGAAAAGTTTCTGTCGTGCGTTTGAGGTGTATCATATGCCTTGCAATAAGTTTTCAATGCTATTTATATCGACGTCACGGTCGGCGTCTCGGGAGTTGTTATTGTTCTTGTCGAGAAGAAAAGGAAAGGATTATCGCACACATCGCGCGCTCGCTGCATATCGCTTATATTATATATTACATAAAAGAAAGGAAGAGAGAGAGAATAAATAACACGTTAGATAAACCGCTTATTGCTTTTGTTATATATACATCTATATATATATCGTAAATTTCACCGTGATAGTTCGATGACGCTCGTGAGAACTTTTGTTTGCTTAGTGTAACGCCTTTTTTTTTCCTTTTTCCTCTTCGAAGAATTCTGTTCATAAAAAAAGTGTTAACCTCGTTTTCTAAAAGGGAGTCTGGATTTTCGTCATTTCTGAACCACAAAACGGTCACGTACCAACACACAAAGTTCATAAACCCGGTTTTCCCATTCCGATAACCCATGCACAGCAAAAGAATGACTTCATTAATCCAGTCTGCTTTAACCAAAATCGTCGCCGGGTCGAGCGCCAAGGCGAACTTGTCGAGAACGACGCGTAAATTTACGCCAATTTTCGCAACCTCGCAAGCGCGCACGGTGCGAACCGTCGCGAACGCGACTTTGTCCAAAACGTTGGTCGGTTCGTTCCAACAATCTTTTTTACGCGCGAATGCGTTCAACCAAAGAGGTTTTTTGATGTCCACGGAAGCGTATGATTCCGAAACTCCGGAATCGGAATCGGAATCCAGTGGCGGCGAAGTGAAGTTGTACATCGGCAATTTGTCTTGGGACATGGACGATCAAGCGTTGAACGATTTGTTCGCGCAATATGAAGCGACTGATTGCGTGATTGTGACGGACCGAAACACCGGAAGATCCCGCGGTTTCGGTTTTGCCACGGTTCCGTCGCAAGAGATGGCCGACAGCGCCATTGCAGCGTTGAACGATTCGGAACAGTTTGGGAGACAAATGAGAGTCGTCGTTTCTTTACCTCCGGAGGAAAGACCGCCGAGAGAGCCGAGAGAGCAAAGGCCGAGAAGAAACTGGGATGCGGATGGAAGAAAGGTTTACTTTGGTAACTTGTCCTGGGGGATGGACCATTTAGACTTGCAAGATTTGTGTGCTGAGTTTGGTAACGTCGACGAGTCGCGATTGATCACCGACCGCGAAACCGGGAGATCCAGAGGCTTCGGTTTCGTGACTATGAGCACGGAAAAAGAAGCGGAAGATGTCGTGGCTCAATTGAACGGTCAAGATGTCGACGGGAGAGTTTTGAGAGTTAACATCGCTACGTCGAACAAAGACGGTGGTGGTGGTGGTGGCGGATACTAAAAGTATAGTATCACAAATAGCAGACAAATAAAAACAGAGAAAAAAAATGAAAAGAGAAAGAGAGGAGAGCGTGAAGAAGGGAGAGATGAATGGAGTGTTGATTACTGTACTAATAATACTGGAACACAATTTTAGATTTAGAATAATAAGGGGTAGAGAGAGAATATACGGATTGATTAATTGAACTGAACCGAATGTAGATGAAACCTTTGTTTGTGAATAAATTCAAACGGCTTGCTATTTACTAAATTTTGCTTTTACTATGATAATTATGCGTCGCTCGCTAAGTGGATTTTTTAAACTATTCTTCTATACATATCATTTTTTTAAGCGGAGTCAACGATATCCTTCTCCTGATTGGCCATCTCGACCGCGTCGTTGAAGTACTCCGCGAATATCTTCAACACTTCCAGTTGCGTCTCTTGTAACACTTCATCCGCGTTCAAGCGATAATCCTTCGATTTGTCCCAGGCTGGAGTCATTGGAATTTTCTGAAACTTACGTCCCACGCCGCCGGCGCCGTCCCATCGCCTCTTATCAAACGACCACACGACTTCGCGACTCGGTTTAGGACCTATTTTGATTTCAGGCCCCCATGTGTAATGCATAGCGATCGCGTCACCCAATTGGACATCCGCAGGAATTTGTACCATGGTATCCGCGAAAGGCACCGGCGGTAACCGAAACTGAATAGGCGGTTCAATCTGTGCCGCGGCAAAGCTGAACGCGTACATGTCTCTCACCCAACCAAAGACTTTTTGTATGACATCGGATTTCTCGGACACGACCATCAACTCTTTCCATCTTTTGGCGACTCTAGTTAAATCTTTCGTGTACATTATCTGCGGCGCGTTTCCGGTTTGCGCCACTTGGTCATACGGAACTTTGTCTGAGTATTCTTCGTGGAATACTTTCGAGGCTGGCATCGCGTCTGGATGACTTGGGATGATGTAACCAAACAGAAAACCGTAGCTATGCCCTGGTTGTAAAAGTACCGACGGCGGTGGTGCTTTGACGAAAATATAATCCGCCTCCGCCATCAACACGTGCGAACACTTCTTCGCATCTTCAGTCAAGCTCCAGTCGTAGATTGCTCGAGCACGATCTTTGACTGAATAGCTGCACGTGTTGTCGCAATCCGGGTGCCACGGGTCCGCTCTCCACGTTGGCACAATACCAACGAGCTCATCGTCTTTTGTTCTGTGCAGAATGCGAATGAATCGCGCCATAATTCCAGCTTTGTCGTGTTTCATCGCCACATTTTTCCACGAAGCGTAAACCAATCGAGTTTGCCAGTTCATGTATGAGCCACCGTTACTCGTAATCATAGTCGTAATGCACGTTGGTGGAGTCGCATCTTCTTCCTTAGGGTCGTATTTTACTGGTTCCGGATGTAACATCCCACTCGTGTACGGAATCACGTCGCCTTTCCCATAAGTTGGCGGTTGCCACACATTTTTGTTCTTTGCCAACCAACAGTTTTTATTTCTCGGATCGTATCTCCACGTGTTGCACTCGCTCGAGTGCTCTTTACACGACTCGCAGCACTCTTGCCACGTCTCTTTTCTATTTCTCGCGCCATCATCCGCGGATAAATCTCCACCCAACGGCGTCGGACCCCAATATTCTGAGTTTTCAATCATGTGACACTCAGAGTAGCGTTGCTTCGTCTCGCCGTCTCGCGTCTCGCGCCACTGTTCAACTGACAATCCCGGCTTTGCGTAAAAAACTCCCTCGAACGTCTCTTTTCGGTCATTGCTCGCTTCACTCTCACTAACGCTGATATTATTCTCTTTCTCCTTCTCCAACGCTTCCTTCTTCTCTCTCTCCTCCGCTAACTTCCTCTCCGCCTCTTCTCTCAACACTTTCTCCTCCTCCACTTTCTCTCGCAATCTATTCAGCTCTTCCTTTTCCTTTTCGACTTTCCGCGCGCGTTCCGCTTCTAACTCTCGGTGGTACGCGTCTAAATTCCTCCCGCCATCGACGTTGTTCGCTTGAAGTTGATGATTATCTCGATCGTTTCCGAGTTGTTCGAACGTCTCTCGACTGAGAAAGTCGCCGGGCAATTCGTCCCCGGGACCGACGTCGCGCGCGTCTCGGGTCGCAATCGAGAGTATGAAGAGATACATGGATAAACCGCAGACGAAGACGAACAAGATGAACAAGTATTGCTTGCGAGGGGACTTCCTGAATCCCTTCGGGGTGGTGACGACCATCGCTGCTTGTCGTGGTGCGCGTTTACACCAGTCGCGTCTTGTCTTTGATTGGATTCTAAGATTTTATTTATGGCGCACCACGCGAGAAGATATTCTCGCGCTTCATTTTCACTTTTCGAAAAACTCACTCGTGTGCTGTGGGATTTTATTAAAACGCGCGCGTATATTAAACGCTTAACTCTTTCTTTCCTTCTCTATCTCTCTTTCTCTCTATAAATACGCACGTGTGTGTGTGTGTGAATATATAAACGCATGGAATCATCATCACTATCTCCTCGCGCTCGCAGGATTCTTTTGTTTAAAAATAAAGCATCCCATGAGTTGCAACAAGCCTCGAACGTTTTCGAAAACGCTTCCCCCGAAGAACATGCGACACAAGGATTTGCAAAACGCAAACGCGTTTGGTTTGACTGGATATTGTAAAGGAGGTGGGATGTCGGTTTTGATGAGCGGGAATCGATCGACGACGACGGATTTGGGGACGCAGCACCCGCGCAAACCTTCAACGCCGGCGAATCGGTCAAAGCCGGATTCTTTCACGCCGCCAAACGGAAGCGATTGGGCCATGTACGTGGAGCAGAAATCGTTGACGGAAGTCATGCCGGCTTCTAACTGCTGGCCGAGCTTTTCGGCACGTTTTTTGCTCCCGGCAAAAACGTTTGAACCTAAACCAAAGTCGCAATCGTTCGCTAATCGAACGGCTTCTTCATCGGATTTGACTTTGCAAATAGACAACACCGGGCCGAAGACTTCTTCCTTCATAATTTTCATGTCGTGCGTGACGTTTAAGAGGACGGTTGGCGGGTAGAATTGTCCGGTTAAGATTTCTTTGGTGGCACCCGGTGGCGGTGGTTTCGCGACTCTGACTCTTTGTTGTTGTTGTCGTTCTTTCTTCATGGAGTCTCGAGTTAACGGAGACCCGGTGATGTGTTCGATTTGGCCTTTAACCGGTTCGACGATGTTTTCTTCGAACCAGTTCCCAAACTCCTCGGAATCTTCGTCGACGTCGTCGACATTGACCATAATCTTCGGCAAGTAACCGCCGACGGCTACGGTGGCGCCCTTTGATCTCGCATCTTCGATCAACGCGTGCACCGCTTTCGCTTGGTTCGGCATGCACATGGCGCCGCAATCCGTCATCAAAGGGTTCTTCAACGCGTGGCCTTGTCTCAACTGCTTCGCGGTTTCAACGACTCGGGAGACAAATTCGTCGTAGACTTTCTCGTGGACGTAGAACCTCTCCGCGCCAGCGCAGTTTTGCCCGCACGATTGAAACGCCCCTCTCAACGCCATCGGCACGCACTGGTTCAAGTTCGCGTCCTCGCAAACGATAAACGCGTCTTTACCTCCCAACTCTAGAACGACCGGCGTTAACGTTTTCGCGGCAGATTTCATGACCAATCTCCCAACAGTCGTCGAACCGACGAACACAACTTTTTGACATCCTCCGTTGACGATCGCTTCTCCGGCTTCGCCGTACCCGGTGACGATTTGAACCAAATCCTCCGGCGCGCCCGCCGCTTTCAAACACGCCTTGATCGCCCGACCGTAATACTGACTGGACCAACTCGCGTGCTCGGACACTTTCACCACCAACGCGTTCCCTGCAAATACGTTCGCCACTAACGGATTAAATACGTTGTGAAACGGATAATTCCACGGAACGATTGCGCCCATCACTCCGACGGGATGAAACTCCAAAGTAGCTTTTTTATAAAACATCATCGCTCCGGAACTTCGCCTCTCTGGCTTTAACCAGTACACCCCTTCTCTCAACAACCACCGAATTTTCTCTAACGTTGTGATGACTTCCCCGAACGCGGCATCGACCAACGGCTTCCCGGAATCTCTCGCGCTCACCACGCAAATATCGTCCTGGTTCTCGATGACAAATTTGCGGATAATCTTCAACAAAAACTTTCGCTGTTTCCACGACGATTTCGCCCACTCCTTTTGCGCTTTTGCGGCTAACTGAATCTTCGCTTTGACCTCCTCTTTCGTCATCGCCGGTAAGTCCGGACCTAACACGTCCAACGACCCGGGATCGTAACACGGCACCGATTTCTCAGGAAAAGGCGTGTTTGGAATCCATTTCTTCCCGGTCTTCCCTTTCCTCTCCTGCGCGGTTAATCTCACGTCGATCGACGGCACGAAGAAATAATTCTCTATGGATTGATACACCGCGAACGCCACCAGCAAACTCCCCAACGCGACGAAAAAATTCACCCACGTCAACTCCTCCAAGTTCAAATCGACGAGAAATCGTTCGACTTTTGGAAAGTCGTGCAGGATGGATTTCGTGAGCTGCGGGATGTGTTTGTACACCACCTTTCTCACGCACGGCGGGCACGAAACTTCCGGGCAGTTGCACTCGTCCGAAAGCATTTTTTCGTCTCTTCGCCTCCTCTTCTTCTTATTCTTCTTCCCTTTGTTTCCGTCCGATGCGTGTGCGTATCTCGAAGACCGTGTCTTTGGATAAAAATATGTGGCGTTTTCCCCGTTGATGGATTGGAAAAAATTTGAATTCGAGAAAAGAATTTTCTCGCTCTTCTCCCTCACTCTCTCTCTCACTCTCTCTCTCTCTCTGCGCGCGCGTCGCGTGAATGTCGTCGAGCTGACGTCGCGAACACAAAAAATTTCGCGAAACCGGATTTCTATCGTTTTTGCGTCGACGCCTTTCTTCTCGTCGTTGTCGTCGTTTCTCCCCTCTCGATAGTTATAAATTATATCACTTTTATACTAATGGGAAGAAAAACGTCCCCCGCGTTCGCGCGGAGGCGACTTTTCCTCCTCTTCGTGGCGACGCTCGCGCTGTTCTTCTTCGCGCTCCTCCTCGCGGCGCGAGGGTGGTCGTCGTCGTCGTCGTCGTCGATTGAAAGAAGAAGATACGCGAGGAGGAAACAGAGAAACGCGAGGGCGATTTCGTCGCTTTTGAAAGGGGATTCGGTCACGAATCAGAATCTCGCGGACGCGTACGAGGACGACGAGATTGAGAAGGATGAAAATATCGTGGAATATCACACGTATTCGATCGTGAAGGCGTACCCGCACGACACGGACGCGTTCACGCAAGGGTTTTTGTACCACTCGCCGTCTGGGAGTTTCTTCGAGTCGACCGGATCCGTGCCTCGAGGGAAGGTATCGGACGTCAGACGGGTGGACGTCGAGACGGGCAACGTCGCGGAAGTCAAGAAGATACCGAAGGAGGCGTTCGGAGAAGGTTTGGTTTTTATGAGAGAGGAGACGAAGTTCGCGAAGAGAAATAGTTTGGTACAGCTGGTGTGGAAGAGTTCGAGAGCGTACACTCATAAAATTAGGGACGGCATCGGAGGAGAAAGAGGTGACGAGAAGGACGAGTTTGTGTTGTTCGAGGAAGACGGAGAACAAAAAGCGTTTGACACGGATTTAAGCGACGGTTGGGGCGTGACTACGTCCACAGAGAGAGAAGGGGTTGTCGTCATATCAAACGGCACGGCACATTTAACCTTATTCGATATGAATAAAGGTAAAACCGTAGGCTCAGTCACCGTTCACGATAACGGCGTCGAACAGAGATTTCCAAACGAGCTCGAAGCCGTGGGAGGCGAGATTTGGGCAAACATTTTAGAAAGAGAGTGCGTGGCGCGAATCGACGAACTCACCGGAAGAGTTCTCGGTTGGATCGATTTCACCGGATTGAAGAGACTGCAAGACAACGTCGGGTCAGTAATGAATGGCATCGCGTACGACGAACGACGCGACCGCATTTTCGTTACCGGAAAACAATGGAGACGCGTGTTCGAGGTGAAAATTAGCAAAGGAAGTCGCAAGAAGCGCGCGATTGAGTTGGGAAGAAAGCGATGCCACTCACCCAAAGCTTTACCGGAATACGGGTATCCCTAGAGAAAAATAGCACAAATAGCACGTTCCTAGATGAATGTATAGATAGTGGAGTAGTTCTTAGCCTCTCGTTTGTAAACGTGGCACTTCTTGTGGAGAGAGAAACATGTGACAGCATCGTCATTAAAATACACGCACCGAGAGAAAAAACACCATGTTTCAACATCGCCTCGCGCGCGCGCTCATCGCTACCCTGTTCCTCGTTTCGTGCGTTTACGCGCAAGAATCGAGACACGCCGATCACCACGCAGCGGTTCACGATCACGTCATGTCGCACATCGAAGGCATTCACAATCACGTGGATGCAATCACTCGGAGAGCTCGAAGACTTTCTTGTTATCGAATGATATCGCCGAGGATGCGTTTCCCGGACCAATGGTTGGACTACGTGGAAGAAAACATCGACACTTGGAGAAAAGAATGGGTCGAATGGTTCTGCGACGTGCGTTATTTTCTTGTCGTCTGCTTCTTTGAATTACGCGCGCGCGACGCGCAAAGTTCTTCTGTTGACTTATTCTCTTCTTCCGAGAGGATAAGATACGCGAACGAGATGATTATTAAAATACTAACATGTGCTCTTCTTTTTAAACGTGAACAGAAACCGGCCAACGCGGAAACGTGTAAAGAATACGAGGAGAGAATGAAGGAAAGAGAGGAGGTCTCGGCTAACGGCGAAGATATGGAGAAAGAAGCGATGCCGCCGCTCGAACCGGTGCCTGTCGCCGAAGATTTACCGTCGTTGATTGAAATCGCAAGCTCGAATCCTGACTTTACACTCCTGAACGCGGCGGTCTCAACACAACCGGACATCGTGGAATTGCTTCAAGGAGATGGTCCTTTTACGGTTTTTGCGCCGGTAAATTCTGCGTTTGAAAGTTGGTTGGAAGAGAATAATTTGAGTGCGGAGGAAGCTTTAGCTCTCCCGACGGTGCCGGACATTCTCAAAAGACATGTCCTTGCGACGCGTTTATTGGCCAAGGATGCGTTAGCTGCAGTGGCAGATGGTCCGATTGAACTCGACACACTTGGCGCAAAAGTCGTTGCGGAGAAGAAAGGGGACGACTTGTACATCGGAGGCGCTAAGGTTATCGCCACGGATGTCATGGCTTCGAACGGCGTCGTTCACGTCGTCGACCGAGTTGTTGAAGGCGTATAACGAGAGGGCGCTCAGAACAAAGATATTACGCACATACTACTATCACGAGAATAAGAATAAGATTAAATTTTGAAATAAGAAAGAGAGACACACGATAAGTGCAACGTACTTGGTACCAATCATCATCTATAAATGTACAGTAAAAATATACGCGTGTACGTGGTTCTTTAAAACTCAAATTCTAATATTGTATCGTAGTGACTAACACCTCCCTTCACCTTCTTATATATATATATTATGGCACTCTAGCTCTCGCTCCGCCATAAATAATCACCATATTCTCTCTGTCTCTCTGTCTCTCTCTCTCTTTGCTATTTCCTCTGTAATTTATTTATCTCTCTCTCTCTCTCTCCCTGTGTTTCCTTCTTTTCTTACGCCCAAAGAAGAAATTTAGAGCGCAGCGGCACCCGCAACCAATTCGATGATCTCCGAGGTAATCTTGGCTTGACGCTTTTGGTTGTACTCCTTGTTCAATACGTTCTTCAATTCCTTGGCGTTGTCAGAGGCGTTGGACATCGCGTTCATTCTCGCCGCCAACTCAGACGCCAAAGATTCTTGTAACGCTCTCAAGACGATGCCGTTCATGTACAACGGCATGATGGAGTCCAAGATTTGGTTCGGTTCTTGTTCGAATTGCATGACACCTTCGAATTGCGCAGTTTCCGTTTCAACCTTTTCACTCTTCGAAACCAATTTGCCATCTTCGGAGGTCAATCGGAAGATTTCATCGTTCTTCGCGTCAACACATTGACCTTCAGAGTTGCAAACTTCACCCTCCTTGGACAACGGTAACAAAGTTTGGATGATCGGCTCGGACGCAATCAAGGAGATAAACTTAGAGTAGATCAACTCGACCTTGTCGACTTCTTCGCCAACAAACTCAGAGTAAATTTCGTCCGCAACCGCTTGCGCTTCTTGCGTCGTCGGCGATTGGCCCATGGCAAAGTTCTTCACGACGGTGTATTGCGGGCGTCTCTTGAAGTACGTGTTCGCCTTCTTACCAATCAAGATCAACTTGCACTTGACGCCTTGCGCTTCCAACTCCGCCACGCGCTGTTCGCACTTCTTGATCGCAAAGTTGTTGTAGCCACCGCACAAACCACGGTCACCGGTGCACAACATGATCAAGCAGGTCTTGACCGGTCTGACGGCGCACAACGGAGCGTCGACGTCCTCGCCTTGCAACTTGCCGTTGATGGCAAACAAAACCTTGACGAGTTGTTCAGAGAACGGACGCGCGTTGATGACGGCATCTTGCGCTTTTCTCACCTTGGCGGCGGCGACGAGTTTCATCGCATCGGTGATTTTCTTCGTGGAGCCAACCGAGGCGATGCGGTCGCGCATTTCCTTTTGGGAGGCATTTTGGATAACCTGTTGTTTTTGAAAAGATAACAGGGAAAAGAGAAAAATTGGTGAGTTCAAAGTACTTTCTTCGACGCGGAATTTACGGAGAGTGGAGAGAGAACGGCCGGAAATGAACACCCCTCGGTCGTCTCTTTCGAGCGGAGCGAGGTTATTCTTTTCTCGTCGACGCGCTTCGACTGAAAACGTGCGCAATCAACTTTGAAAAAATTTTCCCCGAAGGGCGCCCTCTCTCTTCCGGGGAAAAAACTCTCTCGAGAGAGAGTGAGATTAATCGATAACGAGCCGAAAAATCGCGCGCGAACGTCGCCTTTGCGCCTC
>Ga0181578_10003805_pt1:10000-13627 | contig 13627 bp, 9 predicted proteins | sample 071ome_21_FD_148659 | JGI IMG/M metagenome (GOLD analysis project Ga0181578, IMG submission 148659) | Coastal salt marsh microbial communities from the Groves Creek Marsh, Skidaway Island, Georgia - 071401CT metaG (spades assembly) | ecosystem: Environmental > Aquatic > Marine >... | reverse complement strand
GAAGGGTAGACATCTCTACTCGATTCAGTTTTCATCTCTATTCGATTCAGCTTTCATCTCTATTCGATTCAGCTTTCGTTTGAGTCGATTCAACGAAATTCGCCGGGCCGAAGCCGAAAGCTGCAAATGTCCCTTTCGGCACTTCCGAGTTGAACCACGATTCCACCGTTCGATCGATTCGTGTCGACCGATGGGCACGCAGACGGACGGACAATTCGCGCCATTGTCATTGTCTCGCACGTCGCGTCGCGTCTGTGGAGACGACGACGGAAAATGACATCGACGATGGGATGGATCGATGGTATCGCGGTGTGTGCACGCACGACCGCCGGGCCCAGCTCGGATCGAGCGCGACGGGTCGCTCGGGGCGATGGATTGGAGCTGGAGTGGAAAAGTAGATTTACCCGAGGGCACGCTGCGTTGAGGGGTGGCGCGACGCGACGACGGGCCGTCGTCCCGGATGGAGACAGAGCGCAAGAAAGATTAGCGGTGCGATCGGAGAATTTCGCCTCCTCCGGGGTCGGTTTGGCGGGTTTGCCGGCGGTGTCGAACGATAACGCCGCTCGCGGGGCGACGTTTGTTGATTTTTTCCGCCAGGCGTCCCCGTACATCGCGTTGCACCGCGGATCGACCTTTGTTGTGCTTATTCCGGGAGACGTTAGCGCGAACAAATTGTTGATGGAGTCGATCGTCACGGATGTGGCGCTGTTGCACGATTTGGGGGTTCGGGTGGTACTCGTGGTCGGAGCGAGCGACCAGGTGTCCGAGCTCACGAGGATGCGGGGAGGAGAGGTTAGGTTTGTTGATGACTACCGGGTGACGGATGAAATGGCTATGGAAGCCGCGATGGAGGCGAACGGGCGAAATCAGGTGATGATGCAGGCGATGCTCAGCAGGGCACCAACTATAGCAATCACGCGACGTCACAGGGATGGCGACTCAGACGACGGTGCAAGTGCGTCAAATGGTGCGAATATCGTCGCAACGAGCGGCAACTACATATTTGCGAAGAGAATGGGAACGGTTAACGGTACAGACTTCCAGCGCACGGGAGAAGTGACCCGAGTTGACGCGAGAGGAATCAAGAAGAAGTTATCGCAGGGAGACATTGTCTTACTCAGTTCCCTTGGATTCAACGCCGCTGGTGAGGTTCTCAACTGTCAGAGCTTCGATGTCGCGCTTGCCACTGCGATCGATCTGAAAGCTGACAAACTTATCGTCATGACTGATCCCTCGCACATGCCATACAACGAAACTCGGACCACTCAAAAGGAACTTTTGGATGCGACGTCGACGTCGACGTCGGCGTCGCCGGGTCGGGTTCCTCGATTCCTGCCGCTCCGAAGCGCTGAGGCGTACCTTGCGAGGACGTACGGGTCCGTGTCGGGAAGTAGTGGAAGCTCGACTCCAAAAGGCGCAAACTGGAGGTGGTTGCAAATCAACTATTCGATCGATGGATCGGCGGACAACGACGACGAGGATGGATCTGCAAGAGCTTCAGCAAACGCATCCCTCAACTACGAACGAGAACATTTATTCGATAGCATGCGCGGAGTAAACGAGAGTATTTCGCGGTTTGAGGAACTCATGGAGCGTGGATTGAGTTGGCGCGTGCCGTACTGCCCGCAAGAGCTTTGTTTGGCGACTTTCGCCTGCAAGGCTGGCGTTCGGCGCGCCCACCTTGTCGATCCAACAATATCGGGGTCTCTGCTCGTGGAGTTGTACACAAGAGACGGCATTGGCTGCATGGTTGCTCGGGATCGATACGAAGGTACCCGACTGGCGACTCTCTCTGATTGGGAATCCATCCGGCGTATTCTGGAGCCCCTCGTCGAGAGCGGCACAGTCATTCAAAGATCGGATGAGGAGTTGACGGATGAAATCCAAAAGGAATTCTTCCACGTCACAGAGCGCGATGGTAAAGTCATCGCGTGCTGCGCGCTGAAACCATGTGGCGATAGCGATGCGTACGAGGTTGCCGCGTTCGCGGTTTCCCCCGAGTACAGACGCGGCGGTCGCGGCGACGCGCTTTTGGAATACGCTGAAAATTATGCCTCTGAGGTACTTGAGGCTTCTAGATTGTTCTTATTGACCACTCGTACCGCGGATTGGTTCGTCCACCGAGGCTTCGAGAATAAAGGTTTAGCAGAGAATAACTTGGAACTTCCGAAAGGAAAACAGGTTCAACCAGGGAGAGGAAGCGTTCTCTTCATGAAGACTCTATGATGGGAAAGCAGGGGTCGTCAGTCCTTGATGAGGCTCAAAACTGACGTAGAAAACACCTAGTGAACTGTAAAGCGAAACTAGAGCTACATTTTAGCTACAACTGAACAGACGGGACTAAAATGTCTGCCAATTTCCTCGATGCGGCGACAACCAACTCGGCATTCAACCTATCGTTTGTGTCAGCGCGCCTCTTAGCCTCTTCGGGAGTCCTCCCGACTCTGACGTGTCGCGTAATGATCCGTCTCATCGCCTCCTCTACATCCGTATCAACGAACCACGTCTCGTCGAACACACTTTCTTCGACTAAAACCTGCCAGGGCTTCTCTGGAAGGAGCAAGTAATTGCCCTCAACGAGGATAATCTTATGAACCTTCTTCACCGCACACCCGCCGCTTACTGGGTCGTGTATCTCGTGATCAAAGGTGGGCACGTCACCCTCTCCCGCGCTTCGTAAGCTCTGAATACACTCGACAAACGCACCAGCATCAAAAGTGAACGGCGCACCTCTACGCGCCACGGCGAGCTCCGCGTCTGGAAACAGTTGCTTGTTCTCAAGTAGAGTCGCCATCGGGTAGTGAAAGCCATCCATGGGGACGATGACCGCGATGTCCTCATCGAATTCAGCGTTTACTGCGTCACAAATGGCAGACGTGAGCGTGGACTTACCACCTCCGGGCGGACCAGCGATCGCGATGAAGCGCTGAGATTCGGGACTGTCGCGATGAGCTCGGATGAGAGCGTCCACGCGTTCCTTGACGACTTCACCAAAGGTTTGGCTCGTAGACGCTCGCGCCGTGGAGGAGATGGCTGAGGAAAGCGACGGCCTACGTCGAACGTCGGGACCACTGACGTAGAATCGACCCGCCTGCGTCACGCGCTGCGTGAGACTTTGGGCCTGCATACGGGTGTCTGTTTGTGAAGCAAGGCGAGAACATGGTCGCGCGATCTGAGAAACAACGCATGAATGTGGGTATTGAGAAACTATCTAGATTGGAGAAATCGGGTGGCGAGGGAAATTGTCATTCATAACTTAGCTGCGGCGGTTTCGTGGGCCTCTTTCGCCGTTGCGTAAGCTCGGGTGACATCGGTGTCGGCGTTCAACTTGTAGACGTCATTGAAGGAATACGGATTCTGCGAGAGCTTTTGCTTGAAAACCTTCCCGCCGCAAGTCGTGGTCGTCGACGTCATGATGAGCTTTGTGTGCTCATCTTTACTGCTCGATGCCGGGATGAAGACGTTGGTGAAAACGGAACCATCAGGGAGAATTAGACCTTCTTCAGAATCGTCCACGACATTGTACACGACGCAGTTGTGCGCTCTAATGTTCTTCGCCGTCACATTCACGAGGAGTGAGTTCGAGATGTCCGCATTATTAGTGCGCACATGCGATACAACGGAAGT
>Ga0181578_10003775_pt1 | contig 13699 bp, 8 predicted proteins | sample 071ome_21_FD_148659 | JGI IMG/M metagenome (GOLD analysis project Ga0181578, IMG submission 148659) | Coastal salt marsh microbial communities from the Groves Creek Marsh, Skidaway Island, Georgia - 071401CT metaG (spades assembly) | ecosystem: Environmental > Aquatic > Marine > Intertidal zone... | reverse complement strand
AATCGCCGCACTGAAGCTCCAGCCTGCGGCACAAAGTCCTACCGACGATCAGAATACGAGCGAAGAACTAGCCTCTTTGCGCGCATCAGCGTTGGTGTACTCAGAAGAGCGAGCCAAGTACGAGGAGAAGATTTCTGTGCTTCAAGGAAAACTCGCTGACCTGAAGGCACAACTCTCTGCAGTTCCAGGTTTGAAGACCACAATGGCCGATCTTGAACGTGACTGCAAGGAGCTTCGCTCCGACAAAGAAAGCCTTTCTGATGAACTGCGGGCGTTACAGTCTAAGCTGGAAGATTCCGAACGCGTTAGATCGCGGCCGACCATGGAAGCGAATTCCGAGCTTGTCAAGTCACTCAAGCTGCGCGTCACTCAGCTTGAGCAGGAAGTTGCGACGATGGAGCGTAAAAACGCTACTGCAGCGAGCCATATGATTGAAGACCACAAACAGGAAATCGCCAAACTTCAAAAGGAGCGCGATAGCGCAGCACGTGATTATTCTCGCATCATTGAGGATCTTGAAGGTGACCTCGTAGAGATGACGGCATCTCGCGACGTCGCCATCGCTGACATGATGAAGTTGAGACTGCGACTCGATGATCTTGAACGCTCAGCGATATCCCCAACTGGTACCAACGATGACGTAGAAAAGTCTATGAAGGAGTTGCACATCCTTAGAACCAAAGTTGAACACTTGGAGACGGAGCTTGAGACGGAGCGCGCAAAGCGACAACGAGAAGTGCAGAGCTTTTCTGAAAAACTTGCTGCGAGAGATAGAGATTTATCCGCTGCGAATAACGCATTGGCGTCCGCTAGCGAAGATGCGGAACGCACCATCAAGGAATTGAATGACAAGATTCGATCTCAGACGACTATTGTTCAACGTCTTGAGGTTCAGATCACTGAACTCCGCGTTGAGTGCGACTCGATGAAGATTCAACTTGGTCATGAGACTGATGAAGCGAGCTCTCGAAGTGCTGAGTTGGTGCGTTCGAGTAGACAATTCAGTGATGAGAACGCCAAGCTGAACACCGAGTTGCAAGAAGCCCTGAGTGAGTTGGAACGCCAGCGCGTTGCGAAGGATTTCATTACGAAAGAATTCAACTTCTTCCAGATTGAATCAACGCAAAACGCAGAACTGATTCAGCGAAAACTTGAAAGAACTCAGGAACAGCTTAACGACGCCGAGGTGGAGGTCGCGAAACTGCGCGCACAAGTTCAAGAATATTCAGCCGAACAAGAAGAGCTCATGCTTGAAGGTCAACGCATTCAGAGAGCGAGTGATGCAAAGATAACAAAGTTGCGTTCCCAGCTCACATCTGTTCGTGCGGAATACGAGGAAGACCTTCGTGCGCGTATGGAGACGCTGCAAGAACAGATGGATGACCTCACTGAGGAACTCAATCATGAGCGCGCAAAGAGTGCAAGTGCCCTCGCGCAAGTCAAGAGTGACTCGGCGGACCAAGGCACGGCGTCTGGGCAACGTATAACCGCTCTCGAAATGGAGCTCACCACGGCCCATGAGGACATTAAAGCTCTCGAAGAAGAAATCAAGGCGAACCAAGAAGCGGTTGAATATGCCGAGAACTGGGCCAAGATGAGCGACAAGCGCGCTCAAGGTGCCGAAGAATTCCTTATTACCCTGAAGGTGGAAATATCAGAGCTCAAAAAGGCGCTTGCAATCGCCAAGAAATCATCAGACTCTGGTGGTTCGTCGGAAGAACTCGATAAACTTTTGAACGAGTGTCAAGAGACTTGCAAGATGCAGCAAGAGGAGATAATAACGCTGAAAAATGAGAGAGACAGGCTCCTGGCAGTTCCAAAGGCTCCGGAGCCCACTCACACTGTTGGTGTGACGACAGTCAACTTTGATTTTGGAGAAGATCCGAAGTTTGAAATGCCGGAGATGCCCGCGCCGAAAGCCCCGTCACCAAAACCAGTTCCACTTGTGTCAAAACCTGTCGCCCCAGCACCGATCGTTCAGGAACAATATGAAGACATTGTGCAATATCGCACTGAGCGACGCACCGCTGTGGAGACATACATTGACGAAGAAGAGGAAGAGCCCGAACCAGAATACGATCCCGACTACGAATACGGAACGATTGAAGAAACAGAAGAAATTTTGGAAATCGTCGAGTACGACTCGGATGGGAATGAAATCATCGTTGAGAGCAGAGTCCTGGAACCCGGCGAAGAGGTCAACGATGATATTTTAGCAACACCTCGCGCGCCTCCACCGGCGCCAACGTCTAGACGGAGCCGCTTCGGCTCTGCCATCGACGATATCCTCAATGACGAATAGAGAACAACCAGTGTGTAATAAATGTTGCGAGTTTTTTTTCTTCACGCGCACAACGTTTGTCTCGAACACTATAAACTACGACGCCAGCGCGAGAGGACATCTTCGCCATGGAGTGGACGACGATAGAGAGCGACCCGGGTGTTTTCACCGAGTTGGTGAGCGCGATCGGTGTCAGCGACGTGTCTTTCGAAGAGGTGTACGCCCTAGACGTGGCTGAGTTAACGAGAATCGAACCGATTTACGGTTTAATCTTTCTCTTCAAGTACACATCGGAATCGCCCGATGAACACCCGGCGATTGCGCAGCAAGATGTGAGCGATGTCTTCTTTGCTAGGCAGATCATTCAGAATGCGTGCGCGACGCAAGCCGTGCTATCTGTCCTACTGAATGCGCGAGAGGATGTTCAGCTTGGGGAGACATTGAACAACTTCCTCGACTTCACAGCAGAGTTTGACGCGGATATGAAAGGAGTTGCGTTGTCGAACTCAGACATCATTCGTGACGCACATAACTCTTTCGCTAGACCTGAACCAATCATGCTGCAGTCTAGACCAGCGAGGGAGGACGACGACGTTTTCCACTTTGTAGGTTTCGTCCCGAGAGGCGGTCACGTCTTCGAACTCGATGGACTTAGAGCGGGACCTATCAATCATGGAGCCTTTGAGAATGGAGCGTGGCTGCAAGTTGCGATTTCTGCGATTCAAAGCAAAATTGCGAAGTACTCCTCGAATGAAATCAAGTTCAACTTGATGGCCGTTACAAAGGACCGAGCGGCAGTTTTGCGTGAACGCCTTGTAAAGCTACACGAAGCAGGTTTAGATGCGTCGTCGTCTGCAGAAGTACTCGATGCTGAGTCTTTACTAGAAATCGAAGAAAGTAGACGACAGAGGTGGCGAGACGAAAATATCAGACGCAAGCACAACTACATCCCGTTTATGTTTCAGTTACTAAAGGAAATGGCGACGAAGCAGCAACTTCTTCCCGCTTTATCGGCGGCGAAAGACTCTCGTAATTCCTAGATACCATCGATTGGATACTGTATGTAGCCTAGCCATAGCCAACAACTCAACCCTGAACTCACTAATTCAAGACCTTCAAAGAGAGTCAACATTACAGCCGCGATGACAGTTGTTATGCCATGCTGCTATTTTCGATATCGACATAGAGCGTCGCGCTTACATGCCCGAGCCACGAACTTGTAAACGGCGCACGGAACCAAGGGAGCTGCATCTCGCTTCAAAATCAGTGCACATTACGTTGAGTCCGTTCACACGCAACGACGCGAAGAGAGATGTCTTGCACAATGCGAACTTGGCAACCACCTCGGAGTGCACAGCAGGCAGGTCAAAGGGGCATCAGTACAATGTCAGACCTGTCATACACGGTACAACACCAGTCTTGCGCCAGAGGGGTAGGTCTAACACGGGCATGGGCCCGCTTACTGTTGGTTTCGAGAGGAAATTTGAGCCATCACTACCACCGCTGAGTGTGACGTTGCATCGAAATCTCAAATCCAGTAAGCCTGCCCACATATCGAACGGTGATGCGGCACTAGCGGTGAATCCTGCAGTTGGGACTATCACCGCCCTTCAGAATGGCAAATCGATGTACTTACGCGGCTTTGTGAAAGATGCCGTACGATCGTATTGGCCGCGCCTGAGTGCTATTGACCAAAGCAGCATTTTTTGTCACAAGTATGTTTGGTACCTACCATTACGAGATGACTCGCCGCAGAGCGAGTCGATGACTGAGTCGACCACGTCATCACGCGAGAATGACGATGCAATCGTGATTCGACGTGGCGCGCACGTTGCGTTCAGATTCGAGATGTCTATCATGTTGGGAGAAGGAAGTTTTGGTCGCGTTGTGCAGTGCTACGATCACAAGCTGGGACGAGAAGTAGCGGTTAAGCTTATTAAACGTGATAGACGTTACGCATCTCAGGTAGAAATGGAGATTGCTGCTCTTGAGCTGGCTCGAAAGAATCGAGCGAGTAGGATTGTTCATATGCTCGAGCATTTCACATTTCGTGAACATGTATGTATTGTCTTTGAACTCCTTGGCATGAATCTTTACGAGATTCTCGCCTCTCGACACTTCAAAGGCATGAAGATGCGACTCGTGCGGTCAATAACTAATCAGATGATCAACGCGCTGTGTTTTCTCAAGCGGGTTCGTATGGTCCACTGTGACATAAAACCAGAAAATATATTGGTAGAGCCGGAAAGAAATTTTCGCGTAAAACTGATTGACTTCGGAAGCGCATGTTTCAAAGGGAAATCAAAATACACATACATTCAAAGCCGCTTTTATCGGGCTCCAGAGGTCATGCTCGGGCTCCATTATAGCCACCCTGTTGATATGTGGAGTTTTGCATGTGTCCTTGTTGAAGTTGCATGTGGCGCCCCACTTTTCGTCGGTGAGGATGAAGCACTGCAGCTCAAAGCCATCGCATCCATTATCGGTGATCCTCCGAGTGACTTGCTTCAAAAATCAGAATACTCGTCCGTTTCGCGCGTCAAATGTGAGCGAGTGGCTTGCGTTGCCACAAATCGAACATGCGCATCGAAACGCGATGAAGAGAAACAAAAGAAGGACAAAAGCGTCAGCGCGACGAAATCACTTTTACCAGGCATCACAAATGTTGCGTTCGATTGTTTTATACGCTCTGCCTTCGAGTGGGATCCGGCAAAGAGATTGACTCCTGAGGCCGCGGCGAAACACAGCTTCCTCAAAGACTCGAGTACGCAGGAACACGACCACAGACGGTGACGCGATCGAGTGCGTGAAATTCGATTCGGAATACTCTGCGGAACGACATGTTGACAAGTAGTTCCCGTGCGCAACTCTCCGCTTCGGCGTGCCGAAGCCGTGACGCGCGGATATACAGCGTCAAGAGCTTAGGGGCGAGAGGCAGGGTCAAACCCAGCAGACGGACGACGATCAGCGTCGCCACGTCGCACTCTACCGATTCGCAGGTTGAAAATATCGACTTTATCGAGCAAGGACGCCTCGTAGTGGCCATCACTGGTGCGACAGGTTTCGTCGGGTCGAAGCTCGTTGAGTTGCTTCTCGAGGGAGGCGCTGAAGTTCGGGTACTCACAAGAGATGTGGCGCGAGCTCGCGCTCGGCTTTCGCCTTCGAGGCTACCGCGCGGTGACGTTGCGTTTGTTGGGCCTGAAAAATGGCGGCGAGGGCTCATCGGTGCCACCCACGTCGTGAATCTCGCTGGTGAACCTATCAGCACGCGTTGGGATCCCCGGATAAAGGGTGAAATCATGGCGTCACGGGTAAAGACGACGAAAACGATCGTGGAGCACATGCATTCTATCAAAGACGTGGATAAACGACCAAAGGTGTTGGTCAATGCCTCTGCGATCGGGTACTATGGGACGAGCGAGACGAACACGTACGACGAGTCGAGTGGCCCCGGCCAAGACTACCTCAGCCAAGTGTGTCAAGCGTGGGAACAGACCGCGCTAGGAGTGCCAGGCGAGTGTCGTGTAGTGCTCCTTCGGCTAGGTATCGTGCTCGATCGCGATGGCGGGGCGTTGGGTAAGATGGTGCCGACGTTTCAAGCTTTCATGGGTGGGCCGCTTGGCGACGGGTCGCAGTGGTTTAGTTGGATTCATCGGGAGGACGCAGTAGGACTCATCATGGAGAGTTTGACGAACGAAGACTTAGAAGGTGCCGTCAACTGCGTTGCGCCTACCCCGGTGCGCATGCGCGAGATGTGTGAGACTTTAGGCGAGACGCTAGGAAAGCCTAATTGGCTCCCAGTGCCTGACTTCGCCATTAAAAGTCTACTCGGCGAGGGCGCGACTGTCGTCTTGAACGGGCAAATGGTTAGGCCGAAAAACGCGCTCGATGCCGGGTACAAATTCAAGTACGAACGCATTGATCAAGCCCTGAGACAGATACTTCGCCGATGAATGACATGAAGATTGACGACTTTCTATTTATACCTCCATGATTGGCTGACTTTGTTCGCGCTCTATGGCGCTCTAATCGCTTTGAGGGATACAAAGCACCCCGCTCTAGAAACTATTTGTACATTTTCAAACCCAGCTCTTCGCATCATAGAAACTATAGTCTCGGGCTTCCAAAACGGGGTGTTTGGCATACGACTGGCCATGTACTCCCCTTCGCTGGTCATCGTCTGCGCCAACACAACGGTGGATAGGAACACGCAACCGCCGCGCTTACACACCCGAAAGAGCTGCGTGAATCCCGTTTCAGCATCGCTCCAACAGTGCGCCCCTGCCGAAGAGTGAACGCGATCGAAACTTTCGTCGACAAAGGGCAAATCGCACACATCACAACAGTACACATCGACGTCGCGACAGGTCTCACGGGCCAAATCGCACATCTCGGGTGATATATCGATCGCAACTACCCTCCCATACTTATTCGACCGCGCCAACCCATCCGTTATAAGCCCCGGTCCGCAGCTCACATCGAGAAGCGTCTCACCGGAACCGAGAACTCTCAACGCGAGCTCAACCTCTTTCGTCTCTCCGGGATACCCGACTGCCGCGAAAAGCTGACGATACCCTCGCCAGTACACGAACGCGAACAACTTCGTCTTGAAAAGAGCGGCGGGATCATACTTGACGTGTGAAGCGTCTCGCACGAGCGCCACGCGCTCGTCGTCACCTTTGCGGCGCAGTTCGCGCGCCCATTCTGTGAGCTCAACTCCCGAAGTTCGCGCGCTCGCCGCCGTCGCTCGCACCGCGCGCGCGACGCTCAACGCCCGTTCGCCCTCGACGCGCCGCAGCCAGCCCCGCGACGGGCTCGCTCTCACTTCGAGGCGACACGAAGTCCCGACGACGGTCATGCACGGCGACGGAAGCCTCGCGCAGAGGCCAACAGTGAGGTCGCCACAAAAACTCGCGTCACGGTCGGATGATACGCGTCGTGACCGGCGCGAGCGCGTCGTGCTCGCGAAGCGCGATCGGAGTGCCCACTCGCACGATCCGACGCCGTCGCGTGCTCGGTCCGAGCGCGAGAGAGCGCCGCGCGTTTCGAGAAGCAAGCGATTCTCGTCGACTTATCAGTGTTTCACAGAGTCTTCGCGCTTTGGGTGATAACGACAGAGGCGACGGCGACGGTGATGTGACCGCGGTACCCGAGCCTGTCGTGTACAATGAATCGATCGCGGCGTTCATCGCGCGATCGACCCGCGCGTGGATTGCGCAGCAGCCGCAAAACTTGAGAAACGTCACGCCGTTGTTGCACTGGCCAAACGAAAAACTCTTCGCGTTGTCGACGTTAAAAGGTACTTTAAAGAACACGTTGGCTGTTTTGCTGGGGATGGTGTTGATGATTGTCTTTCTTGGCGGCGCAGATGCGCTGCTACTAGCGTTTCAAGCCAAGTTTGCGCGTCCTCTGCTGGGGTGATGAGACGGTTACGCTGTCAAATTCGCGTGGACGAGCGGGCGTCGAGACGCATGCGGCACTTGTACGTACCGGTAGTAGTTTGAGACTAAAAGATATTCTTTGTATTTAGAAATGATTAATTCAACGAAGGGTGGCATCACTAGGTTAGAACAACCTAAATGCTTAAAGTTTTGCCTTGCGCTCCAAAGCTTCGCGTTCCGCCTTCTTACTGAGGTGCTTCTTGTACGCGCGGATATCCTTATCCCAGTTCCGCACCGTCTTGTCTTCGCAGACCCAAATCTTGTCAGCGACTTGGTCGATAAGACGAAAATCGTGCGAAACGAGCACGAGACCACCGTTGTAGCGCTTGATGGCTTCAGCGAGAGCGTCAATGGCTTCGAGATCCAAGTGATTCGTAGGCTCATCGAGAAGTAACAAGTTGGGTCGCTGCATGCAAATCATGGCGAACACAAGTCTAGACTGCTGGCCTTCGGATAACTCGCCAATCTTTTGCATTTGCATGCGCCCACTAACGCCGTAGCGCCCCAAGTAGGCGCGCCACTCTTCCATTTCACGCTTGAACTTCAGTGTGTTTGGATACGTGCTCATGAAGAACTCCAGAGTAGTCATCGACTTGTCTAAGACGTCGACAGAGTGCTGATGGTACTTGCCTATGGAAAGCGCGGGATGTCTATCCACTGTGCCGACGCTCGGGGTAAGTTCTCCCGTCATGAGCTTGAGCAACGTCGATTTACCTGCACCATTTGGTCCGACGAGCGCGATTCTACTATCGCAGTCGACGCCCAATTCCAAATTCTCGTACAGGTAATCCTCCTTCTTGCCGCTGTACGCAAAAGAAACGTTCGCGAACGGTAAGACTGGCGGTGGTACCTTCTGGCAGTCAGGGAAGTCAAACGTAAAGTTGTGTTCCTTCACCACTGGCGGAGTGAGGCCGGCGGCGACCATCTTGTCGATAATCTTTTGCTTGGATTCGGCTTGCTTACGCATGTTGGAATATGTACCACACGACGCGATGAACTCCTTCAAGTGCTTGATATCCGCTTGTTCCTTGTCGTGCTTTTTTTGCTGAACGACATTGTTTTCTTCAACGGTCTTCTGGAAAGTGTCGTAGTTGCCCGTGTAGTAAGTCAGCTTTTGCTGCGTGAGCCAGATGATGTGGGTACAGACTCCATTAAGGAAATCTTGAGAGTGCGAAACGATAATCAAACACTTTTTGTACTGCGACAAGTAGTGTTCCAGCCAGACACACGCTTCAAGATCCAAGTGATTCGTCGGTTCATCCAACAAGAGGAGGGTCGGTTGAGCGAACAACGCCTTCGCAAGGGCGACTCTCATCCGCCAGCCACCAGACATATCCTTGGTCGCACGATGAATCATAGCTTGAGAGAAACCAAGCGAGTGAAGCAATTCTGAAGCCCTTGCTTCAAAGGTCGTAGGATCGATTTCTTCCAGACGATCATAGATCATTTCGAGGCGTTCATCATCGGGACCCGTCGTCTCGAGGATGTGCTGTTCAAATTTGTTCAAGCGCTCCATTTCGGCCTTCACCTCATCAATAACCGTGTTGATCGCCGATCTGTCCGTCGGTTCAGCTTCTTCGCGCAAGTGGTACAGGTCGATGTGATCTGGAATCGGGACCTCGCGACGAGCAAGACATTCCAAGAAGTTCGTCTTGCCGCAACCGTTTTGACCGAGCAAACCGTATCTACGGCCGATCGTGATTTCAATGTCACAATCCTTGATCAACTCGCTACCACCCATGCCCATGGAAAAGTTGATAATCTTAATGTCACGCGCGGTCGGGCGCGAAGCCAAAACACCCGTCGATATACGCTTCAGTGAAGCGCCTGTCTCTTCAAGTTCAATCTTTCCAAGCGCGGCTTCAATTGTTGTAATATCCTCCTCTTCCTCGCCTCCCTTCTTCTTTTTCTTCTTTGCGGCGCGCGCAGCTTCACGTTCAGCTTTCTTGGCTGCCTTGGCTGCTTCTTTTCGTTCTTTCTCTTCAGCGAGCGCAGCGAGTTCGGCGTTCCGTTCTGCTTCTTCCGCGGCGCGTTTCGCGGCGATCATTTCGCCAAGCTTCTTGGGGTCCATTTCTCCACCAAGAGCCTCGTCAGGGATTTCGACCGCGGGTTTGAACAATTCTTCTTCCTTATCCTTTCTCGTCGTTTTCTCGGCGAGTACGATGCCTTCTTCTTCGAGCGCCTTCAGTTCGGCCTCGCGGCGGGCTTTCTTTTCATTGACATCCTCTTTTTCGACAGTTTCGTCCTCAGTCTCGTCTTCCCGCGTGCCCGGAGCGACCGCATCCGGCGTCCAGCCTTCGGGGGGCTCGAAATTATCCTCCTCTTCAAGGTCTGCAAAATCATCGACTTCATCGGGAAGCATTTCAATGTTGTAAAGATCGCCGAGTTGCTTTGCGCGTGCGAGGTTCTCAGCAGCCTCTTCTGCAGCCTTTCTTTCAGCCTCTTCGTCAGCCTCTCTACGCTCGCGCATCAATCGCACGATTTCATCTTCTCCAGCACTAGCACCAGCGTCTTCACCACCGGCGTCGGCACCTTGCGACTGCTCGATGATTTCTCTGCCGGTGAGGATATTTTTCGCGGCGCGTTCCTTCTTCGCCTCCTCAAACGCTGCCTTCATCTTCTCCACGCGCTCCTTCTTCCACTCAAGGTAGACGTCGAGAGTAAGTGGTGTCGCCTTGCCAGTCTTTTTCAAAGCGATGAGCTTCTCGCGAAGAATGTCTTGATCCGTTTTTCTCAGTCTGGCTTCTTCGAGCAGTCTCTCGCGAAGCTCAGACTTGAACACGTACCCGGGAGGCAACTTGTGTCTGTACTTGCAATCCGCTCCTCCAGGGCAATGCCAGAACCAACCGTATAACTTCTTTTCAACCGCTTGCAAAAAGTGTTTGCATACAATTGTCGTTTCGTTGTTCGCATTCGCTTCGCTCCCGTGCTTACGAGCAATCACCGCCTCGAGCTTCTTCTGATCCCACATCTCTATGTTATCCTCGTCTGGCACTTCAAACACGCTTCTCTTTTGCTGTCGAGTCGCGATATCGAGCTGGTGAGAGTACTTACATTTATCAGCCGTCTTTGCGCAGCATCCGTGTTTAAAAAACTCACACAAAACCGTCTTGGGATCGACCCCAGGAGGCAACTCGGGTTGCTTGACGCTGATCCCCTTTGTTCTCAGCAAAAACTCTTGTTGTTCCTTGGCTTTTTTACGCGCCGCTCGTAGCGTCGCCTTCCCCAGCTCAGTCGTCGGGTCGTTCATATCACGAAGTCGTTGCATGTGCACCTCGTGTTTACGATTCATCGCCGCGCCCTTCGTCTTGCCAAAGTCCAAGTCCTTATTTTTGAGCTGCTTGAGCTTGTGCGCCTCCGCCGCCTGTTCCTTCTTGACGTCGTCGTGCGACATGCCCTGCTTCTTGGCCCGAAGCCGGTTCTCCTGCGCCGGCGTCTTACCCATGGTGATAGATTATTATCCGTCGTCCGTCGTCGTCGTCGTCGTCGTCGTCGGGGCGGGGCGGCGCGCGCGCGAGGAGGAATGACGGCGACGACGACGACGACGGCGCCGACGCAGGTTCTTCCCCACAGGTCTTTTTTCCGAATGGCGGCTTTCGAGTCGTGACGAGTCATGAATCGTCGTACGTGTCGTACTCCTTCTTGTGGAGGTTTCTTCTGGAGTCAGTCAGACAGCCCGCGGCGCTCGGTTTAAATGATTTGTTTGTCTACAATTTGTTTACATTTCGTTCTAAAATTTAAAATCAGGTGACGTTCGATGAATAATAAAGGATGAATGTTTGGCGCGCCGCGATCCGCGAGGACGGGGCGCCGCGCTTTACGAATGGAACCGCGTCGTCGGCGACTCGGACTGGAAATGCCCGAGCCGAGTGACTTTGTTTAGCGTTGCGCGCTCGCAAACCACGTTCGATTCGCCGACATGGACACGTCGCGCGATGAGAAAGCTAATCTTCTCGGTAATGGTCGCTGGACGTGAGCTGGGAGCTCAAAGTTTGACATCGGGAAGGGAGGACGAAACATGGATTGCGTTGCGACGTACGGCGCAAACGAAAACGCGCCTTGCTCGCTCTCCTCTGAACCCGATGAAAACGAGTTTACGGCCCGCACCGAGAATGATTTCTTGGATACGCTATGTTTTGCTTCGTTTTCCCCGTCGACGACAGAGACAGCCTCTAGAAGCTTGTCTAGAATTCGATTGCTCGCGCCGCTACTCTGCGCCGCCGTGTCCTTTCTGCTCTTGCTCGAGCCTCCGATGACGCCTACCCCGGACGATGAGGGCTGGTTCAAGTCTCCCGTTTGAATTTTGGTATCGTCTGATGAGTAATCCGAGGAGCTTTCATCCCGACTCGCCTCAGCGACGCGTTTACGAAGCTCTTTATCGAGCTTACCCACGCGCAAATGCGCCTTGCAATTCGGCTGAGTGATGAGAAGCTCACGCGTCTTCTTCATCTTTTCAAGCCGAGACCCTTCTGCGGGAGCCGATCTATTCCCGCCAGTCTGGCTACTACTACGAGAACCATTCGACGGTGGCGCCTGCAGAGCGCTAATGATGGTGTCCAACTTTTTCACTTTTCTGTAGGGCCAACGCGTGACGCCGAAATCCCGACATCTCTGCTTGAGCACGGTGACGCACATACCCAACTACGTCGCGCGATCGATTCAAAGCAATCAAAGTTAGTCTGACTAGCGACGCGATGCATAATGCCTCCACAGATTGAGAGAGAGTCGGAGAGAGAAAGAAAATATCAAAATCAACTACTCGCGTTCTGCGCGCTCCTCCACACTTTTTCAAACCTCGCCCGCGTCTCGAGTTTTACGCTTACCTCCTTTGCCGCTTCGTTAATCGGCAAATGAAACACCGCGCTCACTTCACCCATGGTTATCGTTTTACTCCCTCGTTCTCTCCGTTTCTGCGCGCGCGGGGAAACGGAGAGCGTTCCATCGCGCCGTCGTCGTCAGTCGTCCAGTACTCTCAACCTTGAACCCAACGAGGGAAAAGGCGCGTTGTCAAATCGACACTCCTGGTTCATCCGTCGACGCACACGAACGAACGAGCGCCAAACACCGTCCGCGCGTCGATCCATTCCTTCTCTCCCGCGCATCGCCCTCTCGCACCTTGCCCATCGCCTCTCGCGCCATCGCGTCGCCCCGAACCCTTCGCTCCGTTCTTCGTTCGCCCCCGAGGGTCGTCGTCGTCCTATCCACGTCAGCGATGATCCCCCGAAGAGACGCTCGAGTGCGTTTCACGCGCGGCGTTCGGCCGTCCCGAAGTCGGGCGATTCAGACACGTATACCGAACCGAACCGAACCGTGCGTTTCGCGTCGACTCGTCCGACCGGCGTCTCCCACTGTCGCGCCGTCCAACCATATCCATCCACCCGAACCCGAACCCGATCCAGCCAGGCGCCGGTTCGAAATCGACCCCGAAACCGCGTCCACGTCAGACTCGCGTCGATTGATGGATTCGACGACGACTCGAACGAACGAGCGGAATTTCACTACGGTACTGTTTTTTTTCACGGGTCACGACCCATCGATTTCACCCTCCCCCCCCGTCCACTGCCCCGCATCGTGTGACCGAATCCGATGCGTCGTCCGAACCGATGGAAAAAAGCGCGATCCGTCGAAACGTGCGGCGGGTGCGACATCTCGGGTGGAATCGGATTCGGAATCGGATTCGGGATTGGAATTGGATTCGACCGGGCGCCCGTGAGTCGGTCCGTTGTGGAAAGAAAGTGTGAGTAACGAGTTCGACATCATTCGAGCGCGTCTGTCGTTCGTTTGGTTTCGTTTGGTTCGTTCGTTCGTTGGTTCGTTGGCGCCGCGCGAGAGAGCGCGGCGCGAATAATGTCGACGACGACGACGACGCTGGCGAGGGTGCGAATCGAAACGCGCGCGCGCGCGGGATCGACGGCGACGGTGGAACAAGTGCGACGGGCGACGGAGGCGTTCATCCTGACGAGGAAAGGGTGCGTGG
>Ga0181578_10003771_pt1 | contig 13712 bp, 8 predicted proteins | sample 071ome_21_FD_148659 | JGI IMG/M metagenome (GOLD analysis project Ga0181578, IMG submission 148659) | Coastal salt marsh microbial communities from the Groves Creek Marsh, Skidaway Island, Georgia - 071401CT metaG (spades assembly) | ecosystem: Environmental > Aquatic > Marine > Intertidal zone... | reverse complement strand
GAATGGTTCGGTTCAGGGGCTGAATGCGGGTCAGACGCTGACGGAGACGTATACCTATACGGTGAGTGATGGGAATGGTGGTACCGACACGGCGACCTTGACGATCACGATCAATGGGGCGGATGAGTCTAATCAGGGTCCGACGGCGACGGCGAACGTGAATACGATCACGGAGGACGATGCGGCGTCAGTGGGTGGGAATATGCTCACAGACGATGATGGATCGGGTGTGGACAGTGATCCGGACGGCGACGCACTGAGTGTCACCGGTGTTACTGGCGGCGATCAGTATGGCAGCTTGACGTTCAATGCAGATGGTACGTACACGTACACGATTGATAACACGAATGGTTCGGTTCAGGGGCTGAATGCGGGTCAGACGCTGACGGAGACGTATACCTATACGGTGAGTGATGGGAATGGTGGTACCGACACGGCGACCTTGACGATCACGATCAATGGGGCGGATGAGCCTCTCGATTTTAGTAATGCTGGAGAATGGTTCATCTCAGGTACCGCCGAGGGCGATAACGTCAATGAGCGCATCCTTAACGAGGACGGTAACGGTGCTAGAGGAAATGAGCTAACGGTAGGCATTCAATTTTGGACAGGTGCCTCTGGCGGCGCTGAAGAATTGCCTGATGGGGCTACGGTCAAAATCTACATAGAAATCGTTAATGACACCCTTGCAAACGCTAGTTTTAGCCTGTCGGCAGATGGTGGGAGCAAGGTTAGCGGAGAGTCTGTGAGTATAGAGACTATCGACGGTACGGACTATATCGTTGTGACGATGGATGTTGCGGACAATGCGAAAACTAATGACCTCAACTTCGATTTGACCTTTATAGCCACAGAGGATGACGTTGCGGGGTCTGGATATTTAGATATAGATATTAGTCACGCGGAGCTAATCGTTGATGGAGAAATATATGACTTTGGTACTTCGCGAGAAGATAAAGATGACATTCGAGTCATATATCAGGACGGTGACGCACCCATCGCCATCGATTTGGGCGGCGACGGCGTCGAATACCTCTCGACTGACGCGGGTGTAGTCTTTACCGATCAAACCACCGGTGAGTCGGTAAATTCTGCCTGGGTTGGACCCGAGGACGGTATGCTCGTCATCGATGCCAACAACTCGGGTACTGTGGATGAGTCTCGCGAGTACGTCTTCACCGAGTGGAGCGACACGGCACAGACCGACATGGAGGCGGTTGCCGAGGTCTTTGATACCAACAAGGACGGCGTGCTGGACGCGCAAGACGAGCAGTGGGATCAGTTTGCTGTATGGCAGGATGCCGACTCCGACGGTGTGACCGACGAAGGAGAGTTGGTGTCACTATCCGAGCTGGGTGTGGAGAGCATTGCGCTCACCTACAACGACGATAGTGAATCGGGAACCGCTGCGGACGGTGATGTTATTGTCCACGGCCAGTCGACGGTGACCTTTACCGATGGCTCCACCACTATTGCCGAGGATGTCACCTTTGCGATCAGCGCCGGGGATGTGCTTTCTGACGACGACAGCGTGGATATCCCAGCGGCAGGTGAAGGGGGTCAGGCAGGGGCGCCAGCGGAGAGCGCATCGCCAGAGTCGGCTGCCGATCGGTCTAGCTATGAAGCGGATATGCTTGAAGCAGACCTGATGACCAGCGGCAACAGCACCGAAAAGCTCGATACGCCGGAACAGTAAGCGCTGTTACGTGTAATCCACTCGGCGCCCTCAAGGGTCGCCCAGTGGCGGTTCCCGGATTGAGGATAAGCCGGGACTGCAAGAGGACAAGGCTAAACTAATGCGAGCCGGTCATTAGCGGATCGTGCTCGATGCAGTGGCATGCTACGCTGGTGCCTCCAGTGACTTGGTACAGGTAAACCTATGCCGTACGTCAAAAGAAACGCGAGTAACGATGTGGTCTCGGTTAGCACCGAAGCCTCAGAGGAGTGCTCGGACTGGGTGGAGGATAACGATCCCGCCTTGCTCGGTTTTCTGGGTCAATGGGCCGACAATTCGGCGCTTGATGACAGTGACCTCGAGTTCATCCGGGTGCTTGAGGACTTGCTCGATGTGCTCATGGATAAAGGCGTATTTCTGTTCACCGAGTTACCCGAGGAAGCCCAAGCGAAATTGCTTAATCGCCAGGCGTTGCGAGCCAAGCGTCGGGGTGCCCTCGATCTTCTTGAGGACTGAGGAATGGCAGGCCACACGCTACTCCTGTGAATCGTAATTAACCCCGCGACCACAGGCGCCGGTGGCGCCGAGTTCGAACACACCTCGGAGCTCGGATCCTTCCGATACGCCTTCGGCAATACACCCGAGGCCGAGTGACTGTGCGATAGAGGCATAGGTCCTAAACAGCGCCGCGTTTCCGGCATTGCTGGCGATGTCTCGACTGAACAGACCGTCGACTTTGATGTAGTCGGCCCCAAGTTCGCTAAGCTTACCGATCTCGCCAATGCGATAGCCCATATGCTCTACGCCCACTTTGAAATGGTGGCTGTTGGCAATATCTGACAATCGACGGAAATTATCGGGTTGAGAAAAGGCCGCTGCTTCACCAAGTTCTAGGGACAGGCCACTGATATCCGCACTGCGCTCCGTCGCCAATGACTCAAGCCAATCAAAGAAAGTGGTGTTGGCGAGTGCTTCTGAGGTCAGATTGGCACAGGTTGGTTTTCCTGTCGCTGCAATGTGATCGAGCGCGAGCACTACGACGGCCTTATCTACCTCCGTCGAAAGGTCGAGACGGTGGACCCAGGGCATGAATTCGCCAGCATAGCGGACCTTGCCGTCGATCTTGATACGTACCATGGCTTCTTCGTGGATGAGCGAGCGGTTGTTGGCGAGAACGGGGAAAGTTTCGATAAATAGCTGACCATTATCCAGTGCGTTTCGAAGATCGTTCTGCCAGTGCTCAGTTTGTTCTCGGGTCGACCCCAGAGACTTATCGGCTCGATTGGCTTCGATGATCGTGGCGGCTCCCTGGTCTGCGGACAGTAGCAGGGCATTATCCAATGCGCTCATCACCGACCCAATAGAATCCCCAGCGGAGTAGATGACGCAGGACGTTGGCAGGTCACATCGGTCCCGAATTGCATGCTCCACCAGCACGTTATTAACTGCCTGCTGTAGCTCTTGAGCGGGCCCTCGAGGATTACCCACCCGTGGCGCGACAAGGCAGATATCCGATCCGTTGAGTCGTCCGATTATCCAGCCTGAACTCGCTTTTTCTAACCGCTGTAGCATACTGCCAATGTCCTTCAAGGCATTGTCGATGGGCTGTCGGCCAAAGACTTGGTTGAGGCGTGCCAAGTCTCCCAGGCGCAAAAGAGCGACGGCGCCGCTGGCCTCGGCGTCTTCGGCTTCGAGTTTCACCGTCAACCGGGCCATGAAAGGCTCTCGTTGAAGTAGACCTGTTGTGGGATCGAGCTCGGCGCTTTCGCGCTGCTTGCTAAGCCGCTCAGACTCCCGGCTCAGCATGCCCTTGATTCTCGTCGCGAGCTCATTCATTGAACGGGTCACCTCGGCAAATTCGGTGGTATAGGGTTCCGCCAGTGTGGTAAAGCGTCGCTGCCCAATGGCCTGCGCTTGACCCACAACCAGTTTGAGCGGGGCAAGCACCAGGCGCAGTAGCATGCTCCCAATAATTCCCGCGGCAACGATGGCGACAATCAGCGCAACTAGTGTCCGTTTGGCCCCCATCCAGAGTTCGTCATAGGCAAAGCTGTCTGCGCTTTTAATGGTGAGTGTCCCCAGCTGGTTCCAGCCGTTGGTCACTTCGGCCGAAGCCGGTTCTGAGTAGATGGGAAAGACATTGGCAAGCCACTCGGGGGCGGCGCTGGTCATGTTCGGGGTGCCCCGTTCAAAGAGCACGGTCCCCATGGGGTCACGGAATTGCAGCAGCTCATAGGCGCCCTGGTCAACCAATGTGGCGAGTTGGAGCTCAAGGGTTACTGGATCGAGGCTTTGCTGCGATAGGGAGAGCGCTATTGCTGTCGCATCGTCCTGATTTTTCAGCGTAAGCTGCTCTTCAAGGTACTGGCTTGAGGTAGCACTGTTAATGATGAATGTGGCTCCAAACACCAGCAGCATGATGAGCGCGGTAACGATCCAGAGCTGTTTAAAAAGTGACATAGTGGTTCTCCTAGGACCCTAGATTGAAGCCTTCCTGACGCATTCTCAATAACACCTGGCTCCATCGCGACAATCGCGCTTGAGGGTCGGCGTCTGTGGCTTGCGTTTGAGTGGCCATCCAGAGTTGATCGGCATTGAAGCTAAAAACGGGAAACAAATCGCCGCGCTCGGTGGCGGGTTTGATGGCGAAGTCCATGTTGTCGAGAATGAGGGGGATTGCGAGTGGGTTTTCGTACCACGCGAGCACCATGTGGGCTTGGGTCAACCCATTTCGTTTGGCTTTAACATAGACCAGCCGTAGAGACTCAGGCTGCAGCCCCATCAGTAACAGCGTGGCGTACTTCGCAATGGTGAAGTCTTCACAGTCACCAACAGCTCTGCCCATGGTTTCGAGTGGAGTAGCCCAATAATCGGTTTGGTTCCAGGCTTCCTCGTCCCTTAGCCAGAGGATGTTTTCATTGAAGAAACCGTTGACCGCGCTCAGCTTCTCGGGTGTCAAAGCATTTTGATGGGCGCCGATAAGATTTTCCCAGGATTTGATTGTGGTGACGGCTTCGTCTCCATAGCGCTCGGCGGCCAGATCCTGAAGCTGGGGAATCTGAAGTGCCAACAAGCTGCTGCACAGCAACGCCGCGACTACAGTAACGATCGCGTTGACCCCGGGAGAGAACTGACGCAGGCGACGAGTGGCTACAGCTGGCAAAAGCGTGAACCCGGTCACAGATTAAGTTTTATGCAACGCATATTGCAATATAACCTTATTTTGGACACTATTCGCAAAGCAGATTTTAACAAATAGGCCTAATATTAAATATATTCAAACAATTCAGTCGGGCCTCTTGGGGAGTGTCAAATTCAATGCGAGCAACCTCTTATCTTTACGATAGTCACAAGGAGCGTGACGTTATGAAAGTAAAAACTTTGGGTCAAAAAGGCCTACTAGCTTTGCTGGCCTCTGTTGTGTCTGCGAGCGCTCTTGCCGACATTGGAACCTATGGCCAAGCCGTTGCTGCCGCACTCGAGACCAACCCTACTGTGGTGTCAGCGTACTATCAGTTTGAGGCGGCCCGCGAGAGTCAGAAGTCACGGGTGGGTGATCTTGCTCCCCGCGTCGATTTAAACGCCGACTACGCTTGGGCAGAGCGCGCGACTCCCCTGAATGATTTCGGCTCTTATGAGAGCGATTCTATCCGTTTTACAGTCACGCAGCTGTTGTTTGACGGCTTTCAAACCTGGAATGAGGTTCGCTCACTCGGCTATGAAAAGCTGGCGCGCTATTACGACTTCCATGCTGCCGCACAAGATATCGCTTTACAGGCAACGGTCGCCTACGCTGATACCGTGCTCTATCAAAAGCTGGTGGGTTATGCCGAGGAAAACTATGTCGTTCATCGACAGGTATACAGCAAGATCGCGGAGCGGGTCGCCGCCGGTCGGGATGAAGGGGTCAATCTCGAACAGGCAACGGCAAGAATGGCGCTTGCAGAGTCAAATCTGTTAACCGAAGTCACCAACCTTTACGATACTCGAGCGGAATTCCAGCGAGTGGTTGGTGAGTTACCGGCCGATCAACTCCCTATGCCCACAATCTCCACGTCTATGATGCCAGGGCTTAGAGAGGAGGCTCTTCGCGTGGCTTACAACCAAAGCCCTGATGTTAATCGAACCATTGAGGAGATGCGCTCAGCCAGGGAGGCATATGATGCCACCAGAGGGCCCATGCTGCCCCGTTTGGACCTGCGCTACAGGAATGAAACTGAAACCAATATCGACGGTATTAGGGGTAACTATGATCTAAATGCCGTCGAATTGGTGTTTAGCTACAACTTGTTCCGCGGGGGTGGTGACAGTGCGCGACGACGCGAGTTTTCAAATCGCTACTACGCTGCGGTTGAAAATAGAAAAGAAGCCTGTCTTGCTGTTAGGCGCGAGGTCATGATTGCTTTTAACAACGTCGAAGCTCTCGAGCAGCAGGAGCGTTATCTCACGCTGCAATTAGAAGCTCAGGACAAAACACGCCGCGCCTATAACGATCAATTTGATCGCAACCAGCGCACACTGCTGGATCTCCTAGACTCTCAAAACGAATATTTTGACACCCAACGCGCACTGGCTGCTGCTACCGTAAACTTATTCAAGGCAAAGGCGACCGTGCTAGCGGAGACGGGTGTGTTAACCGATACCCTGGATGTTCGCGGTTTTAATGAATCGAAGTTAAATCAGATTGCTCAGGAGCTCGAGCGAGGCGAAGACGAGGAAATACTCGCTTGCTCTCCGGGCGTAGTGCCCACCATCAGCATCGATCAAGAGGCAATTTTTGATCGGTTAAACGCCCGTGCTGAAAAAGCTGGCGCAGTAGAGTAGAGGCGGGTTATGAGTCGAAGGCAAGCGCATCTAGGTGATCCATTAGCGCCCCAACGTCGATCGGTTTGCGCATCAGCTCGACGGAATCTTGTTCGATGCCGGCGAGTTCCTGATCGGCGTCAAGGTGACCCGAAATAATCACGTACTCAAATGTGCGATCGGGTATTGCTTGTAATGTTCGGATGAGGTCGGCACCGCTTTTGCCCGGCATTCTCATGTCGGTAAGAATTAAGGTGATGTCGGTATCAGCGTCGATAAGCTCGAGTGCCTCGTCAACGCTAGTGACCGCATGGCAGGAGAAGTCTAGAGATGACAGAAATTCTGAGAGCTCTTCACCAATAACGCGTTCATCGTCGACAATGAGAATTTTCTTATGCAACAAGGGCCTAGTTTCCACATTGGTGCGACTTGGAATTGGTTGGTACGATGACTCAAAACGAAACAAATGACAAGTAATTTGGACTTGTCTGCCTTTGGTAGTGTGAGCTTCGGCCGGTGCCGTAGGCGCCTCAGATGGGGGTGTCCAAATTTCGAGGGTAACTGTTGTGACGAGAAGCCTGTGGTAATCGATCTGCGACAAGCTGAGGTGGCCTGGTGCGGCTAGGAACGAGGGCGCTGCTTTTTTCGGGCTTTCTTTTGACAAGCGTCCTAGAGCTCTCGTTTATGTCGCGTGTGATTGACGAGGTACAGCAGCTGCGTGATCTACAGCAGGACACGATTGATTTCTACCGAGATGGGTCAGCTGTCGTCACCGAACTCAGCTTCCTTGCTAGGGATACTGACTCCGCAAAAATTCATCGAATGAAGGCGGTTGAAGCCCAATTTAATGCCCTTGACTGCTGTGACGGTGAATGGCGTAGTCTCTCAGAAATGACCACGCGTGCCGGCTCAGCCTCTGATCTTGATGCTGCTCTTGTGGCGCTGCGCACAGCAATCCATGTCCGGGCGGAGGCAAAATATGCCGCCGTCCAAGCAAAAAAAGAAGCGAACGCGCCGCTGGCGATCGGCGTTTTAGTTGCCACCTTTGCAGTGGTGTTTATAGCGTTTTTGTTTGTTCTCTACGTGATCCTCTTGCCTGTTCTTCGCCTGACCCGATCGGTCGAAAACGCGGGCTTGGGGGGGCGGTTTGATTTTGAGAAAAAAGCCTTCGACCCGACGGAAATAGCGTCGCTGGCTAATAGCTTCAGCGATTTATTAGGCCAGCTTCAGCAGGAGTTATCAGAGCGCGAAACCGCCTTAAAGGAAACCAAACGCCGCGCTGAGCGTGCGGCTATGGCACAAGCTGCTCGGTACCAAGAAATTATCGAGGGTAGTGGTTCACCTATTTTTACGCTGGACGCCGATGGGTTGGTGACATCTTGGAACAAGGCCATCACTGACATGACTCGAATCCCCGCTCGCGATGCTTTGGGGCGACGGTTTGATGAGAACTTCTTGTCTACCGATGATCGGACCAGCTTCCAACAGGAACTCGCGAGAGTGCAGCAAGGGGAAGCCCCTACTGCGATTCGTCTTGGTCTGCTGGGTCGAGGCGTGTCACCGGTTAATCTACTGCTCACATTGTCTGCTTTTGGGCTTAATTCGGCCGTTGACGAAGGCGTGACCTGTCTGGGGCAACCTGTGGACAAATTCTTGCAAGACACAGCGGACAAACTTGAGCGGCAAGGTAGAGATCAATTTACCTCGCTCGCAGCCAGTGCTGCCCATCAGGTCAACCAGCCTTTGCACACCATGCGATTATACCTAGCGAACGCCAAGAATCGGTTGCGGGTGAAGGATTTTCAACCCAAACTAATGCAAGAAAAGCTCGAAGGTATTGACCGAGAGCTTACGAGAGTTGATGCGATCATGGAGCGCTTACGTGATCTCGGTCGAGTAGCTGAGCCCCTGCCCGATGGCTTTGAAGCGGGGCAAGTGCTGGACCGCTGCGTCGAGATGATAACGCCTATTTGCGCAGAATATGGAATTGCCGTCGTATCTGCGTTAGATATTTCAGGCCTGCGAACGAAAGGACATCCATTAATCTTTGAAAAGGCGATCGTAGCGATATTGGAAAATGCACAAGATGCCATCAAGGAAACGGGGCGTGGTTCGGGCACCATTAGGGTAGACGCTATCGCGACTTCCGATCTGATGTATATCGCTATTTCCGATGACGGAGTGGGACTGTCCTCCGATATTGCCGGGAAGGTTTTTGAGCCTTTTTTCACCACCCACACCGATCAGTATCACTTGGGCTTGGGTCTAACGCTTGCTGAGGCAGCCGTGAAGGCCTCCTCTGGGGATATAAACCTTAATCGTGAGGATCAGTTAACGTCGCTCACGATCACCCTACCCGTCTTGGCAACCATGCAGGACTTGGAAGATCTAGAAGCGGTATCACGCGAGAATGCTTCCATATGAATAGCCTTGCTACGTCGAGTCGTCTTTACCTGGCCGTGTTTATTAGCGCTTTGGTAACTGCCAGTATCCTCTCTATGATTCCCCCGCTTGATTTGGGAGGTATCTGGATCTGGTTTTATTACCTTCCCTTATTTTTGGCTCTGAGGTTACTTCCTGCCCGTTGGTTTCTTCTTCTTCTGGGTTCGCTCGCCGCTGTCGTTTTCCTGAGCGTGGGTGTTTCGTTGCAAAGATTCGTCGCGGTCAATGGCGGCACGATTGCGCTATTTATAACTCTGCTTGTTGTTCGCTCGAGGGTGGGCCGCCAATACGGCCTGCTGGCCGTCTTGTTGTTCCATTTACTCGTTGACCTACCTGTAACAATCATACTAAAGCAGGCTGTTGGCAATATATCGTTCACAGAGGCCTGTTTTTCTACGATGGGACATAGCATTGGGTTGCTAGGGTCACTCGTCGTAAGCTCGATCACCCAGGTCGTTGCCTCGTCGAGAGGGTGGATAACAATGCCAAAAGGTGAAGGCCTGTACGTTCTCTCGAGAGAACGTGACAGTCAGGCTCTGCCGACGTCCGGTCAAGTGGTCGAGCTTATAATGGCTTCGGCGCTACTTCTCTACCTGATGGTTCACCTAAGTGTAGCGGGAAATCAGTTCCTAGAGGGGCAGCGCGTAAAATTACGCTTAGACAGTTCGAGTGAATTGAGAGAATTATTTTTTGACTACCGATCTGATCTACGTCGTGACGTGGCAAGGGCAGTAGAGCTCAATCTTACGGGTTTGAATGTGGAGGATGCCGCCGTTAATGGCCGCTTCGACCTGAGTGCCTTTAAGCAGCACATAGGAGCTAGCGCTTCTCCTGAGGAAGGCGCTTTGTTTACCGTTGCAGTGGTGGCAGATGGCGGTGAAGTAATTGCCAAAGACACTTCTTTTTCCTCAGCAGAAGTGGAGGAGGCTTTGTTGCTCGCTGAAGAGTTTTCAAATGGTGCCAACGTTTATCTGCTTAATCTAGTGCGGTCCGACGGCTCGATGTCGCCCGCGCATGTCATTCGACACAAAACTGTTAAGGTGGTGGTCGCGTACTCCAGCGAAAACGCTTTGCTCGATTTTCAAAGCGCGCGCCTCGCCGATCTTGGTGCGGATATGAATCAAATTCGCTCAACCTCGATTGGTTTCTCTGAAGCAGCGGGCTCGCTGGAAACATTACTCCCGGCTGGTGCGGACTATCACCTGATAGATGATGGCGTACTGTGGGATGACTTTTCACAACAAGATGCCAAGCCTCCACAGGCTGAGGCTTATAAAACACTTTCTAACGGTAGATTCCCACGCTGGCTGCCCTATGGCAGGAACACATCGGTATGGTTACAACCCCCCAGTGGCGTTATTGCCGAGGCGCGAGAATTTTTCTTCGCGCCTGAATTCTATTACTGGATAGGCGGCTATTGGGACTACTTTGGGGAATTTGCAGAAGAGGTCTCTGTAGATGTGTTGTCGACGCTACTGTTGTTTTTAGTGGTTATTCCCCTTTGTCGACTTATCATTGAAGGCATCCATCAGCCGCTGTCAGATCTGACCCGCATATTGGACAACTGGCGTGAATTTCGCGGAGGACAGTTTGGGTCAAGCACCGCTTTTCAAATGATGAAAGCGAGAACACGGTCGGGCCTTGCTGAAATAAATCATCTGGAGCAAAGCTTTCGTGCGCTGGCGCACGAGATGATGCAAGACGAGAGGCGCCTGACCACGATTGCAGCAAATTACGATGAGCTTTTGCGTTCTTTGCCCCTGGGCGTGCTGGCGGTAGATTACCAGGCTCGGGTACATTTTTTGAACGATGCCCTCTTGGAAATGTTGGGTCAGAAAAGAGAAGCTATTGGCTTGCTCTCGGCGCATGCCTTGGTGATGTTGGAAAAAAACATACCCGTTGAAGAGTGGCAGCTGGTGTTAGAGAGCGAGCCGCCAAAAAGTCTATTATTGGTAGTCACGCGTCGATTAAATCAGCAGGGTGAGGACGCTGGTGTCTGGGTAATCGTGACTGATCTGACGTTGCAGAAGCAGACGAGCTCTCAGCTTATCCAAGCTTCTAAATTGGCGACGCTGGGTGAAATGTCCACCGGTATGGCGCACGAGCTAAATCAGCCCCTCAATGTCATCGCTCTGGCGGTTAGTAACTTACGCATCGGTATGGAGAGGGGTAAAACGTCCCTCGATCTGATGAGCCCAAAACTGGATCGTATCGAGGCGGCCGTGCAGCGAGCTGCAGTCATTATCGATCACATGCGGGCGTACGGGCGTGTGGCAGGTGATGAGTCAGTGGTGTTGAACATTGGTGACGTAATTCAGGGTCTGTGCAACCTGTTACGCGACCAATTGGCGCTCGTCGATATCCAGCTGGTGAACCGAGTGGATCATGATGGAATTTATGTGGAAGGTAATGCCATTCAGTTTGAACAGGTCATTATCAATGTGATCAATAATGCTCGAGACGCGATCCGCGATTCAGACAATCCCGCGGGTGAAATCGTGATTGAATCTATTCTGCAAAGTGGCCGCGTGCTAGTTCGCATCACTGATACCGGTCCGGGCATTCCAGTGGATGCGCTTCCCCACGTCTTTGAACCCTTCTTCACAACCAAGCCTGTTGGAAAGGGAACTGGTCTTGGCGGCTCTATTAGTTATGGGATAATTCGCGAGATGCACGGGGATATTTGGGCGGAGAATACAGTGGGAGGAGCGAGAATTACGGTCAGCCTTCCATTGGTTGGAGACTCACCGGGCAATAATGCGGCTAGTGGCAGCGCTGGAGGTATGATCAAGTGAAGGTTTTAATCGTCGATGACGACTCGGCCATACTAGAGGAGTTAAGTGAGTTCGTGGCCGAATTGGGCCTCTCTGTATCCGCCGCTGAAAATGGAGAGGAAGCGATCGCGCAGTACTTCGCCGATGAAGACATCGCTATTTTACTCACGGATTTGATGATGCCCGGCATTAGCGGCTTGGAAATGCTCGATACGATTAATAATTCACCCGGTGCTGACAAGCGGGTGCTTCGGGTCATTTTTATGACTGGAAACAGTGACACCCAGTCCGTGATTAAAGCCATGCATCTGGGGGCCACCGAATTTCTGTTGAAACCGGTTGATCTTGACCTGCTTGAGCGCTATGTCCTCGAAGCTAAAAAAGTGGTTGCCAGTGAGCGTGCTCGACTAGCTAATGAAGCACTTTTGAAAGAAAAAGTTACTCAAAATGAAGCTGAAATCACGGCGTTAAACAAGGACATTCAGCGCGCGTATGCGGAATCTTTGGCATGCCTGGCGACCGCGGCTGAATATAAAGATCCCGAAACTGGTCAGCATATTACGAGGATTGGTGAGTATGCCGCCGTACTGGCTGCAGAGATAGGATGGGACAAGGAGTGGTGCGACATGATCCGACTGGCGGCGCCCCTCCACGATGTCGGAAAGGTGGGGATGCGAGATGCCGTATTGTTGAAAAATGGTCCTCTGGATGATACCGAAGCAAGCCATATGAAGGAGCATCCCGAAAATGGTTTTCGCATTTTATCGGAGTCCAATTTTCCAGTGATGAAGATGGCGGCCCGCATTGCGTTATGTCACCACGAGCGCTGGGATGGCACAGGTTATCCAAGAGGACTGAAAGGGTCTCAGATCCCTGTGGAAGCGTCTATTACTACGTTGGTTGATGTCTATGACGCGCTGCGTTCTGCGCGTCCTTACAAGCGGGCGATGACGCATGACGAGGTGATGAAGATCATTACCGAGGGCGATGGGCGAACATCCCCAGAGCATTTTAGACCGGATGTGCTCGAGGCGTTCAAAGCGTCCGCAGACCGATTGGCAAAAATCTTTGATAGGTTCGCCGATGTTGAGCAGGAAGATGCGCGCGAGCCTGCCACGACGGGAGGTGGCTCGTGAAAACGCTGATTGTAGAAGACAGTGAAACGTTGAATGCAATTTATCAGGCCTACCTGGATGGCATGGGTCTCGATATAACTGCGGTGACGTCATTGGGCGCCGCATTGGAATGTGTGAGTGAGCAACCTCAGGAGCTAATTCTACTTGACGTCGAGCTACCCGATGGCAACGGGCTCGACTTGCTTGCGGAGCTTGAAAATGTTTCGCCAAAGCCGCTGGTCGTTGTGATGACAGGTCATGGGGATAAGTATTCCGAGGTAGCGATTGAGCGTGGTGCGGATGATTTCCTCGCCAAGCCCTTTGATGCCTCTCGACTGCGGGTAACGGTGCGCAATCTTGCGGAGCGGTTTGAGCTCACCCAGCGCCTGAGCAGTCTCACAGAAGGGTTGACACACCTTGGCCCAATGTATGGTAGGTCTGCCGTTATGCAGGCGGTCTACACCCAAATACAGTCGCTCGCATCAAGTAGGGCGACTGCCTTCATCACCGGAGAAAGCGGGACAGGAAAGGAGCTGGCGGCGAAAGCCATACATGATTTTTCTGATCGGGCGCCCGCAGAATTCGTCGCTATTAACTGCGCTGCAATTCCCGATGATTTAATAGAGTCAGAGCTGTTTGGTGAAGCGGCGGGAGTACGAGGTAACCCAAACCCCAGGAGTGGATTAATTCCCCTGGCGGAAGGGGGCACCCTCTTCCTGGACGAAGTTTGTGATATGCCATACGAACTGCAGTCGGTGCTACTTCGATTTATCGAGAGCAATAAGTACAAACCCGTGGGGGGGGATGTTGAAGCTTACGCCGATGTGAGAATCATTGCGGCGACAAACAGAGAGCCACTCACCGAAATGCGCGATGGGCGCCTTCGCGAGGATCTGTTTTACA
>Ga0181578_10003769_pt1 | contig 13717 bp, 9 predicted proteins | sample 071ome_21_FD_148659 | JGI IMG/M metagenome (GOLD analysis project Ga0181578, IMG submission 148659) | Coastal salt marsh microbial communities from the Groves Creek Marsh, Skidaway Island, Georgia - 071401CT metaG (spades assembly) | ecosystem: Environmental > Aquatic > Marine > Intertidal zone... | reverse complement strand
TTATGTGAGAGAATCGTAGAATACAAATACGACGCCAAAGCAGGTTCCAATTCAATCTCCATCTTTGCTTCTTCGCATAACCTCTCCCATATCCCGTCTCCTAACAAACACGCTTCACCTTCCAACATGTCCTGCTCAATCGCGTCTTCGTTCTTTCTCAAATTTTTAGGATTCATCGCGTTTTTGCTGCTCTCCTTTTTACTCGCAATCGTCGGCGGGTCGTTGGACTCTCCCGCCCACTTCTTGGCGGTTTCGTCTTCGGTCAGTTCTGGAAGCTGTTCGAAAGACGAAGACGATTTCTTCTTCGCTCGAATTACGCTCGAGATGTTGTTGTTGTTTCTGTCGTCAGTACTAAAGCGCTTTTTCAGCAATCGATTCTTCCTCGTCCAACACGGGGGCAATTTCCAATTCCTCGAAGAAGAAGAAGAAGAAGAAGAAGAAGAAGGAAAAGAAGTCGAGCACCCGAGCGAACTCCTCGCTCTCGTCGTCGTCGTCGTCGTCTTCATCGCGACAGAAGGCGATGGTATTACTAACGAACTGGTGGAGATGATGGGCATGTTTACGTTTGTATCTCTCTCTCTCTCTCTCTCTCTCTGATGTTGTTGCGAGGGGGTGAACTTTTTGTTTTTTTGCGCGCGTGTGGAAAAATGGGGTGAAGTCTTTTTGAGAGCTTTTTTCTCTTTGGTGGCGGCCGCAGAAACAAAAAAGCGTCGTCATTTTTTACGAGAAGAACCCTCGCGTCGTCGTCGTCGTCATTCGCACGCGCGCGCGCACACACGCAGCGTCACGCGTTACTCAAAACGAGATAAGAGTTACTCTGTCGTGAAGAAAAAAAATAGTCATGGCGGAGAAAGAGGAGACTACCACCACCAATAACGCGCAACAACAAGAATCGCAAGGGAAGAAAGGACGATACCGACGAGACAAACCGTGGGACCACGACGGGATCGACCACTGGGAGGTGCCAAAGTTCACGCAAGAGGATAACCCGCACGGATTGTTGGATGAATCCTCGTTCGCGACTTTGTTTCCAAAATACAGGGAGAAGTATTTGAGAGACGTGTGGCCGTCGATAACGAAAGCTTTGAAAGATGTCGGCGTCGGGTGCGAGTTGAATTTAGTCGAAGGGTCGATGACGGTGCGAACGACGAGGAAGACGTGGGACCCGTACATTATCATCAAAGCCAGAGATTTGATTAAACTTTTATCTCGATCGGTTCCAGCACCGCAGGCTTTGAAAGTTTTGAACGATGACACGCAGTGCGACGTGATTAAGATTGGAGGTTTAGTGAGAAATAAAGAACGGTTCGTGAAACGAAGACAGCGGTTGGTCGGCCCGAACGGCTCGACGTTGAAAGCGATTGAGATGTTAACGGACTGTTACGTGTTGATTCAAGGGAACACGGTGAGCGCGATGGGTTCATTCAAAGGTTTAAAAACATGCAGGAAGATTGTGGAAGATGCGATGAAGAATGTCCATCCGATTTATCACATCAAGGAGTTGATGATTAAGAGAGAGTTGGAGAAAGATCCCGAGTTGAAGAATCAAAATTGGGATCGATTTTTGCCAAAGTTTAAGAAGAAGAACGTGAAGAGAAAGAAACCAGAGTACGTGAAGGAAAAGAAAACGAGAAGCGTGTTTCCGCCGGCGCAAATGCCTTCGAAGATTGATTTACAGATTGAATCCGGGGAGTACTTCTTGTCGCAAGAAGCGAAGCAGATGAAGAAAGCGCAAGAGAAGTTGGAGAAGCAGAAGGAAGGCATCGAGAAGAACAAGAGAAGGAGAGAGGAGGCGTTTATCGCGCCAAAGGAAGATTTAATGCGGGACGAGGATTTGAAGAAGGATAAAAAGAAGGACAAGAAAGACAAGAAGAAGAAGTCGAAGAAGGACGACGATACTTTAGATGCAGTTAAGCGCTTGAAGAAAGACGCTTCGGAAAAGAAGAAAAAGAAAAGCAGAGCAGACGAGTGCGACGAGAAGTACATGATGTAAAGATTGCTTCTAACGCTGCTGCTGCTGCTATTATTACTCTTGTATCTTTAAAAATTTTGTAACTACTTCTATGTGCTAATCCAAATACTACTGTTGTTACTTGTTAATCCATGTCTTCGAACAAATCTTCCTCGTTTTCTTCGTTCTCCACTTGTTCTTGTACTGGTTGTTCTTTTTCGTTCTCTTTATCCGCTTCTTCTTTCTGTCGTTCTTTCAACTGCTTCTCAGCTGAGGCCATCGCGGGTGAGATTTTTTTCTCGCCGACCATCTCCGACGACGGCCAAACGGTTTCGGACGGTTTCGGTTGCGTCAAGGGAACCTCTTCGTCTTCTCCATCGTCATCCGTGTCTTCGATGACTACAACCGCAGCGCCATCGCCACCTCCGCCGGCGACGGATTTCTTCACTCCCTCGTCTTCTTCGTCTTTTGGCTCTTGGATTGTGGGAGGAGCAGCTATCGTTTCTTTCTTTTCCTCTTCGTCCACGAGCTCATCTCGACTGATTAATTTAAACGACGTTTTAATTCTTTTCGCGGCGTTTTCGGCGTCCGGAAGTTGACCGATGGCTGAATTTTTTGGCAAATGTTCATACTTCTCCGCAAAGTATTCATCCGCGCCAGGCAAAGAGTGCGATTTTTTCTCCGTTCTAAACGCAGTTTCCGGATCCAAAGCTTTCTCAGCCAACATTTGGCTCATTCGCAATAAATTCGGATTGGCCATTTCCCACGGTCGCATCACGCGGATCTTTTTCTTTGTTTTTTCAACTAAACCTTTGACGGAAACGCCCATTCGCGTGTTTGTGTTTTGGCTCGGCGGCAAAGTCATGGAATCGATGAGACTTCCGACGATGTTCAATCTGTGTTGATCGATTTTCGGTAACTCTTCAAACTCTTCGTTCTCTCGAAACACTTGGTCTGCTCGCCAATCTTCCGCAAACGGTAACGGTGAAAATAATAGAAAATCGCCCTCGGGAAGGAATTTGGCCGTCAGCGCTCCAAAGTGAATCCCGCTACCTTCTCGAAAACACGCGCGGCACAACGCGCATTTGCCTTTTCTATCTAACGCTCTCGCGAACGCCGACAACGCTTGACACGCTTTTTGATACTCTTCCGTTTGTATCCCAGCTTTCTCATCTTTTGTCAATTCCGGCCACGCGCAAAACAACATTGGCTCTTCTGTGGTCAACCAAAAAGGCACGTATTTTAAATCGACGGTGCCGATAATTTCCACCCCTTTCTTCATTTTCTCAGCGCCGAACTGTCGCTCCACGGACTCGTCCATCGGTATGCTTTGCTTCCCGTACTTGTAACACCGAACTCGTTGTTCCGCGGGGATCTCGTCGCCGTCAATCCTTGAAATGTTCTTGTACTGCACGTCTCGCAACAAATCTTGGCCTTCAAACGCGCCGTACGGTTTCATCGTTTCCGCAGTCGCTTCCATGGTTTGCTTGTATGCCCAAATTGGGATGGATAAATACGACTCTTTCCCGAGTTTACCGAACGATAAGTTCCCTCGAAACGTCGTCGTTGGCGTTTTCGTACGCATGAGTCTTCCTATAATCGCATCCATCGCCGTTTCGATTTGGCCTTTGGTTTGTTCAACCATCTCGGCGAGCAGTTTCACCACGTTCACTTTCGGTTCGTTTGCGTTTGTGGTGGCACCATCTCCTATTCGCTTTTGCTTTTCGTCGCCGTCGTCTACTTTCCCGCCACCATCGACAATTCCGACGCCGACGCTCAGCGTAATCTCCTTCTCTTTCATGACGCGAACCAAGTCTCTCGCGAACTCGTTCTCATCCAGCGACCCTTCGCCTAACGCGTCTTCCGCGCACGGCGACAATAACAAAATCTCGTTCGCAATCTTTGCCGTTTTCCCTTGCAACGCTTCCATTCTTTGCGCGAGGATATCGCACGCGATTGTCAGCGCGTCTAAAATATCCCCTTTGTGTTCGTATCTCTTTTTCTTCGTTCCGTTCTTTTCTTGTTCATCCAACTCGAAGTCGTCGTCCTCGTCCTCGAATTCTCGCGCTCGGTCTTCGACTTCTTTCGAATACTCGATCGTGTGCACTTTCAACTCGCCGAGCACTTCAACGTTGGCGTAGTATTTACCATCTTCTTCGCCCTCCTCTTCGCGATTCTCTTCGTCGTACAATCTGTTTCTCGTCCTCCGACTCCCGACGAAAACAACCACCACTTCGTCCGTTTTCTTGTGCAAATTAATATTCGCGACGATTTTACTCGCCGTGACGATGGATAGGAATCGAGTTCGGTTCGATCTGTGGCCGATGGCCCCGATGTCCACCAAGAGCACGAGTCGTTTTTTCCTCGGCGGTGCCATTTTAAATTCTATAAGCGCGTAAACTAACTCTCTCTCTCTCTCTCTCTCTCTCTCGCTTGTGTAAAGGATTGTGTTAGTGTGAGAGCGAGGGGTGGTTATTTTTGAAAATTTTTTGGCTTCGATGTCCTGATGGATGTTGATTGTGTGGAGAGAGTGCTCAAAATTTGCTAAAACCTAATTTTCGAGTCAAGAAAAGAAAACGACGCTTTCCTGTGAGAGAGAGAGGGAGAGGAGACGTTTTTTTTGTTTTGCAGCGCCACTCACAAAAGAAAGGTAGAAAATGAGAGGAGAGAACGTTTCATCATCAACATCAACATCGTCATCCATCACGCGCGTTTAGAGGAATAGAGAGAGAGAGAGAAACGAGACAGATTAATAGCATCAATAATAATATAATGATGCTCGGCTCATCTTCCATCTCTTCCTCGTCTGGTACTCGAAGACCGTATTACACCGGGAAGCGATACAACAACGAGCGGAAAAAACACGGTTCACCGGGAATAGGGACGTGGTGCTTAGCCGTTTTGCTCGGGTTTATAATAGTAATAATCTTGAAAGCGAACGGGGACGACGACGCGAAGACTATTTTACGAAGAGATGACTCGGACGTGTGGGTGGAGATACACCCGGATTTATCGGAGAAGAACACCATGCACAGAGAGTTGCACAAGCGGTTTCATCCGCACGCTGAAATCAGAGGGAAGAAGCAATGGATCGTGAGTGGGAAACACGGGGACGGGTACGCGCACATGGCGATGGCAACCGTATTGGCGAACGGGACCGTGTTGGTGGCGTTTCAAACGAGTAAGGAAGGAGAAGGGAAACCAGATCAGCACATTGCTTTCGCGTACGGCGAGAGAAAATCAGAGGACAAGATTAGTTTTGGTAAAGTGGTGAGAGCGCCGACGGCGGGAGGGGGAGGTCCCGGGTCGAGCGAATTAGGAGTAGTGTGGTCGCCGGTATTGCATACGTGTGCGGAGACTGGGAAGACGTTTTTGTTCTACTCGCAGTCGACGAAGAACTGTCGAGCACCTGGAGGGGACGTCAAGGTCATCGAGCTCGATCCAGAGACGCAGAAATGGTCGGCTCCAGAAATCATATTGCCGTATTCAAAAGGGAACATTAATAAGGTGATTGCGAATACGGTGACGGTAACGAGGGACCAAAAGACGTGGATATTACCGTTTTGGAGAGAAAGAGGTAGATGCGATAACACAGAAGTGTCTCCATCGGCTGGGGTGTTGATTTCGAAAGATAAAGGAAAGACTTGGAAAGCTCATGGGTCAATAACTTTACCTAACACGTGGTTGATCGAGCAAAGCGTGGTAGAGTTGACGTCAAAAGCGACGAATTACGTCGACGAAAATGATCCCAACAGTAATAATAGCGTGAATAGACTCGCGATGTTTTGTCGAACTGCCGCTGGACACGTGTTTAGAATAGACTCGAATGATTTAGGCTTGACATGGGAACACAAAGCAAAACCGGTCTTTGCGTTGCCAAATCCAAACTCGAAGTTGACCATGAAAACGTTTGGACCGAGTGGAAGATATCGAACGGATGGCGGAGGTAAAAACTGGATCGTTGCCGTAATGAACGACCACAAGGAGTTGCCACAACCATATCGAAGATCGAGGTCCAAGTTGCGTTTGATCGTTTCACACGATAACGGGAAATCGTGGACCCGACTGGCATCGATCGAAGAAGGCATTAAGCCAGGATTGAGACATCATTACCCGACGTTAATTCCTTTGCCAAAGTTTGCATATAGTGGTAGAGAATCGAGAGGTCAAGACATAGTCGACGAGGAAGGAGAAGTTGAGTACGAGGCATTGATTGTATATTCAACGTTCATCATGAAGGGGTTCGATAGTAAAGGGGTGACGGAAGGTATACGCGCCGCGTTAGTCCGCATGCGTCTTCCAGATTAATTAGTCTTGACATCGATTTGTATATACATGTAATTAGAACTAGTAAATTTTTTAAGCTAAATCTCGGTGGGTCCGCTTTCCTAATTTCTTTGCCGCGAGAGAGCTTGTTTGGCGCCACATCGAAACTTGTTCTAAAGCCAAATCAATCACTTGAAACAATCCTCTGGTATATGTTTTACACTCGTTCAAGTAGCGTTGATTCGCTATGCGCCATTCTTCCGGCGCCTGATGCTCCATCGCGTTTGCACTCGACATACTATTTCGTATCCCGCTCAAAGCTGTGAAGAGCGCATCGCTCGCTTTTGACTCGGACAACATCGAAATCTCTCTCGCTTTTGGATCGCCATCGTAGAGAAAAACGAGCTCTGGTTCGCAACACAGAATACGAATGGTAGCTATCAAATCAATAGGTATCTCTGAATTTCGACGTATCGCGTGGTTCAGCGTCAAATCGTGCTTCACCAAAAGCTCTTCCCTTCTCTTTCGTACTTCTGGCTTTTCTACGCCATTGAGCGAATCGAAATCCAAGGTGATATCGATCGAATCGTACGGATTATCGTCTATACAGAATCCGTAGAATAGTAAGAGTTCACCGTTAGATTTTGCGCCGTAGGATAGCATAATCTCTTCGTTCTTTCCAACGTCTCGCATTGCTGGAAATACCAAGCACTCGTCCGAGAGTCGCAGTTGGGAGTAGTGCACGCAGTGCGGATAGATACCATGATTACAAAAGAAAGCCACTGGCGATAAGACGTCGATTGTTCCTGACTCGGAATTGTGCACCGGTTTCACTGTCATCGCGTACGATATCCATAATTCTAACGCTGAAATGTATTGGTCGTAGGACCAGAACTCTTCCTGGTTTCCCTCAAAAGATTCCGGGCAGTTTGCTAAAAGCGAGGGCAATAAAGCATCGTACCCACTGCGCACTTTCTGTCTCTCTTGCATCACGGTTTCAAATATCGGCGTGTTTCCTAAACCTACTTTCACGGCTTCTTCCGGCCAAGATAACGGCGTTAGCTTTTGACTCCCATCTGGAAGCGAAAGGAAATATAAGCTCCAAAATGTCTCTTGTTTTGTCTTCATTTTCATTCGCTCCTTCATAATCCACAATGTCATGATAGTATCCGCCCCGCATCGTTCTAAAATTCTCAACAGGTCGCCAAACGGTCCTTGCTCGCTGATGCATATCGTTCCCGCGTCCAAAAGCATGCGTCGTGGGATTTCTAATATGTTCTCACCGGCTCTAATATCTTGAGTCGCGCATAAACCCCTCACATCGTTCATGGAAGGAAGTAAACACGGTGCAACCTTAGACACGTTCACATCATTACCTTGCGAAGCGGCCCATTTTGTCAATTCTACCGCGTACCCTTTCGTTTCAATCTCACATGCGCCTGCTGCCGAAGTGGATGTGGAAAGTCCTTGCCTTCTCGCTCGTTCAATATCTTCAAACTCCTTCGCCGCTTTCTCGAGCGTCTGTAATCGAATACTTCTCAACTGTTCAGAAACGCGCTGTCGTAACTCTAACGGTGGTAATGGATATTCCCTACCGATATTGCCTTCGTTCTCGTTCGCTGGGATCAGCAAAGTCTGCGCCATGGCGTGGGCGGACGTCTCGTTCCGCGGCGATACGAAAAAAGTGTCGAAGGTCGTTGGCGGCGAATTCTGTTGTTGTTGTTGCGCGCTCCTCACTCCCTCTTTGCCGAGGATGACCTTCCTCCACGATGCTCTCGGCTCAAAATACATCTCTTTGTTATCCAAACAAGAAATCCTGCACGCCCTGAGGAGCATTTCGCAGCTGTTCTCGGACGTCAAGTCTATACAGTTCGTCGTCTCGCATTCGGTTAACATTTCCATCTTGCGTCGCCAGTACGGGGAATCGACTTCTTCCGTGAACGGGACGACGACTGTTGTGTTATTCATCGCGATGTTCTCATCGTTGGAATTATTATTATGTCTGGCGGCAGCTTCGCGAGCTGCTTGTCGTTGTCGCGCTAGAATGGTTGCTGCTTTTCGGACAGCCGCCCGCAAAAAAATAGTCAAGCATTCAGCGCAGAAGAAAGAGAAGTTTTGATCAGCACTTTAAAAAATGTACGAGTACAATGATGATTTTACAACGTGGCGTTACGGCTATTGCATCACGAGATGTAAGCGCGAATTTCGATGGCATCACGCGCCACACCTCACGCTGCCATCCTCTTTGCCTCCTCTCTCCAACAACCTCTCCTGACAACTCAACACTAACTCTTCGACGAAGCACTCATCCAAGTTGTGATTGCAGATTTCGCATCGACAAAACCATCGAAGCGCCCAGTTTCTGTCTAACGCTAACCCTTCCGCCTTTCCTTGCGCGAGCGGGATGAACCACGATTTCGCGCATTTCTGTTGTCGTCGTTGTTGTTATCGTTATTAAGAGAGTAGCAACAATAACAGTTTGAATGCGTTCGTTAGTAAAGTCGACATCAGAAGAAAAAGAAATTCAGCAGAAAAAGGTGGAAGAGCAAAAGTAACGTTTTTAACCTACCTTGTGTGCGAACGCCATCGAACCTTTACAGTTACACCCGAGCTGCACAAACGGCATCGATTCTGTCTCTTCGCACATGCATATTCTGCAGATTTTAGTACTGCTCGTCGTTGTTGTTGTTATTGTTGTCCTCGTACTCGCGTCGTCCGCGTCCACGCTCTTCCTTTTCTCGTTCCGAATGCGCGCATGCGATTCTGTCGTGGTATCCGACGACGAGTGCTCGTCGACGGAATCTGAAAATTTCCTCTCCTCCTCCTTCTCTTCTCCGTTATCTCTCGCTTTTTTCTTCTTCTTTTCTTTCGTTCTTCCGCGCAGTTTGTCGTGCATAGCTCTTCTCGTCGCGTGCGTGCGCGCGCGGAAGAGGAAGAAGAAGAAGACTCTCTTTACTTTTTTTTTGTGATGAAGAAGAAGAAGCGTTTCGTTCGTCGCGCGCAGAAAAATGAAGAGCAGAAAATTTTTCTACGAAGAGGATTCCCAAAAAGCACGCGAGAGAGAGAGATTAATTAATTTTATACTATGATTCATCATACGTCTTTCACGGTGTAGATATATCATACACACACACGAAGAGATACGAAAAGAAGAAGCGACATGCCGGTGTCGATGACGTCTCGAAACGACGATCAACTTTTGACGAGCGGCGGCAGTTCTTCGTTTTCTTCCGCGCCAGTCCAAACGCGAAGACGGTTCAGAAACATTTTGCTTCTGTTGGTCGCGATGTCTTTTCTGTCGTTCATCGCGTTCGTATCGTCGACGACGACCAAAAGATTCGCGCGGGTTTTAGGAGGCGGAAAGAACGAGAAACGAAAACGCGAGAGTAGTTCTGGAGCGAGCGCGAACGAGTGGATCGAGTTGAAAGACGAGGAGAACAGTCGATATCGAGCGAATGAAATCAGCGACGAGTACGATTATCGAAGAAAAGGCACTCTGAAGAGCCGAGTGGAACAAGCGTTTTCGGACGAAGTTTCGTTATCGAAAACCGCGGAATCGGATTTACTGATGGATTTAATGGGTCAGAAAGAAACTCGGGATGCGGTTTTACTGCACATGAACACGAATATCGACAGGGAGTGGAAACTGAGAGACGAGAAGCGGTTGCGAGGCGAAGGTCCAGACGGCGCGTGGTCGCAAAGGCCGTACGAGGAATGCGACGGGGAGCATTGTCCTCAGAAGAATGAAAAAGAAGAAGCCAACAGAAAAGAACCCGCGTTAGAAGAAAAACAAGAAGAGAACCCGAGAGCAAAGGCACCGAAGAAAGAGGAGCTTTCGTTTCTGAGCGTTGAGGACGACGACGAGAAAACACCCGAGGAGGAAATCATTCAAGAGTTGGAAGATATCGCTTTGGAGGAAGAAGCGAAGCAAGAGAAATCGGAGAAGCAAAAGAGAGACGGAGCGAAGGTAGAGGTAGAAGCAGTCACGGAGGAACGACAAAAACGCGAGGACAACGAGAAGAAGAAGGAAATTGAAGCAGAGGAAGAAGTAGACTGGTCAAAATTTAGCAAAAAGACGGAGGAACACAAGCAGCCGGCTAAAAAGCATGAAGAGGCAAAAAAAGAGGAAGTGGAACCTTCGCCAGTATCTCGCCTACCCGTCGTCGTTGAAGGGCGTCTCGCCGAAACCGTACCGGAAGAAGACGCCAAAGCGGGCATCTTTCATGAAGAACACATCGTCACGGTTGCCCCGCGAGAGACTGATGCGGTAACTGACAAAGACGACCATCACTCGAATATGCCCGAGAATGAATACATTGCACCTATTTCCAAACGACCGGAAGACAATCAATTGAACGAATCGTTAGCTAAACGATACTCGCACGAAAACATCGTCATGGTCACGTGGGCGAACAACCACTATTACGATTTCGTCAAGAACTGGGTGAAACACATTCGAGACTGCGGGATGAACAATTTCCTCGTTGGTGCGATGGACAACGAATTATTAGTACGCTTAATCGACGATAAAGTGCCTACTTTTGCCATGCAAAGTGGATTGACAACCGCTGATTTCGGTTGGGGGTCTAAAAACTTCCATCAAATGGGACGCAAGAAGATTGAGTTGATTCATTTGTTCACAAAGATGGGATTTGACATTTTAGTTTCCGATGTAGACACCGCGTGGTTGAAGAATCCGTTACCGTTTATTCGCAAGTTTCCCGAAGTTGACGTGTTGACTAGTTCCGATTCTTTATCTGATTTTGCCGAAACTGAATGGTCTTTAGAACGCACGACAACTGGTATGGCGAATATTGGCATCATGCTTCTCCGGAAATCGGCTGGAGCGCTCGCGAAAGAGTGGGTCCACGTCTTAGAGAAGGATGAAAACATTTGGGACCAGAACGCGTTCAACGATTTAATGCATAAAAGGAGAGGAAAAAGCTTTCCCGATCATAGTTTTGAAGGTTACGAAGGTCTGAGGTTTGGTATTTTACCCGTCGCCACGTTTGCATCTGGACACACGTTTTTTGTGCAAAGAATGTACGAGAAGAAAAAATTGGAACCTTACGTCGTCCATGCAACGTTTCAATTTTCCGGAACGGAGGGTAAAAGACATCGAATGCGCGAGTTTAAGTTATGGTACGACAGTCCTGAATACTATGATCCAGAAGGAGGAATGTTGATGGTTGATTTAGATGTTCCAGATGGATTATTAAGCGCTGCGAAAGAGACTCCAGAGAAGCACTTCGAATTGGTCAATCACCAGTTGTTGCAAGTCAGAGGGGCTTTGATGCTCGCGAATAGTATGAAACGAACGCTCATTTTACCGGAATTTTGGTGTGGCATGGACAGATGGTGGGCACCACACCGAGGCAACATCCCTGGTTCGCAATTACAGTTGCCTTATAAGTGTCCAGCCGACCACATTTTTGAGTTGGAGACGTGGGTGAGAAAGAATGAACCGTTCCGCGAGTACAGCATTTTGGAAAATCCTAGGACGCCAGATTCCGTGAAAAATGGCATTTTTGATGCCACCGATAAATTGGAAAACATTCCGTTGGAAACGTTCAAAGATACCATGGTTTTGCAAGCGTTAGATGATGTCCGCTCAAGCGATAAGCATAAGGTTTTGAAGTTTGATGGGAGGAAGTTGATGGAAAAGTTCAGTTCCACGAAGTTGGACTACTTCTCGGACGCAAACGTCAAGAGGGAGTTTGAAAATAAAATTATCAATTATTGTTCGATTTGGTGCTGCAAACACGCACATCCCGGTCATATTTGGTACGATATGTCATTCGATATTCTTCCTCACAAAGATAGGCACGGCAGAACATTCAATGAAACGTACCCGTGGCGGGCGTTGACAGGCCCGTAAAATTATAGGCATTGATTAGATTTTTATGAACGCTTTAGCTACATTCACTACTAGTTTTCAATAATAATTAAACATGATCACTTCTCGGGCGCCACTATACCAATATACGTCATAACTAATGGACCATCGCTATCTTCTAAAGTTCGCATCGAATGCGGCTCTTTAGGACCTACCGTGATGACAACATCTTTCTCGAGACGATAGGTTTCTCTCGGTTGAGCACCTTCCTCAGCACCGATGTCCCAAACGCAAAACTCGCCTTTCCCCGAGAGCACTTCAAAGATTTCGTACTTCGATTCGTGCACGTGCCTATCGACTGATTGTCCAGGAGGCATCGACGACCGCGAAAAGTTTGTGATTTGCGGTACCTCGTCGTATTTCTTTCATAAATAACATACAAAAGCAAACAAAGGTTAGTAGGGGATTTGAGAAGAAAGGTTGTTTTTATTTAACTTACCAAGAAATCTTTGGTGATATCTCCGGAATCCTGTTGATGAATCAACGCTCTCTTTTCAATATTTTCGTACGATGCATATCTAACTTTTACTGCCGGATAGTCTACCGATGAATCAGCAACATCTGCGCGCGGCGCGTGTACCCCTGCGCGTATTTCACTTGTTCCACTCATACGAGGTAGGTGATTGATTGATTTTTTTGGTGTTCGTCTTCGCATTTCCCTCATTTCCCTCTTTTTCACCTTCCTGCACTTTTCGAAAAGCTTCGCCAAAAATAATTTACTCGTATTTCCTGAATGTTTATCCGATTTATTTTCTCCACAACAGATTCATACATTTATTTCAAGCAATCATATAAGTTATGATACATTATCTCTAGTTATCAAAGTAGGGAAATAAATTTAATTATTAATTTACATTTTATTTATTTTTTTATGCGAGAGATTCTGCGGATATATCCCCAAAATAATACTCTATTTGCATATTTATACAGTTTTAATATGATTTAAACGGTAATTTTAAAAATTCAAATGAGAATAAGTTCGGGAATGTGATGAATATTTTTATTTTAATTATTTTAATGGAGCTTATTTTTAATAAATTAATTTTTATCCATAATATATCGATAAATAAAATTGAAACACACCGTGAATATATTCAGAAATTATATTGTATTTAGAATATTTACTTAATTTATATTAATTTAACGCGAGATGTAGCGAATGGATTTAAATACGGGGAAATTTTCGAAATTGAAGAGGAGGGGGAGGAATCTTTCTCTGGTTCCTCACTTTTTCTTCGCTGTTGCAATCAAAGGAGAAGTGTGTTTCTCATTGAACGCTTTGCTCTCGTCAAACGATTCATTGAAGCACATGTCGAGCGCAGGAAAATCAGGGAAGGAGAAGAAAGACAAGGACAAGGAGAAGAATAATTCAACTGCGCATTCCGTTGTTGTCTCTCTCGAACAACAGAGAGAAGAAGAAATGAAAGCTACGACCGAGGCTACTTTAACGGAGTTGCGAGAGATTTTAAAGGATACCGAGCAGGACACGTGGCAATTCGTGAAACCTCGGACGCAGCTTTGATCAGTGACAAGATGATGATCAGTACTCGTTTGTGCCCTTCCTCTTCTTTCGTTCGAGGAGGGAAGAAGGAGGGATCTTCTTT
>Ga0181578_10003757_pt1 | contig 13737 bp, 12 predicted proteins | sample 071ome_21_FD_148659 | JGI IMG/M metagenome (GOLD analysis project Ga0181578, IMG submission 148659) | Coastal salt marsh microbial communities from the Groves Creek Marsh, Skidaway Island, Georgia - 071401CT metaG (spades assembly) | ecosystem: Environmental > Aquatic > Marine > Intertidal zone... | reverse complement strand
GCCTGCCATGACTTCCACAACGTGGACTCCGCGGGTGGACCAATCCAAATGATGCTCTTAATGTCTTCGGTGACCCCTTCGGGTGTCGCGTCGGCGGTCCAGGCGCCCTGTGTTCCCATCGAGCCGAGCGATTCTCCGAAAAGAACGAGGGTGGGGCGCTGATCTTCAGGTAATTGTTTCCATCGCTCGACAACGGCGTCGATGGTCGCCTTGTTCTGGTTGATCGTGGTCTGGGAATCAATGATGAATCCGATCCACGAGGGAACCGCCGAGTACTGGGTAGCGACCGTAGTGACATCGCCGCCGGTAACCACTTCGAGGGAATTGATGGCGTCGGGGTCTACCCAGCCCGTGCCGGTGACACCGAAGATGACGAGGTACTCCCGTGACCACGCATCGACGCGGTCGAGTTCTTCCACGGCGAGCGCGGCACGTTCGTCGAAGGAATCAGCTTGTTCCATTCCCACGTACAAACGAACGGGCTGCTCGGCGGGCCGAGAGGTGATCTCGGCGATCGATGCTGCGGACATGGTGTTAGAGACGTAGTAGCGGCCCTCTCTCCCCAGGGTTTCCCAGGCCAGCGGGCTCGCCTCCGACCCGCTATTGACGCCGAGGTTGGATGCGGATTGGCCACTGGCATCAGAGTTCGTCGTGTTATACACACCGGTGAGCCAGTTGAAACCCGCGTTCAACCCCGCGAAGAGCAGCACCACGAAAACGAGAGCGACGGTGAGCCGGATCCAACGGATTCTTTCCCGACTTGCCTCTACCCACCGGTGAAGGGGACCGATCCGGCCGATCAGCGAGCCGACCAGCCGGGTTACCGCGCGAATACATCGGCCGATGAGCACGAGTACCGCACCGAGAAGAATCGCAAAGACGGCGAGTGCCAAGGAGCCGGGAACAGCCTGCGGCATATTGAGGGCTTCTTGCTGGGTCTTCTGCCACGCGACGGCGATCGGTGTGAACGCGAGCGCTAAACCCCAGGTAACGACCAACGAGACAGTCGTAACTTTCTTGTTCGGGTACCAGGCGTCGAGCTTCGCGATCGTCCGTGCGAACCATTCGATGGCCGACCCGGCCGCGTATCCGGCAACGACACCGACGGCGGCCACGACGATCATGAACGGCAAGGCGCGAGGAAGAAGCGAGGGGGTGAGCGCAGCAAAGTAACCGAGCGCCGCTCCTACGAGGCCGCCATAGCTCGGCTTCGTCCACACGACCCGAGCGTCGAGCCCTCCTCTGACCACCATCGGAGGATAGAACGATTAGCCAGCGATCACGTCCCATTTCGTAGCGATCACGAGCATCTATCTGTTCCTACTTCCGATCTATTCGCACCCAGCGGGACTCCGCCTGCACCCGTACTTTGCCGTCGATACGAAGGGTCGCCTGCACGGCCATCACGTCGGCTTCTGCATCGAGGATCCGGGCTCGTAATTCGCTTGGTGTGTCCAGGAGCGTGGGCAACCGGTAACGAATCTCCAGCCCAGTCGTCACCCACGGCTGAAACTCGGTACCCGAGGCCGACCGTCGAGCAGATTCGACGAAGACGGCAGCACCCGAGTGGCAGTCCAACAGCGTGGCGATCACCCCGCCACTGAGGGTTCCCATTCCGTTGCTGTGATGTTCTTCGGGGTGGAAGGTGCACACCACCTCGTCACCTTCTTCAAAACTCTGCAGTTGCAACCCTTTGTTATTCGCCGGACCGCATCCGTAGCAGGTGGAAAAGGGGTAGAGGCGTTGTTGAATACTCGTCGCCATATTGGCAACTCTAGTTCTGCATCACTGAGACAGAACATCCCATTCGATGAGAAGACGATCCCTCTTGTCGTATAAGGCGACAACCTGATCTTGGGCGGCCCGAGTTGTGAACGAGAGGCGACCGTTCTTTCTCGTCCGTACTTTCTTCTCGCTGACAACGCTCCATTCGTCGGCAGCGTCGTCCCAGGCATACACGCCGACCCACACAGGACTGTTCCTCTCCAGACGAGTCTTCACCGCAGCCCTTACTTGTCCCGATGAGTCGATCTGGGCCGCGATGACCTTGGTTCCACGTTTGGTGTTCGGCTCACTCAGCACCAGAGTGCTGATCGATGGTTGGTCAGGCTCCAAACCTGCCTTGGACAGCGCCTCGTTCGCCATTGACGCAAAATCGGCCGCCACAGTCCCCTCCGAAGCTGCTTCCGCACCATCCGATTCGCACGGTGGCCCGCTACCACCCGAAAGCGGACCGCATCCCCTCCGAATCCGAGTCCGCACCATCCGATTCGCACGGTGGCCCGCTATAACCCCAAAACGGACCGATCAGGAGCAGTTCCCCTGCAACCTCATGCAGGTACGGCCCACCACTGTCGCCAAGGCAGGCCGATCTGACCCCGTCTCCGAGAACCGTGAAGGTCTTGTCCTCGTCGTACATGTCCGTCAGCGGTTGGGACAACGACAGCGGGACCGGACTAGACGTTTGGCGCGGGTCATCGATCGGCACGGTCAATCCGTACCCGACGTACGTGATTAGTGCTGCCTCCTTCGCTAGCGTGGATACTTCCTGGGGCTTGGCGAGGCGAGTAATCGGCGTAGCTCCGAGCGGCTTGTCCAGCGTCATGAAGGCTATGTCAATGGTGCCTTCTCCGTCCCCCGGGATCCACTCGGCGGAAATGAACGTCACTTGGACATCTGCCGGAGCAACCGTTTCGACATTCGCCCCCGCCGGCCACACCGTGATGGCCGACGGTGAAACAATCGGGTCCCCCGCTTCCTCCATCACGCAATGCGCAGCCGTGACGATAACCTGTGGTTTCCACAGCGCGCCGGTGCACGATGAGCTGTCTGCTCCGAAGGATGTTTCGAAGTACACGGCTGCGCCACTCCACGGATGGTCCGGTAGACCTCCGATGACGGTGGGCACTGATGTGAGGATGGTGGCTGACGCTGGCGTCCCGATGAGCGCTGTCAAGCAGAGCGTCCCGGCCGACGCAAAGGCGATCACACGTCCGTGTCTCACAAAGTCTAACTTAGTGCACCATCTGGAGTTTTGGCGTGCTTTCCCACCGTCCAATCCGAAGGACCCAGCAAGCGGGTTCCGACCTCAATTGCTTCATCTTCCAGTGGCGTTGCCATTGAGTCGTTCCAGCGATTGAAAATCCCGAACATGCAGACGACTCCGAGAATCTCAACTATTTCCTCTTCGCTCCAGTACTCAGAAAGGCGGGAGAAAAGTTCATCCGTGACCCCATTCGGCACCGAAGCTGCCGCCATGGCGAACTCAATGGCCACGCGTTCAGACTCATCAAAGAGGTCGCTCGTTGTGTATTCGTGCATAGCCGCGACCTTTTCGTCGTCTACTCCGTGACGCCCCGCACTGACCGCGGTGTGAGCCCGACAGTATTGGCAGCCAACTCCGTGACGCCCCCACTGACCGCGGTGTGAGCCCGACAGTATTGGCAGCCAGCAGCCGCGCTGGCCGCGTTGGCGATCAGACGCTTGAGCCCAAGATCAAGTCGACCATCGGGCCCAAAGACTGCTTTGTTGAATTGGACAGTCGCATTGGCGATCGCCGGCACTCGCTGCATGGTCAGCAAGCTGTTGGGGACAAAGCCCAGGGTCTTCACGAAGTGCTCCATGGTGGCTCGGAGTTCCGGATCCTCACACGCCTCAATGGGCAATGGTTCCATTCTGGCCACGAGAACTCCCTCCCACTCAGACGTCTTCACTCATGGGTGATGCAGCGCAGACTACTTATGGGTGATGCAGCGCAGACTACTTCCCGCGCGCAATCAGAAACCAAAGCGGGCAACAAGAACTTCAAAAACCTACATCCGTGGAGCCGCCTCGCGGATTCGAAGGCTCGCACTATCCATTCACTACGTCATCCGGAAAAGCCAGCTTGCCGTCGATAGATTCCAATTGACGAAAGTTGTCGAAGACGAACTTCACCTCTGATTGAGACGGATCAAACGCGTCTATCCACTCGCAATTGCTGAAGTACGTCCCGTCCATCACCTTTGCTTCACTCAATGAGCCTCGTTTAATCATCAGCAAAATGCCAGCTGCCTGGACATACGTGTTCGATGCCATTGATATTTCAGGATCACCTTGCAGTTCGAGTTGTGCGCGTTCAAGAATTCTCTGCTCGTAATCGTCGCGGTCATCTTGTTGAGCCTGCAAAACTAGGCTGAAAAAGTCCGCAGTTCCCTCAGCAAACCACCGCAGATCATCCATGCTCTCCTCAGGACGATTCAAGATGGGCGAACACTGGCGCAGCAAATACTTTGACAGTCCGTGGTAAGCCTCGTGGAAGAAGATATGTCGCGCCGTCTCTACATCCTGGTCGGGAGTTAAGGCCAGGATTGCCGATCGGGACTCCAGGCAAGGATCAGGCGCGGTCGCGACATCGGCTCCACCTCTGATCCATCGCTCAACGCGCAGTGCCCCGTCTTCAAATCCGCTGACTTCTTCTGGCTCGCATCCTTGTAGACCAGATTGCCACTCGGCGAAGAAAGCTACGGCCTCGTCAATTGCGGCCTCGTCTAACGCAGCGGCGTGCTCCCTGAATGGGTCCCCATCAAACGCCGCAGGGTCGGGCTCATCGTCGAGAGCGGCTCCGACCGGCCACAAGAGTCCCATGAAGTCAGTGGGCGGGTCGGAAATTTCCCCCATCGCCGCCTCTAACCAGCCCAAGAGTTCATCAGAAGAGACGGCTGTGGCGAAACTTTTCGCGACTCTCGTTGGTTCACGATCGACCGTTGGGCTCAACGACTCAGCCTCTTCGGGCAGGTTAACTGCGAGGGGTGTCTCACTCGGGGTGGCAGATGCTTTGGTCCCAGGGCTGTCCAAGACGGCGTTATTGCCACCCGAGCCACCTGCACCGGAACAACCGAGCAGAGTTACGGACAAGGCTCCAGCAAATGCCACAACGGCAAGCTTTGCTTTTCGTTCCGATAGATTGAGTATGCCGTCAGCGTATCGCGCCCCCAGTGCCTACAGATTCGAGGTCATCACGTCATCAATTAGGCAGAAACCTCGACCTGGCCTTATACTCATGGCGTCGCGCAACAGCGTTGGCTTCTTGGGTCAGAATTAGACCCCCTCCCTGCGAGTCTTTTTCTTCCAATCGGAAATTGCGGTTGGCGCCACGGACTCTCTCGGTCTCGTGAATGAAAAGAGACATCGTGTCTTTCGACGACTTGGGCATCAACCCTGCCCTCAGCAAGGTCCTAGCAAATCAGGGAATCACAACGCCCTTCCCCATCCAAACAGCCACATTGCCCGACGCCATATCAGGACGCGATGTGCTAGGTCGTGGCCAGACTGGCTCCGGCAAGACCCTGGCCTTCGGGCTCGCGATGCTGACCCGGCTCGCCGGGCGTCGCGCCAAGCCCCATCAGCCGCTCGGCCTGGTCTTAGCACCAACCCGAGAGCTGGCCATGCAGATCCAAGACTCGCTCTCACCGCTGATGGCTGCGGTCAACTTGAAATCACGCCTGATTGCAGGGGGCATGCCTTACGGACAGCAAATTCAAGCGCTGCGGTCAGGTGTCCCGATCCTCATCGCAACACCCGGTCGATTGATCGACCTCATGGAACGAGGCGATGTTCGCCTTTCATCTACAGAAATAGTGGTGTTGGACGAGGCTGACCAGATGGCAGACATGGGATTTCTGCCCGCGATGAAGCAAATTCTGGATACGTGTAAGCCAGGTGGGCAGCGCCTACTATTCAGTGCGACCCTCGATAAGGGTGTTGGCCGCCTGGTCAATGCGTACCTGCGCGAACCCGTCGATCATTCCGTTGACACTGGTCACGCAACCGTCAGCACGATGGACCATCACGTATTGGTGGTCCATCCAGAGGATCGTGACGCTGTGATCGCTCAAATTTCCGCTCGCCAAGGCCGAACCATTATTTTCGCTCGGACCAAGCACGGAGCTGACAAGCTCGCCAAGAAGATCGCTGCCCGGGGTGTTCCCGTGGGAGCTCTCCACGGTGGAAAGACCCAGGCCACTCGGACACGCACGCTCAAGGATTTCAAGACCGGAACCATTCGAACACTGGTTGCAACAAATGTTGCCGCTCGGGGCATTCACGTCGATGGCATAAGCCTGGTAGTTCATTTTGATGCTCCGACAGATCCCAAGGATTATCTCCATCGTGCAGGCCGGACGGCCCGGGCTGGAGAATCGGGGACCGTGGTCACGATGACTGCGCCTCGACAACAGCGAACGGTTCAGCACATGACCGATCGTTGTGGAGTGAAACCAGTCGTGACGCGCGTGCGCCCGTCAAGCTCAGAACTTGTGACCATCACAGGATCACAAGAGCCAAGTGGACGACCCTGGATCGCCACATCCCCAGACGTCAAAAAACGTAACCCGAGCAGGAAAACTCAGAATCGCCAACGGTCACGAAATAGTCAGGGTTCAGCTCAAGGTCGAAGAGCGGCGACACCTAAGTCACGCAAACGCAACAAGCACGTAAACGCAGCTACTTCCTCATGAAGATGTGTGTATCTAGATTTACACGAGATGGCCGCGTGATCGGAATGACGCGCAGAGTGGCGGTCTTCTTGGCCGTGGGAGGTTCTGCCGTTTTTGCCCCGAGTATCAGCCAGGCACAGAACCCGACGGTGGTCTCAGAAGTGGCTTACCAACTCCAATTTGACCCAGCCCGGGACGGCTTTAGCTTCGCCAACTTCCCCAACGATCCGCAAACTTTCAGTGTTAGTGATGAAGTGATGCTGAGGTTGTTTGGGGACAGTATCTGTTCCTTCGGAAGTGGCTCCGATGCGTGTGAGATAAATCCAGTCGTCAAGGATTTGCAACGAACGCTAAATCGGGGACTAGAAGTCGGTCATTGTGTTGGCATGTCGGCTCTAGCTCAGGAACTCTTTGATGGGAGCGTTCCCCAAGTTGGGCAACTGGGAGTTGCTGCAACCAGCTCTCTACCCCTGAATCGGGCCGTTGTTGATGAAATCGCGAGCCGAGCTGCAGTGCAATTTCTACCTGGTGAGGGTCAGACACAGATGTCGCCGCCGAGCAAAGTCGTTTCGGTATTGGAACAGGCGTTTGCGGAAGGCAGTGCCCGAAACGTATTGGTTCTGTACGCGTGGAATATCGAACAAAATGGCTGGGGCGGTGGCCATGCTGTGACGCCATTCGCTGTCGAAGACACAGATGCTGAGAATGTCAAAGAGATTCTGATCTACGACAACAATCTGCCAAATGTCGTGCAGAGGGTCACGGTGGATCTTCAAGAGGAGGCATGGGAGTACGAGAAGGGTGGCCAGTTGCCTGGAGGTGGTTCCACGGGCTGGAACTACGGAGGGATCGGGGACAACGGTGGGATGGGGTCATCCATGGGGCTGCTTGACGTGTCACGACTCCGTGGGCCGTTTTCCTGTTCCATCTGCGATGCATATCGCGCGCCACTCAACTCGGATCATCAGGCTCTGTTTCTGGACAATCTGCAAGAAGATGACGAAGTGGTGGATGACGAAGACATTGAGATCGTCATCCATGATGAAGAGGAACTTTCCGGCACGGATGGTCCGCGCGTTCCCAGTGATAGTCAGATGAATGCATTGAATAGCGATGACAGCGATGACAGCCAAGAAGGCCTGACCGACAACCTGACCCCTCCTGATTCAGCATCATTAAGTCTCAGCAAGCCAGCAAAATCGCCCTACACCCTGGTGGAGGACCAGGCAGCAATCGGTTCTCGCATCGGCCACAACGTAATGAACGCTTTTGGTAACGGCCAGGCGGTTGAGGTTCGAACTTCTGTGTTCGGTGAGGGTCGCGTCGCAATCCAAGACGGCAACAGCCAACCCCATCTCGCTGCCAACCCCCGAGGTGGAGCCATCGTCACCTCTCTGAAACTTAGTCACGACCGTGCATCCACGGATTACTCCGCTCACATGCGCCTCAATCCGCGGGCTATTCGTCAGTGGATGAAGTCAGATGGGACCAAGGAGATGCCGGGTCTTCGCCTCCGAGTTACCGAATCCGTGCTTCATGCATCCGTCACCGACGGCCCCAACGTTGCTATCGACCTGTCTGTGCTTGAGGTTGGCTCACAAGACGGTGGCATGGCAGCAATTGCTCGCAGCATTCGTCTCGGTGAAGGTGACGTTGCCAGTGTTAACTTCAAAAAATGGCAGGCTGGTGAAGCACCACAACTGATTGTGCACCGCTCGAACGGTCGGCAACATCAGGTGCAAATGACTCTCATCGAAGTTTCGGACTTTGACGCCGTTGCATTGGCTGGACCGTCGGATCAGTGAGATAGACACCTTTCCTGATCCCTTTCACTAGTCTTCAGCGCATGAAAACGAGCGTGCCGACATCCATCTGGGCAATCGAAATACTTGGCATCGCGGGAATCGCTTTCTGGATAGTCACCATCATCCGCGGTCTGCTGGAGAGTGCCGGCAACACCCTCACGACTCTGGTTATCGGACTGACGCTCGGCGGAGCTCATGCGGTGGTTGCGCTAGGAGCTCGACATCAATCCGTCGTCTACGTCTACGCAATTTGCTTCATCTTTGTCGGTGATTTACTTCTCGCCATCTTGGTAGACGTCACAGCCCTGACTTTGGTTGCCTTCACCATCGTGCTTGCAGCGTTGGCAGCCTCAAATTCCGCCCGCACGTGGATGCGCGGCACCTCGCACTCGACGTGACGACGATGATTCCGGCCGGCGGGCAGCCGACACCTTTCACCACCACCGACTGAGGTGGATGCGCATCCGCACCCCAAGCGTGGGTCCACTCATCGTGAGCACTGCCCTGAGAGTCCAGGGAGCCGGGCTTGCGCGGCGGGTCAGTTGGGGCCGCGCGGGCCATCCACCAAGAGGTTTTTGATTGCCCAAGAGGCACTTGCAGCATGAAGACCACAGCAGCGCTGGTCGCTCATCGCCCGGCCACTTGGGCTACGTAAATCGTGTTGGTCGAGGTGCCACCCTGTAACGGATTTGGGAAAACAACAACGTCTGTACTCACTTTTGGGAAATGGTTCTGCAGCACCCGCACATAATCTTCGTCAGGTTGGTCATTCGACCACAGAGCAAAGACGCCTTCGGGAGCCAACAACGCTGCCAGCGCCGAGCTGCCCTCTTCTGTGTAGAGCCACACATTTTCGGGAGCAAGGGTGTGACGGGGCGAGTGGTCGATATCGACGATAACCACGTCCCACGAGGCAGCGGTGCACGGATCGGCACCCCGCTGCATCAAGTCGAAGAAGTCACCCTCGTGCACGGTGGTCCGTTGATCACCGCTCACGTCGTGTCCTAAAGGCACCAAACCTTGCCGGTGCCAGGAGATAACTGGGCCGATGGCTTCGACCACCGTCATTTGGTTCACTCGCCCGTCAATGAGGACTTCTCGAGCGGTGTATCCCAAGCCGAGTCCACCGACTAACACCCGGAGTCCAGCACCCGGTACAAGACCCAGCGCTAGCGAGGCGAGCTTCTGCTCGGCAACAGTGAATGAGCTGGACATCAGGTACTCGTCGTTGAGAAGCACCTCGAATACCTCGTGATCCAAAATTGGGTCATGGCGACGTCGCAATGAGATCTCACCCCACGGCGTGGTCTGCCAATCGACCTCTGTTACCCGAGCCGCCATGGGGGCACGCTAACTCAGACTCTTCCCCTCCAGAATTGCGCGGGGGCCGCGACGCCGGTGAGTAGGGGCGTCCCTTCACAGGTCACGCCATGATCGGACGGGATGGTGATCGCGCGAGCAAGTGCATGGGCATGGCCATACCGATGATCGCCGTGCCGTACACGCCTACTCTTCCTACGTCATCGGTACTTGCAGGAACACTGCGAGGAGGAGAGAGAGCGCGGCGACTATCGCCAACGTGCCAAAAACCGTAATCCGAAGATCAGCCGGGCGAGCGGTCATCCAGGACTTCAGAATCCTGCGGACAATCGGACCGGTGATCCACGACACACTGGCGACAGCCAGGAGATTGGACAGCAGCAACATGGCCGCGAAAGGCAGAGTCACGTTGTCCATCAGCAGAGAAATAATGAAAATAGATGGATAGAGGGCAGCAACCGTGGAGAGCCAAATCTTCCAAGTCGGCGCTTGAACAGACGGTGGATCGGGTCGGTACCAGAATGGGGTGAGGTATTGCTCATCTGTCCCAAAACGGTCAGCCTGTTTGACGAGGTTCTGTAACCGGGAGTGAAGCCCCTTCCACTCTCCGCTGTCCAGCCACCTGCCGAGATTTGCCGATGAGTCAAATCGCACGACCAATGTGTAAAAGTCTTGCCCACCGTCTATCGGTTCAATGACTTCCCGCGACAAGAATCCCGGAAACTCCTTCTCCATTCGTCCGGAATCTTCCAACCACCTCGCATAGTCATTCGCCATCGACAGTCGGACACTGTGGACGGCCACCAAGGTCTCAGGATGTGTTGCTTCGGCGTCACTTTTCATGAGTTGGAGGCTACAGAGACTCCAGGCGTTTGATTGTCGATTGAATCCGCCACCTCTGACTTGGAGCCGCCTCGGGGATTTGAACCCCGGACCTACGCATTACGAGGGCGTTGCTCAACCCCTTCAGGAAGAGGAGGGCTCCTAAAAGCCGTCCTACGTGGTCACCTCACGTTGCAGCATCTTGCACCGTATTGGACAGCAAATGTTCGCAAATTGTTCGTACTTGACGCGGGCTTACTACTCGCCCGCCCCACCCCAATCTATGTGTAGGCGCGGCCAGCGTGTGGGTGATATTTGACTCTTCATCTGCCCACAAGATGCTCCCTTTGCGGCTTGTGGCTGCTCTGGCCGACTCGTTCTTGATTGGCCTCGGCGAACGTATGCTGAGAGGGTGGTGAACCGTCGTCGATTCGCGTGGCTCTTCACGGCGGCGATTATCTGGGGGCTGATCGTGACCGTGGGCGGCCAAGCCCGGGCGGATGCGTCCGCGCAAGCCATGTCCTTGCCCGGAGGACCGACGAGCGCGATGGACTCGACGCCAGTGCGACTCGACGCTGATCTCTATCTGCCGACCACCACACCCGCTCCCGCCGTGGTCCTCGCTCACGGCTTCGGCGGCAGCAAGGCTTCGGTAGCGACTGAAGCGGAATACTTGGCCGATCGTGGATTCGTTGTCTTGGCATACACCGCACGAGGATTCGGTGGGTCCACCGGAACCATTACCATGAATTCGCCGGACTTCGAGATCGCCGACGCCTCGGCTGTGATCGACTACCTCGCCACCTTGGACACCGTCACCCAAGACGGGCCCAGCGATCCCCGAGTCGGTTTCGCGGGTGGCTCGTACGGTGGAGCGTTGTCTCTTATGGCTGCCGGTTACGACAATCGAGTGAATGCAGTATCCGCGGACATTACCTGGAACGATCTGCAGACCTCGTTGTTCGGCCAGTCGGTGAGCAACCCTCCCGCGAGCAAGGAGGTAGGCGTCTTTAAGCAGTTTTGGAGCGGGCTGTTCTTCAGTGCCGGCCTGGTCACCCAAGACGGACAGGTAACTGATTGCGGCCGCTTCGCGCCAGACTGGTGCCTTGCATATTCCACCGCGGCAGCAGATGGAATCCTGACTGACAAGGCCCGTGAACTTATGGCGGCATCGTCGCCTGCCAGCATCACCGATCGCATCACTGTGCCCACCCTGCTCGGCGGTGGCCAGTCCGATTCCCTATTCCCGCTGGCTCAGACCAGTGCGAACGCCGAGCAGATTTCAGCAGTCAACAAGAAGGTCAAAGTAGTCTGGCATACCGGCGGACACGACGGCGGTGGAGACGAGAGTGATCGGCTCCGGGAGTTGAGCGCCGAGTGGTTCTCCTTCCACCTGGCTGATGGACCCGAGGTCACCAACGCCTTTGATGCAACGCTGGTGGAAGGTTCAGCGTTCGGGGCGCAGGGGACTACCGAGACCGAGTTGTTATCCAGTGATTCCTTCCCCGGTCTTTTCGGCGCTTCGCAGGAATCGGTCTCCATCGGCGGACCAACTCAGCAAGTCCTGGCTCCCGCGGGTGGCGTCCCCGCCGCCATCTCTTCACTGCCGGGTGCTGGCGGTCTCGCAGGCCTCGCAGGCGCCCTACTCGCAGTACCCTTACCGAACCAGACCGCGGCATTCACCTCAGAGCCGTTGTCCCAGCCACTGCGCATCATCGGGTCTCCAACCGTGACACTGGAGATCGCCAGCGACGTCCCAGTTCAGGACGTCACCCTCTTCGCCAGTTTGCGCATCATCGGTGGTACCGAGCGGCCAATACTGCCCAATGGCCTCGTGGCGCCCATCCGAATCGGCCAAGCGGGGCCGACTCCGCAGGTGATTGAAGTGGATCTTCCGGCAATCGTCCGCGACGTCGCGGCCGGTGAAAGGGTGAGTGTGGTGATCGGCACCACCGATCAGGCGTTTCGCATGCCCCCTGGCCCGGCGGTGTATTCGATCGGGCTCGCCGGTTCATCCGTCGCGATTCCGCTGAACCCCATGACCGAGGAATCCGGTGGAACTCCACTGTGGCGCTGGCCGCTGATCGCGTTTGCGAGCGTTCTCGTCATGGCGCTGGCTGTTCGCTTGTTGCGGCCGGGCGGTACGACGGCACTGGCCCGCGAGGACCTGGCAGACACTCCGATCGCGGTCGAGAACCTGTCGAAGAAGTTTAAGGGGGGGGTCCACGCTGTCAGAGATGTCACCTTCGAGGTCCCCCAGGGTGTTGTCCTGGGCCTTCTCGGACCAAACGGTGCGGGAAAGACGACGACGATGCGCATGGTCATGGGGCTCATCTACCCCACGGGAGGAAACGCGTACGTCTTTGGACAACCGGTCTTCCCTGGAGCGGCAACTCTGGCACATATCGGATCTTTCATCGAGGGTCCGGGGTTCTTGCCGCACCTGTCCGGTCGAGAGAACCTGCGGCTGTATTGGAAGGCCAGCGGACGAGAGCAGCAGGATCCGAATCTCGATTACGTCCTGGAGATCGCCGGGCTCGGTACGGCAATCGACCGCAAGGTTCGCACGTACAGCCAGGGTATGCGCCAACGCCTCGGAATCGCCCAAGCCATGCTCGGCATGCCAGATGTCCTCGTCCTCGACGAACCCACCAACGGGCTTGATCCGCCCCAGATCCGAGAGATGCGCCAGGTGCTGCAGGACTACGCCGCAACGGGGCGCACGGTGGTCGTCTCCTCGCACCTGCTCAGTGAGGTCGAGCAGACCTGCTCCCACGTGGTGGTCATGCACCATGGAATGCTCATTGCGCAAGGCGCCGTTGCTGGGCTTCTCGCCGGGCGAAGCGGTATCAGCCTCGAAGACGTCTTCATGGAGATAGTCGGCGAGGGCCACGAGGTGACGACATCGTGAGTATCTCCACTCGCGACTACTCACGCCAGGACACCCTGGGCGTCGGTGTCGAATTGATCCGCCAACTCAAGCGAAAACGCACCCTCGTTGCCTTCCTCCTTGTTGTCGCCTTACCACTCATCGTTGTCGCCGCCGTGCGATTCGGTCCCTCCTCGAATGGGGACGATGGCGGCAATCAAGGAGGCGGATTCGGTAGCGGCAATTTTGATCTCGTCGGCCTGGCAACAAACGGTGCCTGGAACTTCACGATCACCATGCTGCTGTTCTCGTCCGGCTTCCTGCTGGTGATCATCGCGGCGATGTTCCTCGGGGACACTGTGGCAAGCGAGGCGAGCTGGTCGACACTCCGCTATCTGCTCGTAGCACCGGTCCCCCGACGCAAGCTGCTTCGCACGAAGGCGGT
>Ga0181578_10003754_pt1 | contig 13743 bp, 10 predicted proteins | sample 071ome_21_FD_148659 | JGI IMG/M metagenome (GOLD analysis project Ga0181578, IMG submission 148659) | Coastal salt marsh microbial communities from the Groves Creek Marsh, Skidaway Island, Georgia - 071401CT metaG (spades assembly) | ecosystem: Environmental > Aquatic > Marine > Intertidal zone... | reverse complement strand
CCTCTGGGAAAGTGGTGGTGCTGGTGATTGTGCCGCCGCTTGTAGTCATTCCATCGTTAGCCTGATACCAGTAAAACGCCAGTGAGTGAGGCGTGGCTGCGTAGGCGTCGGCGTAAATGCCAGCGGCGTCATAGGTGTTACCGACGTTGTCCAGGGCCGACCAGAAGCCTGGGTTGTATAAGTTGGTAATTCCGCCACTTCCCACTCGCATCCAAAACTCTACCGTGTAGTCGGCGGGTGCGGCGTCAGCGAAAACAGTTGGGCTTACTGTGTCGGGATCATACGAGTTTGAGGTATACGTTCTTGAGTGACTGCCGAATAGTGGGCTAGTGCTATTGAACGTCGCAGAGGAACTGCTGCTCACCGGGTGGTTGTTGCCACTGCTATCGCTCAGATTGTTGTCGAAGTGCAGCAGTAGCTCTGTGGAAAGAACAACCGGCGACGTTGGCGTGTCTGTCACGGCAGCAGAGTATGCACCGATGCCAGCGGCGGTTATAGCTGCGACTTCGATGCTGTAAGCAGTGCCGCCAGTTAGCCCAGAAAGCGTGTAGGTAGTCCCGGTGCTTCCAGTGTTTGCAGTAGAAGGAGACCCGCCGCTTGGCGTGTATCGGACAGAGTACCCTGTGATTGGCGATCCGCCGTCATTAGCCGGGGCCGTCCATGACAGGTCGAGTGCTTCAGTCTGTGCGGTGAGCGCAAGGCCGGTCGGTGTCCCTGGAAGCAGAGCAGCCACTTGCGTTACGGGACTGCTCCACGCACCGTCACCAATGCTATTCACGGCCCTAACTCGAACGCTGTAAGAAACGCCGTCTGTAAGGTTGAGAAGCTCATGCGGCGGCGTAGTGCTGCCGTGCGAAACAATTGTCTCGCTGCCGCCGCTTGGCGTGTAGCCAATGTCATAATCGACTATTGAACTGCCGCCGTCATTAGCCGGGGCTGTCCATGTCACGGTGAATTTCTTAGGCATCTCAGGTCACGTTGCTGGGGGGAGTTTCGTCTTCCACAGGCTGCGGCTTATTGGCTTCGTACCAACCATCGATTTCTTTGAGTTCATCAATGCGTGCCGCCATTTCCGCTTCGTTCGTGAACAGTTCGCAGTTCGGCTGGCCCGTTGTCATATGGGAATGGTCAGGTGCAAACCCAAAGTGAAACGTGCCATCGGCCAGATTATAACAAATGTACCATGACGCAGAATCGATGCTTACAGCGTGGGGCATTCTAGTCTCCTAATTAGGGAAAGCGGCTGTGGGTGGGGTGAAAGTTACGCCGCCGGGGTAGCGAGCGACTCCGTTTGTAATTCGGATGTCATCCATGTGGCCGATAAAGTTTCGGGAAGTATAGTACTGATCTGTTCCGATGTAGAACGGCAGGCCGATGGCAGATGGGGCGGCAGAACTTGGTACGCTTCCGCCTTCTACACCGTCAAGGTAAAGTCGCAAATGCGTTGAATCGCGAACCATAGCAACATGATGCCAATCACCATCTAAAATCGATGATGCGTTTATTGAGAATTGGTCGCTGATTATGCCCGCTTTCAATGTTGTCGAAGTATCAAAGAACAAAATGAATATGTCGGCTCCGCTGGTAGAAGAGCGTCTGTGGCCCCACAGAGTGCGATAGCCGCTGCTTGTGGTGGTGCGCACCCAAGCCTCTACGGTGAACTGGCCCGAAAAATCCAGCGACGAATCCACTGTCATTTGAAGGGTGTCGCCAGTGGCCTGCATGGAGATCGATCCAGTGCCGTACTTCTTCACCGAAGTGTCGATCTGCGTGTTGCCGTTTACGACGATTGTTTGTCCTTGCAGAGACTCGTCTGTTAGCGAATCTTGGAGCAGCAGGCTCACATCCGCAAAATCGGGGTCGCCGTTTGTTGGAGGGAATGCTGCGGTCGGCGGCGAGAAGTTGGCGGTGTATCGGGCTACGCCCTTTGTGATGCGAATGCCATCGAAGTAACCCGTCATGCCAATGGTGGAATTCGTTCCTCCAAGCACAATGTTGTCGCACACCAGTGACGTTGTGTGGCTTGCATTTTCTCCGTACAGGGTTCCGTCGAGAAACAACCGCAGGTGGCCGGATTCCCTAGTGCAGGCGATGTGCAGCCACTGGTTGTCTGGTACAGCAGCACTCCCAGTTATGAGTTGCGCCCCGTCCCAGACGTTTAGGCCAGAAATCGACCTGAAGATGACTAGCCGCCCAGATACGTTGCCGCCGCCACGGCCACGAAAATCAAAGAAGTTGCGCTGGTTTGCGTTCCCGCCTGTCATGTGAAGCCAGCATTCAACAGTGAAATCACCAGTGCCAAATTCTAGGCTTGGGTCGCCAGATACCTCAAAGTAATCGTTCACTGAAGGCACGGCGAGGCTGTGCGTTCCAACCTTCACTTGCGAAGTGCTTATCGCAGCATTGCCGGTGGTCGTGATGGCCTGCCCCTGCAAGGATTCGTCGGACAGCGAATCTTGCAGAAGAAGCACAACGTCGCTGAAGTCTTGGTCTACGGTCGGGGCAGGTGCAGACGTTGGGAAAGCAGTAGTTGGCGGCGAGAAGGTGGAGGTATAGCGGGCCACTCCTTTAGTAACGCGAATTTCGTCTAGGTATCCGCTGAATGGTGGCCTGTTAAGGTTGAAGTCGTTTCCGACGCGAAATCCATGAGTGGCAGTCAGGTTGCCTGTGTCGGTAACGGTACTCTTGAGAACACCGTCAATAAAGAAGCGACAAACTCCGCTGGAATCTCTGGTACTCGCAATGTGTACCCACTGATTAGCAGGAACGGCAGAAACAGCAGGGAATTGCGTCTGTATGTAGTGCGTTATCCCATTGGCATTCATAAAGATGCCGTAGCGATCAACTCCATAGCCGTCGTGTGCGCCCACCACGCCCATCCAAGGAGTGCCGGTGACTGTCCCGTCCCAGTACATGAAGAATTCTACGGTGAAAGGCGATACGCCAAATACGAGGGATGAGTCAGGGGCAGCGGTAATCCAATCCCCACTCCCATCGAAACTAATGCTGCTACCAAACTTGGACTCGACAGTGCTAACAGCGGTGTTACCGGCAACAGTAAGCGTTTGCCCTTGCGGTGATTCGTCGGTTAGCGAATCTTGCAGCAGCAGAACAACGTCGCTGTAGTATGGGTCTGTGGCCTGGGGAGGGGCAGACGTTGGGAATGCAGTGGTTGGTGGCGTGAAGTTGGAGGGGTATCGCCCAACTCCTTTAGTCACCCTGACTGAATCAACAAGCATAGCCCCGCTTGCACTGCCACTTTGGTTGTAGCCCAGCCTCAATACAGAGGGCGATGTGTAGTTTGTGGTGTCTGCCCATGTGCCTTGGCTCACGCCATTCAGAAACATTTCTGTCGTGCCGCTGATCCTGCAAACAGCGACATGATGCCAAGTATTGGCTGGCGGTTGCGTTGCGGAAATACGGATGCCGCCATTAACGTAATAAAGGAGTTGTGAACTGTTGACGTACAATGCCGGTAAAGGGTAAACGTAGACAGTCCCAGTGGGCCGGAAGTCGAACAGCATTATTAAATCGGCAGCGACGTTGATCGCGTTCGGGTACTTAAACCAGCATTCCAAGGTGAAGTCGCCAGACCCGAAGCCGAAGTCTGTGCTGCTTGCCATGCTGACATAGTTAGCATTACCGGCAGGCGAGGAGATTGAGTGCGTTCCGACCTTGCTGTCGGTTGATAAACCGGCTGTTCCGTTGTAAGTGATAGTCCGACCAGCGGGCGACTCGTCGGTTAGCGAATCTTGCAACAGCAGCACAACGTCATCATACAAATCATCATACTGCTCGCTGGCAACAACCCCAACCCCGGTCGGAGCGTCTGGGGCCGACAGGTCGCTAACAGTCACGCCGACATTAGTCGGAGCGTCGGGAACGGTTGCTCCGCTGCCGATAGTGATCTGCTGGCTCGCATGACGCAAGTCAGCGATTAGCGTGCTGCCGTGATAGATGGCAGTAACGGGGGTTGAGCCAGCAGCGACAGGCATTATGTAATGAAGTAAATCGTGTTAGCGTCTTTGGTTGGCAGATTATTGTAATCTGTCTGGCTGATAACAACGAGGTTATTAACTGCCGTGCCACCGCCAGCCTGAGTTGTGTCGCTTTCAACCTTGGAGTCTAAAGCGGCCTGTAGTCCGTTAACTGCCGGGATATCCGCATATGTGGCTTGCCAAGTAACCCCGTTATATTTAAGAAAGGAACCGGCAAGTGGACTACTACTAACCGACGTGTCAGACAGGCTTGCCAGCGAGTGGTTGTGCGAAGTGGATGCCTTGCCATTGAGTTCCGTCTGAAGGTTAGTGATATCGCTAATGCCAAGTACGGCATTGACAAACTCTGACCCGTCGTGACGAAGCACTTCTCCGACGGCAGGGGTAGAGACTGTTACATCAGTAAGACCGTCGAGGTCGGTAGCACTGCCAGATGAAGGAGTAGAGGCAACCCATGCTGTGCCGTTCCAGGTGATTACCTGACCCGTGCTTGCACTGCTCTGTTCCAGATCGCTGATTGCGTGGTTGTGGGCTGAAGGTGCAAACGTGGTTGGCTTTCCGGTTATGTAGCCCCACGGCGGCGACATAACATCAGCGATGCTTCTTGTGGTCGTGCCGTCAGATAGGCTGGCAAACTTAGCAGTGCCAGACGCTTCAATATCCCCCGTCACCTCAGCCTTGCCGGACACTATTACTCCGTCTGGAAGGCCTAACTGGCTCAGTCCGGCACGGCATGTAAAGACTGCCGTCCCATCGACGGTAAACCCAAGAAGGTTGCCGCCCGGCATATACATGCCGGTCGTGGTGTAGTTTACAAAACTATACTGCGGGTTTGTAGCAGTTGATGCGAATTGGTTTGCCAGAAAACTATTGCCGCCAGTTGCGCTCGAAACAACTCCTGAGAAAGTCGCGCCTGTGAGTGCAGCCTTGGCGGCGAGGTCTGTGGTTAAGTTATTGATGTCTGACTGCGGGTGCGTGTGTGCAGTGGGTGTTCGTGCATCACTGAGCCGGGAATCGTCGCCCGCACAGATGGTGTTGACTGTGGTGCCGACAAGACCTAAGACGCGAGCGTTGGTGAAGTAAAGGCTAGTGCCTTCCGGCAGATCGCTTGTGGATTTCTGTGAGAGATCGAGGTTCGATCCGGTCTGGAGGTTTACGCGATCGTCGGCACGGGCATTGGTGTAGTAAAGGTTGACGGAGCCTTCAGCAATCACATCGGTGGAGCCTGGGCTGCTTGCGATCTCTACATATGTCGAGCCGCCCCATCTGTACGTTTTGTTAGTCCCGGTGTCTACATATATTTTCCCAGTGTCGCCGGTTGTCGGAAATGTCGCAAGCGTTCCTTCGATAACATCATCAACGTAGGAGGGCAACTGGGCTGCGGGAATAGTGCCGCCAACCAGCGTGGCGTAAGTGCCTGCTGGCTGCGCTCCAATAGAGGCAGGCGTAAGGGCAGCAATCGCAGCCGCATTTGTGGCTGCGTCGGAAAGTGCGTTTCCAGCGGCAATGACTGCCGTCGAAGCGTCTAGTGCCGCAGCGTTTGCCACAGAAGAGACAGACTGTAAGTCTGTTGTCGATGCTGCGCCGATTGACGCTGGTGATATCGGATCAGCACCGCCAGTTCCGTGCCGATTAGCGTGACTGCCAAATGAGCTGCTAAGATTCGTTACCGTGCTTGTAACAGCAGCAACATCAATCTCGTTTTGAGCGACGATAGGAGCAAGGGCGTCGGCCTTGCCGTCTGCCGTGTCGGCAGTTTGCTGGGCAGCGGTGGCGGCATTGGTATTGCTTATCACAATGGGGGCAAGGGCGTCGGCCTTGCCGTCCGCCGTGTCGGCAGTCTGCCGGGCGGCTGTCACACTTACTGACAGAGTGTTAACCGCCACCGCAAGAGCGTCGGCCTTAACGTCAACAGCCGCAGCGTCTGCCGCAGCGGCTGCGGCGGCGGCTGCATTTGCGTCGAGCGTGCCCTGAAGCCCGTCGAGGTCTGCTACCGTCGTGCTTTCCGACAGGTACGGCAACTCGTTATAGCGTCTGCTGCCGTCGCCCACCTTCAGCTTGTTGGTGTCAAGCTCGTAGTAGATTTGGCCCGCCAGCGGCAGTTCGTTGGCGGTCTGAAGTTCGCTGGCAGTCCCCCTGCGCTGTTGAACAAATGGCATTGCGCAATCCTAGCGAAAGATGGAAACGTAAACTTTGTCGGCGTTGTCGAGGGCGGCTCCGCTAAAATCCAGTAACCTCACAGTGAACCTGTCTGCCCGCTGGTCAACCACCCTGTATTTGAGAAACTCAGTTGCGCTTGCGGCGACTGTGTAATGCTCGTCAGGCATGGGCACGGTCATCTCAAACGTGTAATCGTTTGAGGTGAAACCGGCATTAGGGTCATTCGCCGGATTGCCCTTATACATGCTAGTGATGTTGTGCATCCGTATCGGCGTGACGGGTGCTGCTGCTTTTTCAAAGGTCATCGCGCCGATCCATGGATTTGCGGTCTTGGGATGTGCAGAGCGAGGCCCACCGATTGTGCCCGAACCACTCGTGAGGTAGTAGTGGTGGTTGTCTTCAGGGCTGTGATAGTTGTAAAAAATCCCCGTCCACGAATAGAAGGACGGGTCATTCTTTTGGGCGTAAATGTTTTGGTAGCCCCGTGAGACTAGAGTGTTGTAAACGTGGTTGTTAGCCCCAGCGGCCTGGGTTCCCGCCGTCCATGTAACGCCATATGGTGCAGCGGCGTTATGGCTGGAATAGCCGGTTGACTCGTTCCATGCGAGGGTTCCCGCTACGCCGAAAAATTCCCCCACGGCGCGAGAGCTTTGCAAGGAAATAAATTCTTGGCCTTGGCCTGGGTTAAAAATTGCGTATGCGGTGCAAAGCCTGCCACGAACTAATGTTGAGTCCTCGAAGTTAAAGGGGTCAGCTTGGGTCGGCGTCCGAAACTGTCGGAGATGGATAGACCCGTCCGCACGAAGAGAAAAGATTTCTCGACCGATAGAGCTAAAGCCAAACTCGCCGGGAACGGCAGAATAAAAGCCCGTGGATCGGACTGCTAACTCAAGCTCACTGTCGCCGGGTTGCGCAATAAAGGATATCGACGGTGTGATTACATCCTTTGAGAAGTCTTCTGGGTCTCTCTGAATGACACCCGGCCCAACAAATATCCCGTTATAGAACTCTGGGCTATCGTTCAAGGCTGCGCGAGCCTCTGTGCTGTTGGCACAGGCAATAAGTTCGCGACCAAATGCTGTGAGCGTAGTCTCTTCGCCAGTGTGGACTCCGCCAGTAGTCTGCGAGACCCCAGCGTAAACTATAAGGTCTGTCGAGCTAAAGCCCTGTTTGGCGTTGGTAACAGCACCATCCTGAATAGTGTCCTCAGAAACAGTATTTGCACCCGGCCCTAATGCCTGAATCTGGGATATAGTCGCACGGCTAGTCTGTGTCTCTGACTCATCGACTACCGGCAGGATGTCGTTGGGCGTTAACGCACTGATTGCCGGTAGGTTTGTGATCTTTACTGATTCAGCCATTACCTGTTTCCTAGTCTACGTTGGATGTAACCCTGCATTGCGTTTTCGGGCGACACAAACCCGCCACTGGTCTTCGCGTCTTCTGGCATGTCTGGAATAACAATCCTGCCTGCCTGCATCTCGTCTTCCTTGGCAGCGGCATCAACCGAATCTAGGTACGCCTTGCGGCCAGCCAGACCGGCAAGCGTGCCTGCACCAATGCCACCCCCGTAAAGAATTGCCTTCATCAGGCGACTCATGCGGGCAGGGTCTTGTGTGGCAGCTGCTGTCCCGCTTGAGGTGGGAGCATTGGTGGTTGAGGTTCCGCCACCCATTACCTGGGCATTCGGGTCAATAGTCCCCTGGCCCATCATGCCCAAGTCTTCGAGCCTTGGAACTCCACTTGGGGAGTCTGCTGCCGTAATGCCACCGGGTGTCTCTAGCATTCCGATGTCATTGTTGAACGGGTTAACCGGGGTTGGCTGTGGAGTGTCTGGAACATCAGGGATGATCTCGTCTGTCATCAAGCCATCAGTTACACGAGCAGCTGGTTCAGGAGGGGCTAGGTAGCCGTCTGCCGCCATAGCCGCCATCAGTTCATCTTCGGGGCTTGGTGCTTGGGGGCGGGCCATCTGAGGCACGCTGCCCTGCGACATGCCTGCCGCAACCGGGTCAACTTGCGGAGCTTGCGGCCCCGAAGACATTCCAGGGTCAGGGGTCTGAGTTACAGCAATAGACTCGCCCATTAGCCCTGGCTCGTCGGCTTTAAGCTGTAAAGAAATCTCGTCCTGATCTGCGGGGGCAAGCTGTGAAAGCCCCTTCTGCTGGGCTGGTGTCAGGCCAGCCGCTGCAACTGGAGTGGATTCTGCTGGTGGGGCCGCAGCGGGCATCCGCCGCCTACCGGGTGGCCCTGCTAGGCGATGCGATGGTATAGCGCGAGACCCTTTCTTCGCAGCTGCTTGAGCCGCCAGAACATCTTGCGGGACAGGAGTCGCTTCCTTGGTAACGTCATACCCCTTCTTCGCAGCTGGTTTGCCGGTCTCTTTTGCCGCCGCCTTTTTAGGCGTAGCCTTCTTTCCGCCAGCACCCTTCTTCTTTATAGGGTCTAGCATTTTCCGCTTTGGCGGATCGGCAAGATCAGCGTCCGCTTCGTTGTCGGTGACACGGCTTTCGGTGGCCCCTGCCTCGTTACTCTTTCCACGAATGCCGCTGGCTGGTTCGCTGGCCGCTTTCTCTGGGAACACGGCTTTTACAATGTTGTCTTTTGTAGCCCTCTTGCCACCAAGAGCCTCGACAATCGCTTCCTTGACGCCACCCTCCTGAGAGTCAAGCCATTTAGGCCCACTCCTAACCGCATTGATCTCGTCCACTAAAGCATTTTTGCTGCTTACAGGTAGCCCAAGATCACCAAGTAGTTTCTTTAAAGTTTTTTGTCCAGCCATTTTTATGCCATTAGCGAGTCGAGGATACCCGGTACTGTCCTTATGGATGCCTGATCGGTCTTTCGTGCCTTCTGCTGTTTGCCTTGAGGCTTAACTTCCGGCGTCATTTCGTCTGGGTTGCTTGCAGGAGCGGCCCTAGTCATGGGAACGTCTGAGTAAATCTGGAACTCTGGCCCGCTCCCATAAAGTAAATCCCTTAGCTCTTTGACCCTGTTCGCGTCCACCTCTCCCACCCCAATGCGGACAGTCCCTGGGTTGGTAAGCTGCCGGTATTCCGACATTGCTTTCCGGTAAGTCGGGCCGGGTACATATGCCTCCGCTGACGCATCCACTATTTTGTCGCGTTTTTCTACTTCAGCAGCCTCTTTGCGCCTCTGCTTGTTAAACGCTGCAATCTCTTCTTGCGTCATCCCCTTGCGAGCTTCGGCGGGGATGTCGCGAGTTCTAACAGCACCCTTTTTGACCGGGGAGCCATTAAGACCCAGAGTGTAATCGATGCTCTTCTGGATGAGGGGTGAAATTCTTTGTATGAAAGAACGGTCTGTGTTCTTGTACATACCCTGAATTATTGAGGAGATTACCTCTGGGGTTAGCTGGTGGTCTGGGTAATCTACTGACCCGTCCCCCAGAACGTCCCCAAGGCGGCTTCTCCACCAAGGGAAGTACACATCAAGGTCAATCGGCTTCATGTACGATGAGCCTTCGACCTCCGCTAGCTCGCCATCGGTGCGTCTATTCAGAAGCTCCAGAACCCTGTCGGTGTTAGTGCGAACCTCCCTAGAGATTGCACTGTCAATGCTTCGGTGGTCTCCAGCAGAATGCCGAAGGTTTGGATTGAACGGATTTGTTGACGGCCCCCCTGGATCAGCACCTGTCCCGGTCTTCAGGACTACATCAGATGGTGCGACAGAATCCCTGTCTGGGTTCACCCTGACAGCTGGCGGAAGCATCGCCGTCGAGTCTTCGATAAACCCACCGGGTGCGGTATTGCGTTTTACCCACTCCGCAGCAGCAATCTCTGCATCTGTTTTTGGCGTGCCGCTACGCCTCGTAAGTGCCCTGATCGCGTCCTCTACGGACGGGAGGTTCTCAACTCCCTGGCTACGCTGTATGGCAATGAGTTCTGCGATCTGATCACCGGCAAGCTTCCTCAGCTGGATGCTTCGGTCAGAGTCTCCTTCTCTTTCCCGAAGAGCTTGTGGCCGATTGTCGATCCGCATGTTCTTCCAGGCTTCGCTTCCCTTTTTAATAACCTCTCCGGTGTCTGGATCGACAATATCTTCTTTCTGGAACTGCGATGAGAGCTTGCCTGTAAGCCCTTCCCGAAAAGGAACCGGCTGATTTTTGGCTGCTTCCGTAGCCTCTTCTGACACAAACTCCCTGGCCTCTGGACTCATCTCTGGGACGGGAGTGGCTTCGAGGTCGGCGTTGTTGAGAGGCTCGAAAACCTCTGGGTTACCGGCTCTACGGAGAATAAGCCGCCGGTAGTCTGCGTCGAGGGACATTAGGGCAGAGGCCATGCTGCCGGTGACTGCCTCACCACCACTGTCTGGCTTGGCGTTAATAGCAAACGTCTTGATCTGCTCAACCGCTGCATTAGTTAACGGAGTCTTCCCGCCCTTTTTCTTTGCAGAGCGAAACTCCTTCTGTGCCTTGAGCAGCGAGTCGGAAAGAGTCTCCGCTTGGTCGTGGGCAAACTCTTCGGCAGTACCCTTGACTACCTCCTTGCCCTTCAGAAGATTGCCGTCCGCATCATAACGGTCTTGCAGGCGGCGGATGCCACCCTCAAAACCCTCTGGCGTAACAAATTCCCTAAGACCCTTGGCGGGCTTGAGTAGCTTTTTAAGAGTCTTTTGTCCCATTCTTCTTCTTTTTCTTCGGCTTGCTTTCTTCTTCCTCGCCCTCTTCCATCAACTCATCCATTGCCTCTTCGGACATGTCCTCGTCATCCATTTCCACTGGATTCGGCTTGCCACGCATCTCCTCATTGAGGTCAGCAGTTTTCTGCGACTCTTCGTCCTGCTCTTCTGTGGCATCGTCCTTCTCAGACTTCTCTTTCTTGCCACGCTTGTGGACGGGCTTTGAGCGTTCAAGCTCTTTCTCGACCATGTCCTCGATAATGTTCATCAACCCTTCACGGGTGATTTGCTTTAAGCCAAGTCTCATTACAAGAGTCCTCCTAGTATCGTTGTCTTTCGTCGCTCTGCGGCAACAGCCTCTTTAATCTCGCGCTCAAACTGTCCAAGGTTTATATCTGCATAACGCTTGTAAGCGGACATGCGCTCCCGGTTCTGGGTCTCGTCACGGTCAAGCAGCAAATCTTGAACCCACCCCCGTTCGCCTGACAATCGCTCTTGAAACTGAAGGTCTGCCGAAGACATGTCCGCAGCTTTGTTAAGCACATCCTGCTGCGCCTGAGCGTAAGCCTTCCCTGCCTCCGTATCTGCCTGAATGCCAGCCCGATACTCCGCACCCTTTCCACCAGCCTCAATGCCTTTTCCTTGCTGCTGGTTGTACTGGCGGGTGTCACCCTGAAATGCCGCACGCGACATGCTCTCGTTTCGAGCAACATCTTGGAGCCGTGCGTCTTGCGTGATCGGCCCACTGAACGAAGTGGCGAAAGTGTTTTCAGTCCGGTACTGTGTCGGGGCGTTAGTAGCCGGGGTATTTGATGAAGTAAACATTTAAAGCAGACTCCCCAAGAATGACAAGATAATCGCCGTCCTCTTAGCCTGCTCGTTTTTCTTTTCAGTATCGAAGTACTGATTTAAATCTTTCGTGCCTTCGTCATATCTAGTCCCGGTATCAGCGTCGAAAATATCTTTGAATACATCCATGCGGTATCGATCCAGCTGATTCTGACGCTGCCCTAACAAGTCTTCTGACCGGCTCTTTTCAGCCTGTTTCCTGGTGTCGGTTGAAAACTTGTCTGTCGCCCGCTGGATGGCCTGCGAAGAAGTGTCAGTAAGAGCGCGTGCAAACGCAGAACGCGACCTATCGCCAGCACCTGTGCCGCCAGACTTAAAGGGCTGCGTGACATTCGATATCCTCTTGAACTGCCCTGCATCAATAGGCGGGCCAGTGTCAATGATCGATTTGTAGCCGCCAGGAGGTGCGGAAACGTCTGGTTGCCCAACGGTTGGAAAGCGTGGATGGTCATAGCCCCTTTTGGGGCCAGCACCAAGCGGCGGAGGATTAGCCGGTTTACCCATATTTGATTACTTAGGAATTAGGAATTTCGCGCCGTAGGGATTAATTCTTTGACCGTCTACATACAAGACGCCATAGCCGCCTTCTATGGTGATGGCTGTGCCGGAACCCCACTTCCAAGAGTTAAACTCCAGCAGCCCCTGATTTATGATGCGGAGCCTGATTACAGTCTGCCCACTTTCCTCAATAACTTCGCCTTCTAACAAACCTTGTGGTTCAATTTGCAGCGAAATCGGCACTGTCTCGACCTTGCCGGAGGCCTGATTTATTCTGGCGTGTTTACCTCCTTTGTCATGCACATCTATGGTAACTTCCGACTGCGCCACATCCCCGTCAGTTTTTCGCTCCGCTACCACAAAGTCGCCACCCACAGTAGTGGGCTGCGTGAGCGTCGGGTTTGCGCTAGCAGGCTGGCTGTCTTGATAAGTGTGCTTGTGCTGCGGACTCTGGTAAACTCCCATCTCCTCTGCCACAGCACGCCGGTACAGCGGGTCACCGGGCTGGTCGAGGTTTGTGTACTGGTGCTTGCGTGCGTTACGTTCGATCTGCCGCAGTGAGCGTCGTGAAGTTGCGTCCTCAAGCTGGCGTGTTGTCGAAAGCCTGCCGGTCGCCGCATTGGAGATGGCGTTTGCCAAGATTTTTGCAGCTGCTGGCGATATGCCGCCATCTATAAGACTTGACTCAAGATCATCCGCCATCTTCGACCACCCCCTCCACGGTCACGCTGTGCATCACAAACGGCAGCGGTGCTTTTACAGTCGGATCAAAGTTCCAGAAATTTAGTCTTTGCCGTGGGTCAGAGCGGTACGGCCTGCCGTGCAATTCGTACTGGACATACTGATCAGACCCGGTCAATTCGGCGTTAGCCCGTGAGGCAAACTTCGCTTCTGCAACCCCCGTAGCAAAGCCAAGGGCACTTGCGTTGCGGTCGATGTCGAGGACTGTTGACGCACTGTCTTGGCGGTGAACGAATGAACCAGGCCCGCCACGCTCACGACGCATCAGGTTTGGAACAGGCTCCTCGCGTCCGTTGAAACGCTCAAGCAACTCCACCTCTTTGCTGCCGTCTGTTGGGGTGTAGAGCAGGGTAACTGAGCGATCCACCTCTCCAGCCGCCCTGCGGTCAACGTCTTCCGTAAGACGCTGCATAAACCCGGTCTGCATCCGAAACGGTATGTGGCTATGAGAAGGCTTGTAAAATCTGACAAGTATTCTCGTGCCGCCACCCTCAAGCCAGTTCTCTGAAGTGCCCGCAACATTAGTTCGTGGCGGGCCGCTCAAGATTGAAACTGGCGATCCATCGGGATGCACTAGGTAAATATTGTTTCTGTCAACGTGCGACACAAAAGAGTTGAGGGGAATAGAATCGCCAACCGCTTCCATGCCCGCCTCAACAAAAGGCGGCTGGGTTCTAAGGACACGCCCATCTTCGGTCAACAGGTTAAGCTCGTTTTCAGCCGTTAGATGCGTTTCTAGCTCAGGCTCAAAAGTCGCAATCCGCAGCGACTCGACTCGAACAAAGCTTTCGCCCTTAGAAATTGTCGCGAACCGCCGCACAACAGGTGTAACGCTAAAGTTGGCGGCGGTTCGCGA
>Ga0181578_10003741_pt1 | contig 13765 bp, 13 predicted proteins | sample 071ome_21_FD_148659 | JGI IMG/M metagenome (GOLD analysis project Ga0181578, IMG submission 148659) | Coastal salt marsh microbial communities from the Groves Creek Marsh, Skidaway Island, Georgia - 071401CT metaG (spades assembly) | ecosystem: Environmental > Aquatic > Marine > Intertidal zone... | reverse complement strand
CGCAGGGACCCCGCCGCGGCCGACAACCGATACATCAACGCGACCGTTGACGGCGGGAGGCAGAACACCATCGTTGCTCCGTCGAGTGTCGAGCATGCGGAACGGGGTGATGGGCACCATGCGCGACCCCTCAGGGAGATACCCGGAGACATCGGCGAGAAGGTGGCCTTGCCCATAGATGTACAAGCACACGGTGCCTCGCTCCGACAGGGGGACGAGCACGGAGTTCGCAACCGTATCGCCCGACATGAAATTCAAATTGCTCGCCTCTGGCATCTCGCCACAGGGATACGCGGTGACAAACCCACCGGATTCATCGGTCACCGCCTCAGCGACTGTCACGTTGAGTGACACCGCGGCAACGCCCGTACCCGGCAATCCGGCCTCCCCAGCCACCGCAAATTCAACGGTGTCGAAATCCAGTGGTCCAACCTCGCCCGAACCCAGACCCTTTCGGGTATCCAACAGGCGATGCGGCTGCACCGGGATGAAGTCCAATTGCTCCGATCGGCCAACCCAAGTCCCGTCCGCCAGGGTGAGAACTTGATCGCGGAGCCACAACGCAAACTCAGCCTGCCCGCTGATCGTCAGATGGATGTCGTCGGAGAACCAGCGGTCCGATGATGCTGAGGACGAATCGGCATCCCAATCAAGAACGATCAGTTGCGGCCACCGTCCGCGCGCCTCACGCAGCACCTCGTTGTGTCCGCCATAGCGGTTCTCCCCATTCACCGTGTCGCGCTCTGATACGCCGACCCAAGCCACAGTCTCCACGCCACGCTCCACAAGTGCGGCCATCACCTCGTCGATACCTTCAGCGAACTGATCGAGCGGATCGTTGTATCCCAGTTCGACGACAACAAGTTCTGTGCCGTCGGCGACGCTGGCTGCTGCATCGACACCCGATGACACCGACCCACCAATTGTCCGCCGGTTGACGACAGCGTCATAGGACACCCCGGAGAAGACTCCGTCGAGAAGGGTGCGCAGTTCTGGACCATATTGAGGATCCATCACGCTCGCGCCGACCGAATCACCGATGAACGCTGCCGCCATCTCGGTGACTACCCCGCGGACGATCGGAGTCACGGTGTAACCCGGTGAGGGCAAGCCAAAGGGTCGGCGGAAATCCCATGTGCTGTCGTATGTGCTGGTTGAGTCGCTGCCACTGAGGCGAACCCGATTCGCCCAAATCCCCTCATAGTCCGAATCGGGGTCGACCACAGTCGTCACTCGGTCAGGGTCAGCATCGGGATACGCGTCGAGTAACTGCGCCACCGAGATCACGCGAGTCCACCGATGGTTTGGATTCAGTGCGACGGAGTCGCCGGTATCGACCACGCTTGGGAAATACCCACCAGCGGTCTGCGGTCCATTCGATGCCGAGAATTCGGTTGATGCGATATCACCCACCGGCTGGTTGCGAAGGTTCCCCTCGGCCCACACGCGCACGACACCGGCGGTATCGGCAATGGCCTGATCGGTCTGGGTTCGCTCCACCGACGACGGTGTCGTGTCGGTGGCGCTGGATCGTGTCGCCGCGCCCCCATACACCTGACACGCCGATGTATCGCAGGTTCCGGCATACGGGTACCTGTCTTGTCGTACGCCATATGAGCGAGCGGCAACCGCCTGCGCGCGAAGCGCGTTCATTCCGGCGCCATCACCTCGGTCACCCCACGAGGCCGATACCTCTTTGGGCACCACTCCGCGTAGGTAATGACGAAGAGGCACCGCGTTCACCACACGCACCCCGTATTCGGTCGTGATGACCTCGATTGATCCGCGATAGTGCCGCACCGCGCCGGAGTCCGAGCACAGGCCAAGCACATCGCCAGCGGCGGCATCAATCGCGACCGTGGTCGACAGTGTGACCGGGCCGTCGACCCCCTCGGCAGCGACCGTCCAACCGACATCGTCGGCAGCGCCGGCGATCAGCGAACGCGCGGCAGTTGCCTCATCCACCTGCCACACACCATCTGCGTCGAACCCTTGCGCGGTCTGGAACGCTCGCACCGCCGACTGGGTTTGCGGGCCGAACAATCCATCGATCTCCCACTTGCGTTCATCGACGACGAACCCGAACGCCTGCAGGAAGGTCTGCATCTGCGCAACCGCAACACGTTGATCGCTATCGATTTCCAACGGGCCATCAGGGACGACCAAACTCGCCGCACCGGGACATGCGGGCGCATCGCCAACGAGCACATCGAAGCGTCCGTCGTCGCGGGCGCGCACGCGAACTGCGGATGTATCGGTTCCCTCGGCCGACGGCGACGACCACCGGGCAGCACCTCCGAATGACACCACGCCAATCTCGACCGCATCGTCGGAACCCGTCAGCCGTACCCGCATCTCGGTATCTGCATCGACTGTGCCGGCAACCGTGCCGCCGTAGTAGTGGTCGAGGATCTGCTCCCAATCCCAACCGTGTTCAACCGCCCATCCGTAGGCGCCCCACTGGCTCAACCCTCGACCATGACCGTTGCCGGTACCTTCGATCATGAAGCCAATCACGTCGTCGACATCAGGTTCGTCGGCCAGCACCCGCCCAGCACCGATGTTCAACGGTGCAGAAACAACGAGCGCGGCCGCGCACACGAGGACCCGACGGCTGATCGACATGACACCTCGACGCTAGTCAAGTGCTCCGGCCAAGAGGCGTCACTCGGCGCCAACTCAGCGCTGTGGTATCTCAGCGACCGCGAGGGCGTCAACGAGATCGTTCATCGGGTCACCGCTATGGCCTTTGACCCAGCGGAACTGCACATCAGAGCCATCCACTAGATCGATGAGCGGTTCCCACAGGTCGACATTGGCGACCGGTTTGCGCTGAGAGTTCTTCCACCCGTTGCGACGCCAGTTACGCCACCACCCATCGCGAAAACAGTTGACGACATACGTGCTGTCCGACACCACCTCGACCCCAACAGTGCCGAGCTCACGCAGTGCCTCCAGCACGGCGGTGAGTTCCATTCGCTGATTCGTGGTCGACGCTTCGCCCCCGGATCCGCGACGCGTACCATCGGGAGCAACTGCCCAGGCCCAACCGCCGGGCCCAGGGTTTCCTGAACACGCCCCATCGGTGAACACCACAATCGACACAGGTTGATCTTCTCAGCCTCCTACCCATCAGCGGTGGATACGACGAAGTTCACACCCGCACTCAGCACATCGCGAGCACAACGCGCCATGGGCTGCGAGAATAGACGCATGATCTTTGACGGCTACGTGCATCAGTTGCCCGATACCGACCCCGGAGAGACCGGCGAATGGCTCGATTCGCTCGATGCGGTGGTCGACACGCACGGCAAGACTCGCGCTCGGTTTTTGCTGAGCCGCCTTCTCGAACGAGCCAACGAGCGCCAGGTCAGCTTTCCGGCGACGGTGTCGACGCCATATGTGAACACCATCCCCAGAGAAGCAGAGCCATGGTTCCCCGGCGATGATCACATCGAGCGACGGATTCGCGCCTTCATTCGTTGGAACGCTGCGATGATGGTGGTGAAGGCCAATAAGCATGCCGACGGCATCGGCGGCCACCTGTCCACCTTCGCCTCGTCGGCGGCGCTCTACGAGATTGGCTTCAACCACTTCTTCCGCGGCAAGGACGCTCAAGGGTACGGCGACCACGTCTATTTCCAGGGCCACGCTGCACCTGGCGTCTACGCACGCGCGTTTCTCGAAGGACGCCTCGACGAAGACGACCTAAATCACTTCCGATTCGAGATCGGTCGCGGTGGCCGCGGCCTGTCGAGTTACCCGCATCCGCGGCTAATGCCGAACTTCTGGGAGTACCCGACGGTGTCGATGGGTCTCGGCCCGATCACCGCTCTGTACCAAGCCCGCTTCAACCGCTACCTCATGAACCGAGAGCTCGACGACACCTCCGCGAGCCGTGTGTGGGCCTTCCTCGGCGACGGTGAATGTGATGAACCCGAAACCCTCGGGGCCATTTCGCTCGCCTCCCGTGAGCATCTCGACAACCTCGTGTTCGTCGTCAATTGCAACCTGCAGCGGCTCGATGGCCCCGTGCGCGGTAACGGCAAGGTGATTCAAGAACTCGAAGCGGTGTTCCGCGGAGCTGGCTGGAATGTCATCAAGGTGATCTGGGGGTCGCGTTGGGATGAGCTCTTGGCCCAAGACAAAGACGGCGTTCTGCTCAATCAAATGAACACCACCGTCGACGGCGAATTCCAGAGGTATGCCGTTGAAGAGGGGTCGTATATCCGTGAGAACTTCTTCGGACCCGATCCCCGCCTACGCCAGATGGTCGCCCACCTCAGTGACGATGACCTACGGAATCTTCCTCGCGGTGGACACGACTACCACAAGCTGCATGCGGCGTATAAGGCCGCAGTGGAGAATCTTGGCAGTGGACGCCCGACAGTGATTCTGGCCAAGACCATCAAGGGCTGGACTCTCGGCCCCGGCTTTGAGGGCCGTAACGCCACGCACTCGATCAAGAAGATGACCCGCGACCAGTTGCTGGAGTTGCGCAACCGCCTCCATCTCCATGATGAGATTCCCGAGTCCGCCGTGACCGACGACGATCCTCCATATTTCAGGCCATCGCCCGACTCGGTCGAATACCAGTACATGATGGAGCGACGCCGGGTGTTGGGTGGCTCGCTCCCAGAGCGCCGCACCACGGTGCGTCGTCCGATCGAGTTGCCGTCACCAGCGGTGTTCACCGAGTTGCATGCCGGTTCGGGCGACATGGAGGTGAGCACCACAATGGGCTTCACCCGGCTGCTTCGGAGCCTGTGCCGTGACGCCGCAGTCGGCCGGCGAATCGTTCCGATCATCCCTGACGAAGCCCGCACGTTCGGTATGGATTCGCTATTCCGCGAGCTGGAGATCTATGCCGCGCAGGGACAGTTGTACGAACCGGTTGACCACGACCTGTTGCTGTCGTACACCGAAGACACCGACGGCCAGATTCTGGAAGAGGGCATCACCGAGTCGGGTTCGATGTCGAGTTTCATCGCGGCAGGCACAAGTTACGCATCGCGTGGTGTACCGATGATTCCGTTCTACACCTTCTATTCGATGTTCGGCTTCCAGCGCACCGGCGACCTCATCTGGCAGGCTGCCGATAGCCGCAGCCGCGGGTTCCTCATGGGCGCCACAGCGGGTCGCACCGCCCTGTTGGGCGAGGGCCTGCAGCACCAAGACGGCCACTCGCTGGTGCTGGCATCCACGGTCCCATCGGTGCAGGCCTACGACCCCGCCTTCGCGTGGGAGGTGGCGGCGATCATCGAAGCAGGAATCGATCGCATGTACGGCCCATCAACACCGGATGCCGACCGCGACGTCATCTATTACCTCACCCTGTACAACGAGAACTACGCCATGCCCGCACTCCCCGAGGACGCGGAGGCTGCGGCGACAATGCGGCGTGGAGCAGTTGAGGGTATGTACCGCTTCGCTGAGGCACCGGAGGGCCATACGCATCGGGCCACGATCCTGTTCTCGGGGGTGGCCCATACGGCAGCGAGGGCTGCGGCCGTGGAGTTGGCAGCCCACTACGACGTCGGCGCCGAACTGTGGTCGGTGACCAGCTACAAGAGTCTCCGCGAGCAGGCCCAATCGGTGGCTCGGGCGAACCGATTGCATCCATCGCGTTCCGCCCAGGTGCCATTGATCACCGCCAACCTTGCCACGACCGAAGGGCCGATCACCGCAGTCACTGACTTCATGTGTTCGGTGCCCGATCAGATCTGCCGTTACGTCGGTGCTGATCGCCCATTCCATGTTCTCGGCACAGATGGCATGGGGCGCAGCGACACGCGCGAGGCCCTTCGCCGTCATTTCGAGGTGGACTGCGGTCACGTGGTCGTTGCCACTCTCACCGGTCTGGTCGACCTCGGGAAAATCAGTCCCGACGTCGTGCAGGACGCGATCGATCGCTACGGCATCGATCCTGAGGCCAGCGACCCGTTCATGCTCTGAGCCGTTCACTCATCCCGAACGCGTTCCAACCATCCGAGGAGAACTGCTACGGCTCGCGGATCGTGGCGTAGCCGGTGGCCAGCGCCACGCAACACCGACATTTCCGGGGACCCATGCGCTGTGGCGATGCGACGAGCGTCACTGACTGGCACGCTCTCGTCATCATCACCGTGCAGCACGATCATGGGGCGAGGGGCGAACCTCTGCGCTGCCACTTCGGGTCGGAACCGTCGGAATGCACGCGCCCACTCATCGACCGAGGCCGGGAAACCAGGGGTGCGGATTGCGCCAATCTGACGGGCGTGTTCTAGAAAGCGCCGCGGATGGTCGGCCCAGTCGTCAAAGTCGGCACGTGGCGACAACAGCGCTGCGGCTCGCACGTGCGGATCGTCGGCGGCCGCACAGATCGCCAGTGACCCACCCGTGTTCGTCCCCACGACGATGACCCTCTTGGTGTTGGCTACACGACGGATATGGGCCATGGCCGCACGCAAGTCGTCCATCCAGCCCTGCAGCGAGAAATCGCCACTGGAGTTACCACACCCCCGAAAGGTGAACGTGAGTGCTGGGTACCCGATGTCATTCGCAATGCGGTCGATCAGTTCAGGAAATGTTCCTGCTGAGCGCCGAGCGTCGAGTGGACCGATCGGAAATCCGTGGCAGAGGACAACTCCAGGCGCGTCCGCCTCGGCGCCGGGCGGGAGCGCAATGTGGGCAGCGAGCGCCTCAGAGCCGCTGGCTATTCGGTCGTCCACCGGAGTGACTCAGGCGCGAGGAGTGCGATGGCGCGCCCGCTGGCCGGGACGTGCCAGGCGGTATCCCCGATTGCGCGCCTCGGCGAGGGTGTCGGGGCCGAAGCAGAGGCCAACCTCTTGGTCGACGATCTCAGCAATGATCTCCTCGTCGTCACAATCATCGAGGTCGTACACCAACTGGGTGCGTTTGTCCCCGAGAAAGCGGGTGTGTTCGAAGCGGACGGGGCGTTCCATACCGCAGAACTTACTCTGCTGGGTGCGACGTGTCGGGGTCGTTCACGGTGTCGATCAGATCATCGCCAGCCGCAAGGGGTCCGACAGCACCGATGGCGTCGAAATATTCGTGATGGCAACGCAACACGGACACGATGTCCACATCGTCAAGAACCTCGACCCCCACCTCATCAGCGGCCGCGAACAGATGCGCTAAGAGTGCGTCTTCGTCAGCGACGAGTGGAGTGTCGATCGACTGCACGAGATCGACCACGCGGTCGGGCTGCAGACCATTCGTGTGTAGCCACCCCATATGCGCGACGAGCAGAGCTTCGACCTCGACCGGGGTCAGCCGAGCCTGTGATTCGGCTGGCAGCCGGTCACAGACGAAATCCGTTGCTTCGTCGAGGCGGTACACCGCACGCGGGGCGATGGCATCAAGACGATGTGCTTCGCGTCCGATCGAACCGGCGGCGATCGCGAAGACTGCGACCGCCGCCAGAACGATGAACAGAATGGTCATCGGATCGTGAGATCAGATTCCGATGCGCTGAGCGAGGAGCTCGCGGTGGTACGTCGGGTCGCCGAACAGCAACTCGGACGACTTCGCGCGCTTGAAGTACAGGTGGGCGGGGTGCTCCCAGGTGAAGCCGATACCACCGTGGATCTGAATGTTCTCTGCGGTCGCGTGGAAGTACGCCTCCGAGCAGTAGGCCTTCGCCAACGACGCCACCGAGGGCAGCTCGTCATTCATCTCTGCGGCGCACCACAAGCCGTAGTAGGCCGCAGATTTGGCGCTCTCCACCTCGAGGAGCATGTCGGCGCACTTGTGCTTGATGGCCTGGAACGAACCGATCGGCCGTCCGAACTGCACGCGGTCCTTGGCGTACTGCACAGCCATTTCGAGCACGAACTGCGCGCCACCGACCTGCTCGGCCGCCAACCCGACGGCAGCGAGGTCGAGCACGGTCGACAGCGTCTCCCAGCCAGCACCGTCGGCTCCGAGCAGTGTTGCGGGGGTGTTGTCAAAGTCGAGGCGGGCCTGGCGGCGGGTCTGGTCCATGGTCGACAGTGCCGTGCGGGTGAGGCCCGCCGCGCCGCCATCGACGGTGAACAGACTGACACCCGCCGATGTGCGTGCAGCGACGATGATGAGATCAGCGACGGCGCCGTCGATCACAAACGACTTGGTTCCGCTCAGCGTGAAACCGTCACCCGAGGCCGAGGCGGCCATGGTGATGCCCGCTTCGTCCCACTTGCCAGACGGTTCGGTGTAGGCGAGCGTGGCGATTGTCTGGCCCGCGGCGATACCGGGAAGGTGAGCGGCCTTGGCAGCCTCATCACCGCTGTGCAGCAAGGTGTTGGCCGCGAGCACCACCGACGAGAAGAACGGTGCGCACAACAACGCGCGGCCCATCTCTTCCAGAACGATGCCGAGTTCGACGTAGCCGAAGCCCGAACCGCCGTACTCCTCTGGGATGTGGAGGCCCTGCAGGCCCATCTGCTCGGCCATCTGCGTCCAGACATCGGCATCGAAACCGGTCTCAGTCTCCATTTGCTCACGCACGGCTTCTTCGGAGGACTTGGCCTCCATGAAGGCGCGGATGGTCGAGCGCAATTCGTCTTGTTCTTCGGTGAATGCAAAGTTCATGTCGACATCCTCGCCGGTTGATCGGACGCTTCGCAAATCACATTGTGTACACATATGTACACAACTAGGAATAACGGCCTACGCTGGCACCATGGAGTCGATCGGCGTTCGCGCTTTGCGCAATGACCTAGCCACCCACCTGCGCCGTGTCGCACATGGCCAGCAACTGCAGGTCACCGATCACGGACGCCCCGTCGCTGTCATCGGGCCATCCGACACACCATCGAGCAGCTCGGTGGACAACGCTCTCGCTGCGGGACGTCTCCGGCGTCCCGTCCTCACTGGTATCGCCGCTACGAGGAACCCCATCGACGTCGCCCCGGGCCTTCGTCTTGACCGCGTGGTCGATGATGTTCGCTGACAACCCGGGCGACGTTGTCGTCATTGACACCACCGCACTTCTCGCCTCATGCCTGAACGATTCGCGCCGCGACATCGTGACCACCGCGATGAGGGCCGCCGCATACACCGTCATGAGCGAATCAGCGATGGCCGAGGCCCTATGTGCGGTGCCCCAGATCTGCGATGACCCGTATAGCGAATCCGACCTCATCAGCGCTCTCCATCATGCCCATGATCGATGCCATATCGCTTCCGTCGACACCGCACGGATCCATGCAGCGACAGGTATTGCGCGTCGAACCGGAGTACGCCTCAGCGCGGCGATCCACCTCGACACCGCGATGAGCCTCGGCGAACGGGCGGCGATCGTCACCTTTGACCCGCGCCAGATCACCGCTGCCATCGATCTCGACATACACGTCATCTCTGCCTGATGACCCATGCGGTCGGTGGTCGGACACCGTCACTGATGACACAATCGGTGGTATGAGCATCATCGTGCCCCCACCGAGCGACACCCTGCACTGGTCCAACAGCGATGTGGAGGTGCACCGCGTCGTTGTCGGCTCATACGACAACAACGTGTTCATCGTCCGGTGCCGCGCAACCGGTGACGCGGTACTCATCGACGCTGCCAACGAACACGAGATGCTCTTGCAGTTGGCGTCCTCGCTCGGTGTTCGCCGAGTACTCGAAACGCACGGGCATTGGGACCACATCGGTGCCGTCACCGAGATGCGCGAAGCCGGATACGAAGTCGCAGTGACGGCCGCGGATGCACCGATGCTCCACGAGGTGGGGTACGACGTTCTCATCGATGACGCCGAGGTCATCGAGTTCGGACAGCTGCGCCTTCATGCCATCCACAACCCGGGACACACACCTGGTTCGATCTCGTTCCATCTCGCAGGAACGCCGCTGCTGTTCACGGGCGACACGCTGTTTCCCGGCGGTCCCGGGGCGACGGCGTATGAAGGCGGCGACTTCAACACCATCATCGACTCGATCGATCGTCTCCTGTTTGCCTTTCCGGATGACACGATCGTGCTGCCCGGCCACGGCGCAGACACCACGATTGGCATGGAACGCCCACACCTACCCGAATGGGTGTCGCGCGGTTGGTGAAGCAATGGCCCACCCGACAGCGCGCCCGCACCTGATCATCGGCGGGGGCCGTTGCTAGCGTCACCACAATGACCACGGCCCCCAACGCCGACGACGCACCATCACCATCCCGATCGGGGACCGCGGTGTTGGGCGGCATGACACCCCCGCGGGAAACGCTGGGTGTCGTGGTGGACAATGAGTTCATTCGGCCCGATGGTCGACCCACGCCGAAATTGCGCGCTGAATTGCGACGTATTGCCAACGCTCGCAATGCGCTCACCATCGTCCTGCTGTACGCGCAGGCCATTGCCATCGTGTGGGCGGCGTCACGTCTCGGATGGTGGGCGTGGCCACTAGCGGTCCTTCTAATGGGACGTATACACGCCCAGTTCGCCTCGCTGATGCACGAGGCCGCCCATCGGCTGCTGTTCTCCAACCGTCGCGTGAACGACGCTGTGGGCCGCTGGGTGTTGGGGTACCCCGCCTTCGTCCCAACGGACGCGTATCGCCGAGTTCATATGGCTCATCACCGCCGCGAGTTCGGCCCAGAGGAACCCGATATCGCCCTCTATCAGGGATACCCGATCGGGCACGCGAGCCTCCGTCGCAAACTATGGCGCGATCTTCGTGGCAGCACCGGCCTGCGGCTACTACGTGCCCAACTGCGGGGGCTGGTCGCCGACGATGCGCGCACGCGGCGCACCACTCGCCACATCATGATCGTGCAACTCGTCCTTGCAGCGGTGGCATTGGCCGCGGGTGTGCCACTCGCCTACCCGGTGTTGTGGGTGCTGCCATTTCTCACGCTGTGGCGGGTGATCAACCGACTGCGCTCCATTGCCGAACATGGCGGGCTCAACGCGGATCATGACCGCAGAATGACGACCCACTGCGTGAGCCACCAGCCGCTGTGGTTTCGACTTGTGATGGGCCCGTACAACCTGGGGTATCACCTTGCGCATCATGTTGATGCCGGTGTGCCATGGCGGAACCTCCCGCGGTACCACCGTGCGCTTGCAGCATCCGGGTACATCTCCGCGGCTCACTCGTACGCGTCGTATGGGCAACTGTGGCGCGCCCTCGCCGACGGCCGTGTCCAGCGCCACACCTGAATTTGCACTACCCGCGTAGTGCAAATAGGGCTCGGCGCGTAGACTGGCGGGCATGGCTGACGCGCTGTTCACGGTCCGCGGACTGCACGCCCGACCCACTGTGGAGCAGGGCCAACCTCCGGCCGCCGACATCTTGAAAGGCATTGATCTCGCCGTCGCACCGGGAGAGGTGCACGCGATCATGGGGCCGAACGGATGCGGAAAGTCGACGCTGGGCAGCACGATCATGGGGTCGCCCGAATATGAACTGACTGCCGGTGCCATCCAACTTCGCGACACCGACATCTCTGAGATGGAACCCGACGAACGTGCGCGTGCCGGTGTGTTCCTCGCATTTCAGTATCCCCAGGAAATCCCCGGGGTGTCGGTCATCCAGTTCCTCCGCCAAGCGGTGTCGGCACGCCGGGGCACCGACCTATCGGTTCTGGAATTGCGCCTGTCGGCGATGGAATGGATGGAACGACTCGGCATGGACTCGTCGTTCGTCGACCGCTATCTGAACGAGGGCTTCTCGGGTGGCGAGAAGAAGCGGAACGAAGTGATGCAGATGGCACTGCTCGAGCCCGAGATCGCCGTACTCGATGAAACCGACTCAGGCCTCGACATCGACGCGTTACGCGTCGTTGCTGCCGGCATCCGCGAGGTTCGAGCCGATCGACCCGAAATGGGCGTGATCCTCATCACCCACTACCAGCGCCTACTTGATGAGGTTCGACCCGACCACGTGCACGTCATGATGGATGGACGCATCATCGCCTCCGGAGGCATGGAGATCGCCGAGTCCCTCGAAGCCGGTGGCTACGACTCGTTCCGTCAGGCGGGCTGATATGGCTGCGATCGATGTGGATGCCCTCATTCAGGACTTCCCACTCCTGAGCGCTGCACCCGAGGATGGCCGCCGCCTCGTGTACCTCGACTCTGCGAACACATCACAAAAGCCGAACGCTGTCATCGACGCTATGGGTCGCTTCATGCGTGAGTCCTACGGCCCGATTAATCGCAGCGCCTACCGCTTAGCCGCTGCTGCGACCGACGCCTACGAAGGGGCACGTAATCGGGCCGCGCGCTTCATCAACGCCGCATCGGCCGATGAGATCGTCTTCACTCGCAACGCCACCGATGCACTCAACCTCTTCGCGCAGTCGTGGAGCCGAGCCCACCTACGCCGAGGCGATGTTGTCGTGCTGTCGCACATGGAACATCACGCCAACATCGTCCCCTGGCAAATGATGCACGACGAAATTGGTATCGAGTTGCGATGGATCCCGCTGACCGATGACGGGCAACTCGATCTCGCCAACCTTGACGATCTCCTCGATGGGGCCTCCGTGCTCGCAGTCACCGCCATGAGCAACGTGTTGGGCACCATCAACCCGGTGACCGAGTTGTGCAGCCGCGCGCGTGCCGCCGGTGCGATCACAATGGTGGATGCCTGCCAGTCGGTCCCCCACGGGCCAACCGATGTGCAGGCGTGGGGTGCAGATCTGTGCGCATTCTCGTCGCACAAGATGCTCGGGCCGACGGGTCTCGGTGTGCTCTGGGGTCGCGCCGAGATCCTCGAGGCACTTCCGCCCATGATCGGTGGCGGCAACATGATCGACGACGTCCGACTCGACGGATATTCCTGTGCACCGGTTCCGACGCGATTTGAGGCTGGCACCGGGCAACTCGTTGAGGCTGTGGGGCTCAACGCCGCCATCGAATATCTCGAGACCCTCGGCATGGATCGTGTGCGGGACCACGAGCGCGAGCTCACCCGCTACGCCATCGACACCCTCTCAACGGCCTTCGGCGACGACATCACGATCCACGGTCCGTCCGATTCGGAACTGCGCGGCGGTGTGCTGTCGTTCGCATTTCGCGACCTGCATCCCCACGATGTGAGTCAGATTCTCGACGAATACCGGGTGTGTGTGCGCGCCGGTCATCATTGCGCGAAGCCACTGATGCGCATTCTCGAAGCGAACGCCACCGTGCGCGCGAGCTTGTACGTCTACAACAGCCCCGACGACATCGACGTGCTCGTCGAAGCGCTGTCGTCGGCCGGCGATATCTTCGGATTCTGAACCGGGAGGAACGATGCCAGGCCTCGAAGATCTGTACCGAGAGATCATCCTCGACCATTACAAAAACCCCCGCAACCGCGGCCAACTCGAGGTGCCACCGGCGGTGCGAGCAGATGGCCACAACCCGTTGTGCGGTGATGAGATCACCGTGTATGTGGAACTCGACGGCGATCGCGTGGCCCGTGTGGCCATCGATGGACAAGGGTGCTCCATTTCGCAGAGCAGCGCATCGATGATGAGCCAGGCGATGACGGGTCGCACCACCGATGAGGCGCGCGCGCTACTGCACCGGTTCAAACACATGATGTCCATCGCCGATCACGACCACAGCGACGAATCGGTCGAAGAGGTTCCGTTGGGCGATCTCGAAGCACTCCAAGGTGTGGTGAAGTTTCCCGTGCGTATCAAGTGCGCGGTTCTTGCCTGGAACACGCTCGCGCAAGCGCTCGACATCGCTGCATCCTGAATCACGAGATCGTTACGCGCACCCTTCGCGCGCCACACTGGTCGCCATGACGGCGAGTGACACGACTGGCGGAGCACCCACCGACGGCACCCGCGACG
>Ga0181578_10003738_pt1 | contig 13773 bp, 10 predicted proteins | sample 071ome_21_FD_148659 | JGI IMG/M metagenome (GOLD analysis project Ga0181578, IMG submission 148659) | Coastal salt marsh microbial communities from the Groves Creek Marsh, Skidaway Island, Georgia - 071401CT metaG (spades assembly) | ecosystem: Environmental > Aquatic > Marine > Intertidal zone... | reverse complement strand
AGATATTGCGGTTGGAGCCTGGTCCACCAGCTGGCGGAGTGTCGATGAGGGGGTGCGCATCAGGCCCTGCGAATCTACTATTACCAAGGTCACAGTCGTGAGTGGGTAAAAACAGATCAAACCCCGCAATGCTGCCCAGCGCGCCGCCAAGAAGAACAGAAGGATCAGGTCCGTCAGCGCCACAGAACACATCGATGTGGCTGTTTAATGCATCCGAGGCCTGGCTGTTGTAGTTAAGTTTCAGGTTGGCAGTTAAACGATCGGAGGGCTCCCAGTGAAACGTGATCCTGACGATCTGGTTCTCGACGCCTCGATCAGGATTTACAGTTGGAACGACGTCCGCCATTTGTACCCATTTGTCTATATTCTGGTGTTCGGCGGCGATCCTCATGCCTAAGGTATCAGTGAGGGGACCAGAAATATATCCACCAAATGTCGTGCCGTCCTCCTCGAATTCACGAGAAGTCTTAAATCCGTATTCCCATTCATCGGTCGGATTCGCCGAGCGCAGAGACAGCACGCCAGCTGATGCTGCCTTACCAAAGTAGAGAGACTGAGGCCCTTTCATTACATCAATTTGCTCTACATCAAAAAAGGCAGCTTGCACCAAGCGCTGAGTGCTGACGGAAATGCCGTCGTAATTCAAAGCAATTGCCGAGTCAAAGGCATTGGATATAAAAGATGAACCTACACCGCGCAGGCTGATCTGAGCCCCAGCTCCCGAACCGCCCACGATTATGTTCAATGCAGGGATACGCCCGACAAGGTCAGTTGCCTCATCGATGCGAAAGGCTTCAAGCGCAGATTCATTAATAGAGGTTACCGCCACGGGGACTTCTTGCAGCGTTTCTTCCTGCATCCGAGCAGTTACAACTATTTCTTCGATAGTGGTGTTTGCTGCTCCCACTGTAGGCAGGGCCACAGCCGCCGCTAGAGTCAGTGCAGGCACTTTGCGGGTACATCTACAAGCACGAGCCAGGTCGGCGATGATATGACTAAATTCCATGTTGATCCCTAAAGTTGGCAGCTTGCGGACGATGTTAATACTCGTGTAGTTGTAGTCAAGGCGTTTTGCTTTGACTTCCAGGGCTTCATCCAGCCAGAGAAACCTTGCAGACAAGTAGCAACTTCCATTTTTTTGATTTGTCGCCAGTCGCACTCGAGACAATTGAATCCCCTGAGGAACCAGGCAGATAACGTATCAACAGCGGACCGCTCATAAGCTGCAGTATTTGAGCAGCGATAAGCTTGGGAACGTTTGCAGCCGTCTTCTGGTCGTGACGCTCACGCTAACCAGGTGTCGGAAACTCGTGCGTTGTCCAACCGAAATCGAGAACCGCGCGACCGAGGAAAGAATCTGTGATGACCTGGCCGGACAGCATCTCACTCACTCGGGTCCCAGCTCATGCCTGGGGTTGGTGTGCTGAATCGTCGCCGATCTTCCTGTGACTGTCCTTTCCGGCTAACTAGATCTGGGGCTTTCAGACTGATTTGGGTGTCGGGCTCAGATGGAGACACTGAGTACCTCCGAAGCCGCGAGTCTCTTCGGGTGGTTTGGCGTAGCCCATACGCCCGCCTGATTTTTCCGGAATCGCTGCGAAGGAGAGTGCGGAAAATCTATCTTTCCCGTTTTTTTTTGATGGACCATCGGGAAGCAGGCCCAGCTACATCAAGACTTCGCGTGGAATGCCCTGACATCGCTTGAGCCTGGAGAAAATGCTGGAGGCGGGAGTCGGAATCGAACCGGCGTATACGGTGTTGCAGACCGCTGCATAACCACTCTGCCATCCCGCCAAGGCTGCGAAGTGTAAACCATCGGTCTCCATATTTCATCTTACTCTAGGGCACTGGTTAACCTTTTGTGGCCCGCGGATGATGCTTCTTGATCAGTCAGAAATCTTTTCGTAATAGAACGTTTGGCCCAATTGATCAGTCGCCAGGAGATTAAGTCCATCTGCGGCGTAGCGATAGTTGAGCTGCTGTCCTGTCGCCAGACTATTGAGCGTGAGTTCGTTGCCAATAATGAATAAGGTGCCCTGATCAACGAGTTGCTCGCCTGATGTGATGGCCCATTCGATGCCTCTTACGATGAAAAGCATGCCGTTATCGGATTGCCAGATGCCCTCAAGCGCTGTCACCCCACTGGGTGAGCGCAGGTTGTAGGATCCTCCGGGCCCTGCGGCTGGCTGATTCTTTTCAAGGGGCCGACCTTTGATGCTGAGACTGCCTGTACTCAAGTCGTAGGATGCGATGAATTCGAGGCCTTGGCTTTGAAACAGGGCGGGTATGCTGACGGCGACCTGCCGTAGGTCAACGACGTCACCATTTGCATCGATCGGCACTTCTCTCACCTGTGGCAGAGCCCCGCTCGTCAGCCACGCCTCTTCGTGTGTAGGAATGCCGTTCGGAGGCGTTAAGGTTTTTATCATCAGCCCCGGTTTGCTTGCTACAGGTTCATAATGAATGCGAGCACCGGTGGGTTGTAGTCGACCTTGCTCGAACCAGCTAATCGAGTCAAAAATCTCCCAATCGCCTTCGTAATGCCCAGCATCCAGCGTGCCGGAAAGCGCCAGCTTGAGGAATTCAGTCAATGCAGGGTTGTCCGTGAGCTCAAAAGCGTGTGTCGCTTGCTCGTGGCGGCCCAGCAAATCCTCAAGCTCCAAAAGGCTAAGGTAACTTCCTAACGGTAACTGCTTGGCTTTAAGGACCAAGCCTTGTTTCCAGGGTAGAGTTTTAGTTGGCTCCAAACGAATCCCTGGGGCGCTGTGAATCTCTCTAAAAAAAGTGATTTGGTCATCTTGGGTTGGTTTGATCAGTTGATAGCTAAGGACACCTGTGGGCGAAGGGACGCGGACAGCGACTGATTCGGCCTCCAATAACCAGTTGAAGCGAATGACACCCTCAAACGACTGGTTGGAGCCTTTCGGCATGAAGGCGATCGGCGCTTCGTACTCGCCTCGCTCGGCAGCTACTAAGTTGGTTTGGCTGAGCGTCAGATCAGCGTCATTCGCACCATTAGTGACCGCGAAACCGATTCCGTCCAATCGTGAGAGCACTTCTACTTTACCCTCTGGAATCAAGTAACCGAGCAGGCTCTCGTTTCTCATCCGATCGACCGGTTGTCTCGCATCATTAGACTGACCAAAAAACCGGGCGATCTTTTTGGTGAGGATTTCAATCTCTCCATTGCCCACGGGTCGGCCCAGCCAGGTTTCCAGCTTGAGCGCATTGCGAGTGTCGAGCTTGGCAAGGATGCCATCCTGACCCAGTTGCTGAATGTTCGGAACGGGTTCATCCCGGAGGATGTTCCACGTTTCTACATTTCGGAAAATCAGAAAAGGTTTGGATTGGCGCTGGGCTGCGTGAATTTGCTGGATTAATCTTTGCCAGTCTTTGGTCCCAGAGGGTTCTAAGCGAGCGTATTCAGGATTCGATAGTTGCTCGCGCAATGGAGCATACACAGCGAGCCCATGACTGCTTGCGCGCCGAGGCGACGCGCGATGGGTGATGATCAGGTTTTGGAGATTCTTCTTGAGTTCCGCGAGTGACCTGCGTAGTGCCCGCGAGACGTCCGCCTGGGAAAGGTAGTTGAGCAGTGCGAAGAGGTCGATACTCTGCAGCGCCTCCTGCCCAGATGCTTCGTCATCCAAAAGGGCATAAGACTCTGAAGTAAAGACGCCCTGCGTCCATGTTGCCCATCGAGTTGAGAGCTCGTCAGAGTGTTTCTCGAGAAGCTTGCTCAGCGCGTGTTCGAATTCACCCAAAAGACGGAGATCGATTGCGGCCAATGTGGTGTCTGGCTCATTTCTTTTTCGGTAGTAGTCGTGAAATGCCTCGACGATCGCGCTCGCACCGCCTATCGGGTCCGATGTCGCCAGTTTCGGGATGATCTCTGCGTATGGCCAACCATCGCCAGGTTCTAATGCTTGTGATGCGATCATCACGTCAGCGTAGGTTTGAACGGCCGTTGCGGTTTCGAATTGCGCCATAAGACACATGTCAAAACCAATGAGATCGAATGGCGAACGCGCTCGACCTACAGCAGACTGCGACAGGGCGTCAGATAGATCCTGAAGGTGGAAGTAGCCGAAGTCCCCAGAGGGTGTGGTTTCGTCATGGGCGAGGTTGGACCATCCGCCACCGTGATTCCAAAGAACGAGCGCCGTATGCTCGGAGGCACTAAGATTTTGCGCTGCGCCAAGGAAGGCACTGAGTGTGGCTGGGTCTCCCATGTTCAGTTCTCGGTTTTGCATGAGGACATTAGAAGCGAACGCAGGGCTGTTATCGGGTTGGATCCGAATGAGTCGAGTGTCTGTCCAGTCGTCCCATGCTTCGGTGTAACCTTCAGCGCGATCGACTAACACCAGGATATCCACCAGCGTCGTCTTTAGTCCCGCTTCCTTAATCAGCCACAAACCCTGTTCGAGTTCATTGATGTCCTGGATCGCAAAAGGTTCGAGGTTGTTGTCGGCGGCCATATAAATAAGCAATGTCCACTTGGCCGGTGCAGGGGGCGCTGGAATGGTTGGGAAGGGCAAAACTTCTGCTGCGCTGTCGTTGCCGAAATGACGGTCGATGTTAAGGCCGCGCGAAAGTTCTGCGTGCGCGCAAAGGTGAGCAGATATCGAAAAAATGAAAGCAAATAAGCAGAGGCTGCCCTTGATCGAGATGTGCATAAGTGGGAGTGGACGAAGTTCCTTTAGCGGCTAAAATTATCAGCAATATTCGTCAGAATGAAGAATAACTAGCTTGTAAAGATCGTCTATGACAGGGGCTTCTTGGAGGAGGTTTGATGCGCAGATCGCTAAAACGCCGGTGGCTTGCTTTGGTTGTCTATGTGTTGACGGGTTCGGCGCATGCGGAAATGGTGAATTCTCTCGGTGCAATTGCCTCGATCGAGGCGCCGCCTGGACTCACTTTCACGTACCAAGCTGAAATGGACCTTCTGCAGTTTACCCAAGAGGGAAAAAGCCAAATCACGGTCTCAGTGCTGCCTTCGGGTGAGCCTAAAGCGCTTTTGGCTTTGCTGTTGCAGTCGCTCGGTGCGGGCCAGTACGCCGGCCAAATTCAGGACGAGTTAGTGTCGGGTTATCCAGCTGCGACCTTGCTCGTTCAAGCGCAAACGAGCGACCGAATCACGCTGCTCTCAGGGCGTGAACTGAGTTTGGTTTTCAGAATTCAGGATGCTGAAAATGCGGCCCGCTTTGATGATTGGCTTCAACAAGCGGCCAAAAGCATTCAGTTGGCTCAAGCACGATTTCCAGTGGAGATGGTCGGCAGTTTTCAGACCGGCAGTCAGTATTCGGGCCCGGACTATGGCGGTGTCTCCGGGTATTCGCAATCATCGGTCTACTTAGGGGCGCTCGGTGAGGTTGTCTATGGCGGTTATTCCAGTTTCAGCGGCCCAGGCGCAAGTGCAATGGGTGGAGGAGGAACGCCCCAAGGGGCGTGGCAGGTGCGGGGCAATCGCTTGATCGTATTCTCGCCCCCAGGGGACTTTTTGAATGCACGTTTTCAGGTATTTCGAAACGGGATCGAAGTCTACCCCGCGGGAGGCAAGACATTACTGTGGGTCAGGCAATAAGCGGATGCTCGCTGGCCATCTGTGTTGAGGTATGGTCTGATCAATTCATCTTGGAAAGGCACTGTAAGGACGCGTTATGGGTAGGTTAGAAGGTAAGGTCGCCGTGATTACGGGCGGCGCTGGGGGTATCGGCATTGTTGCGGCGAAGCGCTTTGCAGAAGAGGGCGCCTCGATTCTGCTCGTCGATTTAAACGAAGCGTCACTCCAGTCTGCGGCTGCAGAAGTCGGCAGTAACGTGTGCCATTACTGCGTGGCTGACGTCACTCAGCGGGAGGACAATGAGCGCATGGCCCAACAGGCCGCTGACACCTTCGGGGGGGTGGATATTTTTCTCGCCAATGCAGGTATTGAAGGCGAGATTAAGCCGTTCCTTGAGTTCTCGGACGAAATGTTCGATAAGGTGATGGCCGTCAACGTGCGCGGCGTTTGGCTAGGCGTGCAAGTTATGTTTCCGCTGATGCAGAAGCGAGGCGGCGGTAGCATTGTCATTACCTCTTCGGTTGCCGGTGTCCGCGGTTCGGAAATGCTTGCGCCTTATGTGACGAGTAAACACGCGGTGGTGGGGCTAATGCGCTCAGCGGCTGCTGCCGGCGCACAGCATCAAATTCGGGTGAATTCGGTGCACCCATCGCCGGTCGAAACCCGCATGATGCGAAGTTTAGAAGAAGGCATCTTCCCGGGGCAGGCTGAGCTCGCGCACGAAAACTTCACGGCGAGCATTCCGCTCGGCCGCTACGGCGAGCCCATCGACATCGCCAACATGATGTTGTACCTCGCCTCCGACGAAGCATCGTTCATTACGGGTGGAACCTTTATGGCCGATGGCGGCATGACGCTCCGCTAGGGAGCTTTTGCCCTTTGTCATGACTGATGTTGCGCCAAAATTAGAGGAGTATCTCGCGCTCAATCCGCTCGAACGATTGCTCCGCTTGCTTGATCTGGAAGTGATTGATCGGGACCTGTTTCGTGGGTTTCATCCGCCTGACCGCAACAAGCGCTTGTTTGGCGGGCAGATCATTGCGCAGGCGCTCGTTGCGGCCATGAACACGGTTGAAGAGGATCGACTCCCGCATTCGCTCCACGCGTACTTTTTAAGACCGGGGGACCCAAGCACGCCGGCCCTTTTTGAAGTTGACCGCATTCGAGACGGCAAGAGCTTCACGACAAGGCGCATCAAGGTTATTCAGAATGGGCAAGCCATTTTCAACATGGATACCTCATTTCATGTTCGTGAGGAGGGTCTAAGTCATCAAGTGGATGGCCCCAATTTCTCGCCACCTGATGAAGCCAAGATGGTCGAGGGGCTCAAGATGCGCCCCTTTTTGAGCTTTCGTGAAGATCACAAGCGTTTACTCATCGAGGAGCCTCAAGCGCCCGAACAGAATGTGTGGATCAAGGCGAACGGCGTGGCGCCGTTGGATCAAAGACTCCACATGGCGCTATTAGCCTACGAGTCCGACGAAGCGTTGCTTGGAACTGCACGCATGCCCCACAGGGGCAGTTACGATCGAGACAGGATGCAAGTGGCCAGCCTTGATCACAGTATCTGGTTTCATCAGCCGGTGAACGTCAATGATTGGCTGTTGTATTCGCTTGATAGTCCCGCTGCAGAGGGCGCGAGGGGGTACACGCGCGGTACGGTTTACACTAGCGAGGGTGAGTTGGTTGCCAGCTGCATGCAAGAAGGCTTGATCCGACTTCATTCGTGATAAACTCGCTGTCATGCCCAGGTGGTGAAATTGGTAGACACGCAAGACTTAAAATCTTGTCGCCATTAGGCGGTGCCGGTTCGATTCCGGCCCTGGGCACCATCAATTGCCTAGTCCAGGCACGTATTTTCAACAACCTGCGGTTGCCTAGTTCGTTGCCATTTGGTTTTGTCGCCGCTGTCCCTCACCTTTCCTGAAGTTCAACAGAAACGGTTAAGCCAACTTGGCTAGGTAAGTGGCAAGCCCGGATCCGCCGTCGAACTGGCTGGTCATAGACAGGAGAGAAGATAAAATGATGCCAAAGCTCGGGCATGTTTATTCACGGTTTCCCGACACTATAGTCAAATCTTTTACAAAGAATGATTGAATGAGCGAATCCGTTATCCCGGTCATTGATTACGCTAGTCTGAGCGAGCAAAGCGCTCGTTTGGCCTTGGATGAACCTTGCCGCGAAGGGAGGACAGACTTACCTCATTCGCTCCCATTATGTTTGACAGCGAAACTGAAGGCACTTCTTCGCCTATTCTCACTTCACTTGTCGCTGCCGAGGCGACAACAAGCGATAGAGGCAACACAACAAAAAAACCAATAAGGAAGCGCGGAATTAGCAAGGGCCTCAATGGCAACTGCCACAAAGCAAGCTGTCTAACGTCTTGCACAGCTACAACCCACATGCCTGCGCGAGTGAATCTGTCTCAGGGCCGCAGTTCTGCTCCAAGCAACTCTCACTGCCCAAAGCGCAACCATAGGACTGCGCGCAGCTGGTTAGTGCCTGCGCACTTGATAATGCGGATCCGCTGAGGTTGTTCGTGCTACATGTGTTGGCGCACTCGTAATCATCTGAAGCGCACGACTCAGAGCAATCGAAGAAGGCAGCGCAGGTTCCACCTGCATCATTCTTCATTTCCACCTCCAATCTGATTCACCCGTGGAATCGTGCCGCACCAATCCCTAAGCTCCTGCAGATCAGGTGTCACTCCGATTACATGGTCATGATTGTTAAAAGGTCCAGGCATGGCGAGTTCACCGAGTTTGACGGCGAATAGGTCGTCACACTGAGGCTTGTGACAGCTCGTACATGAGTTGTCTGGCGCACCCTCATGGTAGGGCTGAGAGAAATCATTTCCGATGACGATGTAAGGCGAGTCCTTTGTAGCTATTGCTGGTACCAGTGTCTGTAAAGGATGAGCTGGATCAGCTAATTGATCGATCCAAGGCGAGTGAATCCATGGATCGGCTTGGTGACATTCTTGACAATTATCCGCGGCGACCTCAGCAGGCGGTTGCCAGTATTGATCGTAATTTGAATCGGGGTCATCAGAACCAGGATGAGCAACATCATTGGGAAAAGTATCGAGTCTTTTGTGGAAGAAACATGTGGCCCCTGTTTCCGAGTTGTGCCCGATGACCCCCATTCCCCCATCACGACAGAAATTCACAAAAACCACTTCTGGTCGAGATAAGCCGTTGTGGTACGACCCCATATACCGTGCTGCAATTCGCTCACCTGTCTCACATGTGCCGGTGAGCGCTGAAGGTTTGTCGCAGGTACGGGGTCTCTCGAACACTTCAACTCCATCAACCGTTATAGGTACCACTTGTGCATCGCTGCAACTCATTTCAGGGATTGGACCCAGATATTGAGCGCACATTTGAGCGTGGTGCAAAGCAGTTCCAAGTGCCGCAGTGATAGGAGGCGCATCCGCATCCGGAGTCAGTTGAGAGCCGCCTGTGTCTCCACCACCAGTACCTCCACCGCCTGTACCTCCGCCGCCTGCACCACCATCACCACTCGGGGGAGCAGAAGCGGGCCCTGAGCTGCCACCACTACAACCGCTAGCCAGCACAACCGTGATGGAAATCAGTAAGACTTGAGTGGTTCGGATCAGCGCCTGAAATGAATTACGGTACAGATTGAGCATGCTTGAAACCCCAAAAAACCATGGAATGAACAGTGGTTGTGAGGTTATCCAGTCAAGCTTTCACACACCTGTCTTTATCTATACGTTTTTGTATACCAACTGACAGAGTCTTGTAGGACCAGTGCGACTCTAATTCAGGTCTGCATTCTCCATAGGGCAAGAACTCCTTCGGGGGCTTAATCAAACTGCAAGGAGAATTTGATTCCCCGCGGCGTCAACGCCTCTACGACCAGACGAGCACCATGATGATCTGCTACCGCTTTGACAAAGGCCAAGCCCAGACCGGCACCGTCTTCGCCACGAGATGGATCGAGTCGAACGGAGGGCTTAATTATCTCATCTAACTGATCTTCAGGGACTCCCGGGCCATCGTCTGAGATTCCAATAACGCCATTTGAGGTGAAAAGAGTGACGAAATCTCCGCCATGGACAATGGCGTTTTGTAAAAGATTGGCAATTGCCTGCTCTAGCAATACTTCATCTGCCCTGATTACCCAGTCTCCATCGATTTCTAAGAGTAGTGTTTTTCTTTCAGGCAATACCGGCTCATAAGTTTCATAGAATCGCTGAGCAAAACTGCTGAGGGAAAAGGGTGTTACACTCGCCGCACTCACCTCACTTTGGAGTCGGGCGATTCGCATCATGGCATCAATGATGGACGCGATGCGATCTATCTCAGTCAAGGCCGCAGTAAGATCATCATGCCTCTTTTCGCTACCCTCTAACGACGCGCGCAATCGAGCAAGCGGCGTCCGTAAATCATGGGCCAAGTTCTTACCAAAAAGCCTGGTTTGTTCGGTAACCACCTCCAAACGTTCAAGAGCACGGTCAAGCTGTTGAGCGATAGAGGATATGTCATCATTACCCGGCGGCAAACCGCAGCGAGCACCCGTATCCCCATCAGAAAGTAAGTCCAACGCTGTTTGAATTTTTGTCACTTTACGTTGCGAGGAAAGAGCAATTGCATAGAAGACAACTATCACAGACACAAAGATAGCTATGGTCATAAACAATATAGCGGCGTTTAGAGCCTCGATGCGCTCATGCTGATGCTCCGCATTCACAGCCACATACTGCAACGTCTGACCATCTGAAGACATTTCGCCTATGTAACTTTCGCCTTCGTAAGCAAACTCAAATATTTCCCCCCAAGCTAGACTGCCTTCCTCTTCATCACTGTCCTCGGATTGAAGATCTTGGTCTTCCACGTGAAAAACAGCCTCGTAGAGCTCAAGAACGGAAACGAACCCCGGCAAAAAGGTGTCTTCGCGTTTTCCGTCCATGAAAGCTCCACGAATCGAGGGGTCTATATTATCGCCCACCCCCCATAAGACGTCCCCTCCATGATCGTGTAATTGCCCCATCTCTAATTGGAGTGTCAATGCATGCAATTCGCCTTCCCAAAACGTGTCTTCGATAGTCGAGGATACCAGCGCCCAAACCAGTCCTTGAAAGACAAGGAATACACCTAAAAGGCTGGCTGCAAGTCGGAAGTATGATTGCCTGATTAAAAATTTAGGCGTCAAAGATATAACCATCACCCCGGAGGGTCTCAATCATTTTGTGTTCAAAGGGGTTGTCGATTTTTGACCGCAGTCGGGAAATATGGGTTTCCACCACGCTTGTGGTCGGATCAAAGTTCAAACCCCACACCTTGTCAAGAAGCATGGTGCGAGTAACAAGGCGCTTGGGGTGTCGCATCAAGTACTCAAGGAGCTTAAATTCAGTAGATGTCAGTCTGATTTTTTGCCCCTGGCGAAAGCACTCCCTAGAGACTAAATCAATGGTGAGTTCACCAACGGCCAGCCGAGCTGCTGTGCCTGACGTTTTTTGGCTCGCGCGACCAAGCAACATACCCACCCTCGCCAGTAATTCGATAAAGGCGAAGGGTTTTACCATGTAGTCATCGCATCCTGCCTCGAACCCCTCGACTCTCTCATCAGCCCCGGACAGAGCTGTTAAGAGAAGCACGGCCGTTTTGTCCCCCATGGTCCTTAACGTTTTCAAGAGTTTCAGCCCATCTACGTCAGGAACCATTCTGTCCAATATCAATAGGTCGTAGGTTTCTTGTGTCGCCGAGGTCAAAGCATGTGCACCAGAAAAAAACGTGTCTACGGTGTGGCCCTTTTCACCAAGACCGTTGGCTACCCATTGACAGAGCTGAGCATCGTCTTCTAACAATAATATTTTCGCCATTTTTCGCCACCAAACGGACTCGCAAAGGATCTGAAGTTCTAGTCACTTGGACAACCAAGCTCAGCAAGGTTCAACAACAAACAAGCTGATTACCTGACGGTGAGGATGACCCCAAACTCCAACGCTCCGAAAATATCCAATCGATGATGAGCTAGCAACGATCCTTACGGGATCGTATGCCACAGGCCGAATGACTGTTCAAAGCAAAAGACAATGTTGTCTTGTCGAACTCTGTCCATTCCATAGCAATCGCTGTAAAAGACCGTCTTAAGCGTTAAACAGTTTTCAGTAAGCGCCAACGCTTGTGCCCACCGTGTGCCCAAAAGCGAGCTTCGAGGTGTCAAAGAAAAGAGAGAGGCTTAGAGGGTCAGTTACGTTGCGAGTTGAGGACAGAGCAACATCTACGACCCAGAGATTCGAATAAAGATGAGCCACAAACCCTTATGAAATAAAGGTTTGGTGGAGCTAGGCGGGATCGAACCGCCGACCTCGTGACTGCCAGACATACCCTCTTGTATGCCATACAGATGGTTAGAAGCGGCGCAATCCCTTGTTCTAAGCCACTGTTTAAGTATATCTCATCTAATCGAGATTTGAGGAATTGAGTTTTGTGCCCACCTTGTGCCCACGGTTCTCAATCTGCTGGCGGATATCTGCAAGGAAGTCTTCCTCTCTCAAGTGATAGTAGTTTCCCGCCATACGGGATTTAGGAGACCAGCTCATAAGCGTGTTCATGGTCTGCTCTTGAATTCCCATCTTTGCGTAGTTGGTAGCGCATGTGTGCCTGAGCCAATGCCACGTGAAGAAAATTCCTGAATCTAGTTTAGTGGTGTCTCACTGATAGGGAAGTGGACACTTAAAGCGCCCTCCGTGTTGGGCACGTTGCCCACTTCAGGGAACGATCCCTCAATCAGTCGCAAACTGGCATTCATACGCCTGGTAGGCCTCAGGCGCTGAGAAGGCAGAGCTATCCGGTCAGTGTCATTGGGCTGAGTCACGATGACGCAACTCGTGACGATCAAGCTGTTACTGTGCTGTGCGAATCCCTTTAAAAAAATCGAGAGAGTGATCGATCGCCCGTTAAGGCTCACGCAAGTAAAGGGGATTTAGAGCATTTGTCGGCCAGTGTGCTCAGGCTTTCTAGGCTCGAACCCGTGATGAGATCCGTCAAAGTTCGAGTCAGGATTGGATGAGCTGTGTCGGGTTGAGGTAATCTCGGCTCCATGATGAAAGTGCCAGTTTCAGTCTTGTGGGGTGTGACTGGTGATAGATCAAATAGTTGAGGATGCGTGATGTCGATATCACCTATTTTGGGAATTGATTCCGAGCATTTGCCTGAAAGGGTCTTGGTCGTGGGTGACCCAGACCGCGTGGGTACAGTTGCCAAGTGCCTCGATTCGCCAGAAACGCTGGGTCGCAATCGTGAATATCACTCGATGGTGGGACTCTATCGGGAGGTAAGAGTCGCAGTGGTGTCGCACGGCGTTGGTTCTGCCGGTGCAGGGGTTTGCTTCGAGGAGCTCTGTCGCGCTGGCGTAAAGAGGATTGTGCGTGTTGGTTCTGCGGGCGGGTTGCAGCCCAACGTAAGGGCAGGCGACGTGGTCATCGCGAGGGCAGCGGTGAGAGAGGATGGGCTTTCTCCAAAGCTTGTTCCGCCCAGCTATCCTGCGATTGCGGATCCCGCTCTGCTTTTATCGATGCGCAAAACCGCGAGCGACCTGGGCATCAGATCGCATGAGGGCGTGGTGCTGACCTCGGATCTTTTTTATCCCGGTGAAGCGTTGGGCAGTGATTTGCCACTCTGGCATCGTGCCGGCGTTGTGGCGGTTGAAATGGAAATCGCAACTCTTTACGTGGTGTCGGCCCTGCATGGCGTGGAATCAGCTGCAGTTGTCGCGATTGACGGTAATCCGCTTGAGCAGGATGGGGGCTCAATGGAAAGCTACAACCCCAATCAAGAGGCGGTCCGGGAGGCGGTTCAATCGTCGATAGAGATCGGGCTTGCAGCTCTCGTCAGCTAAACATCTGCGTGATTAGGCGTCGATCCTTAAAGCAAGAGATGAAGGCGTGATTGCGTTGCTCCATCTGACGTCACTCATGTTTATAAGAATAGAAAAAAATGCGTGAGCGTTGTTGATCACAGCGAACGAATGTCAGGCGCCCTTGAATGCTGTATCAATTTGAGATTGAGCGGCACTGCCTGCATCCATGGAAGGTGTCGCCGTCGGTTGCCGATGGACGCTCATGCCCCCAGTCCACGTTTTGAAGTTAAGACAAGCCAGCGCGTATCAACGGTTTATATCCCTCGCTTGCTGCCCCGTTAAAGCCAGCTCCGATGATCTGGTGCCGGAGGTTAAAGCGT
>Ga0181578_10003736_pt1 | contig 13777 bp, 14 predicted proteins | sample 071ome_21_FD_148659 | JGI IMG/M metagenome (GOLD analysis project Ga0181578, IMG submission 148659) | Coastal salt marsh microbial communities from the Groves Creek Marsh, Skidaway Island, Georgia - 071401CT metaG (spades assembly) | ecosystem: Environmental > Aquatic > Marine > Intertidal zone... | reverse complement strand
TTTGCTGGTGGCGAGATTGGTGGTTTCAATGTCGGTGGGGGATGCGAAGGATTCGGGAAGGGACACCGCTTGTATTCGCTTTTTCAATGCGAATTTATCGAACTGCCGCAGTAGGTCTCTCGTTCGGCCCAGAGCATTGAGCGAGTTCTCATTTGATGCGTTAAAAAGAATTTCCAGCACTGCCGAGCCATTGTCTCGGTATTGCTCTTGGGCACCTTGGGAAATAACCACCGCTGCTCGAATGGTTCGGTCCTGAATCGCTTGTGATGCTTCCTCTCTGGTGGCAAAATGGCTTGTGTCGATCGTTTCATTTTCGTCGAGCCAGTCTGAAAGTTCGGGAAAGGGCTGTTGCTCGACTATGCCGATATCAACTACGGCTTGCCGTTTTTCCATTTCCTTTTTCCCGGCGAAAAAGAGAATTGTACCTATCAATAGCGGCGTTACCAATAGTGGCGAAATAATTACGCCCAAGATCACTCGTTTGTCTCGGATGGATTCGAGAATCTCTTTTTTGAATACAACCAGACTGAGAGAGTGATTAAACATCCTCGGCCTCCAGTTCATTGACGATTTTCAAAAACACTTTTTCCATGGCTGATTCCCGGGTTTGCGACTGCAATTCAGGAACCGTTCCTTCGGCGGCGATCTTCCCATGGTGAACGATGGCTACTTGATCGCATAGCCTCTCGACCTCGCTCATGATATGAGTGGAAAAAACTACGGTTAGGCCCTCGTTGCGGCATTGCTCGATAAACGACATGATCGTTTGGGAAGTCATCACATCGAGTCCGCTAGTCGGCTCGTCGAAAACCATGACGGGAGGGCTGTGGACGATCGACCGGGCAATGGAGACGCGCTGCTTTTGGCCAGTAGAAAGCTTATCGCATCGACCGTCTTGAAACTCCCCGATTTCCAGCTGCTCGATGAGTACGTCCGTCCGCTTTTGCAGTTTCGAGCCAGTTATCCCGTTCAGCTGCCCGAAATACTGGATCATTTCTTTGGCGGTGAGCCGACCATAGAGGGAGGTGCTGCCGGATAGGAATCCGATCGACCGGCGAACTTCCTGAGGCTGCAATTTTACATCGTATCCGGCGATCGTGGCGCTCCCCAAGGTCGGCTCGAGCAAAGTCGCCAGCATTCGGAGTGTGGTTGTTTTTCCTGCCCCATTCGCTCCAAGGAGTCCGAAAATCTCTCCCGGCTGACAACGAAAACTCACATCGCTCACCGCTCTGACGAGTCCGCGCTTTCGATCACGAAAAGTTTTAGTTAGATTCTCGGCGGCTATCACGGATTGCTGCGGGCAGACAGAAGCCTGAGAAAGTGGATTTATTAATTACTTTCGAGAAAAAAGCGGGGATGATAGTGCGATTCAGGAATTTTTGAGACAGCACACTCGCGTGCTTCCTTAAGTTCCTGAAGAAAAGCGCCATAGAGGGGATTACGTTTGGGTATAGCTGATGGGTCCGGGAGATTACCCATCCAAGAGTGAGCGCTTTTTCCGAATATTCGGGAAAAATTGGAGAAATTTACTCAAGCTCGGTGAGTATTGGGACGATAGCCAATCTACGACCGATTTTTATTAGACGTTTCGTGTTCTAGATATTGTTCTTAGTTATTAGATGGATTGTTAAGAAGCTAGAGCTTGAGAACCAGCTCTCGCTTTTTTGTGCCCCGACGGGAATTGGGTCCGCAATCTGATTGTCTTCGCCCTCAGGCTAGTTTCATTGTAGGCCAGTAATGAGTCTTGCTGAGTCAGATACTTCGTTTGATCGTGTTGAAGAGGCAATTGCTGAGATCGCTGCTGGGCGACCGGTAATTGTCACGGACGACGAATCTCGCGAGAACGAGGGTGATCTGATTGTGGCGGCTTCGAAGATCACTCCAGAGGTAGTGAATATGATGATTCGTCATGCTCGCGGATTAATCTGCGTTCCCTGTGCGGCCCACCATCTGCAACGTCTGGGCATTAATCAGATGGTTGGCGAGAATCGGGAATCGCATAAGACCGATTTCACTGTTTCGGTGGATGCGGCTGAAGGAATATCCACGGGGATCAGTGCCTATGATCGCTGCCGCACGATTCAATTGCTGGGCGATCCGGATACTCGCCCGGACGAACTGGTTCAACCGGGCCATATTTTTCCGCTCAAAGCCAAGGACGGAGGCGTATTGGAAAGGGCGGGCCACACGGAGGCGGCGATCGATCTAGCTTCCTTGGCGGGGCTTTTCCCCAGCGCGGCGATCTGCGAAATTCTGAATGACGACGGATCCATGGCTCGAACGCCTGAATTGGCGGCATTCAAGAAGCAATTTGGTCTGAAGATGATTTCGATAGCCGCGTTGATCGAGTATCGGAGCAAGCGCGATAAGCTGGTAGAGGAAACCCAGGATTTGCCGTTTGAAAGCGATTTTGGATCCTTTCGCCTGAGGGTGTTCCGAAGCAAGATCGATCAACGAGAACACTATGCAATAGTGGCGGGCGAGCTTGGCCCAGAGCCGACCCTCGTTCGCGTGCATTCGGAGAATCTTTTTGTCGATTTGTTCCGCATGAAGGGCGGCCATGGCGGGGACTATCTCAGCGCCGCTTTGCGCCGCATCGCGCAAGAAGGAAGAGGCGCGGTCGTGTTGATCAGCCGTCCGGACAAAGGCCTCTCTCAGATTGATGGTGGACTACCCAAGCCAGCGGATATGGGGCTACGGGACTATGGAATTGGGGCCCAGATTCTGGTGGCCCTCGGATTAGAAAAAATCCGGCTGCTATCGAACACCAGCCGAAATGTGGTTGGCTTGGATGGCTACGGTCTTGAGATTGTCGGCCAGGAACATCTTTAGTCGTTTGCCGACTGTCAGGATAGGGATTAATTAAAATAGGAAAAAGAGGCAAACGGTTCCTAGCGTCAGTTACGGCTTTACATAGCCCGCTTAGCACCCCATCTCCGGTAACCTCTTCGTTCTTAATATGAGCCGACTCTCGCCAGAACCTGCACAGATTGACGGGGCTGATTTCAAAGTCGCCATCGTGGCGGCCCGCTACAATCAAGTTTATGTAGATGGCTTGCTTGAGGGTGTTCTCTCTGCCCTTGCCCAATCAGGCGTGCCAGACGAGCAAGTGGACATCGAGAGAGTTCCAGGATCCAATGAATTGCCCATCGCTGCTCAGATGATCGTGGGCAGCGGAAAGTACGACGTCATCATCGCCTTAGGGGCGATTATCGCCGGGGGAACACGGCATTTTGAAATGGTCGCTGACGGCTCCAATATAGGACTTCAGCAAGTCGCTCTCGAATCAGGAATTCCGGTGGTCAATGGCGTCATTGTGGGTGACAGTGAAGAGCAGGTCAGGGAGCGTTGTCTGGGATCGATCCCGAAAGGCAAGGAATTCGGGGAGTGCGCTCTGGAGATGGCCAGCTTGCGGCGTAAACTTCGTTAAACAGGAAACATGGCTGAACAAAGAAAGCCGCAACGGCGCGAATGCCGGATCGCTTGCATGCAGTATCTCTATTCTTGGTCGCTGAATCAGCCAACGGATCTTAATGAGGATCTCCGGCTCTTCTATGAAGGCCAAGAGGAGGAGCGCGACTACTACGCATTCTCCGACGAGCTGATTTTCGGAGTGATTGAAAACGTCGAAGCGATTGATGAAAAGATTCGCGAAATCGCCAGTAATTGGGACTTCGATCGAATCGCCAAGATCGATCTTTCCATCTTGCGGATGGCGATCTACGAGTTGCTGTTCAGAAAAGACATTCCCCCTGTCGTCACCATCAATGAGGCCATCGATCTGAGTAAGCAGTTTTCAGCGGAGGAATCGAGACGATTCGTCAATGGCGTGCTCGATCGGTTGCGAGGACAACTAAATCGTCCTTCCAGGCAAGCGAGCTGGGATTAGGCTTTTCGTAAGTGTAATAGTATCGATTAGCCTATGCGATCGCTTTTCAGAAAATTCAAGGCAGGCCTTTCGAAATCAGCCCAGAGCATCGCCGATGCGACCGGAGGGCTCTTCCGGAGGGCGAAACTAGACGCCTCCTCGATCGAAGAGCTTGAGGAAGCCCTCTTTGCAGCGGATTTTGGATACGAGACGACTGAGGAGATTATAGAGGAAACGAAGCAAGCTTATCGCCGGGACAAATTTCTGAGGGGCCAAGATGTGGCGGCGATTGGAGCGGCTGTGCTCAAGCGTGTTCTTGAAGGCTCGGAGGGAGTGATTGAGTACAAGGATCACCAGCCAACGGTGATCTGTCTTGTCGGCGTCAATGGATCTGGCAAGACGACGACGACGGCTAAATTGGGAAGCCAATGCAAGACCGATGGTCGGCACGTGCTGGTTGCCGCTTGCGACACTTTTCGGGCGGCGGCCATCGAGCAACTAAAGGAGTGGTCGAATCGACTCGAGTTGGATATCGTATCTGGACAACGGGGAGCTGACGCTGCGGCAGTGGCCTTTGACTCGTGGCAAGCCGCGAAAAGCAGAGGAAAGGATACTCTAATCATCGATACAGCGGGTCGCCTGCATACGAAGAGCAATTTAATGGACGAGCTCGGCAAGATACGCCGCGTATTGCAAAAGCATGACGAGACAGCGCCGCACTACAGTCTACTCGTTGTTGATGGCAGCTTGGGTTCCAATTCTATTGAGCAGGCCAAAGTTTTTCACGAAAAATTCGGTCTCGATGGGTTGATAGTTACCAAGCTCGATGGTACGAGTCGCGGAGGCTCGCTCGTGGGTATCTACAGGGAATTGAAATTGCCCATTTTCTTCTTGGGATTTGGAGAGCAGCCAGATGATCTGCAAGTGTATCAAGTAGATAATTACGTAGAGGCGGTATTTGGTCTCGATGCTGAGGACGAATCCTAACGATCAATGCCCCAAGCTCGTAGGGAGGCTTGGCGTGATAATTTCTTTAGTGGCAAGGCAGGGTTCCGTAGCGCTGCGCTCCAGCCCGCGCGTTTTATGGTAGGGCTGCTTATCTCTAAGCAGCCGAAATTGCGTCCTGCTCGGCTGACTGGGGATAGTTGGCCCCGCCATTTTAATGCTGTGCAGCAGTTTACTGCCAATTGAGTACGAGGCGGATGTAATAAGTCGTATCCAATTCTTCGAGTCCACTCAGATCCGCGTCGCTATCATAGTCGTTGGAAAATCCTAGTCTAACGCTATATTGTTCGACTTTGAGAGGAAGATCGATTGCCGTATCCTGATAGATTCGGAAGCTACCGAAGTCTTCTACTGTAGGTGTAAATTTGATGCGGTTAACAAGGTTGCCCCACTTGAGTTTCTCTTTATGCTCGAGTCCGAAGTCCATACTGGCAGCGTTCAGATCCTCGCGGCTAGTGAATTTGGAATAATTCTCAAAGCGATAACCGACACCGCCCCTGAGATTGAGGAAACGGGTGTCCGTATTGGTGAAGGTAAATCCAAAACCAGCGGCGGTGTTGACGAACAGATCGGTATCTTTGATAACATCTCGTCCAAACTCGCTGCTGACATACCAGTTCCAAGCCTCATTTAGTTGGTTGGAATAATCAACTCCAGCTCTGGCGTCGTCGGCGCTCGTGGCTCCATCGGTTTCCTCGAAATTAGCCCGACCGAAGAATTCTAGCCTGTCATCCGGACCTTGGAGGGTGGCTCGCAAGTTCATTCCGAAACCAGTGCTTTCCGAGTTTCCGCTTTTGCCGGTCAAGTCTAAGGCTGCCTGATAGGCCCATTTTCGCGTGTTTCTGATTTGAGTGGGGCTTTTTTGTCCTGGCCTCCAACTTTCTTTGACGTTGTCGACAGTAACAGCGAGGTCGCCGTTGTCGGTTGCGACATTTAGAACGCCATTGGGAGATACGGTAACTTTTCCAGAATAGGCCGCTCCACTCTCGAGGGAGACGAACACAGGTTCGTCGGTAGTCATTTGATCGACCTGGGCTTGGTCAATGACGATCTTACCGGCGAAATCCGTGGTGACCGTAATTTTTCCACCATCGATTCCTTCTATCTTTCCGACGATTTTTGAACCGCTTTTGGTCACGATTATGTCCCCAAAACTAATCGCAGATGCGGTCAGTGTAACCGCGAGTAGGATGAATATTTTCTTCATTATGTCTGATTCTAGTAGGTTTGCTGCTTAGGCAATCAGGATAATCAAGGAGCCTCAATTTGTCGAATTCTCTCCAACTTTGCCCCGTAAATAGTATAGGGCGGGCGTCCCTGTCGGCAATTTTGCTTATTGCAATCAAATTTTCTTTGGAGCTCGTTGTGGTTGTAGGGCTCTAGAATTAGGGTTGGCGTTGCTATCGGCATCGTCTATCCTTCCTCTTCGCTCGAATCTTATTATGGAATCTAGCAAGGACATTATTTGGGAATCGCTTCGAGAGGAAGCTGAACAGGCGGGCAAGAACGAACGTTTGCTAGTCGCTTATCTTGAAGAGACGATTCATGGACAGAAATCGTTTGATGCGGCCCTTAGCTATACGCTTGCCTCGAAATTGCGGGACGAAATCCTGCCGGGGATCACGCTTCGCGACCTATTTCTGGAGATCCTAGAATCCGAGGAAGGACTGCGGCAAAGTATTCGAATTGATTTGCAGGTCGTAAAGGATCGTGACCCGGCGGCCAATGGCTACCTGACCCCGTTTTTGTTTTTCAAAGGCTTCCATGCCCTATCAGCGTACAGGTTTGCCCATCATCTTTGGTATGAAGAGCGGAAGACGCTGGCCCTTTATTTGCAAAGCTTGATTTCCAGAGTATTCGGCGTGGACATACATCCCGCGGCGACGATTGGCCATGGGATACTGATTGATCACGCTACGGGAGTCGTAATCGGCGAGACCGCTGTGGTCGGGAACAATGTTTCCTTGTTGCATGGAGTGACGCTGGGCGGTACCGGCAAAGAGAGGGGCGATCGGCATCCGAAAGTTGGCGATGGTGTGCTCATCGCGGCTGGAGCGAAAGTCCTTGGCAACATTAAGATCGGAGAAGGCGCCAAGATTGGGGCCGGTAGCGTCGTCCTAAAGGATGTCAAACCTCACTGCACGGTAGTAGGGGTTCCCGCTAAGAATATCGGAACCTGCAAAGAAGCGAGTCCGGCCTTAGGCATGAATCAGCAAATCGGAAATGGGGACTTAGGCGATTTCGATCCGGTCATTTAGCTAGAGTCTGTTTTTCGTAGATGATATCGGGTGCGGGCGATCTCACGCCCCGTGATCTTTACGGGCGAGCCGCAAATGGGCCGTACTTTTTACTTTATCCGGGCAAACATGGGCGTAGGGTCTTCGCATGCCAAACAGCTTCGGCAAGTTATTTACAATCAGCACTTGGGGTGAAAGCCATGGGGGAGCGGTTGGGGTCGTCATCGATGGCTGCCCTCCAAACCTTCCATTGTCCGTGGAAGAAATACAGTTCGAACTCGACCGCCGCCGGCCCGGTCAGAGCGATATCGTGACGCCGCGTAAAGAGTCGGACCGCGTGCAAATTTTGTCTGGACTGTACGAAGGCAAGACCACGGGCACGCCCATTTCCATGCTGGTATTCAACAAGGACCAGCGTCCGGAAGCGTATGCGGAAATGAAGGAAAAGTTTCGCCCCTCCCATGCCGACTATACTTACCAGGCTAAGTACGGGCACCGGAATCCTGAAGGGGGTGGAAGATCCTCGGCTCGGGAGACCATTGGTCGAGTAGCCGCTGGCGCGGTGGCGAAAAAGATTTTGAAGGAGGCTGCAGGTGTCGAAACGATCGCTTATGTAAAGCGTATCCACGATATTGAGATGCCTGATTCCGCAGATGTGTCGTTGGCCCTAGTGGAAGCCAATCCCGTTCGTTGCCCGCATGCTGAGACGGCCCAGTCGATGATAGAACGGATTCGCGACGTCCGTAGCCAGGGCGATTCTGTGGGCGGCATAATCGAATGCGTTGCCCGCAATCTCCCTGTGGGTCTGGGCGAGCCGGTTTTTGATCGATTCGAAGCGGACTTGGCAAAAGCCATGCTTTCACTGCCAGCGACGAAAGGATTCGAAGTAGGTAGCGGATTTGCCGGCGCATCGATGAAAGGCTCCGAGCACAACGATCATTTCGAGAATCGGGATGGGAAGATTCGCACTAGAACGAATCGTTCAGGTGGCGTGCAAGGAGGGATCACCAATGGCGAGGAAGTTAGGTTTCGAGTGGCGTTCAAGCCAACCGCCACTTTGCTACAGTCTCAGCCAACCGTGGATACAGAAGGAAAGGAAACGGAGTTGCAGGCTCGAGGGCGCCACGATCCCTGCGTTCTCCCGCGAGCGGTGCCTATTGTCGAAGCAATGACGAATTTGGTAGTAGTGGATCATTGGATGCGTCAGCACGCCCAAAATCGGCTCTTTACATTCTGATTCTCTGCTTATCTCGAATCCATAAGATCGCTCTAAGCTTGAAGAAAGACGTATACCTAATTTTGGGATCTCGAGGGAGTGGTCGAGCCGCGGTGGTGTCCGACCTCGTTGAACATGGAGTGGATCCGGCCACTTCGGCCCAAATTTGGGTGTCGAAGGAGGAAGTGGAAAAGTGGAACGCGCTGCCCTCTGCTAGCCGACCTAATCGCCAACTGCTCACCTATGATTGGGAAGGTGGAAAACTGAATTTGAGTGCAGCCGCGGGAGACTGTATTTTCGTTGTTGCCGACGGGCTCGCGGACCCTGCTGACGTAGTGGAATCGTTCCACGAATGGCTGCATGGGTCTGAGTACGAATTGGCGAGAGTGATTTGCGTTGTCGATTGCTTCAGAGTCCAGAACAATGGGAAATTGATCGCTTGGTACGATTGCTGTATTCATTTTTCCGATGTTGTCTTGCTGGCGAATCGAGACGGGGCTTCCAACAAGTGGGTTGACGCGTTCAAGGAGCGCTACACCAAGCAATACTATCCTTGTTTGTTCGAGTTTGTGAAGAAGGGCCGCGTTTCTAATCCGTCCTTGATACTAGCATATGAAGTGCGTCGGATGACCAAGCTTTTCGACGATGCAGATGAATTCGTCTTCGAAGACGATGATGATGAAGAAGATGAGTCGCCTTTTGAAGGGGAGGAGGCTAACGCCGGGGATCCGAGCAAGGATCCGTTCCTGGCCAGACGAGGTTCGGGTAAGCGACAGAATCCGGTTCCTGACATAAGAACGCTGGATATCTTTCAGTGAGCTGAGACTATCGATATCAAGATTTTCGATATACCAGCCACTTATCCCGCCACTGGGGTTCCTCAATCAGAATTGATTCTTTCCAGCAGAGCTGGCAATTCCCTCAAGCTTTGAATTTGATAGGTGGCGTTAAGAGTGGGAGATACTCCAGGTCTCAATGTTTGTACGGATCGGATACCCAGCTCAGCAGCAGCCTTAATCTCCGAATGAGGACTATCGCCGATCACAATGATGGTGTCTTTACGGTAGCCGTGACTATCCAGAATTCCCTGAATGATTCTCTTTTTCCCCAGTCGGGTCTCTGGCTCGTCGAGGGCATCGACGAATATCTCTTGGAAACGATCGACGATTCCCAGCGCTCGCGCCTTGCTTTCTTGCAGTCGACGAAAGCCCGAGGTCACTAGGAAAAGGGGAATATCGAGGGAATCGAGCGTAGACAGATCGCCGTAGCCAAAGAGAGGCCCTCGGGTTTCTAGTTTAACAAACTCATTACGTCCGGCCTCGCGCATCGGCCCCGAAAATCCGTGCTTGTCGGCCACCCAATCGAATGGATGCGACCAGATGTCGTGAATTGCCGCATCCATGTCCTGGGATGAAAGCGTTCCCCGATTCGCGTCTTGGATGGCCTTGAGAGCAGGGCCGTAGAGTTCGGTCCCGATCTCCATTGCCGGAGCCAGACAGTTGTCTATATCGAAAATCAGCGCTTCGATCATGGATTCGACGTTTCGGGCAAATAGTTCGCCAGTTACAGCAAAATCTTCTTCGAGCCGTTTTTAGCGCTTTCGTAGATGGCGTTGATCAGGGCGACAGCTTTGCGAGCTTCAGTCGCATTCACCAAGGGCTCCCGGTTTTCCTGTATCGCCTGAACAACATCTTCGAAGTTTCGTTGATGGCCGGAAAAGTCGATAGCGCTGGGATCATTGGCTCCTTGCCCGATTGCGTCAGCGCTGATCATTTGCTCCGCTCGAATCTTCTCGTCTTCCGGCCCCTCTTCCTTGAATTCCCAGATGCGAAACTTGTCGTCAGCCAGAAAGGCAGATCCGCTGTCGCCGCAAATCTGGACCTCAGCGGCATGCCCATTTTTGGACCAGCAAGCGGTAGATCCTTGGATCACGCCTCTGGCTCCATTTTCGAACTCCAGTAGAGCCACTGCGGTATCTTCAACCTCGATACGTTCGTGGGCTAGCATAGCAGTAGAGGCGACGACGGATTTCACAGGTCCGGCCACGTAGAGAAGTTGGTCGATAGCATGGATAGACTGATTCATGAGGGCGCCTCCACCATCGAGCTCCCAGGTGCCACGCCATTGGCCTGAATCAAAGTAGTCTTGGTCTCGATACCATTTAATATAGGCATCGGCCAAAGAGATTTGGCCGAATCGACCCTCGTCGACGGCTCGCTTTAGAGCGGCTAGACCGAGATTGAAGCGGCGGTTGAAGATCCCCGAAATAGTGACACCGTATTCTTTGCCCGCTGCAGCCATCTGGTCTACGCGCTCAGTGGTAATCTCCAACGGCTTTTCGCAGATGACGTGCTTTCCGGCTCGAGCCGCAGCTATGGTTGGCTCCAGGTGGGCCCCGGACGGCGTGGCGATCGTAACGATCTCCAACTCCGTATCCGCGAGAAATACATCGAGATCGGTAAAGGCCTGGCACCCGAATTCCTGGCTTAGCGCTCCCGAGCTTACTGCGTTTCGACTGCAGATCGAGCATAGCTCGGATCCAGGCATCGCTTCGATGGCCTTTGCGTGAAACCGGGCGATCATGCCCGAACCGATAATTCCAAACTTCATTAGCTTTTTTCGTTCTTGATAAACGAGGCGACCCCCACGACGAGCAAAATGACCAAGAGCCCAAGGCCAGCGGCTGGGATCATTCCTTGCCAGCTGTTGAAATGGGCTTTTCCGGACAGCACCCAGATCGATCCGATCGTGGCGATACCCGTGGCCAATACCATGAGAACGTTCCAAATGATTCGAGCGGACCCTTGGGGCCTATCCTCTCCCAGAACTTTCTTGGAATTCATCATTAGCAGGAATGTGAAATAGGCTATGGGAATCAGAGAGCCTCCGATTACGGAGGTGGGTATTGCCAGAGCTGCTGCCGCGGCTCCCGTCCAAATAAAAGGTCCTGCGAATCCCGCGACTCCGGATACCGCGCAACCGAGGTAGTGAGCCCCCTTGTCTCCCCGCTTTCCTAGCAGTTCCTGGAAAGCCAGACCATTGATGAGCATGAGTATAATAATCGTCGATACAGCCATTCCCAATACTCCAAGACCGAATATAGTTTGGGAAACCACTTTGCCTGCGAGGGGCTCAAGCGTAGTAGCTAGCTGAAAATTGTCGCGTTTGACCAAGGTGAGAGCCAATTCCTGGTCGGCTGCATTGGGCAGGCCAGGATGGGCTTCTGCCAGCTGGGCGAGCGTGGCGGCGCCGGCTCCTGGGTCGACATCGCCGGTTTGGCCGTGAAACTGGGAAGCCGAGGCGATAACGACGCACCCGGTCGCCAGAAAGAAGGGGACGAATAGTCCTATCGATAAATCGAACATCGAGAAGCTTCGATGCACCTTCCCCCACTTCTTTTTGAGCAAGGAGTAGGGGAGGAGCCAAGTCATGTTGATCCCTACCGCTGTTCCAAAAGCGGTGATTATGATGTCGCGCTGATCGTTGGCAATTTTAGCGGTCCACCACTCCGGCTGAGAAGATTGGGCGATGAGATTCGCGTACCCCGCGGCGGGCTCTACTAGAAGTTTAGGATTAGGAATTATGCCGCCGAGAATCTTGCCGATACTTATGTCCCCGCTGATGAAGAGCGTTAGCGTTACCGCGAAAAAAGACACGACAATGAGACCGACCATGGCTTTGATGATCAGGTCGAAAGCCCGACGCCCTGAGCCCTCTGATTCGTAGAGAATGTTAACGACGAAGCCGATAGCCAGGAGGATAATGCAGATGACCACGGTAGAAGCCGTGCTGTCTCCGACGAAGGGAAGCAGGTTTTGCTGAATGGCCGCCCGTCCCAGATTGAACTGAGGCATGCACCAAACAATATTGGCCATGATGGTGGCGATCATCCAGGCCCATCCGAGCGCGGGGGAAAGGTGATTGTTCACCAGCCCGAAGGGCGCTTTCCCGGTGGACAAGGTCACGTAGGCGATAGCCGAAAGCATGACGATGCCGCACAGCATGGCCAGCGGCTGCAACCACAGGAGTCCGAAGCCTGCGATGACGCCGAGGTATAGCGCGCCAGCGAGAGATCCGCCTCCCAGGGTAATCGCTCCTTGAAGCCAACCGGGTCCTGAAAGCTTGGTATAAATTCCGAACCGCTTCAGTAGAGGAGCTTCCTCGGCTTCGGCGAGCGTGGCGTGTTTATTATCGGATGGGTCGTTGCTCATAGGGATTTCGTTTGTTGGGTATGGGTGAATGCGTTTTTTAGGTTTTTGAGGCTCTCTTGAGCGATCGTTTCCGCTCCAGGAGAGTAGTCGAACACTTCGACAGAAACCCAGCGATCATAGCCGCTCGATTCGAGAGCTTTGGCGATGGGATTGAAATCAACGTCACCCATGCCGGGACCGAGCAAATTCGGGTCGTTGGCATGGAAATGTATCGTGTAGTCTTTGCTTGAATCGATGATATCGGGAATGGATCCGCCCTCGGCATACATGGCTTTAACGTCGAGATGCAGTCGAATATTTGGATTATCGATGCGGTCAATCAGAGCGATGGTTTCTTTGGCGGATGTGAGGAAATTTGTCTCCTGCGTTCCTAGCGGTTCCATGGCCACGGATATGCCACATGACTGGCAGTGCTCGCCTAGGGTACGGAGCAAATTCGCAGCGCGCTCGAAAGCGGCATCATAGTTGTCGTCCTCGGCCACGTTGCGCTGCTTAGGGCTTCCCCAAACCATGATGCCTCCCCCCATGGCTGCGCAGAGATCCGCCAAATGCCGCCCGAAATCTAGCGTCTTTTGGCGAATCGTGCCGTCCGGCGTGGTCAGGTGCATACCTTCGGGCATTACAAGAAGCCAGTGAAGCCCGACGACTTCAAGTCCATGGTCGCGGACTGTATTGCCGACTGCTTCGGCCTCCGCGATAGTGATATTGCGGGGATCCTCATTCAATGTGAAGGGGGCAATCTCGAGGCCTTCGTATCCAGTGTCTCGGACGCTCTCGCAAGTCTTTGTTAGGTCCCAACCTTTATAGGTTTCATTACAGATGGCGAATCTCATACAATAGTGGATACAGGTCGATTGGCTTATTTGGGGTGATTCTTCGGCCAAAACTGCTATTCGAAAAACACCTGGCTATCGCGTTTCGAATCGGGCGCCCAAATCTTGATGTTGTCTACCCAACCCATATCATCGAAGGAGCCGAAGCCGATGAATCCGTTTTCGAAAGGCACATCGTCGGCGATCATTATTGGGGTGAGCATGTCGTCAAAGTAAAGAGCGACGGTCGATTTCTCGATATTCCGGACGATTCGGATTTTGCGCCATTCGTTCACTCCCCAGTCTACGCCCACGGTGCGAAAATCGGTTATTGGGGTTCGAGGCGCTTCATTAACTACGAACACGTTGTGGGCATTGTTATCGCCAGTCTTGGCGATGTGGACATACATGTAGTGGCTCGGGTCCTG
>Ga0181578_10003732_pt1 | contig 13789 bp, 7 predicted proteins | sample 071ome_21_FD_148659 | JGI IMG/M metagenome (GOLD analysis project Ga0181578, IMG submission 148659) | Coastal salt marsh microbial communities from the Groves Creek Marsh, Skidaway Island, Georgia - 071401CT metaG (spades assembly) | ecosystem: Environmental > Aquatic > Marine > Intertidal zone... | reverse complement strand
GGCGACTCCACGTAGAAGCACCCGGTGGCGCGGGCTTCCCGAAGCATGGCGCGCACGCCCTCGTCCGCCTTGAACCGCCGCATGTCGTGGATGTCAATCTCTTCGGCGGTTTCCGGATCTCGGGCGCGCACCATCTCGAGCGCGTCCTTGATTTTGCCGAGCCCGCGCTGGCTCAGGATGTCAAACTTGTGCAGCCCCACATCCTCGGCGACCACCATGTCAAACATGACCGTCCGAAGCCCCTTCGGCGGCATGAACAGCGCCCCGTAGCGGTGGATGTCGTCGTGTGCGATGAGCACCCCGCACGCGTGCAGGGTCAGGCTGCTTGGAAAATCCCGAATCACTGACGCGTACTTGAGCACCACCGTTTCCATTTCGCCCAACCGGTTGGGGTTGAATTGGCCAGCACAGAGGGCGTCGATTTCGTGTTTGGGCAACCCCATGACCTTGCCCAATTCCCGCACGGCCGCGCGGTATTGAAAGGTGTTGTAGGCGGCGAGCAGCGCCACGTTGGGGAAGCGCTGGAACATGTACGCCACCACGTCGTCGCGGTCCGTCCACGAGAAGTCGATGTCGAAGTCGGGCGGGTTGGCGCGGTAGAGGTTGAGGAAGCGCTCGAAGTAGAGGTCGAGCTCAATGGGGTCGACGTCGGTGATGCGCAGCAGGTAGGCGACAAGGCTGTTGGCCCCGCTGCCGCGCCCCACGTGAAAATACCCCCGGCTGCGCGCGTAGCTCGTGATGTCCCAGTTGATGAGGAAGTAGGCCAGGAACCCCTGCTTGCGGATCAAGCCAATCTCGTGTTCCATCCGCGCCAGCACCGCGTCGTCGTGGTCCGGGTAGCGGCAGGCCAAACCCTCTGCACACAGCGCCCGCACCAGCGCCTCGTCCTCGTCTTCACTTCCGGTGTAGGTGTGCGGGTTGTTGTGCAGGCGCCCCTCGGGCGGCTCGGGAAGCACCATCGCGCACCCGGCCAGGAGGTCCTCGGCCCGCGCCACCAGTTCCGGCATCTCGGCGTACGCGCTCCGCAGTTCGTCCGGCGCGCGGAAACAGTCCCGCGGGTCGCCACACTCCGCGGCGTCGAGGCGGCTCAGGAGCGTGTTTTGGTCGATGGCGCGCAACAGCCGGTGCGCGTTCCAGTCCCGTTTGCAGGTGAACGTGGCGGTCGACAGCGCCACGAGCGTTGGCCCCAACTCCGGATCGCGGTCGGCCCGCGCAAGGCGCACGGCCGGCACTTCCCAGGCCTGAACCCCGACCCATTCGTCGGTTCCGAGGGGCGCCGCGTCGGAGGGGTCGGCGCCGGGGTCGCGTGCGGGGTTGTTGTTCGCTTCGCAGCCGTGTTCGTGGTTGTTGCTCGTTTCGCGGCTGCGCGGCTTCCCGTCGCGCGCTTCGCGCCACGTGGCCCAGGGGTAGATCGCGGCCACGCCGGCGGCGCGGACGGCTTCGGGCAACCGCGCGGGAAAGGGCGTCCCGGCGAGGTTCAGCTCGGAGTACCACCGGCACAGCGCTTCGTACCCCGCGGCGTCCCGGGCCAAGGCCACAAACCGCCGCGCGTTTCCGTTCCGCACGTCAATGCCCAGCACGGGCGCCACCCCAAACCGCGCAGCCCGCCGCACAAAATCCCAGTTTGCGGATGTCGTCCCCACGTCCGTCAAGGCCATGTGCGTCACGCCGGCCGCCTGCGCCCACGACAGGATGTCGTCGACGGACAGGACGCCGTAGCGCAGGCTGAATCGGCTGTGGGTGTTCAGGTACATGGTTCAGGAAGGGGGAGTTTGGAGGGTTGGGGTTGCTGTCGTTGGCAAGGCGGCGCCGACGAGCCGGGTGCGTGGGCGCGGGCGCGGTGGCCGAGGCCTGCGACACGTGAATCGGCGGTCAGTCGAACAACGAACCTTGGTGCCCCCACGTTGCCTGCCCCGGCTCAGAGGTCCGGCCCGCGTGCGGGGTGGCGCCCCGGGACGTGTCGGAGGCCTCGGCGGCGCGACGGCTTCGGGACTGCGATTCCCCCATCCCAAACACCTCAAGCGTCGAATGGATCTCGTGGGTGAACTCCGGCCAAATCCGCTGCCCCACGGGCTCCAGCAGGTCCGAGCCGTTGCGGCGCGGGTCGCGGATGGCGGGCGAGATGGGGTAGGCGTTGAAGCGTTTGGCATCCCAGGTGCGGAGCATCGAAGTGATGTCGCCGAGGGGCGTGTCGGGGTCGAGCCATTCGCGTTCCCGATCCGGGTCGAGGATCACCGGCGCGCGGTGGTGCCCGATGGCCTGGGTCAGGGCGTTGGAAACGGTGGTCAGGACCGCAAAGGAGCGGAGGCGTTCGCCCGACGTCGGATCGCACCATTCGTCCCAAATCCCGGCCAGGGCGAACGGACGCTGCCCGTCGCGCGGGTAGATCACGTACGGCTTGGACAGCTTCTCGCGCTCGGGCCCTTCGATGAACGCGTCGGCCACGACGAGGCAGCGTTGCGACCGAATCGCCTTCCGAAACATCGGTTTGTCGAGGATGCCCATCGCCCCGGTGTAGCTGGGGTCGTTGACGGCGTTTCGGTCGCCCTCCGCCCGCGCGTTGATCATGTAGTACTGCTTCTTCGCCCATCCCGGCGTGAACCCAAACTGCATGAGTTGCACTTCCCCCGGCGTGTCGCTCGCGACCACGGGCGCACGGTCGCCGTGGCTGACGTTGGCGTTGGACGCCCAGGGCGTGGGCGCCGTGACGTTGAAGCGTTGTTCAACGGTTTGGATGGAGGAGACGGTGACGTAACGGCCGCACATGGATCAGGGGGATTGGAGGAAGGTAGAACGAAAGAAGGTTGAACGGGGCGAAGGGGAGCGCGTTTGGCTTCGCGGGTCGGGCCGCGGTGCCGCGGGGTCGCAGGCCTGAGGGCCGGTCATTGGTGCCGGTGGGCGAGGAGCGGAGGGGGGCCGCCGTTGAAGGGGTTGGTGCGGCCGATGGTTCGGGCCTCGAGGCCGGCGGCGCGCACCACGCTTCGGTCGCCGTATTGCAGGCGGATGCGGTCCAGGGCCTGGTAGAGCTTGACGTGCTCTTCGGTGTCGTCGAACAGGTTGATTTGGAACCCGCCGCCCACGAGGTGGCTGTAGCGCACCCCGATGAGCCGCACGCGCACGCGCTTGTCGAGCAGCTGTTCGAGGAGGTCCTTGGCTGTGGGCACGAGGTGGTGGTCGGCGGCGGTGTAGGGGATGCGCCGCTGCATGCTCTTGGTCGAGAAGTCGGCGTAGCGCACCTTGACGGTCACGCACGCCGTGAGCTTGTCGCCGCGCCGAAGCTGGAAGGCCAGGTTTTCCGCCATCGCGAGCATGATCGCGTGCAGCTTGCCGCCGTCGGTCGTGTCCTTGGCGAAGGTGCGTTCGGTCGAGATTGATTTGCGTTCGTTGTAGGCGATGACCGGCGTGTCGTCCAGCCCGTGGGCCTTCTTCCAAATTGCCACGCCGTTCTTGCCGAGCACCTGTTCGAGGAGTTCGACCGGCATGTCCTGCAGCGTGCGAATCGTGGAGATGCCGAGGTTGCGCAAGGTGCGGTAGGTTTCCGCACCGACCATGGGGATTTTCCGGACCGAGAGGGGGGCCAAAAAATGCCGCTCCGTCCCCCGGCTCACGTGCCGGGCGTTGTTGGGCTTCGCCTCGCCCGTCGCCACCTTCGCCACGGTCTTGCTGGTGCTGAGCCCCACCGAAATGGGAAGCCCCGTCTCGCGGATGACGCGCTCCCGAAGCTCCCGGGAAAATTGCCAGCACCCAAAGAACCGGTCCATCCCGCTGAGGTCCGCGTAGAACTCGTCGATGGAGCTTTTTTCACAGACCGGCACGGCCTCCTGCACGATCTCCGTCACGAGTTCGGACTGTTTGGAATAGGCCATCGAATTCCCCCGAATCACCACCGCTTCCGGGCACAGGGCCCGGGCCATCTTCATGGCCATCCCGGAGTGCACCCCAAACCCCCGTGCCTCGTAACTGCAGGACGCCACCACGCCTCGATCGCCCGTCCCCCCAATCAAGATGGGCCGGCCTTCGAGGCGTGCGTCCATGCGCCGCTCCACCGACACGAAGAAGGTGTCGAGGTCCAGGTGCAGAATCGCCCGCGATGGTCCGTGCCCGGACAGGTCCGCACCGTCAAGGGGCGAAGAAGCGCGGGGGGAACGGGGAAGAAGGGAGGACACGGCTCGGGGTTTGGTTTGCTAAAATAATGAGCAAAACCAAAGAAACGAGCAACGCGCGTTTTTTTTCTGGGCCAAAGGGAGGCTCCGCGATCAATCGCAGAAGCTGCCGTACGCGCTCAAGAAGATCAACAGGTCGTTCACGTTGACGATGCCGTCGCCGTCAAAGTCGGCCGTGCATCCGGACAGGCACCCGTAGTCGCCCAAGAACATGAGCAAGTCGTTCACGTCAACGTACCCGCCGCCGTCCAAGTCCGTGGGGCACCCGCAACTTTCCGGAGCCACCACCGCAGCGGCAAACGTGGCCGTGCACGCCTCGTCGCCCACGACCGTGGCCACGACGTCCAACGCGGTTCCCGTGGACGGGAGGGTCAGGACCAGGGCCCACGGGTTGGCCCCGTCGTACACAAAGGCCGAATCCATCACGTGAATGGTGGCGCCCGCATCGGGAGGGCTTTGCAAGGTGAACGTGAGTTCTTGCGTGAAGGTGTTGCCTTGCGGGTCGCACGCCGAGGTGGCGCCCACCTCCAGCGCAAGGAACGCGCATGGGTAGGGCACCGCGTCCCAGTACGCGACGCCGTGCTGCTCCGGGTCGGCGTCAAAATCCCCCACGTACGTGTACGGGGGAAGGCCATCCACAAAGGTTCCGGGAACCCACAAGTCGTAAATGTTGGCGAGCATTTCGCCGCCGTTGCCCGACGACACCCACTGCACGTAATCGTCGTACGCCAGGAAGTCGTCGTACAAGGTCAAGTCTCCACCGTCACTCGCCACGGGCCATTCGCTCCACGTCACGACCACTTCTCCGCCGGCCGCCACGCTGGCCGAAGGGTCCACCAAGGAATCCAGTGAAACCGTGGTTCCGCCCGACGCCAACGTGTACCCGGACAACGGCCCGTCGCAATCGCCCACGTTGCGGAGGGTGACGGTTTTGGCCTCGGGATTCACGGCGGCCAATCGAAGCACGACGCAGCACGCTTCGGGCGCCTCGAACAACGACGGCAAACTCAACGCACAGGTCGGGTTTTCCGAGAAGTACACCTCGACGTCCACGGGCGCGCCGTCCGATGCCAAGCCCGTCAACGACACCGTTTGGGGGCTTGACGTGATGGCGAAACTCGTCCCGTTCACCACGAGTGTTCCGTTTGACGGCGGGTTCTCGTAGGTGATTTGAAGCTGTTGGGTGTAGGTGTTCGTCGCGGGGTTGCAGGCCGATTGAAACACCGGAGCCACGTCCAAGAGGTTGCACAGCACGGGCGGCAAGCTCCACCCCATGTCTTGCATCATGCCGAGGGACGTGGGGCCTGGCGTGTGGATGCTTTCCGCCGAATTCAGGTACGGCGTCATCAAGGAGTTGATGTTGCCCGCGGGGTAGGACCCTTCGCGCAGGTGCGAATAGCTTGCGCCTGGGGCCCACGAGCTCGGGGCGTACAGTCGGGGACGTCCAATGAGGTTGGCCGCCACGCCGTTGTCGCCGCCCCAGTACAGCGCGTCGCTCTCCAAGGCGTTGCCCAAGGACACCGTTCCGCTGACAAAGTCCAAGATGCCGTCGTGGTTCGCCAATTCCACAAACTGGTCGTAGATGAACGGAATGCCTTGGTAGCCGATGAATCCCGACGTGCCGTTGTGGTTGGCACTGCCCAAGTACCCAAGTCCGTGGGCCATTTCGTGCAATGCCACCGTGACCATGTCGTATTCGCCACTGGGCGTTTGGCCCTCCAGCCCGTAGTGCCAGGCCGTCTCGTCCGAGAATTTCAGAACCATGTCGGGCTGGTTGGGGTTGAGGTCCTCCCCGGCGAGCTGGTTGGCCAAGGCAATGGCGTATTGGCGGTCGGCGACCGGGGCGTTCGCGAAGTTGTTGACCACTTCGTACGGCGAGGCCTGGGCCAAAATGTTGGGCGGGAGCGAATCCCAAATCGCCGTCACCGTGATCGGCACGGCCGACTCAATGGACGACGCCCAAATGTCCACGGCCAGTTGCACAGCCGGTTCGGCTTCGGCGGGGAAATCGGGCCCAAACTCCAGCACGAAGATGGCCGTGCGCGGTCCGGGAGCCGGGTCGTACCACCACGGCGTGCCCACCTGCGTGTTTCCATCGACGCCCGTGGCGTGCAGCCCTTCGCACGCCACGTTCGTGCAAGCGTGTGCCGCTTGCAATTCGCGGAGCGCGTCCGGCCCAAAGACGTGTTGTCCATGTGCCAACGCAGAGAAGGCCAAGTGTAAGCAGGTGCAAACGCATCATTCGGTGGTTAGTTCGTCGAAGCCCGAGAATAAATATACATATAATTCCTGTATAAATCGACAAAAAGCATTATTTCATCGAGTAAAAAACCTGCATTCTCAACTTTTCGGCAATGCTCAAAATCCTGTCATCCGCGACGTACCTTGTCCCTCCATGGAGAGCAAACTCGCCGAAAATTTGCGTGCCCTTCGAAAGGCACGTGGGTGGACACAGCAAGCCTTGGCCGAACGTCTTGGCTTGACGCGTCCCACGCTTGGAGCGTACGAGGAGGGCCGCTCGGAGCCCAAACTGTCCGTGCTAATCGCCATGGCCGCCTGTTTCGACGTTCGGGTCGACGACCTTGTGCGGGGCGACGAGGCGGCCCGCGCCGCCGAACGGGCGAAGGGCGACAGCCTGCGCATTTTGACGGTGCCCGTGGACGCCAGCACGGACCGCGAGCGGGTGGTGGTGGTGCCCGTGAAGGCGGCGGCCGGGTACGCCCACGGCTACGGCGACCCAACGTGGTTGTCGACGTTGCCGACGTTTGGCCTCCCAATCAAGGAGCTGGCGCCCGACCGAACCTACCGCATGTTCCAAATCGAAGGGGACAGCATGTTGCCCATCCCTTCCGGCAGCTACATCTTGTGCCAATACGTGGAGGACTGGATGAGCGTGGGCGGCTTGCGGCCGCACGTGGTGGTGACGCGCGACGACGGCGTGGTGTTCAAGCGCGTGGAAAACGACTTGCCCCAAGGCTCGCGGTTCGTGTTGCACAGCGACAACCCGGCCTTCGCCCCCTACGCCGTGGCCGGCGACGACGTCGTGGAAGTGTGGCGTGCAGCCGCTTACCTGAGTTTTGAGCTTCCGTCGCCTCTGGACGGCCAGCCCGCCTCGGCGGCCACCGTCCGCAGCGCCTTGGACACGTTGCGGGAGGAAATCGACGCGCTGAAGCGCAAGCCGTGAACCCCGACCCGACCCTTACACGCCCAAGGCGACGACTTCGTTGACGACCTCCAGTTTGGCCTTGAGCAGTTGCTCAATGCCCCCTTTCAAAGTCTGCGTGGACGACGGGCACCCCGAGCACGCCCCCTTGAGGTGGACGTACACGGTGCCGTCCTTGAACGCCTTGAAATCGATGGCGCCTCCGTCCTGTTCAACCGCCGGGCGAACAAATTCTTCGAGGAGTTGCCGGATGGCCTCGTCGTGCTCGGTGGCTTCGATGTCTTCGTCGGCGATGAACTTCACGGCATCGGGGGCCAAACCGAGGGCACTGGCCGGTTCGTTGGAGGCGGTGCCAAGTTTGGCCCGGGCGGCGGGAAGGTCCGCTTCCACCACCGCGTCGTGATGTTCCATCAGCCATTCGCGGATGTACTCCCGCAATTGCTGCACAATCATCTCCCACCCGAGGCTCTCGTCCTTCGTCACGCTGACGATCTGGCCGCTGAGAAAGACGTTGGTGACAAACGGAAAGTTGAACAATTCCGTGGCCAACGGGCTGCAGAGCATGGCCTCGGATTTCGAGCGAAATTCGAGTTGTTCGCCGCCGGGAACCAAGATTCGGTCAGCCACGAATTTCATGACCGCGGGGTTGGGGGTCATCTCGGCGTAGACGTTGGTGGGAATGCGCGGGGTATCCATGAACCACAAAGGTACGCCGCGGATTTCGACACGCCGTCGGGGAGGTGTACCTTGGTGGACTTGAAACGGCAACACATGCGCACGCTTGGACCTCCTCTCCTGACGGTCGTGGGGCTCTGGTTGGCAGGGGCGATGCCTGCACCGGTCACCGCCCAAACCCCCGACCCCACGTTTCCCGTCAACGGCACCCATGACAAACAGCTCGTGGCCACCATCCTTGAACACGCCATCTTGCACGTGGACGCTTCCACGGTGGTGGAGGACGGCACCGTGGTGATGCACCGCGGCCGGGTGGTGGCCTCGGGCCCCTCGTCCACGGTGACGTGGCGCGGCCCCGCCGTGCGTTTGGACATGACAGGGTTGCATGTGTACCCCTCGTTTGTGGACCTGCACAGCGATTTTGGCACGCCGGAAGTGCAAGCGGCAGGATGGTCGCGGACGCCTCAAGATTTGAGCGACAAGAAGGGGGCCTACGGGTGGAACGAAGCGGTCCGGCCTGAAACGTCGGCCGCGGAGGTGTTTGACCCTTCGGAAGACGCCGCGTTGGCGTTGCGAAAGGCCGGGTTTGGCGCGGTGCTGACGCACGTGCAAGACGGCGTGGTGCGCGGAACGGGGGCCGTCGTGCTCCCGTTGGCCGACCCGAGGCAGGCGTTGGTCCAGCCCGAAGCATCGTTCCACATGAGTTTCCGAAAGGGTTCCTCCTCCCAAAACTACCCGAGTTCGTTGATGGGTGCCACGGCCTTGTTGCGCCAAACCCACCTTGACGCCGCGTGGTACGCCGACGCCGCCCCGCGAGGGCTGGCAGGAGGTACCAACCTTTCGCTGGAGGCGTTTGCGGGCGCGTCTTCGTTGCCGCGCGTCTTCTCGGCCGACGGTTGGAAGGACGTGCTTCGCGCCGACGTGGTCCTCGACGAATTCGGCGTGGCCAACCCCATCATGTTGGGCGGGGGCGACGGCTACCAGCGGGCAGCGGCGTTGGCCGAAGCCGGGGTGCGGATGCTCGTCCCCGTGGACTACCCCGCAGGTTACGACGTGTCGGATCCCCACTTGGCACGGCTGATTGGCTTGGACGAACTCAAACACTGGGAATTGGCCCCGTCCAACGCCGCGGTGTTGCATGCAGCGGGGGTGCCGGTGGCGTTCACCGCCCACGGGTTGAAGGACGTTGCGGCGTTTCTAGGCGGCGTCCGGAAGGCCGTGACGCACGGCTTGGACGAAGCCGTGGCGTTGGCCGCGTTGACGTCCACCCCGGCGTCGTGGCTCGGCCTTGAAGAAACCCTGGGCCACCTTCGCCAAGGGGCGCACGCCAATGTGCTTGTCACCGACGGCCCGCTGTTTGACGACGGCACCGACATCGTGGAACACTGGGTGGCGGGCCAACCCACGCCGCTTCGCGACCGCCACCCGCTGGACCTCGCAGGGACGTACCACCTCAACGTGAACGACAGCATGTTCGTGCTGGAAGTCACGGGGTCGCCTGACGCGTGGAAGGCAACTTGGACCCTCAACGACTCCACCACCTCCAAAGTGCCCCTTCAACTTGAAAACCGCGTGGTGACCCTGCGGCTGTCGACCGACAACGGCCCGGTGCGTTTGACAGGCAACGTGTGGATGGAGAGCCGAATCTGGGAAGGTTCGGGCCAACTGGCCAACGGGGAATGGACCGATTGGTCGGCGATTCGCGCTGAAAACGCGGACGATGCGTCGGACAAGCTGGTGGAGGCCGCTTCGACCGGCACACCGACCGACCCGCGGACCAACCCCTCTACCGAGGACGATTCTGCGGCGGCGGTAGATGCGTCCGAGGCGCCGGAATTGGACGCCCTTCGCAACCCTGCCGCGTTGGACGTGTCCGGCATCACCTACCCGTTCACGGCCTACGGGACCCCCGAACGCCTGGCCGAGGAAACCGTGTGGATTCGAAACGCGACGGTGTGGACGTGCGAAGCGGAAGGCGTGTTGGAGGGCGTGGACGTGTTGATTCACGAAGGCCAAATCGTCGCCGTGGGCCCCCAACTCCAGCCCTCGGTCCTGTTGCCCGCCGGGGTGGTTCCGCGAGAAATTGACGGCCGAGGCAAGCACGTCACGCCCGGTGTCATCGACGAACACACCCACATTGCCGTCGACCGCGGCGTGAACGAGGGAACCCAAGCCAGCAGCGCCGAAGTGTGGATTGGCCACGCCATCGACAGCGAGGACGTGAACATGTACCGCCAGCTTTCTGGCGGCGTGACGTGCGCCCAAATCCTCCACGGGTCCGCCAACCCCATCGGCGGCCAAAGCGCCATCATCAAGTTTCGATGGGGGGCTGAGCCCCAAGACCTCCTGTACGAAGAGGCCGTGCCGTTCATCAAGTTTGCCCTCGGCGAAAACGTGAAGCAAAGCAACTGGGGCGACGGGCACCGCACGCGCTTCCCGCAATCGCGGATGGGGGTCGAGCAAGTGTACTACGACCATTTCGTGCGTGCGCGCGAGTACGGGGAGGCACAGGTGGCACACCGCGCCGCGTTGCGCGCCGCGAAACGCCGCGACCTCCGTGATGGCCGAGGCCCGGTGGCCCCTCGGGTCGACCTCGAGATGGAGACCTTGCTCCAAATCCTGAACGAAGAGCGGTTCGTGACCTGCCACAGCTACCGCCAAGACGAGATCAACATGCTCATGCACGTCGCCGATTCCATGGGCTTCCGACTCAACACCTTCACCCACATTCTCGAGGGGTACAAGGTGGCCGACAAAATGGCGGCGCACGGGGCGGGCGGCTCAAGTTTCAGCGATTGGTGGGCGTACAAGTACGAGGTGAAGGACGCCATTCCCTACAATGGCGCGGTGCTTCACTACCAAGGGGTGGTGACCGCCTTCAATTCGGACGACGCCGAGATGGCGCGCCGGTTGAATCAGGAAGCGGCCAAGGCCGTGAAATACGGCGGCGTTTCGGAAGAGGAGGCGTTGAAGTTTGTGACCCTGAACCCCGCCAAACTCCTGCACATCGACCACCGCACGGGCTCGTTGAAGCCTGGCAAGGAGGCGGACGTGGTGGTTTGGTCCGACCACCCCCTGAGCATCAACGCCAAAGCGGAGCAGACGTTTGTGGAAGGCGTGCGATGCTTTGACAAGGACCGCGACGAGGCGCTGCGCCAAGCGATGCGCGTGGAACGTGCCCGGCTGACGGCCAAAATGCTGGAACGCGGAGAAGAGGCAGGGCGGGGCGGACGTGCCAAGCCCTCGGAACGCATCGAATCTCATTACCACTGCGACACCCTTACCGATGAAAACCGATAACATGAAACGCCTTCCTGGTTGGTTGAGTGCGGCGCTCGCCGTGATCCACCTCACGTCGTGGGCGCAGCCCACCCCAGCCCCTGCGCAATCGCGCGCCATCCTCGTGGTTGGCGCCAAGGCCCATTTGGGCACGGGGGACGTCCTGGACGATTGCGCGGTGGGCTTCCGAAACGGCGTCATCGATTACGTCGGCCGAAGTTTTCAGGTGAATCGCCAGAACTACGACGAGGTGATCGACGCCACGGGCCAGCATTTGTACCCGGGGTTCATTGTGACGAACACCACGCTTGGCCTTCAGGAAATTGGCGCGGTTCGCGCGACCCAAGACCAATACGAAGTGGGAACGTTTCGACCCAACGTCCGTGCGGTCATTGCGTTCAACACGGACAGCGAAATTCCACCCACGGTCCGCACCAACGGCGTGCTGATGGGCCAAATCACGCCCCGCGGCGGCGTTGTGTCGGGGTCGAGCGGCGTGGTGCATTTTGACGGTTGGAACTGGGAAGACGCGGCCCTGGAGATGGTCGACGGCATCCACCTCAATTGGCCGTCGACGCATCACCGCCATTCCAAGGACGGCAAGGTGGACATTCAGCGTCGCAAGACCTACGACCAACAACGGCACGAAATTGAGCGCTTCTTTGGCGAGGCCCAAGCGTACGCGGCCACCACGCCCGGATCGGTCAAGGACTTGCGGCACGAGGGCATGCGCGGGCTCTTCACCGGAGAGCTCTGCTTGTACGTGCACGCCGACGACGCGCGCGCGATCACCGAGGCCGTCCACTTCAAGCGCGACCTCGGCATCGAGCGCATGGCCGTTGTGGGCGGGTACGACGCGTACTTGGTGGCCGACTTGTTGCGTGAGAACAACGTCGCAGTCTTGCTTCGAAGCGTGCACAGCTTGCCGCGTTTTGCCGACGACGACGTCGACCTGCCGTACAAGCTGCCCAAGCTGTTGATGGACGAGGGCCTTGTCGTGGCCCTGCAAGTCGACCAGCGGATGACCGAAATGAACGCACGCAACCTCCCGTTTTACGCGGGCACGGCGCGCGCATACGGACTCACCGAGGAGCAGGCCATCCAAGCCTTGACGCGCAACCCTGCGCGCATCTTGGGGGTGGAAGATCGCGTGGGCACGTTGGAACGCGGAAAGCAAGCGACCTTGTTTTTGTCGTCGGGCGACGCGTTGGACATGCGAACCAACCACCTCACCCACGCGTGGATTGAAGGTCGGGAAATCGACCTCGACAACCGGCAACGCCAGCTGTACCGAAAGTTCCAAACGAAGTACGGGGCGGAGATTCTTGACGGCACGCCGCCGTTAGAACCTCGCACCCCGTAACCTCGCACCCCGCATCCTCGAAGGAAACCCTTCGAACGGAGTTCAGTGAAGGACGATGCGTCGCTGAAGGGCGCCGCGTTCGGGAACCACAAACTCCAGCATGTAGCTGCCGGCGCTGAATCCTTCCAAGGCAAGCACGTCGCGTTCACCCACGCGCTGATGATGCACAATGCGACCTGTTGCATCCCGCAACGTCACCGAAGCATTGTCCAGCGTTGGACCGTTCCAAACGATGTGAAGGCGGTCGCGTGCTGGCACGGGGAACACCTCAAGCGTGCCTCCCAAGGCTTCTTCGATGCCGCTCAACGACACGTCCACAATCAAGCAAACGTTGTCTCCCACACAGCCCGCCACGGTGGTTTCGGTCACACAGATCGAGCCAGGACCCCCGGTGTTCCACACCACGTACAGGGCGTTGGAGCCTTGCCCGTCCACAATGTCGCCGCCGACCACGGTCCACGCGTACGTGCTTCCGTCCGTGGCTGGGTACGTGTACCCTTGCAAGGTTTGCGAGAAGGGGGACGCGTTTCCGGTGATTTCGTAGCTCGTCAAGTACGAGCACAGGCTCGCATCTTCCACGCCCTCCAAGGAGTAGTTGCAGGCAAGGTCGTCGTAGCAGCTGAAGCCCAAACACACGCACCCGTCCTGCACCACATCGCCGTAGGTCAGCGCAAGCCCGTCGTCGCAAGGTTCACCGGGGTACAAGCAGGAAGCATCGTCCACGGTTGCGGCAGGGTTGTAATTGCACGCCGCCACGTCCATGCACCCGACGGTGGAGAAGAGTTCCTCAATGCACACCTCTTCCGACGCGCAGCCGTTGGCGTCGACTTCGTAGACGCAGATGGACAGGTTGGCGGGGTCTTGCCAAAACACGACGGCTTGGGTGAAGTCCGAAGTTGCCAGCATGCCGCCGGACACAGACCACACCACGGTGGTGCCCGGTCCGCCCGCGGCGGTGTACGTGTACAAGGTCCCGACGCCGAGTTCAATGACGCTCGGGCCAGTCAAGCTGCCGGACGCCACGGGGTCTGGTTGGCTGATCACCAAGGTGGTGTCGGCACTGCATCCACCTTCGTCGGTCACTGTCACGGTGTACGTGCCCGCACTGAGTCCGGTGCCGTCGGGCCCCGCAGTGCCCCAATCGAT
>Ga0181578_10003718_pt1 | contig 13812 bp, 17 predicted proteins | sample 071ome_21_FD_148659 | JGI IMG/M metagenome (GOLD analysis project Ga0181578, IMG submission 148659) | Coastal salt marsh microbial communities from the Groves Creek Marsh, Skidaway Island, Georgia - 071401CT metaG (spades assembly) | ecosystem: Environmental > Aquatic > Marine > Intertidal zone... | reverse complement strand
TTCTCCTTCTATTGATTGATCTACTAAAGACCATAGTAATTTTCTTTCCTGTGGGGGAAGGGATTCAAGGGCATGAGCGACTTGAGGAGCGCCAATTTCATCGACTAATTTTTTTAGCTGATTCAATGACAAAGATTTATTCTGATCAGGATAATCAGATAATAAAGCTCTGAGGATGGAATCTTGCCCCTTGATAGTATTCATAGGGAAATTTTATATCAAACAGTTTATTTTCGCTTTCTGGAATTTTTTAAGCCTGATAAATTTCGATATTTTGCAACAGTTCTTCTGGCAATATTAAATCCTCTTATATTCAATAAATTTGTAATCTTTTGGTCGCTTAATTGAACTCTTGAGGAAGCTATAACCTTTGATATTTCCTGAATAAAATCATTTGGAGACAGCTTTTTTGTTTTTGAAACTGAGGGGATAAGAAAGTTTTTTAAAGATAGATTTTTACCATTAACCAATATAAATTTTTCTCTGATAATCCTAGAGACAGTTGAAGGAGAGATATTTAATTCTTTTGCAATGTCCTTATTAGATAATGGACTGGGCTCAATTCTATTTCCTAGAATAAAATCTCTTTGAAATAAACAAATATAAATTCCAACTTTTTCTAATGTTTTATTTCTGTTCTCAATTGCTGAAATAAACCATTTAGCTTGATCAATCAATATTTTTGTTTTCTCATTCAATGAGTCTGCTCCTTTGAAATCTGTTAGCAGATCATCATCAAAAACAATATCTGGCATATCTTCTTTGATAAATGCAATATCAATTTCACCAGCATTAGAAACCTTAATATTTAGGTCAGGCCTAATTTCTCTAGTTGTCTGAAAGTTTAAACCAGGGCTTAAGTCGCATTTACTTATTTCTAGCGTGGCCTCATCAATGAGGTCCCCAGAAAAATTATTTTTAACTGAGTTTAAAATTGATTCAAAATCAAGTCCTCCAAAATCAAATAGCAAATGTTCAATTAACTTTAATAATTCCTTCTTAAGTTTTCTTCTTTGACATTGGAGATATATATTTTCTCTATTATTTCTTGCAAATATTCCCGCAGGCTCGATATTTTCTTGCAATGTATCAATTAACTCATTCAAGTTAGCAACATTGAGTCGGCTATCTGCCTTCTTCAATCCTTCCAGAGAGTCTAACTCTAAGAATCCATTCTCATCCAAACAATAGGTAAGATTTTTTGCAATATCCTGCTCTAAGGAATTTCCAAAAATATCTGGAATCTGCTTCAATATTGATTCTTGAAGAGAAGCATTTTCAGGAATATCAAAAGAAAAATCAGCTATAACATTATCTTTTTGCAAATTATTGAGGAAGGGGTTTTCCTGGCAAGCATCAGAAATCCTTTCAAGTAGTTCAAATTTTGATAGCTGCAAAAGATCAATAGATTTTTTTAAGGCAGGCGTTAAGGCAATTTTTTGACTTAAGGTTTTTTTAGCAACAAGCTTGAGTGACATTTATGCAAATAAATTACCAAAGTATTTTTCTTTTACTAATTTATTATTTATTAGATCTTCTCTAGTTCCAGAGGCTATGACTTTCCCTTCATTAATAATGTATGAGTGATCACAAATATTTAAAGTCTGAGATACGTTATGGTCAGTAATCATGACAGAGATTTCTTCCGTAACTAAACGCTTCAAGATTTGATTAATTTCGTCAACAACCAAAGGATCTACTCCCGCAAATGGCTCATCTAATAAAATAATTTTTGGATCGAAGATCATGCATCTGGCAATTTCAACTCTTCTTCTCTGACCCCCTGACAAAGTCCTTCCTTTTTGATTTAAGATTCCATCTAAATCAAAAGCGTTGATGACGTTTGAAGTCTTTTCTTCAATTTTTTCTTTTTCTCTGTAGAGTAATTCTGCAGCTCCATGAATATTCTCCCAAACTGTCATTGATTGAAAGATAGATGGTTCTTGAGGAAGATATACTAATCCTTTTCTGGCTCTTTCATGCATTTGAAAGTTGGTAATATCTTCGTTATCGATGCTAATTTTTCCTGTATCAGGTTGCATTAGTCCTGCAATCATATAAAAGATCGTTGTCTTTCCAGCCCCATTTGGACCTAGAAGACCAATGATTTTTCCCTTATCTAGATAAAGGCTAACATCGTTAACTACCTTCTTTTCTTTAAAAGTTTTTGAAAGCTTCGATATGTCCAACATACTTTCTTAATTAGGAAATTTATAACTTATCTTATTGGATTTTATAATCTCAGAATCTGAGGTAAGTATTGCATCTCCTGATAAATTAATGCTTTCTGATAATTTGACCTCAATAAAATTTGCTTCACCAAAAACAGATCTTCCATCATTGCTAAAAGAAGCCTTTCTAAGATCATGTCCTTCCAAAAAGAGTTTCTTTTCCTTGATATGAAATTCTCCTCTTTCTCCTAGGAATTTCCAACCCTCAAAAGTTAATGAAATATCTCCAATAAGCTCTATTTTTTCTTCTTCTGGAAGATAAAGAACTTCTTTGGCAGAAATTGCAGAATCATATGCCTGTAAAGAGAGGGTTAGCAGCAGCGCTAAGACATATGCAATTTTTTTCATGTCAGACAATTCCTGACTCAAGCAAAGAATGCATAGTTAATAATCCAACATAATTTTTCTCTTTGGGATCTTTCACAACCACAGATAAGATTTTTTTATCTTCCATGATTCTCAGAGCATCGATTGCTAGGCTATTAGTCTTTACTGTCATAAATTGTTTAGACATATGATTCTTAACGAGTTCTGCTTTCAAATCGTTTGATGATCTTATTGCTCTTCTTAAATCTCCATCTGACAAGACCCCAACAATTTTCTCGGATGTTGATTTTACTAAAGCAATACCTAATTTTTTTGCTGATATCTCAACAGCGGCATCAATGATTGAATCTGTGTCTAAAACACTGGCAATATTTTTACCGGTTATCGCCAAATCAGATGCTAATGTAGTTAGGCGTTTTCCCAGTGCGCCTGCTGGATGACTTTTTGCAAAATCCTCTGAAGAAAATCCATTGGCTTCTAGCAGAGCAACGGTAAGGGCGTCTCCCAAAACAAGCATTGCGGTTGTTGATGAAGTAGGCGCTAAATTGTTAGGACAAGCTTCTTTTTTTATTTTTACTTGGATAGTTACTTTGCTATTTTTAGCAATTGTAGAATCCCTATTTCCAGTAAATGAGTATATGTTTCTGGCAGTTCTTTTAAGAGCTGGAAGAATTGAGGTTATTTCTGCTGTCTCTCCAGAATAGGAGAGGATGAGCACATCATCTTGCTTTGATACCATCCCCAAATCACCATGAGCAGCCTCGGTTGCATGCATCATATAAGCCGGCGTTCCGGTGCTTGAAAGAGAGGCAGCTATTTTTTTCCCGATATGGGCTGACTTTCCTACTCCAACAACAATTAATTTACCCTTGCAATTGAGAATATCAGTACAAATAGCACTAAAACTTTTTCCAATTGATCGTTTTAATGAAGTGATGGCTTCAATTTCTGTATCAATTGTTTTAAGCGCAGATTTTTCAAAATTATGATTTTTCATAGGATATTTCAATTATTCCAAATGTTATAATAAACACATGAAATTAACTATGCATATTAATTTGGCACTTTTTTATATGTGCGTTCTTTCTTCTACTTTAAGCGCTGAAACCAATCCTCATCAATTTATTGATGAAAAATCACAGGAAATGGTTAATGTTATTGTTATTAACAGCGATCTTTTTGCGAGTGATCCAACTGCCTTTAAGCAAAAAGTAAAAGATATTTTTGAACCAATGGTTGATTTTAGAAGAGTTGGTGCCATGGTTATGGGGCGTACCTACTATAAAAATGCTTCCTTTGAAGAAAGAAATGCGTTTATAGAAGTATTCAAATCATCATTATTAGATACTTATGCAGAAACATTAGCACAGTGGGGAGATCAAAAGATTGAAACCATTTGGCCTGATGATTCAACAGAAGAATTGCCCCCCGTAGTCGATGTAAATCAAAAATTAATAACTAGCAGCAATACATATCCCATAACTTATAAAGTTAGAAATAATGGAAGTAGCGGATGGCAAATAGTAAATATTGTCATAAATGGTGTTAATCTTGGGCTAACTTTTAGAAATCAATTTCAAGCCCTAGCATCTGAAAATAACAATGATATCAATGCAGTTATTAGCAATTGGTCGGCTGATATAGACGTTTAATGGAAAACTCAAAAATCGAAGAGATTATCAAAAATAATCTCACTGAAGCCGAGGTTTTTTTTACCCATGAAGAAGGCTGCAACTTGAGCTTAACAATTATCAGTTCTGACTTTGAAGACCTATCCTTGGTAAATAGGCATAAGTTAGTACTTGGTTTCTTTAGTGATTCTTTTGCTTCTGGCGCATTGCATGCTATGAGTTTATCTCTAAAAACCCCGTTGGAAGATTAAATGGAGAGGTTAAGAATTGTTGGCGGCAATCCTTTAAAGGGTTCACTTAATTGTTCAGGCTCTAAAAATGCTGCTTTACCAATGTTAGCTGCCTCAATCTTATCGGATCATCCCATAACCTTCCAAAATTTACCCTATCTGCAAGATATTACAACCATGTTTGAGCTACTGGGCTCAATGGGGGCAGAAATAACCTTAGATGAATCTATGGATTTTCAAGTTGATGCCAGCAAACTTATAGATGTTGAGGCTAGATATGAATTAGTTAAGACTATGCGGGCATCTATTCTAGTTTTGGGAGCTTTAATTGCTAAATATGGAAAAGCAAAAATTGCTCTACCGGGTGGGTGCGCCATTGGCTCTAGACCGGTCAATTTTCATTTAAATGCATTAAAAAAACTTGGTGCTGAAATTGAGCTCAAAGATGGTTATATCCTAGCAAAAGCTAGAAAACTTAAAGGTGCAGACATTGTTATGGAAGGAGTAACGGTTACTGGTACTGAAAATATTATGATGGCAGCAACCTTAGCTGAGGGCACTACAAATATAAGAAATGTTGCCAAAGAACCAGAAATAGTTGACTTAGCAGATTTCTTAAATTCTATGGGTGCTAGGGTTTATGGCGCAGGAACAGATCTAATTTCCATAGAGGGAGTAAAAACATTGAATCACTCTCAGCACTTTATTCCTGCGGATAGAATAGAGGCGGGAACCTACTTGGTGGCCGCTGCATTGTCTAGAGGGGAGATAGAGATCAAAAGAGCACAACCAGAAAGGATGGCAAATATACTCGAGGCACTTCGACAAAGCGGCTTCAATGTAAAAGTGTCTAAGGATTCAATTCAACTTAAATCTGATATTGATAATATTACACCTATTGATATCACAACAGCGCCTTATCCGGGGTTTCCAACAGATATGCAGGCTCAATTTACAGTCCTTAATTCTCTTGCTGCTGGATCGTCTGTAGTCACAGAAAATGTATTTGAAAATAGATTTATGCATGTTCAAGAATTAAATAGAATGGGATGCGATATTACTGTTAAAGGAGCAAATGCTTTTATCAAAGGTGTTGAACAAATTTCGGGTGCGGAAGTTATGGCAACAGATTTGAGAGCCTCTGCAAGTCTTATATTGGCCGGTTTGTGCGCAAAGGGAGAAACCATTGTGGATCGAATTTATCATATCGATAGAGGATATGAGAGGATTGAAGAAAAGCTATCTTACTTAGGCGCTAATATTGAAAGATTGCCGAGATAATATATCTCAACCGGCTTCTGTTTTTACAAAAATTTTATTAATTTTTTCTTCTGAGAAAATATCTAACTCTAAAGTGTCTCCTGGAAAGGCACTGTTTAAATAAAATACAAAATTTTCCCAGGTTGCTGGTTTGTTATTGATACCAATAATCATGTCTCCCACTTTTATATCTGAATCTCTAAATAAGGGGCCATCATCGGAACTAATTATTTCAAGAGTGCTAGTAGGATTTTTATTTAATAAGATTCTTTTAGGTTTGACTCTAAAATTACCTATCCAAGCCCTTTTTGCAGAACCATTCTGAATAATTTCTGAGGAGATTTTAATAATCTTGTCCACAGGAATTGCAAAACTAATTCCTTGGAATCCGCCTGTTTGAGAGAATATCTTTGTATTTATCCCAATTAGGTGCCCAAAACTATTAAGTAAAGCTCCACCCGAATTACCAGGATTAATAGCTGCATCCGTTTGGATTAATTCTAAGTAGGGATTTCCATAATCTCGACCGGTTGCGCTCACAATACCCTTTGAGAGTGTAACTCCCAAGCCGTAGGGGTTTCCAGCTGCATATATTTCATCTCCCAGCTTTATCAAGCTTGTATCTCCTATGATTGCTGGAAAGAATTCTTTATCTGATTCAATCTTTAGAACTGCCAAATCAAGTCTTTCGTCTATTCCTAATACCCTTGCAGAAAAGGTCATGCCCTCGTTTGTTTCTGCAAAGATTTCTCTTAAATTGTTCTTTATTACGTGATAGTTTGTAACAGCAATGCCATCCTTAGAAATAATAACTCCTGAACCAATGGTTGAATTCCTATAATTAGAAGATTGGGGAAGTTTACTTGTTTTGACAGTTATTACTGAGGATAATGCTTTTTCTATATCTATCGAATTTGAGCAGGAAAATAAGAAAAAAACTAATACTCCAAAAAGACTCTTTTTAGAGACTTTATAAAAAGATAAATTATCGAAAGCCATGTTTAAAAAATTATATGATGTTCTTGCCGAAGAAGGTATACATCTTGATAGCTACCAACAAGAATTTTTAAAGGCTTACTCAGCATTTCAAGATAAAAGACAAAGCAAACTCAAATTTCTTAGCAAGAATCAAGTAATAAAATCAGTCTATGTATGGGGAAAGGTTGGTAGAGGGAAGACTCTTCTCCTCAAGGCTTTAAGCAAGGAGATATCTAACAATATATTGACTACCCACTTTAGTGAATTCATGCTTCAAGTTCACTCATTCTTAAAATCACACCAAGGAAAAAAAGATCCCTTAACTTTGTTTTGCAAAGAGGTTCTTCAAAAAGTAGACATACTGCTTTTAGACGAATTTCAGATAGAAGATATCGGTGATGCTATGATTATTGGCAAAGTTTTTAATGAACTTAAAAAGCATAATACTGCAATATTTTTATCTTCGAATTATCCAGTTCAAGAACTTTATAAAAATGGGTTACAAAGAGAGAAATTTATTAAATCTATTAAATTTATAGAAAATGAGTTTCTTTATTTCAATTTAGAAGGCTCAGAAGATTATAGGTCTAAAAATATAGATAATTTCTTAAATCTAAGCCAAGAAGAAATAAATGATAGGGCTATTAAAAAATTTCTAAAGAGTAATTTTGATATGAATGCATGCTTTGGTGACCCATTAATTTTGTCAAAACGTGAATTTTCTGCGAAGGGTTATGGAGAGCAGTTTGTTTGGTTAGATTTTCAAGTTTTCTTCTCTGAAGCAAATATGGCTAAAGATTATTTAGAGCTTTGTGAAACATACAATTGGGTGTTTATTAATAATTTTAGAAAACTCAGTGATTTAGATATCAATATAGTGAGGAGATTTATTTCTTTTCTGGATGTCACTTATACTAAGGGTTCAAAGATTTGTGCTCTTGAGAAGCAACATTTTATTTCTAATCTCTACGAGGGTGAAACATTACAGTATTTGTGGCATCGGGCACAAAGCAGGCTTCAGGAAGCCCTGTTTATTAAGTAACAGAACTACTAATAATTTTTATGAAAATCATTGATTAAGTTAGCCCTTAGTTTTAATATGCGCATCTGATTTAAGTTCTGCTATGAAAACACAATCATTTAAAAAAGAAGAGACGCAACATAACTGGGTTATTGTTGATGCATCCGATAAAGTTTTAGGTCGTCTTGCGTCTAAAATCGCTGATAAATTAAGAGGTAAGGACAAGCCTATTTTTACTCCTCATGTTGATTGTGGAGATTTTGTTGTAGTTGTAAATGCTGAAAAAATTAAAGTTACAGGTAATAAATTTGAGGACAAAAAATACTATACTCACTCTTTGTACCCAGGCGGCCTAAAGACTAAAACTTTTAAAGATATGAATGCTACTAAGCCTGAAAAGGTTATAGAGCTTGCTGTGAAGGGCATGTTACCTAAAAACAAGCTAAGCAATCAGATAATCAAGAAACTTAAAATTTATGCTGGTTCCGAGCATCCTCACGAAGCTCAGCAACCTGTAAATTGGGATATTTAAACTTTTATGGCATCAAATACATTTTATGCAACAGGAAGAAGAAAAACTTCTTCAGCTAGGGTTTATCTTACCAAGGGTAAGGGCAACATTTCTGTAAATGATCGATCTCTTGAAGAATACTTTGGAAGAGAAGTTGCGCAAATGCTTGTAAAGCAACCCTTAAAGTTATTAGACCTTGATGAAAAAGTTGATCTTAAAATTATGGTTAAGGGTGGAGGAAGTTTTGGTCAAGCAGGAGCTATAAGGCACGGTATTTCAAGAGCTTTATTGGAGTTTGACGAGGAATTGAGACCCCAGTTAAAACAAGCTGGTTTCTTGACTAGAGATCCTAGAAAAGTTGAAAGGAAAAAGCCTGGCTTGAAGAAAGCTAGAAAGAGAGAACAATATTCAAAACGTTAGTGGTTTATCAGATTTCTTTGCATTAGAATATAAGCCCTAAATGAGCAACCCCAACACTACAAGAAGAAAAGTTTTAATAGGAATGACTGCTGCCGTTGGAGCAGCTGGAATTCCCTTCGCTGCAACACCTTTTATTTCCGCTTGGAACCCAAGCGCCAAGGCTAAAGCATTGGGCGCTGCGGTTAAAGTTGATGTATCTAAAATACAGGCTGGTCAGAAAATACAGGTATCATGGCGTAAGCAGCCTGTTTTTGTTATTCGTCATACAGCCAAGTCTTTAGAGAGTCTTGGGCAAGTTGTTGCTAAGTTAGATGATCCTGAGTCTTTGAATATAGAAGAGCCATACAGAGGCATAAATAATACTCGCTCTAAGAGTAACGAGTTTTCCGTCTTAGCTGGTGTATGTACTCATTTAGGTTGCTCTCCAAAATACTACCCTGAAATGGAATCCAAACCATGGGATAGTTCTTGGTCGGGAGGCTTTTTTTGTCCCTGTCATGGATCGATGTTTGATTTAGTTGGTCGAGTTTACAAAGGAGTGCCAGCGCCAACAAATCTAAAAGTTCCGCCACATTTTTTTGAAGGAACCATTCTTACTATTGGTGAAGACGAGGGCGTTGCTTAATGAGCGGTATGTTTTTAAAAGTTTTCGACTGGGTTAATCATAGGTTACCAATTGTAAATACCTTTGAAAGACATCTCTCTAAGCATCCTGTGCCCAAAAAAGTTAACTTTTGGTATCTTTTTGGTGCGCTCGCCTCGGTAGTCCTAATTATTCAAATTGTTTCAGGTATTTGGCTAATGATGCCTTATGAAAATACTGAAGAGGGCGCATTTGCATCAGTAGAGTTCATCATGCGAGATGTTGATTATGGCTGGGTAATTAGATACATGCATACAACTGGAGCATCTATGTTTTTTGCAGTTGTATACCTTCATATGTTTAGAGGATTACTTTATGGCTCTTACCAAAGACCAAGAGAATTAGTTTGGATTTTTGGCATGACTATATATCTGGTTATGATGGCAGAAGGCTTCTTAGGGTATGTATTACCATATGGACAAATGTCATATTGGGGTGCTCAAGTCATCATCTCTTTATTTGGTGCAATTCCTTATATAGGAGAGTCATTGGAAGTTTGGGTCAGAGGAGATTACTATATATCTGGCGCCACAATATCAAGATTTTTTGCATTGCATGTTGTTGCATTGCCTTTAATATTAATTGCTTTAGTATTCATGCATCTTGTAGCACTGCATGAAGTAGGAGCAGGAAATCCTGAGGGCATTGACATAGAAAAACATGTTGATGAAGATGGCGTTCCTTTAGATAGCGTTCCGTTTTTTCCATATAAAGTACTCAATGCACTCGTTGGCATTGGAGTTTTCATGATTGTTTTTTCAATAATCATGTTTTTCTTCCCTGAAATGGGAGGATATTTCCTTGAAAAAGCTAACTTTGAAGAAGCCAACCCCTTATCTACCCCTGAACACATTGCTCCCGTTTGGTACTATTCTCCATATTATGCAATGTTAAGAGCTGTGCCAGACAAGCTAGGAGGGCTCATTGTTATGGCTGGAGCTATTGCAATTTTATTTGTAGTCCCTTGGTTAGACAGAAGCAAAGTTGCTTCCATTCGCTACAAGGGAATTTTTAGCAAAATTGCATTGGTATTATTTGCAACTAGTTTTATAACACTTGGGTACCTTGGAACTGTCCCTGTTACAGAATCTAGAAAACTTATGAGTGTTATTGGGACAGTTATTTACTTTGGTTTCTTCTTTTTGATGCCATTTTATACATCTCTAGAAAAGACTTCTGTTCCACCTGAGAGATTGTGACCATGAGATTAGTTTCACTTTTATTGCTTATAACTTTCTCCAGTTTAGGCTATGCAGCAGGCGGAGCTGAGTGTGGTGATTACGGAGACTGCGATGAGTTTGATGCCCGACTCCTCGATAATAGCTCCCTTCAAAGAGGTCTTAATACTTTCATAAACAACTGTTATGGTTGCCATTCATTGCAATATTCAAGATGGGGAAGAGTAGCTAAAGACCTTGATATACCTGAATCAATATTATTTGAAAAATTAGTATTTGATCCAAATGCTAAATCTGGTGATTTGATGAAAGGCTCTCTTGATAAAAAAGCTTCAGAAGAATGGTTTGGAGTAGCACCTCCTGATTTAACTCTTGTTGCCAGGTCAAGAGGGAGTAATTGGATTTATACATACTTACGAACCTATTACGAGGATGGCTCTAAACAATACGGTGTAAACAATCTTGTTTATCCAAATACCGCAATGCCAAATGTTCTAGAGTATTATCAAGGTAAGCAGATATTAGGTTGTAAGCAAGTTCCTTCTTATGCTTCAAACGGAGGGGTAAGAAGAGATGCAGATAGAAATATCATTACTGAAGAGGAATGTGGTCATCTTTTGCTAGCAGAGGGTTCAGGAAAGTATACCGCTGCTGAATTCGATACCATAATTTTTGATCTAACTAATTTTTTAACCTATGTTGCAGAACCTGTCAGAGCTGATCGTGAAAGAATAGGCTGGTTTGTAATATTATTTTTTGTTGTTTTCACGGCGCTTTCCTATCTGCTATTTAGAGAGTACCAAAAAGATTACCACTAGGGATTAATTTTATGATTCTATATTCTGATAAAGATGATCATTACAGCCACAGAGTACGAATTGTGCTTGCTGAAAAAGATGTTGCTTGTGAAATAAAAGAAACAACTAATGAGGAAGCACCCGAGGAGGTCCTCTCAATTAACCCAGAGCATTGTCTCCCAATTCTAGTAGATAGAGAGCTAGGCTTATACAATGCTGCGGTAATGCTTGAATATCTTGATGAAAGATTTCCACATCCTCCATTATTACCAGTGTATCCAGTTAATAGAGCCAATTGCAGAACTTTAATGCTGAGAATTGATAAAGAAATTTCACCCTTAGTAGATACATTAATCTCTGGCGCGGGGACTGAAAAAGAGATTCTTGCTACCAAACAAGACCTTTTACATGAAATTACTTCTCTTGCTCCCACCTTTAAAGAGTTTAAGTATTTCATGAATGAAGAGTTTTCTTTGTGCGATTGTTATTTGGCACCAATCCTATGGAGACTTCCCTCGCTTGGAATCAATCTTCCATTAAATAGACATACCAAGGCATTAATAGACTATCAGAAAAGGATCTTTGATAGACCAGGTTTTCAAGACAGCCTGTCATTAGTTGAAAGAAATTTAACTAGCGCAATCTAGGCCTCAAGTTTCGAAAGACTAAGCAGTCTTTCGGCGCAGGTATTTCCTATCATCAGTAATCCAGTATTACCATTAATTATTTTAGTAGAGCTATTTAGTTCATAAATAGCCTTCAACACCATCCAGTCCATAACAATTCCACTTATCAGAGCTTCTTCCTTATAAAGCAAGGTTGGGTCTTGAAGATAAAACTGAGGGGCAGCAAAATTCACTTCTTCATAATCTATTAAATCTCCTTTATTTAAATTTGATTTCAGGGCATTAATGCTTGAGTAATATAAGAGCTTATTAGCGTAGTTATATTTAAATGCAGGGATTAGTTTTTTTTGAACCTCATGATCAGCATCAAATACTAATACCTCAAGATCCTTCCTAATTCTTGGAGTAAATTCAATATTGATTGGAACAGCTAGCCTTTCAATCTTTTTAAATCTTTCATTGCTTTTTGTAACCTCTAAAATTGAGGCAGCAAACTCTTGAGGATCTTGATTCTCATAAACGAAAATATAGTTTGGATTTATATCAAGATATCTTGTTATTACATCTCCAGGAAAGTTTGTTATTACAGTAATATTTTGATCTTCTGAGGATCGAGATTTTGCTATAGTTTTGAGGCTATCCAATTCTAGAGAGTTACAAAATAATTCATTGCTCCTTAAAAATTGAACAGCCTGGGTATCATTGAATGAAAGTTCAAAATTATAAGGGAGCTTAAAAACCGACTCAATGAAGGTTTGTTTTAATTCATTAGGAGCAGTAATTGCAATCTTGCGGTTTAAATTACTTTTTATTTGTAAGAGATCATTTCTTAAGCTATTTAGTGTAGATTTATCCTTATTAGAAAGATCATTTCTATCAATAATCTTATCAAGTTCATTAAAATTTTCTTCAGAGAAGCTTCTAAAGGCAAACATTCTCTCAATCAATCTATATTCAGATTCTGAATATTTACTAGATATGATGACCGAGCCTATATCAACATTATAGGAATCATTATTTTGAGTTTGGCGAGCTTGAGTATTCTTTAACTGATTAGAAGAACACCCCATCAAAACCAATAAAATTAGGGCATTTAAAGTAATTTTAATAGTATGATATTTTTTTAAGTCCATAACTATGTTTTATATAGTAGCAACTCCTATTGGTAATTCTAAAGATATTTCATTTAGGGCAGTAGAAATTCTTAAGAAAGTTGATTTTATATTATGTGAGGATACAAGGATAACTGGTAAGTTGATTGCAGAGCTAAATATCACATCTCATTTATTAAAACTAAATGATCATAACGAAGATAGCATGATCAAAAAAGTGGTGTCCCTCCTTGAAGAAGGCAAAGACATTGCTCTCGTGAGTGATGCAGGTATGCCTCTAATAAATGATCCTGGATTTGCCCTTGTCAGAGATATTATTAAAAGTAAGCATCCTGTTACCTCAATACCTGGGCCAAGCTCTATTTTAACTGCGCTTCAACTATCTGGTATCTCAACAAATGAATTTTGTTTCTTGGGATACTTTCCTAGAAAAGCAAATAAACAAATTGAGTTTATTAAGAAAATTAAAAAAATTGGAATGACAGCAATATTTTTTGAGTCGCCTAAAAGAATTATTAACACTTTGAATGTTTTAAAAGAGAGCATCAATGAAAATAATGAGATTGCCATAGCAAGAGAGCTGACCAAAAAACATGAATCACTGTACCGAGGGACTTTAAACCAAATTGATAATTTAATTACAATTCCTAAAAATGAAATTAAGGGAGAATTTACAATAACTATCAAAATCATAGGAAAACCAGAAGAAATTGATCTGGGTCTCCAAAAAGACTTATTAAGCATCTTAAACAAGGGAGATGCAGCAAAAGTCCTTTCAAAGTTATATAAATTACCAAAGAGAGAAATCTATAAAAAATTCCCTAAATAGAACTAGTTGTTTAAAATG
>Ga0181578_10003711_pt1 | contig 13820 bp, 13 predicted proteins | sample 071ome_21_FD_148659 | JGI IMG/M metagenome (GOLD analysis project Ga0181578, IMG submission 148659) | Coastal salt marsh microbial communities from the Groves Creek Marsh, Skidaway Island, Georgia - 071401CT metaG (spades assembly) | ecosystem: Environmental > Aquatic > Marine > Intertidal zone... | reverse complement strand
AGGCGCAGCAGAGGCTACCTCGTCAACGTAATCCTTCGTAGCGTAGCCCGGAATAACAACGTCTGAGTCCTTATGAAAGTACGTCGTTGAACGCTCCTCACCGATAGTGACTGATCCACCTTTGGCGCGAGGCGTTAGATTGTTCGTTTTAATCGTCGACATTGCTTACTCTCTCTCGCAGTGAGGGGTGCAGGATTTCTAGGAGCTGCTGTTCGGTGGTTGCTTTAAGTTCGTCAAGGCTGTGTTCGGAAACATATGAGCGCAGCGCCTGACGGAAATCAATAATGAGGTTGCGCTCTTCTGAGGAAAACGGGGAGTCAACCAGAAGGGTGTAGTCCGTTCTTCGGAGCCAGCCGTAAACCATCTCGCCTACAGATTTGCGAGCCATCGCCATCTGACCGGATTCATCAAGCCCGTAATAGATGTCATCCTGACGCTGCTTGATCGTCCAGTACATTGAGATGATCGCTTCCCAGTCACTATTGTTTCGGAAGTCTTCTGGCTGTGTCTGGTAATGCTCGCCGTCACGAATGTCGCTCCAGTGACGCTGGTCGGAGCAGTAGAACATATAGTGTTCTGGGTGGTTCCAAGGCTCCAGCTTGCCAGCATGTTCTGGGCAGTAATGGTTGAAGTCCTCGATGGATTCAAACACCACGCTCTCATAATCCTTTTGGACAATGACGATCTGCCCGTAGTCAACAGTGAGTGAGTTTTTGATTTTCATTATTCGATTCTTTGTATGAACTTGATTTTTCTGTGGGGTGGTTCCCAAGTCCGATTGCTCAGGCTGGCATTGTGGTAGTGACTAGCAGATTGATGGTGTCCGTAGTTGGCTGCTGTTTGCAGCGTTGACCCCTTGTTTAGTTGGTGAGCGTGTGATCCACCTTTAGCAATGCTTATGCTTGCTGAAATTGTGTTGCTGCCAGAGCGCGTTCCTACGCTGCCAGTGGACAGGCAAATGAAGTAGCCACGAAGGTCAATCGTTCCGTTTGCCCCGTTACAGGTTTGCCACCCTTCTGGTGTTGCTCCCTCGAACATCACAATGGTCCTGTTGTGGATATTGGGATGCGTCTGCGCTCTAGTCCAAGCTCTCAGAATTGCTCTCTTGTGACTAACGGTGAATGATCCTGAAACACTATGCGTGTGACCCCCGCCGCTAGACGGGACAATTGTCCCAACGCCCGCTGTTTCTGGACGCAATGAGGAAGTGGAGCCAGATCCGGCATTACCGTCAGTCTTGCTAAAGTGCGTGTGCGCCGACCCAGCATTGCCTGTGCTACCACCGATGCTGCTACCTGTTGCTGATGTACCTATGCTTCCCGCGTTTATCGTGAGGAAGTAGCCGTCACCTACGTTTGCGCTTGAGCTACCGTCATATTCCCCAAGCGAGCCGGTGTCGCTGAAAACATCAGCCCCTTTGGGAACTGGCGCACCGTTTGTGTTGTTCTTTATAAACCGACGCTTATTCTTGGCAACGGTTCTTGAAATCGTAAAGCTGTGTGTATGTCCGCCTGCGTTGCTTGGGTTCTGCTTTCTTGTCCAGCTGCCTCCAGATGTGCGGTAATGGTGCTTATAGCTTGAGCTTGAGTTGTTGTGGTTTGATGTACCAGTGTCTGTTGAGATAGACCAAGACCCATTAGTGCCGCCAGTTGTGGTTGCGTTAGCATCGGTGCCCATAATGAGCCTGTCCTCACTAGCACCCCATTCTGACCAACCGCTAGGCGTTGCCCCAGACGTAATCAAGATCGCCCCAGCGGGCAACCCTATCTCCATCTGGTGAGGCTCTATGTGTCGCCATACAGCAGCAGATTGATGCATTAGCGATGATCCGGGCTAACAGATGCGTTGTAATCAACCCCATAAGTCACCGCCACCATGTTCCTTCCATCGGCGCTGAGAGGCGGTACTTTCGCTTCAGGCCACTTTACGGTTTCGCCATTCGCTGTAACTGAAATGCCACCGCCATTCGGTATTGCGGGGAGGTCAATCAACACGGTTTGTCCTCGGGCCATGTTTATGATGTTGCAGCGGTAGACAGCAACTCCAGCCGATCCGGTAACGCCATGAACGTTCGCTCTGGCCGCGTCAAAGCTCATCGAGCCAGCTATAGCTTGCGAAGCGTATGAGGCAGTCTCTGGGGCGCGTAAGTCGTTGGTCTGGAAGCCAAGGCCGTCATCAGACGCAAAGGTGACTACACCAGTGTTTTCGTCGTAGCCAGTTCCTTCAGCCTTCCAGCCCTTGCCATCTGTCCCATCAGCACCATCAACCCCATCCGCTCCACGCATATCCGTGGTGGAGAACGTAAGGCCATCGTCGGAATTGAAAGTAGCTATTCCTGTATCGGGATCATACGAACCGCCAATCCAGCCATCGCCTTTATCGCCTTTGTCACCCTTTTCGCCTTGAGGACCGGGTACTGTGGAATCTGCCCCGTCGTTCCCGTCAGCTCCGGGCTTTCCGTCAGCCCCCGGTGGGCCGTGCAGTGTAGTAACGCCTTGCCAGACTTTAAAGAAGCTGGACCAAGCGTAGATTTGTGCTTTTGCTGTAACGTCATAAGCATCGCCGCCATCGCCTGTGTATTTGTCAGGCCAGCCGGGGAGGTCGGCTTCTTCTGCAACAACGCCAAGGAAGTTCAACATCATCCCCGCATCCCCGTCATCGCCCTTGTCCCCTTTGGGGCCGTGAGGAGCTGGACCCGGCTTCCAGACTTGAGAATCTTCGTGCCAGATCAGAGCGTATCGGTCTACCACTTCGCTGGGCAGTGCGTGTTGCACGTCGGCCAAATCGTTCAGGTAAACGGGTTTTAAATCTTCTTCACCAACAATGGTCAACGTGCCGCCGTTAGTGCTGACCGTTTTTCCGTTAGTGTCCAGAGGGCCTGCAGCCATGGAGTTATTGCCAGCAGAGATCGAATAGTCTTCCTTCATCTTCTGCAAAGACTCGTAGAAGATGTCGTTTATTCGACCTTCACCCGGAGGTCCTTGGTTCAGCGGTATGCCGTTACCCCAAGGGTTGCTCGGATACTGTCTTGCATTTTTTGGACCATAGAACCATGGCCCGGGGGACTGAGGCCACGGGTTGGTGGCAAAGCAAAGATCGTTATCTACACCAAGGCTGTCTTCTGGCTTCAGCTCAGTAACGTGTACCGTTGGGTAGCCATATATGGAAAGGAAGTCCAGAAGCCTAGCGAACGTAAGCTTTGTGTTTGAGCCACCCTGAACAACGTGTATGAGATCGTCGAGATTCGGATCACCCGAATTCCGCATCTCCGATATTTTTATTCTTCCTACACCCATTAGTAAGGACCTTTCTCAGTAGAAGCCTCTGGAAGAATGGTGTCGCTCAATTCTCCAGTGATTGAATCAGGTGGTGTCAGATCAACAATGATGTCGTCGCCGACGATTGTCCTGCCGCCCGTTGCGTCATCATCAATGTGAACTCCATACTGGAACCCTCTTTTAAATCTGACGCCTGCAAGCAGAGACGCTTTGTGTTTGGACAGATATTGCTCAAACTGCTTGTACGCAGCCTGAGCATCCTGCATGCCGAAGTGCGACTTAGCGTTGCCAAGAGCAAGCAGAAGTACAAGTCGCGACGGATAAATAGGACAAGGATCGTCAAGGTCGATATACGGCTCCGTGTCTATAACGCCCCAACCCTTCTCACCGAAGGCGGGGTAGTAAGACAAGCGGATCGTGTACTCCTTGTCTGGAACTGGCCATAGCTCGATGCGGCCCGCATCCTCAATCATGTCGCCAGCAGCGATGTCCCAGCGATTAGGCATGCGTATACGCACAGGGTCAGCTTCACCCTTGGTGCGAATCTTGTTATCAATCCCGTGCTTGATGTGGTGGAACGTCTCGCCGTTTTGCGAGAGAACCATGTCTGTAATTGAAAAGGGATCGGCCTTTTCAGGAATTTCGTAGAATCGTTTTTCGGGGGTTGTTAGGAATTCGTCGGATACCTTGTATAGAAGGTCATCCCCGTACTGAGAGTAGATTTGCTCTGCAGCGTCTTGAAGGAAGGAGACTAGAAGGGGCTCGTGCATAACAGCACTCTGCCCCACGGAAACAAATCCTAGTCTAACGGATAACTCAGTCTTGAGTTGCCCCAGCGTCCTCGTTTTTTGGTGAAGCATCTGAGTTACCTTTGGATTTTGGTTTCAACATGTCTGCGCCACGTTGCATGGCTGAGTCCAAACGCCCCTCAAAAGATTGTCCATAAACAGCTTGGACCCAAGGATTTCCACCGCTATCAGAACCATACTTACGCATGAGGATTCCGTATTGAAGTGCTGGGTCGAACTCTTTTAACTCCGCTGGCTTATCCTTTAAGGTCACGACTTTTTCGGGACCATGTATAGCCTGAAGAATGGGAACTTCGTGAGGGAACACGCGCACGTATGGCTTGTGCATTACGTCGCGTTCAACTTTGATATGCACTAATGGTGCTTTAATCATATTTTTCTCCCGAGAAAAGGTTGGGGGCCCCGGATGAGGCCCCCGATACAACTTAGGCCGTCGTGATTACTGCGTGGCAGTTTGCACGGTTCATGGTCAATGACCCCTTGAACGTAAGGCCCCAATACCAGATGTAATAATCGTACTGGCGGTTAGGCTTACGAGCGATCATGTCATGACCAGCTGCAGGTCGTAGACGGATGTGGTTGGTGTTCAGCATGTAGCATCGACCAAGCCAGCTATCGTCACCAAGGTCGTTAGCAATCGCGTCGAACGTCGGATCCCACACGATTGGGACCTGCTGGAAGTGAAGGCCAGTGCTGGTCGCCTGCGCTTCAATGGACGGGTCCAGTTGAGCGTTCTGACCAGAGGTCTTCAGGATGGTGTAGCGAGCGATTTCATCTTTCGCGGCAGCACGGAACTCGTCAACAAATCCCGAGCCTGCGATGATGAAGTTCGGACGACCACCGTTCAGCGTGCAGTCGCGCCACAGACCTTCCATCGTATTCACGAGTTCGGTAGTAGCAACGCCAGTCGCCGCATGGTTGCGCCACCACTCGTTGGTGTCACGATCAATACCGCCGACAGAACCGCTTTCCGGGGTCATCGACACAAGGTGGTCAAGTCCGGCAATCGCGTCGGGGTGTTGCGTACCATCGAGGTGGAGCTCGTAGTCCAACTTCTCTTCAAAACCAAGACGCAGGGTCTCCATGTTCTCTTCGAAGAGGTTGGTGAGCTGCAGCATCTCAGCACCGCTGTTGGTCGAAGGACCAGCGTTGTCGGTGATGGTGATGCCGTTGGCGAGCAGGGTGTCTTCGTTCAGGTTGAAGCCATCATGTGCGCCTGACCAAGGGAAGTTGGTCTGACGAATGGTGTCTTTCTTGTTGTAACGCACTTGCGCGTCACCGAAGTACCACTGGAAGTCAGAGTCATATTGAAACCTGACTTGCTCAACGATGTACTGTTTGCCGCCCGGGAAGGATTTTTTCTCCTTCATGAGTTTGGCAAGGAACGGTCGCTCGCGGGCGATCTCGTCAATCGGTTTGTTACGTAAATAATGGTCTAGAGCCACGTAACCTAACGTCTCTAGTTCTCCAGCGGAAAATGGCATTTTATTTCTCCAAACAAATAGGTTAATAAGGGCTTGCGCCGATCTGTATCTATTTGCCCGCCGAGAAGGCCATTACTCAGACTAGGTTTCGTGCGGGTGCTGGCGAGGCGTTCCCTGTACCCCTTTCTGCCGGGGGCACGGCACCGTAAATAGACTACTCACTTTCAGCATACCATCATAGGATGCTGTTTTATAACGATTCTTCCAGCTACTTGTTCCTTGAGCGGTTACTGCTAGGGCTGCTCAGGCGCAAATTGGAACCCTTGTTATCAAGGGGGTTTCGGTTTATGTGGTCCACATCCTTGCCTCTCAGAGCAAATTCACCCAATTTTGACTTCATTTTGCGTCGGGCCTTATTCCGAGAGGATCTTTTGGCGATCTGCTCTGGACTTGAATGGTAATTGGCGTATTCGGATTTGTAATCTCTCATATCTCGCAAGCTCCTGCGCTGCAGGCCCATTCCGTCTCTTTGTCTGGGTTTTCGTCAACCAAGTCCCAGTTTATTTCTCCCAATCTGGGGTGGGCGTTAAATTGCTCCCTAGTTATCCGCTCATACGGGGCGGCCTTGTAGGTGTGGTTCGCGTCCTCTTTTGGCAGGAATGAGATGCCAGACAGGATGTCAAAGTTCTCCCAGCACCAAGCCCCCACCGCAGGCCACTCATCCTCGCTTACAGAAACGGTGACGCTGGGCTTATGCTCGCACCAGTTCAGTTGAAATCGCTTCCACATCTCAAGGTGATCGAGGGCCGTTATGTCGTCCATGACCACAGCCCCTTTCGGAGCCTTCTTCACAAAAGTGAACACCATGGCCTCGGAGTTATACGGGTCGATCTCGTGCGGAACCCTAGCCTCAATCATGGCGGCTGTCACGGGGTCTTTGTTATCCCCGCGCACGCGCCTGTAGTAGTAACGGCTATACTGAGGGTGGATACCAGAGCTGCTGGAAACCAGCTGGCTCACCGTACCGCTCGGCTTAACGCAGGTAACCGCCGCTGCTTGCTCAATCCCTAGCTTCTTGGCCCACTCTTTGTTGGTCTGAACCGCAATGTCTCGAAGGGCTTGCAGGTCCTCATCCGGGCACTTCATCAGATATGGGCAGTCATAGATACCCGTGATGCTTACCCCGAGGAGCCGCTCTTCTTCGCAATTGTGCTTCCAACGCGAACTCAGGTAACGGAAATCCGTCAGGCAAGCCTGAAGCGTTCCCAGTATTGCAGCGGCCCTAACTTTTCTTGCGAGGCTTTCAAAGTGATCGTCTGATCTGGCAACGACTTCTGTGAGGTTACAGAACTGTCTAGGTCGTAGCACGATTTCGGAGCACGGGTTGGTTCCAAAATCGTGACTTTTGTCCCGTCTCTCAGGCGAAAGATCTCGGGCTGCGTTTCGGTTGAAGATTCCTCGCTCGCCTGATTTCGATTCGTAGATTGTTGTCCATTCATTTAGAAATGCTCCTACGTCCGGTTTTTCAGTGAAGGTAATACTGTTGTTAGCAAGGGCACGCTGCTCGTCCATCTGCCACCACTGCCCAGACTTAGCCTTTGCCATGCGCTCATCTGTCAGGTTAGACAGAGAAATCATAGCCGCTCTCCTCACCCCGCCAACTACAACCGATTTGGCGATATGGCAGCAAATGTCATGCGCCTCAATAGAAGAGAGCTTGCGTCCAGCTGCACCACTGATAACGCTAACAACCTGCTTGAGCATATGCTCTAAAGGGCCCGGACCGCTTGCACGCCCACCGAAAGTTTTAAGCCTTGCGCCAGCAGGCCTCACTCTTGAGAAGTCCCATTTGGGGATCTGACCAGTGTAGGCCATGGCAATGGTTTCTTTTAGAGCTTTAGCCCAGCCGATCTTGCTGTCGGCTACTACGATTGTTGTCTCTGTCTCGTAAAATTCTTCAGCGATCTCAGGTAACTCAGAGACGTATTGCCGTTCAACAGAGTACCCAACGCCCGTACCGCAAAGCAAAATGTAAAACAACTCGTCGAAACTGCGAAGGCAGTCAATAGGCAGATAGCTGCAGTTATAGCCAGCGACATGATCTCTCTCTAACGCAGGACCAGCTGTCATCAGAGCCCGCATCGAAGGGAGGGTTTCAAAGTTGTAGATCGCGTCATACAACTCTTTTCTAACGGGCTTTACGTGCTTCGGGTTTCTTTCCTCAAAGAAATCAAGGTATCGATTAACGGTTTCATCCCAATGCTCGCGGCGTCCTTTGTTGTCAAGGTATCGGGCATAGCGGCTGTGATAAATATAAGATTCGTAGGGACTCAACGATCAATCTCCTTCTGGATGAATTCTGGTATGTCTTGAGATATGCGAGCGGCGGCTTGTAGGCACTCCCCGTACTCGCAAGTTGCTGACCAAAAGATGCAGCTCGTCCCATCCAAGTCATCCTTCACGAGACTGAAGTTAGAAGCGGTGTCATTGAGAAACCAGACCACGGCAGACCGGCTATCGGTGAACGCCATGAAGCTCGGCTCTTCGCCATAGTCTTTGGCTAAGAACTCATAGACCTCACCTGTGGGGCCACAACGCAGGTAGAACGGGGCCTGAATATCCTGCAACTCGGCCTTAGCGTTGCCGACTATCACCAATGACGCGACCACAAATACCCAGAACCAGAGAAAGTTTCTGGTCCCGCGTTCAAGCTTTTTCCATTTGCCACTTTTTAGTTTCATATCGTTAGTTTTTTGTTGCGGTGAATCCAAAGAAATACCGCGTTCTCCAGTTCTTCCTTTGTTGCGTATGGGGTGCTGTCAACGTAGAGATATGTCACTTCGTCATTTGAGATAAGAAATGTCCATCCGTTGTCGTTACGTGATCTTTCGACACGAATAGAAGAACCGGGGATTCGCCCATGGTTGAACGAACTACCCCGGCCCCACTCAATACAATCTCTACTCATTTTTACATTAACACAGACTACCCGATTTGTCAACCCCTCATTTCTCTTAAAGCCTGATCCAAGGCATCGGCTACGGTGCTAGGCTCTTTTGACATTGTTGATTTGCCGGAGCTGGGACGTATGGTGTTAGGTGACTTTGGCGGCGGTGCCTCACCCGGCATAGCCTTACTGAGGTAGGCATACTCCCGAGCGACAAACTCTGGCCAGTAAGCCGGATGCATGTTTGGGAATTGCTCCTGCGCCCGCTCCAGCAACAAAGCCTCTTTCTGCGAAAACTGAGGGTCCTTGGCCTGCATCTCGGCGGACCATTTATCCAGCTCAGTGGCTGCGGATTGTGCGTAGTACGCGGCCTGTTGTTGCTCTTGCTGCGCTTCGTAGGACTGCTGGTTCATTTGAGCCAATTCCTGCTCACGCTGCTGCATGCGAAGAGAATAGTCACGCAGAGAAGCCAGCTCGCGAGCTGCGTCCTCGGTCACCTCAAGCTCCGCAACCTTATTTTTAAGGTCGGGATGGTTATCGAGCGGGTCGGCATTACCTACACGCTGTCCCGTGTACTGGGAGTGGGTCCTTTCTAGGTTATTCCAGTATTGGGCTGCGCCATTGAGGTTGCCGTTCTTAATCGACTTGTAGTATTCGAAATAGTCGGTGAGGTCCTGCGTCGTAACGCCAGAATCCATCATTATCGAATACAGTTCCTCGCCGGACTTCCGAATAGCCGCAGCTTCCTCCTCTGCAGCCCTAGCTCGTTCAGCTAATTGTCGATATCTTTCTTGAGATCGCTCAGATTGAGAGGCAAGCCAAGTCTCCTCATCATCTTCGTCGTTTTCTGAAACATCCCCGGAATTTTCTTCGGCTCCCTCTGGATCAGAGTTCGCTTCGCTCCCTTCCTCAGCCACGGCGGCCTCGGCGGTCGGTTCAGCCTCATCTCCGCGCATATTTGCGAGCTCTCGCTCAAGGCGGTCTGCGATATCTTCTTCCTCTCGCGGCTCTTCTTGCTCAACTGGTTCTTCTTTCTCGATGGCTTCTTCCATCGCTTCTTGAATACTCGATGCCATGTCTTCTCCCTTTCAAGTTATTGCGGCATTGGTTGGTCTGGCGGCATACCTTGCTCCGGCGGCATACCTTGCTCCGGCGGTGCTGCGCCAGCCTGCTCCTCCAGAGCCATTTCATTCCCCATCATCTGCTGGTCACCCATCATCATTTGTTGAGCCTGTAGCTGCATCTGCATCTGTGCCATCTGCAATTCCATCTGCTGCATCTGACGCTTCTGTTGACCAATTTGGTCTAAGTACATAACAAGCTCTTCAGGAAACATCTCCATTACGTCAAAAGCTTCATCCGCCTTACGCATGGTTTCAGAAAGAAGTTTGACCCATGGGTTCATGTTGATCGGGATCATCATCTCTTCCTGCATCATGATTGCCCGCTCCATGACCTCTTTGATCTCTGGCATCAGCATGCCCCACTTTTGCATTTCTTGCGTCTTGTTGGGTTTGCCAGTAGAGCCAGCCCGAATCTTGATCTCAGACATAGAGTAGATCTGGTCTTTGGTCATCTGGTCAGCAGGCCAGTACGCACTCATTCCGGCGTAACGCTGCACCAACTCAACAGGAAGCTCTTGCAACAGAATCTCGGTAGCGAAAGAGGCGATCTCGGAGATGTAATCTTCCAGCTGATCCTTGCGGGCTTCCACGCGGGTGGACAGGCCCTCCTGCTGGATGCTGGCTTCCGTTGCAGTCTTGGCGCGGCCCACGGCTCCCCGTTGAGCGTCACCAAGACCGGACACCCACTCCATGTCACCACGAACACGGCTGATGTCATACACGTTGGGGATCATTGGCGGATGCATAGCAGGCTGGAACACTTGGTTTACAGGCTGGCCGCCAGCGTCAATCAGGATGATCTCGCCAATCTCACCCACGGAGAAGCTAGTAACGTCTCTGCGGTCAACACGGGCGCGGTCTGCAATAAACATCGGCTTGGTCAGCTCGCGGTGTTTTGCTTCCTGAACACGGCTGATGTCGTACTCGTCTTGGAGCTTGGTCAGAAGCTCAACGTCAGACAAAGGCCACTCCTTACCGTCCACCCAGTTGAACCCAAGCATGAAGAACGGGTAAAACCGTTGCCCAGCTTTGGCGGGTTGCCACGGATCACGCAGCCAGTCCTTCCCACCTTCTGCCCACCAATAAACAGTGCCGGTGGATTTATCCCACAGCTCCCACGCGCAGATAAGGTCTTCTGCGTCGGTGTCTGTACCATAAGGCACGGCGTTGCCGGATACTTCCGGTTTGCCAGAACCAGAGCGTTTGTAGCTCGTGAGTTTGGCCGCCTCTTTGGCACCCATGTCAAACTGCTCGCATAGAGCGTCCCTGCTCAACCATGTGCGCTGGGCAATCCATGCAGCTCGTTTGTAGTCCTCTAGGTTGTCAATGTCCGGGTCAATACGAATGTCCTCGACCGGAATGTTGTCAATAACCAAGCCCTCAGAGCGCATGACCGAAACCTGAGCTTCCATGGCTTTAATGGTCTGCTCCAGCTCCATCTCCTTGACCGTCAGCTCGTCTTTGCTGTAGCCCTGCTCGTCCATGAGGGATGTGACGTTAGCAGCCAAGGCAGCCATCTGATCCTGAGCATCTTCCAGTCGGTTCAGGATGATCGGGTCCTTCATGTATTCGCGCTGGTAAGACAGCTTTACCCAGCCTACACGGGCCGTCTGGATGGAGCGGATAACGCCCATCATCGCCCGTTTTAATCCGGCGTCACCAAGGGCCTTGTTCAGCACCACCTCTAGTGTGCGGGTAAACTGGCGGGTTTGCGGAAGCATCGGATCATCTACATCAACGTAGGCTTCCGGCTTAACCGCTATCTCTGGGTTCTGCGCGTAGGTCAGCGGGAGCATGGCCTGCAGGGTGGCGAAGATTTGGTTCGACTGAACCAGATCGGATTTAGCGTACTGAGTCTTGGGCTTTTTACCCTTCTTTACTCCGTATGCGTAGTTGCGCGAGACATCAATGTCCTGCAGTGCTGATTTGAATTTGCCCGTGGAGCGATCTACAAGTTTTTGTAGATACTTTACTTGCGGGTTAGAGGTTTTATCATCCATTTCTGTAAAGTCCGGTTGGCTCCCAGTTAGTGTGTGTTGAGGAATCCATACGTGTCGAAGAAGCCTCTATCGGCCTCTTCCCTAGCGTCCTGCTGGAGTAGCCATCCAAAGGAACCGGGAGCATAGCCAGTGTCTTTTTTTGGCTTTCTAGAGGTAGGAAGCACGTGAACCAAAGAGTATCTAAGAGCATCGCAAAGGTGATCTTCCCCGAGGGTGTCGATGTCATCAGGGTTCTTGCTGTCGGGCATCTGTAGGGGGATTGTCCGTAGGCTATGTGTGCATTTCTCTGTAAAAACAATCTTGCCAGTTCGCATCGCCTCACGAACGGCGTTCCAACCCGACGAGCGAGAACCACGGCCCTTTCCGCTAGGCTGGAACACAATGCCGTTAGATAAGAAGTCTTCAAAGATGCTTGTTTCCGAACCCATGCGGTTAAAGATTGCAGAGTCAGCAACGTTGCTTCGGTATTCAATCCCGCTCTTTCCATAAAACTCCATTTTTTCCTTAATCATTTCTGCGACTTCGTGGGCTGTTTTCTTGGTGCCCTTGCCACCCTCACCGCCATAGCCGTAAATCTCGTCATAGCAGATCACCCTGCCCTCGTAATCGCGGCAGAAGAACAACACGGCAAACGGTGCGCTGAAACCCCAGTCCAAGCTGATCCAGTGCTTAAGCTCTGAGGTGACGGGGTAGTCGCTGATGACGTTCCGGTCCCTGTCCCAGAACCCGTTAAAAAATCCTCCAACGGAGTATTCCCACGAACCCTTCAACCAAGCCTCGCGCATCCCCTCGTTGTCGATGCTTGCTAGGTTGGCGATGTACTCAGGAGACGCTTCCATGAGGTACGTGTTTTCGGTAACCACGGAGTCAAAACGGGCTATGGGTCTGTCTCGGTGCTTCATGTGTGCGCCACCCGGGGCCCAATCTGGGCTGGGGTCTACAAACCTTGCCTTGACCCACGATGCGCCGGGACCATAGGGGTTTGTTGTAGCCCTGACCCGAAGCGGTATGTCCTCTTTTGGTGTACGCAGCAATGACTTGAGGCTGTCGTACAGGTCTGGCGAGGGCCAAGAACACAGCTCATCAAAAGCCATAAAGGCGAATTCCAGTCCGTGGTAGGCCCAGTAATCGTCTGTCTGCTCCACGGCACGGAATAGCAGCTCCTCTCCGTCTTCGAAAACCCACTTCAGGGATTGCGGAGATTCGTGAAATCTTGCTCCCTTGAACACTGGGAGGTACATCTTCTTCGACTTTACAATTAGGTCAGCAAGCTCTTTGTACTGCCTACGGAAGATGATGCCTCGGTAATGGATACCATGGCCCTTCCCCACGTAACGTGCGAAATCGGCCAATATTGCCTCGCTCTTGCCCGAACCACGGCCACCAGAGAAAAGTGCCTCGTACCCGGGGTATTTCAGGAAAGCTGTCTGGGGTCCGGGTAATGGCCTCCACTCGTGGCGTTTAGTCTTCTCCATTGCATTCCCGGCAATTGCATTTGCAGGGTTCCCAGTCTTCGTGGTGAACCTTGGTGCATGGGCAATCCATGTCCTCGCAATCAGGGCAGTTGCATGACCAGTCCTGATACTCGTCGGTCAGGGGTTGTTTTATGTTCTTGTGTTGTCGAAACGTCATGCTTGTGCTTCAAAATGTAACTTCCTAATTGCCGTACTCTGGTTATATCTTCGTACAGCATCCCAAGGGCCACGTTGCAATAACGACAAAGCAGGGCCCTGACCTGACCACCTTCATGGCAGTGGTCGATGTGCATGGGCTTCTCGCCGCCTATTTCCTCCGGTGTCCTGCCACAGCACGCGCAGGCCGGGTCCGTGTACAGCTCTTTGTATTGCTCCTCTGTCACCCCGTATCTTGATTTAGCCATACGGGCTCTATGGCAACCAGAGCATATTGTTTTGTTTTTTATTCTAGGCTCTGTTTTGCAGACGCTACAGGGGGTGTTTTGCAGCCTTTTCCTACTTTCTTTGTTTTTTGCTCTATGGCAATCAGAGCACCTTGTTTGGCCCTTTAGTCTAGGTGCTGTTTTGCAGACGCTACAGGGGGTGTTTTGCAGCCTTTCCTTACTTTCCTTGTCTTTGCGGTTACGACAAATCAAGCATTGGCTGTGCCTGCCGTATTTCCCGCCCCTGTTTCTAGGAAACTCTTCTAGAGACTTAAGCTCATTACATTTTGAGCATTTTTTTGATTGCGGCTTCGACATAATCTCCCCTTTTTACACCCTTC
>Ga0181578_10003688_pt1 | contig 13884 bp, 13 predicted proteins | sample 071ome_21_FD_148659 | JGI IMG/M metagenome (GOLD analysis project Ga0181578, IMG submission 148659) | Coastal salt marsh microbial communities from the Groves Creek Marsh, Skidaway Island, Georgia - 071401CT metaG (spades assembly) | ecosystem: Environmental > Aquatic > Marine > Intertidal zone... | reverse complement strand
ACCTACATGAAGATGCCGATGTTCGTCTGGACCTGGTTGATCACCGCCTTTTTATTGGTTGCGGTGATGCCCGTTTTGGCCGGTGCAGTAACGATGATGTTGATGGACATACATTTTGGCACCAGCTTTTTCAGCGCCGCAGGTGGTGGTGACCCCGTGCTGTTCCAGCACATTTTTTGGTTCTTTGGCCATCCCGAGGTCTACATCATTATCCTGCCGGCGTTTGGCGTCGTATCCCAAATTATCCCGGCCTTTTCGCGTAAGCCACTGTTTGGCTACGCCTCAATGGTGTATGCGACGGCATCGATCGCCTTCCTGTCGTTCATCGTGTGGGCGCACCACATGTACACCGTTGGAATGCCGATCGCGGGAGAGCTGTTTTTTATGTACGCCACCATGTTGATTGCGGTACCCACGGGGGTAAAGGTGTTCAACTGGATCTCGACCATGTGGCGTGGCGCATTGAGTTTTGAGACACCCATGCTGTTTTGCATCGGCTTCTTGATCCTGTTCACATTGGGCGGCTTTACCGGTCTGATGCTGTCGATTGCACCGGCAGACTTTCAGTATCACGACACCTACTTTGTTGTGGCGCACTTCCACTACGTCATGGTGGCGGGCGCAGTATTCTCTATGACGGCTGCGGTCTACTATTGGCTACCAAAGTGGTGTGGCCGGATGTACAACGAAGCGATGGGGAAGACGCATTTCTGGGTCTCTTTCATCGGGTTTAATATCACTTTCTTCCCGCAGCATTTTGTCGGCCTGGCAGGCATGCCTCGCCGGATACCAGACTATGCGCTGCAGTTCGCGGATTTCAACATGATGTCCTCGATCGGTGCCTTCATTTATGGTGCTTCGCAATTACTCTTTCTCTATAACGTGGTTGCCACCATCGTTGCCGGCAAGCCTGTGAGCGAAGAGAAAGTGTGGGATGGTGCCGAGGGACTCGAGTGGACCGTTGCAACGCCGGCTCCTTACCACACCTTTGAAGAGCCGCCGCTGGTCCCTAAACCTGCCGGCACTATCTGATGACGCGGTCTTTGGGCAGGAGTAATCAGTGGACAGTTTGCGCCTGAGTCGGGTTCCGGCGGTTGATACCGCATTGAAGCTGTCGGCTGTTGCCGTGGCCATGTTCGCGTTTGTCTTCGTCGTGATGGTGCCGCTCTACAATGTGTTGTGCGACGCGCTCGGTATCAACGGCAAAACAGTGAATCAGGCCTATACATCAGTGCCTGCGCTCATAGACGAGAGCCGTGAGATCACGGTGCAGTTTGTCGCCGTCAACAACGACGGCATGCCCTGGGGCTTTGCGCCCGACATCCGGGTAATGCGTGTCCACCCCGGTGCTGCCAACGGCGTCGTATTCAAAGCCTTGAATCCCACAGATAACAGCATGGTGGCCCAGGCGATACCGAGCGTGTCCCCGAGCAGAGCCGCGGCGTACTTTCACAAGACCGAATGTTTCTGCTTTGACGAGCAGGTGTTGGCGGGCCAGTCGGCGGCGGACATGCCATTGCAGTTTATCGTCGATCAGGATCTGCCACGTGATATTCACACGATCACACTTTCATACACATTATTTGACGTCACCGATACAGCGACCGATCGGTTGGCTGCGCGCTAACGGCTGACTCAGGAGACACTCATGGCCAGTTCATCATCCGCATCAGCAGGTCACGAAAAATACTATGTGCCCGAGTCGTCCAGCTTAGCAATCAGAGCGACGATTGGCCTGATTTTGTCAGTCTTTGGCGCCGCGCTGGTGCTCAACGACATGACCTATGGAAACAACGAGGGTTCCAGCAACTCGGTGTGGGTGCTGACCGCCGGGTTAGTTTTTTTCATCTTCACGCTGGCCAGTTGGTTTGGCACTGCCATCCGCGAAAATCTCGCGGGGATGAATAGCGGCCAGCTCCACCAGAGCTATGTCTTGGGAATGTTCTGGTTCATTTTCTCTGAAGTGATGTTTTTCGCGGCATTTTTCGGCGCACTGCTGTACGTGAGGCAGTTCGTCGGCCCTTGGTTGGCCGGAGAGGGAGAGGGCGGCCGCATGAACGGCTTGCTGTGGCCCGGGTTTGAGTTTGCGTGGCCACCCGCAACAACGCCTCAGGAGGTCGTGGGCGGTGTGGACGCTCAAGCCATTGCAAACAACGGTGCTTTTGTCTCGCAGGAAAAGTCCATGGCCCCTGCAGATGCCCACGCGTGGTACGCGTGGTTGCCAATGTGGAATACCCTCATTCTGTTGTCATCCAGCGCGACGGTTCACGTGGCACACACCGCGATCCTCGCCGATAACCGAAAAAAGTTTAATATCTGGCTGGGTATCACGGTGGGCTTGGCGCTGATTTTTCTAGTTTTGCAGGCCGTTGAGTACTACGAAGCTTACGCGCTTTTTGGCTTGACGCTTAATTCCGGCATCTACGGTTCCACCTTCTTCATGTTGACCGGCTTCCATGGCTTTCATGTCGCCATGGGGATGACCATGCTATTGATTCAGCTGGTGCGTTCAGTCAGACGAAAACACTTCACTGCCACCGATCATTTCGGCTTCGAGGCTTCAAGTTGGTATTGGCATTTTGTAGATGTGGTGTGGGTGTTCCTGTTTTTATTTGTCTACATTCTGTAAGCGCTCAAGCTTCGATAAGGGCGCTGCTGCGCCCTTTTTATTGGCGGGTCTGAGTGCTGGTTGGCGAAGGCTGAATGTAATCACTGGAGGGTGCCGGAGTCTTGAGCGGCAGCCCGCCTTACTCCGCTTGAGCAGCTTCGTTCGCACCGGGCCCTGGGTCCCAGGGGTTTTGGTGCCCCAAGTGGCCCGTCATGACACCGTAGAGAATGACCAGCAGCAGACAGGCCCCAATACCCAGACGAACTCCCAGAGAGGTGAACAGGCGCTTCTTCTCAGGGTTGCCCTGGTCTGACATGAGAAACACCAAACCCGACGCGAGGCTGGCGACAAGCGCTATCATAAGTAGCACGATGACTGTCTTAAGCATGGTTCATGTCCTGGCGAGTCTGCGTCTTGGCGGCTCCGGCAAGCGGTAACTGAGAGAAGCACTGCTATGCATTTTAACCGAACCTTCGGACCCCTGACGGTTAAGGGCGATCTTAGAGCGCTGGCCGCCGGCATAATATTGCTGGGGCTATTGATCAATCTGGGGTGGTGGCAGTTGGCTCGCGCGACCGAAAAGTCTGCCTTGGTGGATCGGTGGGAGGCGAGGGCAGCTTTACCGGCAGTGCACCCCAAGACCCTATCGACCGAACCCGCGGAGCGTCTGGCGGACAGGCAGGTAACGTGGCGGGGGCTGTTCCGAGCAGAGGATTACTTATTGCTGGACAACCGGATCCATCAAGGGCGGGTCGGTTACCACGTCGTCGCTTTAGTCAGCGCTGAAGATATGCTGGTGCCCGTCAATTTGGGGTGGTTGGCGGGTGACCCCAGTCGCCGGACTGAGCCCACACCGGTGTTACCCGAGGGTCCCGTTTCGGTCTCGGGGCGGATATATGTGCCAGCGGGCAAGCCGCTCATGATGCAAAAACCCGAAGCACCCGCATCGCTGCCCGCTACGGTGCAGACTCTGTACTGGGACGATTGGCAGCGGTCCTTGTCCACGCTGACGGGTCGCACCGTTTACCCATTTGAGGTTCGCGTTGATCAGCGTTCCCCGCTCGCCTTGGCTGCTGAATGGCCGATAGTGAATCAGTCGCCCGCGAAACACATCGGTTATGCCATTCAGTGGTTTGCCATGGCAGCTGTGCTTGTATTCATCGGGGTTTGGCGACTGACTAATCTTGGCGCAATCTTGACCAGGCGGGCCTCGCCGTGACCGGCGCTGCAGTCTCTGCAGAGCAGCGCCGAGCCCGGTGGATCTTGATCCTCATCGCGGGGATTCCCCTCTCTATGGTGCTCGCCGCTACTGCACTTTGGTGGGCGGTTGAGGAGGGCCATGTTGATATTGTTGGTAGCGTCGGCACCGCGAATCACGGCGAGCTGATCAATCCGCCTCGTAATGTGACTGAGGTGGTGTTCCAGCACGAGGGTGGTGCTGACACGATGTGGCAGGATCTGCCAACCAAGTGGCGCTTGCTGGTTGTTCTGCGTGGCGGCGTCTGCGATGACGTCTGCCAAAACCAGCTTTACCAGACTCGACAGATCCGCGTTGCGCTGGGGAAAGAATTCAACCGGGTGGGTCGGGTAGTGCTGGGTGATGTGAGGACTGCCTCCGTGACTGTTTCTGGATCAGATGCTGAAGGTCAAACACAGAGTGGGTTATTGGATTGGCTGGCGCAGCAACATGTCGGGGTCACATCGCTGACCCTCTCCCCTGCTGAATTAGCAGCGCTGTTACCCGAGGCCGTCGATCAGCCGCGACAGTGGTACGTTGTGGACCCCGCCGGCTGGATCATGATGCGGATATCAGATGACCTTTACCACAAAGACGTGATCAGCGATCTGCGATTTTTATTGAAGCATTCGGGAGGTTGACGCAGCTTGGCGGAATCCACTCAACGCGGCGTACGCTGGACGGTTTTCGGCGTTCTGCTGTTCATGCTCGTTGTAGTAGTGAGCTTTATTCATCGCGTTGGCGAGCCGCGCCTCATGAGCCTTGCGGAAACCCGCGCAAACGGCTTATTTCTCTTCGATACCCCGCGAGACCCCGGTGCGTTTTTATTGACCGACCACCATGGCACGCCATTTACCCGCGATGTGCTAACAAATCGCTGGACACTGATTTTTTTTGGCTTCACCCACTGCCCTGATATTTGTCCCACTACGCTCGCGGAGCTGGCGGAGCTCAAAGCACAGCTCGTTGATACCGAAGCCAATGACCTGCAAGTCGTGATGCTAACGGTCGACCCGGCGCGCGACACGCCCGCCCGTCTGGCGGATTATGTGCCTTACTTCCATCCGGAGTTTTTGGGCGTGACGGGAGAGTTTGCCGATATTCTCAGTGTGGCGCAGCGCCTCAATGCGCCGTTTCGCAAGGTAAGCGAGCCAAATGGTGGCTATCAGATGGAGCACAGCGCCAATGTGATGCTGATGAATCCGCGCGGCGATTACCATGGTTTTTTTCGCGCACCCCTCGACATACCCAAAATGCGGGTAACCTTACGCTCTACCCAATACTTGTGGGAGCACTGACCCCATGGCTAACCGGCTGATTCTGGTCGACGGATCCTCATACTTATTTCGGGCTTACCACGCACTGCCCGCCCTCACCAACTCCAAAGGCCTCAATACCGGTGCGGCCAAAGGCGTGATTGGCATGATTCGGAAACTGGTATCGGACTATGCTGCTGACCAGGTGGTGGTCGTCTTTGATGCCAAGGGCCCCACTTTTCGCAATGAGATCTACGCGGAGTACAAGGCCAATCGCCCTCCCATGCCCGATGAACTCCGAGAACAAATCGAGCCGATTCACAGCGCAATTCGGGCGATGGGCCTGCCGTTAATCTGTATCAGTGGTGTTGAGGCCGACGATGTCATTGGAACCCTGTCAGTCGAGGCCGCCGCCAGCGGACGCGAAGTCGTCATCTCGACCGGTGACAAAGACATGGCGCAGCTGGTGAATGATCACGTGACGCTGATCAACACGATGAACAACACGGCGATGGATCGCGATGGTGTGATCGCCAAGTTTGGCGTCCCTCCCGAGCTGATTATCGATCTACTGGCGCTGATGGGGGATAAGGTCGATAACATTCCGGGCGTCGCGGGGGTGGGCGAAAAGACGGCTACCGCTTTATTGCAGCATCTCGGCGGACTCGAGTCGATTTACGCGCAGCTGGATGCGGTAGCGGAACTGCCGATTCGCGGTGCCAAAAGTCTCGCCAGTAAGCTTGAAGGTGCAAAAGCGGACGCCGACCTCAGCTATGAGTTGGCGACGATTAAAACGGATTGCGATCTCGGCCTTGCCAAGGGCGATCTTGACTCAAGCCCCTCCGATCAGGAAGCCATGATTGCACTGTTTCGTGAGTTGGAGTTCAAGACCTGGCTCGACGCGTTGTTGCAGGGCACCGATGGCGCGCAACTACCTGCAGCAGGCCAGCAGGCCGAGGGAGAGTTATCCGGTGCCGAGCCTGGACAGGCGAGCGAGCAGGTCGAGGTGACGACCGTGCTCGATCAATCGACTTTTGATGACTGGCTGGGCAAGTTGAAGCGGGCAACCTTGTTTGCTTTTGATACTGAAACGACCAGCCTGAATTATATGGTCGCAGAGGTCGTGGGCGTCTCCTTCGCAGTTGAGCCGGGTGCGGCAGCTTATGTGCCTTTGGCTCATGATTACCCCGGTGCTCCCGACCAGTTGAGTCGCGATGAGGTGCTCGAGGCATTGAAACCACTGCTTGAGGACGAGCGGGTTGCCAAAGTCGGCCAGCATCTGAAGTACGACGCCAATGTATTGGCCAATCACGATATTAGGCTTCGCGGTATTCACGAGGACACCATGCTCGAATCCTATATTCTCGATGCGGCGGGGAGTCGTCATGACCTAGACACGCTGGCATTGAAGTATCTGGGTCAACGTACCATTCATTTCGAGGATATTGCGGGCAAAGGCGCAAAGCAGCTGACTTTCAATCAGGTGCCCATCGAGCAGGCAGCACCTTACGCAGCCGAGGATGCGGAGGTCACACTGCGCTTACACAGGCTTTTGTCTGAAAAGCTCGATGCGGAGCCTCAGCTCTCAGCGCTATATCGTGAGCTGGAGATCCCTCTGGTTTCCGTATTATCCCGGATTGAGCGCAATGGAGCGCTCGTCTGCAGGGATACGCTGGCCGCCCACAGCAAGGAGTTAGGGGAACGGATTCTCGCGTTGGAATCGCAGGCCCACGATTTGGCGGGCGGGCCGTTTAACTTGGGGTCTCCAAAACAGCTGGGTGAAATTCTCTTTAACCAGCTTGAGCTTCCTGTCCTGAGGAAGACGCCCAAGGGCGCACCATCCACGGCTGAAGATGTCCTTGCTGAGCTCGCCTTGGATTACCCGTTGCCTGCGGTGCTCATGGAGTACCGCGGTCTCAGTAAGCTGAAATCAACCTACACCGACAAACTACCCGAGATGATTGACCAGCGGACGGGCCGTGTACACACCTCATACCATCAGGCGGTCACAGCAACCGGACGTCTGTCCTCATCAGACCCCAACTTGCAAAATATCCCGATCAGGACGGAGGAGGGTAGGCGCATTCGCCAAGCTTTTATCGCCGCACCTGGCAATAAGATTGTGGCAGCGGACTACTCCCAAATCGAGCTACGCATCATGGCCCACCTTTCACAGGACACTGGACTGCTGACTGCTTTTGCAGAAGGGCTCGATGTGCACAGTGCGACCGCAGCAGAGGTGTTCGGCGTAGGGATCGATGCGGTGTCCGGAGACCAACGGCGAAAGGCCAAGGCGATTAACTTTGGTTTGATTTACGGTATGTCCGCCTTTGGGTTGGGCAAGCAGCTGGGTATTGGTCGAAACGAAGCGCAGGAGTACATCGACCTCTACTTCGCGCGCTATCCGGGGGTAGCAGACTATATGGCCCGCACTCGAGAGTCGGCGCACAATGTCGGCTACGTCGAGACCTTGCGGGGGCGGAGGCTCTACCTTCCTGAAATTAATGCGCGTAATCGCCAGCGACAACAGGCAGCTGAGCGCACTGCGATTAATGCACCCATGCAAGGCACGGCCGCCGATATCATCAAAATGGCGATGCTCGCGGTTGACGATTGGTTGGACGATTCAAAGATTAATGCGCGCCTGATTATGCAGGTCCACGATGAGTTGGTCTTCGAAGTTGAAGCAGGCGCAGTCGATGATCTCCGTACAAGGGTCTGTCAGTTGATGTCAGATGTGAGGCTGCTGGATGTGCCGCTTTTGGTCGAGGCGGGCGCCGGCGATAACTGGGATCAGGCACATTGAGCCCAGTCAGCTATCCTCGTCCTGGTCCGGGGCATTGTCGAAAACCGATGAGTCCGTAAGCCAGTGATTAAGTTGCCGGCCGAGCGTATCCACTCCCTGTCGTTTTAAAGAGGAGAATAGCTGGACACTGATCAGATCAGATTGTGTCGAGAGCTCCTCGCGCACCGACAGCAGCGTACTCTGCGCAGGCCCTCGCTTTAACTTATCTGCCTTGGTGAGCAAAATGTGTACCGGCATGCTGGCGGCCTCCGCCCAGCTCAACATTTGCCGGTCGGGCTCAGTCAGTGGATGGCGAATATCCATTAACATCACCAGGCCCCGCAAGCTCTCACGGTATTGAAGGTAGCGCTCGAGCTGTTGGTTCCATTTTTTTTTCACCGCCAGAGGCACCTTGGCAAAGCCGTATCCGGGGAGATCGACCAAGCGCTGGTGCTCGCTCAAAGAAAAAAAATTGATCAGCTGCGTGCGCCCTGGCGTGCGCGAGGTGCGGGCCAGTTTTCCCTGATGGGTGAGGGTGTTGATCGCGCTCGACTTGCCTGAGTTGGACCGCCCCGCAAAGGCGACCTCGGAGCCGAAATCGGTTGGTGCGTTTTCGATGGCGCTCGCACTTTGTAAAAACGCGGCCTTTCGAAAATTAAGTGTCTCCGTAGCCGCCTGAGAGTCGGTCATTTTGCGATTTGTGCCACGACAAGGAACGTCTATAATGCCACGCTCTCCGGGCGGCTATGCCTGAAATCATCGTTATTTTTCGCGGCGTGCTCTGTCGATAATGCGGTGTCAGTGGCCAAGCAGCCAGAGTAACGTGAGGTTGGAACGAGGTTTCCTCGACTGACGAACGTAACAGGAATTTTTGCGCCGCGGTGCTTGCGACGCACGCCAGCGTCGGGCTGGCAAGGTAATGATAAAGATCAGAGGGTTTGACCATGAGAACAGCAGAATTGATTCGCACCATTGCCATTCGTGGCGCTGCCGTCGCCGTGTTGGCTTCGGCTCCGGCAGTACTCGCGGGTGATCCGCCGCCTCAGTACGCGGCTTCTTGCGGCGCTTGTCATGCCGTTGGCGTTGCTGGCGCACCTGCGACGGGCAACGCTGAGGCATGGGCTCCCCGCATGGAAAAAGGCATGGAGGCACTCGTCGCCTCGGTCCGCAATGGCCTCAACGCCATGCCCCCCGGTGGTTTGTGCAACAGCTGCAGCGATGAAGATTACGCTGCGTTAATCACCTATATGTCGACGGCTCAGTAAGCGCCGACTACCAGGTCTAAGTGGGGCAGCTTGCGGGATGTCGATCAGCCGCATCTCAGTGAAGACTGCCTCGCTGGAAAGCTTAACTTGACAGGTGTTCCTATGTTTCAGTCTGTAATCAAGGTGTCTTGTGCGCTGGTCATGACTCTCGTGAGTGCTCACGCGCTGGCCGCGGGGGACAGTGAGGCGGGTCAGGCCAAGGCAGCTACGTGCGTGGCGTGTCACGGCGTAGACGGCAACAGTGTCGTGCCAACCTTCCCGAAATTGGCGGGTCTTGGCCACAAATATCTGCTTAAGCAAATGCAGGACATCCGTGACGGTCGACGCCCGGTGGCGTTAATGGCCGGTCAGGTTGACAACATGTCAGATCAGGACCTTGCAGACATTGCCGCCTTTTATAACGCACAGTCGCGCACTGGCGGTATGGCAGATCCCGAGAAAGTCGCGCTGGGTCGCAAGGTATATTTGGCGGGTATTGCCGAACGCCAAGTGCCCGCCTGCTCCGGGTGTCATAGTCCAACAGGCAACGGAAACGGGCCCGCAGGCTACCCATCATTGGGCGGTCAGCACGCCGAGTATATTTCTGCGCAGCTCAAAATGTTCCGTAAGGGCTATGAAGACCCCAGTGGCCGCACCAACGGCGGCGAAGCGAAGATCATGCGGACCACGGCGTTTCGGATGAGCGATATGGAGATCGAGGCCGTGGCAAGCTATATTGCCGGATTGCAGCCTAACCCTTGAGCTGCCGGGGGCACTGACCCCCTCTCCGAGTAGATTCCAAGGAGGGATCACGTGATGAAACTGAGTCGTTATTGCCTTTTTCTGGTTGTCGCGTTGCTGAGTCACCCTTTGGCCTGGGCGGAAGATCGCTGGGTCGAGGGTCAGCACTACCAAACACTCAACCCGCCGGTTGCAGTTGGGCGCGGAACAGATGTGGTGGTAACAGAGTTCTTTTGGTACGGCTGCGGCCACTGCTACACCTTCGAGCCCATGTTGACCGCCTGGGGCAAGCAGCTACCTGAGGGCGCTGTGCTACAACCGTCTCCAGCAGTCTGGAACGACCCGATGCGGATCCATGCCAAGGCCTACTACCTCACTGAAGTGTTGGGTGTTAAAGAGATGGTGCACCCGGTGATTTTCGATGCGATGCATGTTGACAGAAAGCGACTCGTTTCGCGTTTGGAGCTCCGCGATCTGTTCGAGGACAATGGCGTCGATCCTGAAAAGTTCGATAAGGCCTTTGACTCTTTCGGCGTGGATTCTCAAGTGCGCCAGGCGGAATCCCGTGCGCGGTCAGCGAAGATTTCCGGCACGCCTTCGATGATGGTGGCGGGAAAGTACTTGATCGAGACGCGGTCTGCGGGTGGGCAAACCAATATGCTGGAGATTGCTCGCTTTCTGGTTGAGAAGGAGTTAGCGGCGCGCTGACTACTCCTCCGGCACAGAAACGGCGGTTCTTGTAATCACCCGGCGAAGCTCGAAGCTGGAGTGCACTCCAGTCACCCCCGGGATCCTTGTCAGCTGACCCAACAAAAACTGTTCGTAATGGGTCATATCCCGCACGACTGCCTTGAGTAGATAGTCGGCACTTTGGCCCGTCACCACGCAACAGTCCACAACCTCCGGCAAGTTGGCAATAGCGGTTTCAAAAGCTTCGAACCGCTCCGGCGTATGGCGGTCCATAGCCACACTAATATGTGCCGTTAAATTCAGCCCTAGTTTCTTGGGATCAAGCACCGCGACTTGATGGGTGATGACGCCCTCTGTGACAAGTCGTCTGACTCGCCGGGCGCAGGGTGTTGGCGACAGACCGACCCGCTCCGCCAGTTCAAGATTGCTCAGCGAAGCATCTTCCTGCATCACCCTGAGGATGCGGCGATCCAGCCTGTCCATCTGCATAATGTTATTAGTTGTCATATGAGGATTTTTCGACTTTTTATACCATTCAGGGAAATAATTTTAGCGAATACAGCTAAAAATGACAGAAATTTAGAAGTTATTGGTGACTATCGCTACCGGCGTGTCGGTACACTACTCGCCCTTTCATTGTGGTGGTGTAGAAAATGGATTCCCGTCGATTTGACCATAGCAAGTATCAGGCTTTTCAGCCCGTTGCCAAATCTGACCGCCGGTGGCCGGATCAGGTGATTTCTGTGGCACCCCAGTGGTGCTCTGTTGATTTGCGAGATGGCAATCAGGCGTTGGTCGAGCCGATGAACGCCGAGCAGAAATTGCGGCTCTGGGAGTTGCTACTGTCAATCGGATTCACGCAGATTGAAGTGGGCTTTCCGTCCGCGTCGAGCCATGACTTTGCCTTTTTGCGAAAGCTGATAGAGGAGAACCGTATTCCAGAGGGCGTGACGGTTCAGGTCCTGACGCAAGCTCGGGCTGATTTGATCGAGAAGACCTTTGCCGCGCTGGAGGGCGTAAAGCGCGCTGTGGTGCACTTTTACAATAGTACCTCTACGGTCCAACGAGAGTATGTCTTCGGGCTGGATCGACAAGGCATCCTAGATATTGCCGTCACCGGCGCACGGCTGGTCAAGGAAGCCGCAGACGCGAGGCCCGATACTGAGTGGGTGTTTGAGTACAGTCCGGAAAGCTTCACGGGCACCGAGCTGGATTTTGCGGTTTCCGTTTGCGATGCAGTCAATGAGGTGCTGGCGCCGACACCCGAGCATCCTGCAATCATCAACTTGCCGGCGACGGTAGAGATGAGCACGCCGAATATCTACGCCGACCAGATCGAGTGGTTTTGCGACCATGTGAAACATCGCGATGCGCTGATTATTTCTCTCCATACGCATAACGATCGCGGCTGTGCTGTCGCGGCAGCAGAGCTGGGCGTTATGGCGGGCGCAGACCGCGTAGAAGGGACCTTGTTGGGCAATGGTGAGCGAACGGGAAATATGGACATCATGACGATGGCCATGAATCTTTACAGCCAAGGGGTAGACCCCAAGCTCGACTTTACTCACATGGATGAGATCTGCACGGTCGCGCGGGAGTGTACGCAGCTTCCCGTCCACCCTCGACATCCTTACGCGGGTGAACTGGTATTTACAGCGTTTTCAGGCAGCCATCAGGATGCCATTCACAAGTGTTTGTCCAAACGCGATGACAATGCCGCGTGGGACGTTGCGTATCTGCCAATCGATCCAGCGGATATAGGCCGCACGTATCAAGAAGTGATACGTATTAATAGCCAGTCAGGCAAAGGTGGTGTGGCGCACGTACTGCGGCGCGATTACGGGTTGGAGTTGCCGCGCTGGTTGCAGGTTGATTTCAGTGCGGCAGTGCAGGATTTGGCTGAAGATAGCGAAGCCGAGGTGTCCAGTGACGACATCTTTGCCTTGTTCACCAAGACCTATCTGAGCACAGCCGATCGCTGGCAGTTGGGTGACTATCAACTCTCCAGGCAAGACGGATCCGACGGCCTTCAGGTAACCCTGCATGGTCCCGGGGGGGAGGTCGCTCTAAACGGCAGCGGCAACGGTGTTGTTGATGCCTTCGTGCAGGCTATGGAGCGCTTTACCGGTCGGCATATCGTGTTAGTGGAGTACTCTGAGCATACCTTGGGTCAGAGTGCCGATGCGGAGGCAGTGTGTTACGTGCAACTCAATATCGATGGGGAGCGACCCTGCGGTGTAGGCCGCAGTCACGATATTGTGCAGGCCTCCCTCGCGGCCATTCTCTCCGCGCTAGATGGCCGGGGGCTTGTACTCGCCAACGCCGCCTAGCGCTCACCCCAAAAACAGGCGCACGGGCCCTTCGCTTTGGCCTGTAAGCGCATGCATACGGTAGATGCTGCCCCGGCAGGAGCCCGGCAGCGTCCCTGTCGTCCAGCAAGGCTACCAAGCGTTGCGAGAGCGCTGCTTTGTTGCGGAGTGTTGTTGGCGGTCACGGCCTGCTCAGCGACCCAGTTCATTTATAACCGCGTCGATATTCTGGTGCGCTGGTATCTCGACGATTACGTCTCTCTCGATCGCGATCAGCGCGCGCGCTTTGATCAACGGTTGGAAGTATTCCTTGAGTGGCATCGAAGCGAAGAGTTGCCGTCCTATGTGGCGTTGCTTGATGAGTCATTAGCCATCCTCGATGACGGCGTGCCGCTGCAGGCTGCGAGGGAGATGTCTGACCGTATCGAGGAAGCGGCAATTCGTTTTCAGGACCCCTTTCTGGAGCTTCTGCTTAATACTGGCGAAGACCTGCGTCCAGAGCAGCGAGCCGAGTTTGTCGAAAACCTCCTTGCCAAGCAGGAGGAATTTGAATCCGATAGATTGGCGCGCACAGATCGAGAGTATCGGGATGATCTGGAAGCGCGTTTCGACAAACAGCTGAAGCGTTATATGGGGTCGTTGACCTCCGAGCAGACCACTCGTATTCAGCAAGGGGTGGCGCAAATGACTCGCCTAGATCGATTCTGGCTGGAGGACCGCCGCGTGTGGATCGAGGCGCTAGCTGACATCCTGATCGCGGCGGACCCGGACTGGCCAGACCAGGTGCGTCGATTAATTGCGGGCCGGGAAGAGGCACTCCTGCCGGCGTATCGACAAGGCATCGATCACAATGGTGAGGTGATCCTGCAGTTATCTCGGGACGTCCTCATAGCGCGAACTGACAAGCAGGACCGCAAGCTCCGAGGCAAGCTGACGGCTTTACGCGACGATCTGGCTGCCTTGGCTGAGAAGGGGTCAGAGCAGAGAGTGGAACAGGGAGCGGAGCAGGGAGTG
>Ga0181578_10003672_pt1 | contig 13925 bp, 9 predicted proteins | sample 071ome_21_FD_148659 | JGI IMG/M metagenome (GOLD analysis project Ga0181578, IMG submission 148659) | Coastal salt marsh microbial communities from the Groves Creek Marsh, Skidaway Island, Georgia - 071401CT metaG (spades assembly) | ecosystem: Environmental > Aquatic > Marine > Intertidal zone... | reverse complement strand
GATTGGGCGAGTGAGCGAGCCCATGTCGAAAGGGCGGCCTTTGAGGCGGCGTAATCCGCACCGTGTGGCGAACCTCTGGTGCTCAGTTGGGAGCCAACCACCACCATTCTCGCTTCCTTTGTCAAATGCGGCTGAACCGCCTTCCAAACGGCAACGGCGCCCTCAAAATTGGTTTTCATGGTCGCCGTGAGATCCTCAAGCGTCATCTCGGAGCCCTGAACCCGGTTGTACACGCCGTGGTTGAGCACCAGAACGTCCACGCCCCGCTCCATCCACGGGTGCTGGCCCAGCAGACCAACTTCACCGATGTCAGCGCAATCCACCTTGACCGCGAGCGCATCGTCCCCTCGTTCACGAATGGCATCGACCACCATCTCCGCCGGCTTCGAGGAGCGGTTGTACGTGAGCAGAACGTCGTAGCCGTCGGCAGCCAACCGGTCAGCGATGGCCGCACCGATACCTCGGCCGCCACCGGTGACAAGCGCAACAGGACGGCTCATGGAGCGGGGTGGTCTTCATTGTTCATGAAACCATGTGAACGGGTTCACGCATCGTCAGGAAGGAATTGCGCCAACTGCGGGGGTTGCCAGCCCTCGGGCTTCAGCACCTTGCCGTCCTCGCGGCGGATGACCTTCCCGTCAACCAGTTTCGCCATGTTGGAGCGATGGACTTCGTTGAAGGCATCGTCGTAAATGTTCTGCATGCCGTGGTTGATGATGGTCCCGGCAAGGATGTAGCCGATATCAGCGAGGGCGTCCAACACTTCAACCAAATCACCGGCACGGGCGGCTTCGGCGTATTCCTGAACTTCTTCGGTCAAGAGTTTGATTCGCAGTTCAATCAGTTCCTCAGGTCCGAGTCCTGGCGCATCGAGTTTGGGAATCTCAAAGGCCTCATTGAATTCAAGCAGGGAAGCGACAATTGGGTTCATGAACGGCGTTTCTCAAGCCGGCTCAAGAACCTTCACCACCTTGAGTTCGAGGTGAAGAGCGGGTGCATCAGTCAAGTGCAGAACCCGCAGATTCGACCGAGAAACCGAAGACCAAGGCGGCCAACAATACCCATCCCGTGAGCATCGACACCCGAAACAGCACCGTTTGGAAATCGGCAAAGCGTTCCATCCGAAGAACGACGACGATGTTGGCCAGCGCCATCAAAGCGGCAGCAGCGAGGAACCAGATGCCGTCCATCGGGTCGGCGATGGCGAAACACGCGAACCACAGCAAGGAGAGTTGGACCGTCGTACGCGTGGTGGCTCGTTCGCCGAACTTCGACGGGAAGGAATGGATGCCTTGCTCCCGGTCACTCTCCACGTCCATTCGGGCGTAGTTGATGTCAAAAGCCGCAATCCACAACGCCACCCCGATGGACATCGGGAGGATGGTGGGCGCCCAGAGGAACTCGGTACGCCCCGGAAGCATGCCGGTGATGGCCCCCCAGCCGTGAACATCAGCAGCGATGGCGACCCACGCCCCAGCGGGAGCGAGGCCGAGGCACAGCCCCAACCAGAAGTGGCATCCCCAGGTGAAGCGCTTCATGTACGGATAGATGACAAAGGTCAGCACGGGCAGCCAGGCCATCATCAGGGCGACCCTGTTCAGCAAGCCGGCGCTGATGAGCAACATGGCCAAGAAAAAAACGGCGAGGGTCCAAGCCGTTCCCATGCTCATGCTGCCGGATGCGAGGTGGCGCCCCTGCGTTCGGGGATTGGCGGCGTCAATTTCACGGTCGATGATGCGGTTGAGCGCCATCGCGAGCCCACGAGCGCCAACCGCTGCCAAGAGAATCCACAGGAGGTCAACGTCGCTCCCGGCGCCAAACTGGCGAGCGGCGATCAGGTACCCCATGAGAACGAAGGGGAGGGAGAACAGCGTGTGTTCGATTTTGATGAAGGACAAGACTTGCTTGACGTCCATCACTCAGGGCCCCCAAAGGAGAGGTGGGGTGGCCATTCGTATTTCTTGAGTTCGGGGTGAGAGGCGACCTTGGCCAGCGTTTCTTCGTCGTGGAGGGTGACGGCGGGCCAGCGACGCACACCGTGCGCCTCGGAGGGGATGGGCGTGGTGGCGTCCCAACAAAGACGGTCTCGGCCCTCATCGAAACTCAAACCTCGTCCCACGTCAAAACGGGCCGTGAGTTGCCAGAGCAAGCGGCGCCGAGCCTTGGTGTGTGTCATGTCCAGATCGTCGTTGGTGATGAACAACCAGCGGAGGTTCTTTTCGGAATCCAATTGCCAAATTGAATCTCTCAACTCAAAAATGTGCTTGATTCGTTGTTCTTCAAGCCCGTCGTTCCCGTCGTGAACCCCCGTTAATGGACTCGGCGTCCCCTCGATGGAGGTTGATACCACGAGCATGTTGTCCCTGAGCATGCGTGCTTGACGAACGCCCGGGAGAGCACCAACCGCCTCGACTTGCCGGAACGGTTCAGAGGATGCGGTGCCCTGTCGCCAGGCCGGCGTGGGTTGCTTGTACGAGCCTTCGAGGGGTTCATCGGGTGAGCGAGGATCGGTGGCGACCAAGGTGGTGGCGTCGATGAGAAGTTTGTCGTGGACGTTCTCAAACGGTGAAGCGGCTTCAAGCGCATCGGCGACCATGCCGGGAAGAACGACCACGTCCTCGCTGATTTCGACCTTGTCGTTGAGAGCATCAAGGAAGGCTTCGAGGTCCTTCGGATTCTGCTCAGGATCAACCGCCACGATGACCTTCAGGAACATCATCTGCCCGGCCCCGAGCAGGCCCAACGCCGTTTTGCGGCCTTGTCGCGGATAGCGTTGCTTGGACGCGACGATGGCGAGGTTGTGAAATCCGGTTTCCAACGGCAAATGAACGCTTTTGACGTCCCGGTGTTGGAACTGGAGCACCGGGGAAAACTGACGCCCAATGGCCTCCCCCAAGAACCCGTCTTCCATCGGAGGAAGGCCGACGATGGTAGCGGGCAGAATTGCATCTTTTCTGCACGTGATCGCCGTGACGTGCAAGACGGGGTATTGTCCGGTCAACGAATAGAAACCGTAGTGGTCGCCAAAGGGCCCTTCCAGTTTGGTTTCGGTAGGATCGCAATACCCCTCGATGATGATGTCAGCTTCTGCAGGAACCCACAAATCCTGCGTGAGCGCCTTGGTGATGGGCAGCGATTTTTGCCCCAAGATGCCCGCAAATTGGTACTCCGAGAGGTTGTCGGGGAGGGGAGAGATTGCAGAGAAAATCAGTTCCGGTGGCCCCCCGATGCAGACGGCAACGGGCATGCGTTCGCCCTTGGCGGCATGCTCTGCGCCGTGCTTGTGAATCTGCCAGTGCAGGCCAAGTTCGGTTTTGTTGTGAACCTGAGCACGGTACATTCCCAAGTTATGCTCGCCCGAGGCGTCCTTGGTCACGACCAGGGGGAGCGTGACGAAATGACCGCCGTCCATCGGCCACGTCTTCGGAATGGGAAGTTTTGTCAAATCGTTGTCCAAACGAACGCGCTGTCCCTTTCCTTTCCGGACTTTTTTGGGCGGCATGGCAAGGGCGTCTCGCAGCAACGGCAACCCCTTCCACGGCTTCCGCATGTACAGACCGATGTCGGGTTTCATCATCGCCACCATGCGGTCACCGATTTCCGTTTCGTAGGTGGCGCCGAGGGCTCGCAACGTGCGGTCGTGGCTTCCGAAAGCGTTCATGAGCAACGGGATGGAGGAAACGGTTCCGTCGGCCAAACGGGGTTGTTCAAACAGCACCGCGGGACCGTCGTTCTTCACCAGCAGATCGGCGATGGCTCCAGCCTCGTGAACAACATCGACGGGCCGGTTGATGCGAAGAAGTTCACCTCGCCCTTCAAGGTGGTCAACCCACCGCCTCAACGTCCTCCAAGCCACGTTCTTGCGTGGGGCTTCTCGCCTTTGAACCTCCGTATCTCCGCCAACGTATCGCAACGGGGTGAGCATGCCGTTTGACCGTGTTCTTCATGGGCTACCGTAATTCAGTTACGACCGGAGGCGGACGGAGGTGTACGACGTGGTGGTCATCGGTGCCGGTCCGGGCGGCGGATCGGCTGCGCTGCACGCTGCTCGCGCCGGCCTGTCCACCCTCATCCTGGAAGCCGACCCCGAAATCGGCACGCCCGTCCACTGCGGCGAATGTCTTTCCGAATTGGCCGTGCAAAACCTCGGATTGACGCTGCCCGACCACGTGAAAGCCCTGGATGTCAAAGGCATCCGCGTGGTCTTTCCTGACGGAACCGATAAGTTGCTCACCGAGGAAGGCTATGTCCTCGAAAAACACCTCTTTGAGCGCTGGTTGGCGGACGAAGCCGTTGCAAAGGGAGCGGAGTTGAAACTTCATCATCGCGTGACAAATATGGAACGGGTTTACAATTCGGAAAATCAATTTTCCAATTGGAAACTTGACGGGAGAGGCGATGGGTTTCCGCTCGAGTGCCGAGCCGTCATCGATGCCTCGGGCGTTTCCGGAGCAGCGGCCAAATTGCTGGGAATGGGCGGCGAGGTGGAGGTCATTGCAGGCTTCCAGTACGAAATGCACGACGTCCCCAACGACGGGTATTTGGACTTCTATCTCTGGCCCAAATATTCACCTCACGGCTACGTTTGGATGATTCCAAAGGAAGGTGGCCGCGCCAACGTTGGTTTGGTAACCACCGACAAAAAAGGAGCCATCAAGTACCTCGAGTCCTTCATTGAGGACACCTACTTGGCCAACAAGCCCACCGCCAACCCTCCATGGCGAGCGGAGGGCATCAAGGTACGCCCCTTCGGCGGTACCATTCCGATATCGGGGCCTCGAAGCACAACCGTTGACGAGGGGATTCTTCTGGTCGGGGATGCGGCAGGCTTCACCTCGCCGTTGTTTGAAGGCGGAACCCACCTCGCCCTCTGGTCGGGTCGCGAAGCCGCTCAAACCCTCGCCAAGGCGCTTGCGGAAAACGACGTGTCGAAAAATCGGCTCATGGGTTACGAAAAAGCGTGGAAGAAACGCTTCCCGCCCTATCACAAGATCTTGAAAGGAAAAACGGCACTCTACGACCTCACGGACGAAGAGATGTCCGCTATGGCGAGATGTCTCCCGAAAGAACTGGGCAACATGAACCCGCTTGACAAGGCCTTCATCGGGCTGAAAATCTTGGTTCGAAGGCCCATGCTGTTCACCAAACGCGTGATTGCGGTGCTTCTCTCCTTCGGCTACTCCCGAGCGAAATTCTTCGGTTGGTAGTCGGGAATCTTACCTCAGCCGATGAGCAAAGGCCTTGAGGGACGGCTACCGCCCTACCATCATGTGGGGACTCACCATGTGGTTGGCCCTCGGGTCCGCAGCATGGTTGCTTTGGAAACCAACCACCCACGAGACCTCGCCTCGGCTCTCCCTGCTGTTGCACGGATTGCTGGCCCTGCCGTTCGCCACGCTCGCAGGCCTGTTTCTGGTCAACGACACCTCAGTGCTCCATGTCGCTGCCTTCGGCGGAGAAGCCCTCCCGCTCAAGTACCGATTTGCGGCGACATGGGCTGCTCGGGAAGGTCCCTTGTTGATGTGGATCGGTTGGATGGCTCTCCTTGCATGGTGGTGGCGAGGCCCCCTCGCTGGTGAAGGCACTCCGAGCAACCAAGCCCAAGAGTGGCGACTTCGCAGCGTCCATCTGATGAGCCTCACCTTGCTCTTGGTGGGGTTCTCGCTCGACCCGTTCAAGGCAACACCGCCGTTCTTCAACGGGGCTGGATTGAATCCCCTGCTCCAAACGGACTTAATGGTGATTCATCCTCCCCTCATCTTCCTCGCCTATTCGTTTTGCTTGCACCTTACCGCCGTTGCGTTTGCCGCCGCCTACACGAATCAAAACAAGGGGTTGAGCGAACGAATGTTGCAAATCGCCCGACCCGGCCTCTTCGTTGCAACCCTCGGCATCGGCTTGGGCGGCCTGTGGGCCTACCTCATCCTCGATTGGGGCGGGTATTGGGCATGGGACCCGGTTGAAACCGGTTCGTTCTTGCCCTGGTTGGCCCTGGTGATGCTTGTCCACTTGCGAACACGCCCCGGCAAGGTCGACGGTCGAGTCTGGGTCGGTGCGGGCATCGTGACCGGCGTGCTGGCCCTCTTCGCTACAACCGTCACCCGAGCGGGCGGGGTTTGGGCCTCCTCCGTTCACACCTTCGTGACCTCCGACAGCAGCACACCCCCGGACGATGTCTTTGGCCGATTGATGGTGCTCCGGGGCGACGCTGCGGCGACCGAGGTGATGACCTATGTCGTTTGGATGTTCATGCTCATCGGGTGCTGGCTCGCCATCGCACGCCGCTCTTCCAACGACAAGCCCTTGCCCAAAGCCTCAGCATGGGCAGCAACGTTGCCGGCTTGGACGGCTGGCATCGGATGCCTTGTCTTGAACGCCGGCGACGGAGCTCTGATGGGATGGACAACCGTACCGCAGGTCATTTTCGTCGCGGTTTTGGTCGTCCCTTTGTTGCTCGTTCGTCCCTTCGAAGCCTCAGCGGAGATGGGCGCAGAGGGCCCGTGGACCTACCACGGATGGCTGCCTCTTCCCCTTGATGCGGTGTTCCCGTTGCTGGTTTTTGCCTTGACCTCCGACGTGTTCATCACCGCCGGCATGGCGGTGCTTTTCGTCCCGCTCTACCGTTCAGAAGACGCTCTTTCAGCGTGGCCATGGGCCGCAGGGGGCGTGATGTTGGGCCTTGCCTTGGCGTGGTCGCAACTGCTCTCGATCGCCGTTGCGGGCGTCGTCCTGCTCATGTTCGTCCTGCCCTGGCTTGTCGCACCGCAAAACGACGAGCGAAGCCCGCTCGATGTTCGTGAACGAAAAGGCCAGCAAATCGTTGCCCTCTGGTCCAGCGTGGTGCTCGTCAGCCTCTATCTGGTCCTGTCGTGGGTGCTGCTCTTGGCGAGCATCGATGCCGTGAATTTTGAGGCCCACGAACTCTACGGGGCACCGTTCCTCGCCGGACTGGGCGCCTCCCTGTTCCTCTATGCGCGTCGCCACGACAAGCCGTCGACCAATCTGCTCCTGCTGGTTGGAGCCGTTGCCCTCTCAGCAGTGGGATTTGTCTTCGCTCCAAGTGCGTTTGGAAGCGATTCTGAAACCATGGTTTCAGAGCACTTGACGCGAGGACATCTCGTTTGGATGACGTTGCCTCTGCTCGCCTTGGCCACCGCTCCCATCGCCAGAGAGGTGGGGCGCAACGTTCAGAGCGCTCGCAAAAAGGGTACGTGGAAACGGATTCCGCTTGGTGCCCACGTTGTCCACCTGGGGCTGTTGCTTCTCTTGCTGGGGCATCTGTCCACCACGGTTCTCGTGGACCGTGGGGATGCAGCCCACCGAATCTCCTTGGTCAAGGACGAGGTCATCGTCCACGAAGGGTTTGGCTTTGCGTTTGAAGAGCTCGTGTTGGAGAGCGAGGGCTTGGAGGTCGGTGACGGCTTCATCGGCGTTCAAATCGGCATTTATGCCGTGGAGGGGGGCACGGTTGGTGAGCGGATAGGAGAGGTCTTGCCCGGCACCCTTCGGTTTGACGCTCAGGGCACACCGAGGTCAGAAGTGGATACGCTGACCCGAGCGACCGGCGACCTCGTGTTCATCTTTGACGGGAGTCAAGCAGGTGGTCTCATGGCCAGCGCACAAGGCGGTTCGTTGGCCGACGTTGAGGTTGTCCGAGTGACGATTTACAACCTCCCCCATTCTCACGTTGTTTGGCTTGGCTGGGGGATGATGATGCTCGGCATGGCCGCCGTTACCTGGGCAGGAAGAAAGCCGCACGATGGAAAGCAACCCGATGGTGAATCCGAACCTGAAGAAGAATAGCTCCGGCCAATGGAATTATGAAGGGGGGGCCGGTCGCCGAATCATCCCCTTGGAGGCAAGGCTATGGAAGAAGGAACAATTGTCCACGTTGATTATGAATTGTACAACGGCGAAAACGGCGACCTGATCGAGACGACTCGAGAAGACATCGCCAAGCAGCACGAGACCCATCAAGAAGGTCGCACGTACTCGCCCATGGTCTGCGTCGTCGGAAGCGGCAACCTCATCCCCGGATTCGAGGCAGCCCTCGCCGATGCCAAGGCCAACAAGGAAATCGAGGTCGTCATTGAACCTGCAGACGCCTACGGCGAGAAAGACCCGCAACAGATCGAGACCATCAGCATCGACAAGTTGGTTCGCGCCGTTCAGGACCCCAATTCGCTCTACATCGGCGCTCCCGTCAACATCGGCGGGCGTCAGGGCTACCTCTCGTACTTGGCCGCCGGTCGAGCTCGAATTGACTACAACCACCCCATGGCCGGAAAGACGCTGAAGTATTCCTTCAAGATCGTCAAGGTCGTTGAGGGCAAAGAAGAGCAAGTAACGGCCCTCTTGGAATCCAACACCGGTCACAGCGACTTTGGCGTGACCTTCGACGGGGACGACCTCAACATCGTTTTGCCCCAGACCATGCTCTTTGACACCAACGCAGCCATGATGAAGTTCCGGCTTGTTACGGTGATTCGAGATGCGGTGGAGTGCGGTAAAGTCTCGTTCATCGAAGTCCACGAACCTCGTGGATTTGGCGTTGATGACCACGACCATGATCACGACCACGACCATGACCACGACCACGACCACGGTGAGGGCGAAGACCTCTCCAAACTCTCGGTTGCTGATTTGAAGGAGCGCTTGAAGGCTGCCGGACTCCCCGTAGGTGGGAAGAAGGCCGACCTCATCGCCCGACTCTCGTCCTCGGAAGAAGAGTGAACGGCGCAAGACCGATAGGGAGGCGACCTTTGGTCTGCCTTGCTGGGAGGTGACGGTGGTGGAAGAAGACAATCCCTCCCAAACGTTGTACCCCTCCCCGCTGCCCGACGACGTCTACACCACGGGAGAAAAGGCCGTGATTTGGGCTGCTCTTGCCATCGCGCTGGGCCTGCTTGCCGGCTTGATGCTCGCCTTTGATACCGTATGGACGGAAACACTGCGGCCCATCATTTGGGAGCCGGTGGTCAAGGATGCCGGTGCTGCTGGCGACGCCGGCTACACGCCGCAAAACACCGCCATCTACACCCTCAGCATGCTCGGTTCGGTGGTTTTGCTCCAAGCCTTGTTCAGAAAATGGAAACTTCCCTCCGACGAGCGCATGACCTTAGCGCTGATCGCTTGGGTTTGCCTTGCTCCGGTGCTTCGAGTGCTCGAGGATGCCGATTTTTTCTCCTCAACCCACGACGTGCTGTTCATTTCTCCCATCATCCACCTCCACCTCGCCGGTTGGTTGGTGGCCGTGGCCACCGTAAGCCATGTCGTTGCCGGCCGGCTTGACGACCAGACCTCCGACGGTGCTGAAGAACGAAAGAAAACGTTGCTTCTCGGCACGCTTTTCGCCCTTTTGATGGTCCATTGGTGGTGGTTGTACCGGCCGGCGTACGCAAGCCATGAAGGCCTGGAATTTGCCTTTGGAACCTTGGGATTAGCCATCGCATCGGCGGTGTTGTTGGCCACCGTTATCCAAACCCGAGGCTGGCCTGCACTCACCCGCGGCATGGTGACGTTTGCCAACGCTGCCGTTACGCTCGGTTTGGCGCATTGGATTCAATTTGCGCTGACACCTTGGGCTCAGGAAAGCGGGAGAATGTCCGGCGACATCACCCTCTGGCCGGCTTTGGTGGTGCTGGGCCTGCCTGCGCTCGTGTGCGTGTTCCTGTACCGTGCAGGGAAAGACGATGCGCTGCAACTCAAGTTAACCGGCTTCACGCCCGGAGTGCTGCCACCCGAAATCGGTATCAAGCAGTGGGAGGAAGAAAAAGAGGCCTGGGCTGACCACCCCGTGGAGTTCTTGTCAAACAAAGCACTGCTCGCTCATCCCATGGTGCTCGGCATGGTCTTCGGCCAATTGTGCGACGGCTTTGCCACGATGATGGGCATCGACATGTTCGGATACGGCGAAAAACATCCGGTCAGCGACAGCGTCATCCAATTTGGCGGAAGCATCAACGATGCACTCGGCGTTGGTTGGGGCGAGGGGGCGTGGCTGTTCGCCCTTGTGAAGGCGGCCCTTGTTGGCCTCATCGTTTGGTTGTTCATCCAAATGCGCGTCGAACATCGCCAACAACACTTCCGTTTGCTCATCGTGCTTGCCGTGCTCATCGTTGGCTTGGCGCCGGGCCTGCGAGACATCGGGCGATTGATGCTCGGCGTTTGAGGGCCTCAAGAACAACTTCGCATGGAATTAAGTGCATGCGTGCATTGGGCCGAATGGAGGGCTGAAGATGGACAGGCTACCCACGAGCGTCAATCCTGCCGACCCCGAGTTTGCATCGAGGAAGGCGGCCAACCTCGCCCTGCTTAAGACCTTGAGAGAGCGATTGGACCTCGCCTCACAGGGCGGAGGCGGCAAGTACGTTGAGCGGCACCGCTCCAGAGGGAAACACTTGGCTCGGGAGCGCATTGAACGCATCGTGGACCCCGGAACAGCGTTTCTTGAACTTTCGCCGCTTGCGGCCTACGATCTGTACGATGGTCGCGCCCACTCTGCCGGCATCGTGACGGGCATCGGCATGGTTCACGGCCGAGAATGCCTGTTCGTCGCCAACGACGCCACCGTCAAGGGCGGGTCGTACTACCCGATGACGGTCAAAAAGCACATTCGAGCCCAAACCGTCGCCCACGAAAATCACCTTCCGTGTATTTATCTCGTCGATTCAGGAGGGGCGTTCTTGCCCATGCAAGACGAAGTGTTTCCCGATATCGGTCACTTTGGCCGAATCTTTCGAAACCAGGCACGCATGTCGGGAGACGGCATTCCGCAAGTAGCGGCCGTGTTGGGTTCGTGCACCGCGGGCGGCGCCTACGTCCCCGCCATGTCGGATGAATCCATCATCGTGAAGGGCAACGGGACCATTTTTCTCGCAGGACCGCCGCTGGTCAAGGCAGCGACCGGCGAAGAAGTCACCGCAGAGGAACTCGGCGGCGCGGATGTGCACACCGCTCAATCCGGTGTAGCCGATCATTTTGCCGAAGACGAGGACGAAGCGTTGCGAATGGTGCGGAACGTCGTGGAAAACCTCGGTCCGGTCTCAAAAGCACCCGCTGCCCTGCAAGAGCCGGAAGCGCCGGCGCACGATGTCGAGGACTTGCTCGGGCTGATCCCCGAAGACAACCGAACCCCGGTCGATGTACGGGAACTCATCGCTCGCGTGGTCGACGGTTCTCGCTTCCACGAATTCAAATCCCGTTACGGGACGACCTTGGTGTGCGGTTTTGCCCATATTCACGGCCACAAAGTCGGCATCGTGGCGAACAACGGCATCCTCTTTTCCGAGTCGAGCCAAAAAGGAGCCCACTTTGTTGAATTGTGCGGGCAGCGCGGCGTGCCGCTCGTCTTCCTCCAGAACATCACCGGGTTCATGGTCGGCAAGGACTACGAAGCTGGCGGCATCGCCAAAGACGGCGCCAAGCTGGTCACGGCCGTCTCGTGCGTGAACGTACCAAAATTCACGGTCATCGTCGGGGGTTCGCACGGCGCCGGAAACTACGGCATGTGCGGTCGGGCGTACGACCCGCGCTTCCTCTTCATGTGGCCAAACAGCCGAATCTCCGTGATGGGAGGGCCGCAGGCCGCCGATGTGTTGGCCACCGTGAAGCAAGACCAGAGGGCTCGCGAGGGGCTGCCGCCATTGGAGGGTGAAGCCTTGGAGGCGTTCCGTCAGCCGATTCTTGACAAATACGAAACCGAAGGGAGCCCGTATTATTCGACCGCCCGACTGTGGGACGACGGCATCATCGACCCTCGCGATACACGGGACGTGTTGGGTCTGTGCCTGGCAGCGGCTCGCAATGCCCCGTTGCCCGACCATCGCTACGGCATATTCAGAATGTGATTTTTCAACTGTGGATTTAATTTTTCAATTGAGGTTTTCAACATGGTAACAATGGACACCCCGCCCCCAACCTCGCTGGTCAACCTCACCGTTGTGGGAGACCGAGCCCACCTGACCTTGAACCGACCCGAGAAATTCAACGCCCTCAACGTCGCCATGATCAACGAGATCATCGAAGTTCTGGCGTGGACCGCTGAGCGAAGCGCTGGGAGGCAAGATGCACTCGTTGACGCCGCTGGAAATCCCTTTTTGCGGGTGTTGGTGTTGCGTGGCGATGGGAAGCATTTCTGCGCAGGCGCTGACATCAACATGATGCGCGATGCAGGCGCCAACACGCCTGAAGAAAACCGTGCAGATTCCGAACGGCTCGACCGTCTGTTCAACGGCCTTTGGGCCCACCCTTGTTTCACCGTCGCCGCCGTTCAAGGCGTCGCCCTCGGCGGAGGAGCGGGCTTGGTCGCCTGTTGCGACTATGTCGTGGGTACGGCCAATCTCCGCATTGCGCTGTCCGAGGGGAAACTGGGCATCTTGCCCGCCGTCATCGGCCCGTACGTCTACCGACGGCTTGGCTCCGCTGCCTTCCGAAGGTTGGCGATGCAAGCCAGTCGAATCGAGGCCGAGGAAGCGTTGCGTATCGGCTTTAGCGAGCAGATCGTTGAGGGCCCCGATGAACTTGAGCCAGCGATTGAAGCCATCGTCAGCGAAGTATTGACCACCGGCCCCTCAGCGGTCACCCTCGCCAAGGAACTCACGTTGGGCTTCGACCGATGGACGGATTCCGACGAAGCCCTGCGCCAATGGACGCTTGACTTCACCAGCAGGATGCGTGGCTCGCAAGAAGGCCAAGAAGGGTTGTCCTCGTTTCTTGAAAAGCGACCTGCAAACTGGAAGCCGGCTGACGAATGAAAGGAGGGATGAGCATCAACGTCTTGGTGGCCAACCGTGGAGAAATCGCGTGTCGTGTTCTCCGGGCCTGCACGGAAGCGGGCGTCGGCACCGTAGCGGTTTGCGCTCCAAACGACGAGGGGAGCCTGTTCACGGAACTCGCCGACCGCGTCGTGGTGTTGCAAGGCGACACCATCGCCACCACGTATCTTGATCAAGCCCAAATTATTGAGGCAGCGCATTCAACGGGTGCAACCGCCGTTCATCCGGGATTTGGGTTCCTGTCGGAACGAGCGGATTTTGCCCGAGCGGTGAGCGAAGCCGGCTTGATTTGGATCGGCCCCTCTCCAGAAGCGATTGAAAAAATGGGCGACAAGATGACGGCGCGCCAGACGATGCGAGCGGCAGGCGTACCGGTGATTCCAGGCGAGGAAGTGGAGGAAACCGACGAAACAAAGGCGCTCCAAGCGCTTCGCGAGGCCGCAGAGCGAGTCGGATATCCACTCTTGCTCAAAGCCTCCAGCGGTGGCGGCGGAAAAGGCATGCGAGCCGTTCACGACCCCGCTGAGTTTGAGCAAGCTGCTTTGGGTGCTCGACGAGAAGCCGTTGCGGCTTTTGGTGACGGACGCATCTACATCGAACGTCTGCTTTCCGGCTCAAAACACGTCGAAATACAGGTGCTTGCCGACGGCCACGGACGCACGATCCACCTCGGTGAACGTGAATGCAGCGTGCAACGGCGCCATCAAAAGGTGTTCGAAGAAGCCCCCGGACCAACGATGACCGACGCGCTTCGAGAGGCGATGGGTTCTGCTGCGGTGGCTGCAGCCCAAGCGGTTGACTACGTTGGTGCTGGTACGGTTGAGTTTTTGTTGGCGCCAACGGGCGAGTTCTTCTTTTTGGAGATGAACACGCGCATTCAAGTCGAACACCCGGTCACGGAACTGGTGACCGGCGTTGATATCGTTCGCGAACAACTCCGCATCGCCAACGGTGAACCGATGGCTTGCGGCGACCTCATGATACGAGGCCATGCCATCGAGGTCCGCCTCTACGCAGAGGATGCCGCCAACGGCTTCCTGCCGTCCATTGGACCGTTGTTGGTGTTCCGCCCACCGGAAGGCCCCGGTATTCGGTTGGACACGGGGGTGCGGCAGGGCGATGAGGTGACCCCGAATTACGACCCGATGC
>Ga0181578_10003655_pt1 | contig 13946 bp, 8 predicted proteins | sample 071ome_21_FD_148659 | JGI IMG/M metagenome (GOLD analysis project Ga0181578, IMG submission 148659) | Coastal salt marsh microbial communities from the Groves Creek Marsh, Skidaway Island, Georgia - 071401CT metaG (spades assembly) | ecosystem: Environmental > Aquatic > Marine > Intertidal zone... | reverse complement strand
GATGATCCCTTATGTCCTGCAGGGCAATCCGGAGCGGGTTGCCATTTTTGGATTGAGAGCCGGGATGACAGCCGGGATCTTTGCCTCCATGCCCGCCGTTCAACAACTGGACGGAGTTGAACCACGAACTGCTTTAAGGGAAGTCATTGCCAGATTTGCCGAATCCAACGGAAAACTGCTGGTACGGCCGAATTTCCGATACCATCCGGTGACTCCGGGAAACTTCCTCAGATCCAACAAAGCGCCCTATGATGTCATCATCAACCAACATGCCCGGCCATGGAGAACAGGTGATGTCACTACTTTTACCTTGGAATTCTACGAACAATGCCGTGAGCACTTGAGTGAAGATGGAATCATGGTCCAAAACCTTCATTTATCCCATCTCGATGATCCGGTCATTGAAACAGTCATGGCGACTTTTGGTTCCGCTTTTCCTCAAACTTCCATCTGGAATATCGGCCACGGTGAATATGTGCTCATCGGAACCCCCACTCCCCGCAACTGGTCCACGGAAACCTTGCAGCAACGTATTCAGCAACCCGATGTTCAAAGTGTCCTGCAAACCCAGGGACTGGAGATCTGGCCCGTACTCCTGACCACTCAAGTGACCTCATTCGAAAACGGATTCCACCTGGTTCCCGATGAATCCATCATACACTCGGCCCAATTTCCCTCCCTGCGCGTAACGGCCACAAGATCACATCCGGCCCCAGCGACACCTTTGTTCTTTGAGAATGCCAACGAACAATTCCAGACAAATCCACCCCTGATGCTTTCGGAATATACGCGTCATTCCGACTGGACCATTGATCAGATGCGCGCCTTAAGTCTGCTGCAGATTGACCAGCAGTTTTTTGAGCCAAGCATTTTCCGGTCCATCGTACGTCGATGGCTGGAATTATCTCCTGAGGAAACAGCCCTGCACCTGTTGTCCGCCTCCACGTCCAATGCGGAAAGCAGCTGGGCCTATGAGGCGGCTCGACTCAGGTCCTATATCCGATCCTTTTCAGCAGAAGAACAGCCTCCCCTGGATTTGATCAAGCAAACAACTTATCAAGTCCTGATGGCCTACCGGGAGCAACGAACCATCTTTCACAAACCGAACACTGAATTACTCACGGCAATGCTACAGCACCTGATCGAGGCGGATCCGGTGAATCAGCGTGTCTACCGAATGAATCTGGTGGAATTGGCCTGGGATAATCAGGATGAGGCTTCCTTCCACCAATACAGCACAGAGGCTTTTGATCCGGATGAAACATTGTTTGGTCCCGCAGATTTTTCAGCGGATCCATTGGCGCCCCACCGAACACTTTCGTTGATGGCAGAATACTGGTGGCGTCAGGGACAACTGGACAAAGCACGGGACATTTGCATACAGGCAGTACAGGCTGGCTACATCGGACCGGAGGCAACTTTCCACGATCCGGCCCTCGAGCGCGTCGTACGCAAAGTATTGTTCGCCATAGACCTAACGCCCGAAACCAAGAATGAAAACGCCAATCAATTGGAATTAGAAAGCACCATTACGCCCCAAACGAATTAAGCTCAATAAAGATTGGATTAATAGCTCTCATACACCTTGTTCCATCAACAAGTCGACCAATGTCATTTAGTTAAGCCTAAGCAGCTGCCTTGTATGAGAATGCAAAATCACGCCGGCGTATCTTGAAATTTCTCGGATACGAACGGCCAGGACGAATGCGACATTGATCCCTTAAAAACATCGGAAACATTTCCGTGAGCATGGAAAACCTTTTATCGGATGCCGCTCTCGTCAACCTTACCCAATTATCACGGACGCTGCGCATCGCCAGTGTTTGATTTACCTGATATTGGTTGACTTGTTTTGCATTGCACCTATCGATTCCTCGTTGAGGTTCTATGGCCATGGTCGCGCTTAATGTCCCCAATATGACTCTGCCATAAAAATCCTGTTCCACCGCGCATTGGCCCTTGCCGCTCCAACGTTCGATTTCCATCTGAGATTTGCTGAACTTGAAGCCTTCCTCCACTACCCATCGCATGGAGTAGAGTGCGCTCATCCAATTCACGCTCCAACGCTTCTCATCCAAAAGGCTTGTCAATAGCACTTCGACTTCACCCGTGTTTAGAATGATTTTGACCAGGCGCACCTTCATAGGTTTAGCTTCAATGCCGAGATCTTCACATTGGCCGATGTGCTGGGTGCGCGGATCCCATTGGATGACCCTACTTTTCTGCTTGGAACGTAAGAAATCTCCGATCAGTTTCGTGCATTGATTGATCTTTAAGCGCACGCAAAAATGAGCCCCTTGCTGGACTATGTGTCTGCAGATCCTAAATCCACCATAGTTGCGGTCCAAGAGCAACAAATCACCCTCCTTGCAGTATTCAAAATGGAGATGTGCCGCCGTAACTTCCCCTATGTCTTCAGGCAGTATTTGAGCGTCGACACAAATCTTGTTGAGGACGTCATAACAATAACTGATGCGGGCCAATTGAACTTCATCGGATTGCTTGCCTGAGGTCTTGATGCCGCGGAAATATTTGATGCACTGATCATCGACGCCATTGAGCCGCAAGGTGGAACCGTCAACAGCCAGAACGCGGAATTGTTCAAGACACTTGAGGTTGGGGTTTTGATAAACCTCATCGACAATCATGTGATGGAGTTCCCTGAAAGCGTTGGCGAGGATTTTCTGGCGCGCCAAGCAAAAGGCCCCGGAGGTAGGAGTGTTGCCTAATCCGAGGGCTTCGCCGAAATAGCGATTCAACTCACTCTGGTAGGAGCCGCGAAGGTTTCCCATAATTAACAACATGATGTGCTTGAAGGTGAGCGTGGCCCTACGCGTGAAGCACGCGCGGCTGGCTCTATGTTTTTCAATAAAACTCTTGCTATCTAGAGTCTTATTTATATAATTAATAAAGTTGGCATTAAATCTGCACGCCGGCCTCGGTTACGATTTTTTCCATTTTCTTCATAATATTGCTTGCGTGTTAGTTTTAAAGTTTACATATATATTTATGTTTCCGTATATGATGTCATTTTTTGATGTAAAATCAAGGTTTATTTCTGAATTTAAGCACCTAAAAGTCGGCTGTCCAAAACTTGCTGCCCGCATAACCCGTTGCGGTCAAAACGGGTGAAGCTTAGCTAAATGACATTGACAAGTCGACCCGCATGATCTAAACACAAATACAAACAATTAAATCATCCTTATAAATTATGATTAACCAATTACCCCAAATCACTTACCTATCAAACTAAGCACAAACCCAAACTCAAACATGACAAAAACGTGACAAGTTTCCGATTGTTACAACTGCTATAATTATCCATTTTTGTTTGCATTCCCATTTATCCAGTTTATACTCGTCGTCTACTTTGAGTAGACCAACTCAAATCTAAGTTATGCAAGAGAAACTAAAAAACTTTTTGGAAAAGCGGGACAGTCTGCTTCAAACCAGAGCCAAGATTGTGGAGAAAATCCGAGAGATTGATCAGCTGCTGGGCAATGCAGGAGCTCCTCCAACTTTCGTGATTGGACAGAAACGTCGTCGTCCCAAGAACGAAATCAACCTGAAACAGGCGATCAGCAAAGCGCTTGAAAACGGCCCCAAGAGTCGTCATGAAATTCTGGAAGCCGTTCAGGGAATGGGCTATCAGTTTTCCACAAACAACCCATTGAACTCTTTGTCCGCGGCGCTCTACACCAACAAGCAGTTTATCAAAGACGGACAGATTTACTCTCTCAAGGGTGCGGCCAAGAAGGCAGCCAAGCCAAAGAAAAAGGCCACCCGCAAGAAAAAGTAACCACCGTTTCAAACAACCAAGCAACCAAGTTTCATTAAGGCGGGTCTGTTTTCAGACTCGCCTTCCTTTTTTTGTCAACCGACAACAATCAAGATCCTTGCTTGCGATTCTTTCATGAAAGGGATTGAATGACCGCATGATGGATCGCAGAGATTTTCTTAAATTTGGATCTGTATTGTCAGCCGGATGGATGTCCTCCGAATCAATGCAACTAAACGCCCATCAACAAGTCCCCTTCCAAAAAAGCGGGATCGGGACCCGAAATCAAAACCGTTCGACCCTGGCCTGCTCCCAGGGATTGGTGGCAACCAGTCAACCGCTTGCCGCTCAGGCAGGGCTGGATGTGCTGAAGAAAGGTGGCAATGCCGTTGATGCGGCCATTGCAGCGAATGCCGTACTCAGTGTGGTTGAACCCATGAGCAATGGTCCGGGCGGCGATCTGTTTGCCATTTATTGGAATCAGGCGAACAAAAAACTGCACGGATTAAACGCCAGCGGACGATCCCCCGCCAACTGGAACCTGGATGAAGCCAAGGATCTGGGACTCAAGACGATTGATCCCTACTCCCCTCTTTCTTGGAGCATCCCCGGATGTGTCAGCGGATGGGAAGCGCTTTCCGAGCGATTTGGCGCATTGAAGTTTGCGGAACTGATGGACCCTGCCATTTATTACGCAAAGGAAGGCTGGCCATTGTCCCCCATCATCGCCAACGGGTGGGTTGGATCTTCTTCAGCTTCTTTCGAAAATTTATACAAGACATTCTGTCCGAATGGAAAAAAGCCGCAATTCGGTGACTGGGTCAAAAATCCGGATTTGGCCAATTTTTTCAAAACACTCGCCCAACAAGGTCCACGCTCATTCTACGAAGGAGAGTTGGCCGAGCGCATGGTCGCCTACTCCGAAAAAGTGGGCGGTCGTTTCGCATGGGAGGATTTCAAGCAGCACACTTGTGACTGGGTGGATCCCGTTTCGACAAATTACCGCGGATTTGACGTTTGGGAACTTCCACCCAACGGACAAGGCATCGCGGCGCTTCAAATTCTGAATCTGCTGGAACACTTTGACATAGGATCGATGACACCGAATTCAGCCGAACACCTGCACTTGTTCCTCGAAGCAAAGAAACTGGCCTTTGAAGATCGCGCTGTCTATTACGCCGACATGGATTTTGCAAAAGTTCCGTTGCAACAACTGATCTCAAAGGAATACGCGGCGGAACGTGTCAAAGGGATCAACCCCGCAGCCGCCGCTCAGAAAGTCGCCGCAGGCCGCTTGACCGGCCCCTCTGACACCATTTACCTCACGGCAGCGGACCGACACGGCAACATGATTTCGTTCATCCAAAGCATCTACCACGGATGGGGATCCAAGTGGGTACCGGACGGAATGGGATTTGCACTGCAAAACCGAGGAGAACTTTTCTCACTCAATCCAAATGACCTGAACAAACTCGAACCGAAAAAGCGTCCTTTCCACACCATTATTCCGGGTTTCCTCACCAAGGACCATGAACCCGTGATGTCCTTCGGTGTCATGGGAGGCGATTTTCAACCCCAGGGACACGCTCAGGTGCTGATGAACATGATCGATTTCGGCATGTCGCCCCAACAGGCAGGCGAACAGCCCCGCGTAGCCCATTTCGAAAGCTCCACTCCCAAGGGTGAACGGTCTACCGGCCCCGGATCTGTGGGCTGCGAACATATGATTGAATCTTCCGTCAAAGAAAAACTTGCCGAAATGGGCCATACCATACGGTCCGGAACAGGTGCCTTTGGGGGTTATCAAAGTATCTGGCGCATGGACGATCCATTGAGATACTTCGGAGGTTCCGACCCCCGCAAGGACGGATGTGCGGTCGGATATTGATTCATCACTGATCTGACTTGATTTGTCCGAGCCAAGCTCACACGATTCACTTATGGAGCCAACGGCATCATCTCAAACAAAGAGGCAACACCCCTTAAATCAACTCCCCATCTCCCCGGGCAGGATGGCTTATGGTTGCTGGCGACTGGCTGGCACCTGGGATGCCTCGGCAATCGATGAAGAAAAATCGAAACAGGCCGAAACCGCCGTCATGACCGCGGTTGAATCCGGGTTTACGTTATTCGATCACGCCGACATCTATTGCGATGGGGAAGCCGAAAGATTGTTCGGGGAAACGCTCAAGAAACAACCTGGTCTCAGGGACAAGATCCTCATCGCCAGCAAATGCGGCATCCGATTCGCCGGTCAACCGGATTCCCTGTCACCTTACCGCTATGACTTTTCAAAGGACCACATCATTCAATCCTGCGAAGGATCGCTCAAACGTCTGGGAACCGATCATCTGGATATCCTCATGTTGCATCGGCCGGACTTCCTGGGAAACCCGAATGAAGTGGCGGAAGCCGTTGATCACCTTCAATCCAAAGGAATGATCCGACTATTCGGAGCCAGCAACTTTTCACCTTCCCAGATCGAAATGTATCATCAGGCGGGTGCGAACATTGCCGTGCATCAGATCGAGATCAGCCTGGTTTCACATCAAGCTATTTCGGACGGACGACTGGACCAATGCCAGCAACATCAAATCACGCCCATGGCCTGGAGCCCTCTTTCCAGAGGCATACTGGGAGACGGACTTCGCCCTGACTTTGAACACCAGACTTCGGATTCCGCTTCTGGGTTACTTGAAAAAGTGGACGAGATTGCAGACGAACTAGGGACAAACCGAAGCACTATCACATTAGCCTGGTTATTGAGACATCCCGCCGAAATCATGCCGGTCATTGGCTCCACGCACCCGGAGCGTATTCGCCAGGCCATGCAGGCCTGCAACATCAAATTATCACGTGACCAGTGGTATCGACTCACGGAAGCAGCTTTGGGAAGCCGTCTCCCTTAAGGAATGATAGTTTCAACTCTTTCAAGATTTGCAGATTAAAATGTCATCCATACCATTTGATCCAAACGGTGTCGGCATCAAGGGAACCCTTTTTGGTTTGCCTGCCGATGAACAGAAGGCATCCGTCATATTGCTCCCGGTGCCATGGGAAGTCACCGTGTCTTATGGAGCGGGCACTGCGTCAGGTCCCAAAGCCATCCTTGATGCCTCGGCCCAACTGGATCTGGCGGATCCGGAATTCGATCGTGCCTGGGAAGCAGCTTACTACCTGAGAGATTGGGATCCCTCGATTCAAACCACGAGTGATGCACTCCGGCAAAAGACAGGCGATTACATTATCTCACTGGAAGAAGGCAGCGCCCCGGACGAGGGGCACCCGGTGGTTCAGGAAGCCAACCAGGCGGCAGAACAACTCAAAAACGCGTTAAAGAATGAGGCGCTGACACACCTTCAGGCAGGCAAGCTGGTGGGATTGGTCGGCGGCGACCACAGCACCCCTCTGGGACTGATGGAGGCCATGGCGGAACATCATGGCACGTTCGGCATCCTGCAGATCGACGCCCATGCGGACCTGCGTCCAGCGTATGAAGGATTTGAATATTCACATGCCAGCATCATGTGGAATGCCTTGAAAACTCAGGAAGTTTCACGTTTGGTTCAGGTTGGTATTCGTGATTTGTGCCAACAGGAACTGGACCTGATACGCTCCCAACCCAACCGCATTCATACGTTCTTTGACGAGCAGCTCAAGGACACTCTGCATGAGGGCCAAACGTGGAAAACAACGACACAACACATCGTGGAAACCTTACCGGACAAGGTTTATATCAGCTTTGATATCGATGGTCTCGATCCCAAGCTTTGCCCCCACACTGGCACCCCCGTTCCCGGAGGACTCGCATTCCATGAAGCTGTCAGCCTGATCCGCGAAGTGGTCAAAAGCGGACGTCAAATCATCGGTTTCGACCTGAACGAAGTGGCCCCGGGCGATGACGAATGGGATGCTAACGTCGGTGCAAGAATCCTTTACAAACTGTGTTGCTGGTCGGCAGCTTCAAATGGAAAACTGAATTTCTTCGAAGAATAACCAATCCAGTACATCCATCAAATCACGATCCCTAAATTTTCCGACTTGCAGTTTCGGGGAATTGAAGAATATTGAGAACCAATCCGGGTGACCCGGGTGATACCAACAAGCGACCAGCCCAAAACAGGAATGATGTCTGATCACATTCCAACATCCTTTTCATGTATACCAAGCCAAGATTCTATGACTGGTTCTTACTGAGTTTTGTTTTGGGCTACCTGTCCCTGATAGCCCAGAACACTGAAACCGCCACCGAACCAGCCCCACAAAAACCAACGACAACCTGGTCAGCCGATCAGATCAAATCCGAACTGAGTCAACTGGAGGCCAATCAGGATCTGGAGGAGCCCCTGAAGAAAAACCTGACGGACCAGTTCAAGCTGGCGCTGGAAAGGTTCACACAGGCGACAACCTTCAAAACGGAAGCCGATCAATTTCGACAATCGATCACTACGGGCCCAGACGCAATCAAGTCACTGAAAAATCAACTCGAAGCATTGCCCGCCATCAGTGGCGCCAACGCACAAACCAACCACCTCAGCGACATCGATTCTTCAGCTAGTTCCAAGGATCTGGACCAGGTTTTAACGACGGAAAAGGCGCGCCTTGCTGACCTTAAGAACCAACTCAATACGATTGAAGGGGAAGTTCAAACTCAATCTGCGCGTCCGGAGAAAAACCGGACTGAATTAGAAGAGGCCAAAAAGAAACTGGCCGAAGCCACCACAGCATTGGCTGCGGCTCCGCCAGAAGGAGAAACCCCATTGGAAGCCAAAGCTCGCCTCGCGCTTTTGGAGGCACGCCGTCAGTCCAGACTGAATGAAATCACCCGCCTGGAACAGGAGTCCCTCAGTCACGACACACGCCTCAACCTGCGTAGGGCTACCCGAGATTTAAATATGCGTCAGGTTGCCTTGTTGGAAGCCAGGGTAAAAGAATTGGAAGACCGGGCCAATCAACGCCGGCAGGAAGAAGCAGCGGAGGCCAAGAAAGAGGCCGAACGTGTCAAACGAGAAGCGATCAACAAACACGCAGTCATCAGATTGATTGCCGACCAGAACGCCACATTGGCAAGCGACCTATCTCAAGTAGCCGAAAAACTAGGTAAACTCACCCCCGAGCAGGAGGCGTTGACCGAAAAACTAACCAGTACGGCAGAGGCATTCACCAGCATCAGCAACAAAATAGAAGTTCTGGGAATCGATCGCACCCTGGTTGATCTGCTTTTAGTCCAGAGGAGACGTCTTCCACCATTGAACGCACTCGAAAAGACCAATCGAGTTCTCGAATTGACCATCAGGAATTACCGTCTTTCAGACTTTCAGGCAGACGAAGCCATGGACAATTTTAGCACGCCTGAAGCATTATTAACTGCCGGAGATTCCGACATCCAAAACAGCGATCAATACCCTGATCTCCTGGCGGAAACCGAAAAGTTGCTCACGGCACAACAGGACTACCTGAATCAACTCAATGAAGACTACGATTCGCTCCTCGACCGGCTGGACAAGTATCATTTCGATTACGAAAGCTACATTCTCTCCGTGAAAGATTATCGTAATTTTCTGGATGCGAAACTGATGTGGGTTCCGACTTCGACCACGATCCTTGGGTGGATCAAAGCGCCTTGGATAGATGCGGCAAAGTGGCTTTGCCACCCGAAGCATTGGAAAGAAGCAGGTTCAGCCATTAAGGAAGCCACCCAAGAATCCCCTGTTCAATCGGCTTTTGTTTTATTGTTATCCGGCGGATTGTTGGTCTTTCGCCGTCGAATCCGTCAAAAGACGGAAGCGTGGTCCATGATGACACGACGCATTTCGTCGGATTCCTTCTGGCACACGAGCCAATCCATGGTCGCTGTGTTGCTCCAGTCACTCATTTTTTCACTTCCCATCGCCTACATTGGATATGCGCTCACCCAGACGGCTCTGGAACTCGAGTTTTCCCAGGCTCTCGGCGCGGGACTGCTCTTCGTGAGTTGCAATATGTTCGCTCTCAGTTTCCTGATGGAACTTTGTCGACCGAAAGGCATCGCCGAACTCCATTTCCGCTGGCAGGACACAACCATCAACCTGATCCGTCGTCATATGGTCTGGTTCCTCAGCCTGATCAGTTTGATGGGATGGATTGCGGTCATGATGGAATCCCAGGCTGAAGCATCATACAAAGATTCACTGGGACGACTGGCTTTCATCATCGCGATGGGAGCCACCACCTTGTTCCTGCGAAACATCCTGAATGCTGAGACGGGCATTTTTGCCAAGGCGATTGTGGATCATCCGAAAGCCTGGTTGTCACGCACCTCAGGTTTCTGGATCAAACTGACACTCGCTATCCCCCTGATCCTGATATTGCTCGCCATCTTCGGTTACTACTACGCTGCGGTTCATCTGGGCATGCGGTTGATAGCATCCTTTGGTTTGGTGATTTTCATCATGGTCCTCCACGACTGGGGATTGCGCTACTTCCATGTCCAGGAAAGAAAAATAGCCCTGGAGCAAGCTCTCGAAAAAAGACGCGCAGCCCAGGAAGAATCCCCCACGGCTCAGGACGAAATGGCTCTGCCTTCCGTTGAGGATCCGGATGTGGATTTATCCGCGGTGAAAGAACAACCCCGCCGATTGCTGCGCACGCTGGTTGGCTGTCTCATTTTGGCAAGTTTCTGGATGGTCTGGTCTGGTGTCGTGCCAGCTCTCAACTTTCTCAACACATTTGTGGTGTGGGATACTGAAGTGGTCATCGACGGCATCAAGACGATTCAGGAAACCACCTTACTCAACCTGGTTCAGTTTTTGATCGTCAGTCTGCTGACCGTCGCCGCCGCCAGAAACATCCCGGGTGTTCTGGAGATCGCTATCCTTCAGAACCTTCCTCTGCAATCAGGAAACCGCTATGCCATCACCACCATCTGCCAATATCTCATCGTTTCAGTCGGCGTCGTATGGGCGCTCAGTTTCTTTGGGATTGAATGGAGCCAGTTTGGATGGATTCTTGCCGCGCTGAGTGTGGGCCTTGGTTTTGGTCTACAGGAGATCGTGGCCAATTTTGTCTGCGGTCTGCTGCTCTTCCTGGAACGTCCGATTCGCGTGGGAGACATTGTAACCGTATCCGATGTCTCCGGCATGGTCACCCGCATTCAAATCCGGGCCACCACCATCATGAACTGGGATCGCCAGGAGTTCATCGTCCCCAACAAAGAGTTCATCACGGGTCGAATCCTCAACTGGACATTGACCAACACAGTCAACCGCATCACTGTGACTGTTGGAGTCGCTTACGGATGTGATACGGAGAAAGCAAGGAATCTGCTCTTGGAAATTGCCAACCAGCATCCGGAAATCATGGATGATCCGGCCCCAATCGCTGCATTTGATCAGTTTGGAGACAGCGCCCTGAACATCGTCCTTCGCTGCTATCTTCCCAATCTGGACAAACGACTGGCCACCATTCACGAGTTGCACACCCGCATCCATGAACGATTCAATCAGGAAGGCATCGAAATCCCCTTTCCTCAACGCGACCTGCATATTCGATCGGTTATCTCTGGAATGAACGGGGTGAATGTGGAGCCACCCAAAGCCTGATACGCTGCCTGACAGAAGCCAGTCCCTTAAATCACATATACTCCTGAAAATCCTCGGGCGTATCATTGAAGTCAGGGGCCAGCCAACAACCGCTTTTAAGTGCTGAACCTCTTTGCAAAGGGCGTAACTCTGCCGTCTTCACACCTCTCCTGATGATACCATGATGCTTCCCTGATTCTACCGCCTGAATATTTTCCGACTGATGAGTCTCAGTTTCGTAAACGCCATCTTTTTTGAAAATCATACTCGAATAGTTTTCTAACCCGAAACAACCATCAAGCTATTTTCTCGAATTTCGAGTGGTTTTCTTGAGCTGAACTGAGCGGCGCTTTTTGTTTTTTGTCTGGTAACTGACTTTGGTTGGCGTGGCCTTCTGACGCGGGGCAACTTCCATGCCCGCGCTCCGTTTCAACTCTCGAATCTGATCCCTAATCAAAGCGGCTTTTTCAAACTCTAGTCGGGATGAGGCTTCCTGCATTTCGGATTCGAGTTCTTTGATGGTGTCGGTGACATCCTGATTTTCCGAAGTTTCCCGCAGCACCATGTCCGCTTCTTTCCGCCCTCGCAATTGATAGGACAAACCATCCTCTACAGCGCGGGAAACACTTCGTGGTGTGATGCCGTTTTTCCGATTGTGTTCCAGTTGCTTTTCACGGCGGTATTTGGAGATGGCCAGAAACTCCCGAATGCTTTTAGTCATCACATCCGCATAGAGATAAACTTTACCATTCAAATGACGCGCCGCACGGCCGGCGGTTTGAACCAGGCTGGTCGTGGAACGTAGATATCCTTCTTTGTCCGCATCCAGAATGGCCACCATGGAGACTTCCGGAAGATCCAATCCTTCACGCAATAGATTGATCCCCACCAGCACATCAAATTCTCCCTGACGCAATGCTCTTAGGATTTCCACACGCTCTATGGCATCGATTTCACTGTGCAAATATCGCACTTCAATGCCGATATCATTCAGGTAGTCGGTCAATTCCTCGGCGGTTCGCTTGGTGAGGGTGGTCACCAATACGCGTTCCTTGAGATCCACCCGTTTGCGCGCTTCATCGATCAGGTCATCAATCTGCCCTTTCAACGGACGCACGATGATCTCGGGATCCACCAGCCCGGTCGGTCGAACGATTTGTTCCACCACCTGATTCCTGGCCCATTCCAATTCTCTATCTGCGGGGGTGGCGCTGACATAGATGGTCTGATGCTGATGTCCCTGAAATTCTTCAAAATTCAAAGGACGGTTGTCCAAGGCGCTGGGCAATCGAAATCCATGGTCCACCAGCACTGTTTTCCGCGATCGATCCCCGGCATACATGCCCCCCACCTGGGGAACCGTTGCATGCGATTCATCGATCACCAGCAGAAAATCTTCAGGGAAAAAATCCAACAAAGTATATGGTTTCGAACCGGGAGGACGACCGGAAATGTGACGGGAATAGTTTTCAATTCCGGAACAGAAGCCCATTTCTTCCATCATCTCGAGATCATACTCCGTGCGCATCTTGATGCGCTGCGCTTCCAGCAACTTTCCGTCCTTTTCAAATTCCGCAATACGACCGGTCAGCTCTTCCCGAATGGAAAGGATGGCGCGCTTCATTTTTTCACGCGGTGTAACGAACTGTTTGCTTGGGTAAATGGTGGCATACTCCAGCGAATCGATCCGGTGCCCGGTCAGTATTTCGAATTGTGTGATTCGATCCAATTCATCTCCGAAAAACTCGAGACGAATCCCCTCCTCCATATAGGCCGGAGCCACTTCCACCGTATCGCCCCGGACGCGAAATTTCCCTGGTGTGAGTGCCACGTCATTGCGTTCGTATTGAAGGTCGACCAGGCGATGAAGAAACTGCTCCCGAGTCAGGTCATCCCCCACCTTCAGCGGAATCATCATCGCTTCGTAATCCTCCTTGCTTCCCAACCCGTAAATACACGACACACTGGCCACCACGATCACATCACGTCGGGACACCAGTGAACTCGTGGTCGACAACCTCAATCGTTCGATTTCATCATTAATGCTCGAATCCTTTTCGATGAAAGTATCGGTCTGGGGAAGGTAAGCCTCGGGCTGGTAGTAATCAAAGTAGCTGACAAAATACTCAACCGCATTTCTGGGAAAAAAGCCTTTAAACTCGGAGTACAATTGAGCCGCCAGGGTTTTGTTATGAGAAATGATCAAGGTCGGGCGCTGAATCTCGGCAATGACATTGGCGATGGTGTAAGTCTTTCCCGAACCGGTCACCCCCAACAGTACCTGATGCGGATTACCTTTCTTCAATCCACCACTCAACTTCCGGATCGCTTCCGGTTGATCCCCCGCAGGTGGAAAAGGTGCCTCCAAATCAAACATGAAAGCAACCTATGCCAGTCCCCCTCCACCGTCAACAAACCTGAACAGGAACCCTTGGCCTCGGGTGCGATTAAATGTGCGGGGGGAATGAATTTTTTGTTAACCACGGAGGACACAGTGAGCACAGAGGTAACGTTTTTTACACTAACTTATTGCAACTCTCTGTGAGCTCTGTGTCCTCTGTGGTTTTGATAGGTTTACCCCGTGGAAATAATCGCGCCCCTTGGCCTCG
>Ga0181578_10003649_pt1 | contig 13962 bp, 9 predicted proteins | sample 071ome_21_FD_148659 | JGI IMG/M metagenome (GOLD analysis project Ga0181578, IMG submission 148659) | Coastal salt marsh microbial communities from the Groves Creek Marsh, Skidaway Island, Georgia - 071401CT metaG (spades assembly) | ecosystem: Environmental > Aquatic > Marine > Intertidal zone... | reverse complement strand
GCTCCTCTCGTGCGCGTCCTTCACGTACGACGAGGGAACGCGCAACGCGCTTCTCGTCAAGACGACGCCAAGACGACGACGGTTAAAAGGACAAAGAAGAGAATATCTCTTCAACTGTCCGGAATCGTTCGCGCGTTTGAGCATGGAGACGTACTCGAGACCGAGAGGAGGGTTTTCTGCGATTTTCGCGTTCGATGATATCTGCGAGAGCTTAGCGGGCGCGTGCTCTTTGATCTTACGGTTGAGCGCGGATGGACACGAGAAAGTCGCCGTGGTCGGGAAACGAGGCGTGGGAAAAGTCGTCGAAAGGTTAGAGAAAAATTTATTATTCGCGCGCGCGGGCGGGCAGTCTCGTCCGTGTTATCGTAACGCGGTCGTTTCGATTCTTTCTTTCTTCTCTTTCTCTTTTTTTAGCTGACGCGGAGGTTTCTCTTTCTTTTTCTTTCTTAAAACTCACAGTCTCTCGGCGGTGGCGAAGTGGAAGCACCCGAAAGTCACGGGGGTCGCGTTGGCGGGCGAAGAGCGCGACGCGAGAGAGGATGAAAATTTGTGTTATCAAGACAGCGACGTGATCGTTTGGCCGGTGATGGATGTCGAGGAGGAGGACGTCGAAGGCGTGGAGGTGTGCGCGCTGTGCAGGTTTCGAGAGAGGCGCGAGAATCGAATGCGGAAACGGAAACGGGGAGGCGTCGCCGAGGAGAGTAGTAGCGGTAGTACCAGTAGTTGTAGCAGCAGTAGCAGGAAGCAAGAAGAAGAAGAAGAGGAACAGATAGAAAAAGGAACGACGACAGAACAAAAGAAGCGAAAAGAAGCGAGAGAATTTAGCAGCAAACCGCCACCACCGCCACCGCCGCCGAAACGGATGCTCGGATACGTTTTGGAAGTCTTGGAGAACGAAGACGAAGACGAGAACGATGGAGAAGGCGGCGAAAATTCTAACGAACCAGTTCGAATTCTCATCTTAAACTGCACCGAGGAAGACGTGAAGAAATCGAAACATGCGCTGTGTAAATGTTTAGTGAACAACGATGGCATGCGTAAGCATAACATCAGTGGATTGTTTTTCCTGTCATCCTCCGCTTCTCCAATAGACTTCGGGAAGGAAAACGAAGGCAACAAGGGGATAATTGAAATCGATCGTAAAAACGTATTCTCGATTGGTGGTCATGGCGATAGAAGTCACGTCGAGGTTGGGTTTAGGTCCTCGACGAGACAGTTAGCGCGTTTACATTGCGCCGCTCCAACCGCGTTTCCTCTTCCGGAGAGCTTGATGATGACATCGAAATGTCAGCCTTGCGAAGAAGACGATTCCAAGAAGGCGACGTCGACAACGATGATGACGCCAAAAGCTCTTGGATTATGCGATGAGGTTGCCTTTTATTCCAATCGAAACGCAAACGGTGTTAAGAACCAACACAAGATAACGCGTGGCGAAGAGATGCTGAACGAGCGAACGGGGGATCCAAAATTGCCTAAACTTGGCTTGCGCGACGTTTTCGAAAACTTGGAACAGTTTGATGCGTTCAAAGAAAATGCGAGGAAAGCTAGACGCCATATTTTCGGCAGTTTCGACTGCGATTTACAAAAGAAGAAGAAGAACGAAGAAGAAAAAGAACCCGAAGTAGAAGAGGATGACGAAGAAGATTTACTACCGGCATCGTTCGGTAAGTATCCCGCTCATCCGAAGAAAGGCCGTGCGGCTCCTCCGAGCGCGTTGGGAGGTCCCGAGACCATCTTTTTAGGCACCGGATGCGCCGAACCGTCCAAGTACCGAGCAGCATCCGCGATTCTCTTGCGCGACGAGGAGGAAGGAGGAGCTTCGAAGTCATCTATGTTACTCGATTGCGGCGAAGGATGTTTAGGCGCCATGCGACGGTATTTAGGTCACGAGGAATGTCTGAACACGCTGAAGACATTGAAAATGGTTTGGATTAGCCACCACCATCCGGACCACTGTCTCGGTATCCTCGCTGTTCTCGAAGCTCGATACGAGACTTTGCTGCGACAGGCATCGTCGTCTCCCCTCACTGCGCCACCACCTCCTTTGCTCATCGTTGGCCCTACGCCAATCCAAAAATGGTTCGAAACCATTGACGTTCCGAGTTTCAAATACACGTTTGTGAAATCAAGCGAGTTGCAAGCGCGCGGCGGCATCGGCGGCCCATTTCACATCTCCGTCATGAACAAGCCTGGTTTGACGCATCCTCCTCCGCCACCTCCACCTCCTTCAAAAGGTAACAATTCCGCTTTGTTGCAGCCAGCGCATCCCAACGTCGCCGCACGCGTCGCGCAAACCATCAACTGTCAACAAATCGTCGCCGTCCCGGTAACGCACTGTCCGGAAGCCTTTGCGATTATCCTCCGCGGATTATTCACCACGAAGCGCTCCGTCGCGTACAGCGGCGACTGCACGCCATCCAAAGATTTTGCCAAAGCTGCATATGCGGTGGATATATTAATCCACGAAGCGACGTTCGGGAACAGTTTATGGTCGCACGCGAAGAAGAAGAAACATTGCACAACCGAGGAAGCGTTACGAGTCGGTCGAGAATCAAACGCAAAGACGGTATGTTTGACCCATTTCTCGCAACGGTACCCGAAGGACATTTTTGCTTCTTCTTCTTCTTCTCCTTCTTCTCGGCAAAATCATGAAAATCAACACGTGTTCGCGTGCGCCTTCGACGGCATGCGCGTCAAATGGGAAGACTGGGATCTTTTGAAGTCTCAACGGGAGCGAATCTCGGAAGTTTTATCGCTCAAGACGCCAGAGAAAATTGGGGAAGAAGAGGAAGAAGAGGATTTGCAGGAAATGGAGATCGATTAGATAAAGAAACAGAGACAGAGAGACAAAGAGAGTAGTTCTGATACAGTGGTGTTCGAAGCGTAGATCATCATCATCATCATCATCATTCAGAATGAGATTTAGGCATTTAATTACTAGCGCGGCATGTACAGATACTCGTAAACAAACTTTTCCCAAATTCATCCATCAAAAAACGCCAAACTAAATGCACGCGAGAAACAGACACCAACACAGCGTCCTTCCTCTCGGGGAAGACGCGGAAGGCGCTCCTCCAGCCGCGGCGCTCGCCTCTCCCAAAAAGCAAGCGCAGCAACAGCAACAGCAACAAGTGCCCTCTCCGAGAGCTTTGTTGATTCAAATGCTCTTCGTCGTCTTCGTCGTCCTCTTGGCGTGCATCACGTTCACGTATTCCGAATTGAATTTTCCTCCGTCGTCGACAAAAGAAAAAGATATCGCCGAAAATACCCCGAACGACGACGATGAGTACGTCAAAACGACGAACTACGACGAAGAATTAACGGAGGAAAAACAAGTACCCGCCTCGAATGAGGAATATCTCGTGCCTTGCCCAGATGTAGCCAGAGTGAATCGAGAAGATTACGAAACCGATTTAGAATACGTGTTGGAAAATTTCAAAAGAACTGAAACATTCTCCCATCCGTTCGAGGAGATTGTGTACGTGTGTAACGCTATGCCTCCAGAATTGTACGAAAGGATGAAGTCTGATTTCCCTCTGATTCAATCGATGGAACCGGCGGAGGGGGGAAGGTGTTCGAATCCAGGCGATTGGATGTTGGAGAAGTGCGCCAACTACTCGGCGGCGGGGTCGAATCAATTCTACGACATGCGATGGAAGTTGAGCGGTTACGACGTGATAGATCCTGAGAATAGCGAGAGGTTGGACAAATCAGGTTTTAGAGACTTTGAGAGCGCGAAGGAGACTTGGAAAAGAGTGGAACAGATTTTGTTCAGCGAACGATTCCAGAATCTCGTTTACGACAAGCTGAAATTACCCGAAGAGTTCAGAGAGAAGATGGTGACTGGTAACGTGCCGACAGATTTTAGGTTGCAAACGGACAAGATGGGCGCGAACGGCTACGCGATTGGAGTACATCCAGATACGCCGAAGAAGTTAGCGACTATGCAATTTTATCTCCCGGGTCTACACGGAGGAGATGCAAAGAAGCAAGAGAGCAAGTACGGGACATGCGTGCACACGGCGAAGCAGTTCGAGGAGAGAGACAGAGCGAATAACAACGCTGTACGGTGCGAGAGGAAGTTCGGTTTTCGAGAGAACAGCTTTTATGCTTTCAAAGTGCATGAAACGAGTTATCATAGCGTAGAACGCGTCATCGATGCCGGGGAGAGGAACACATTGTTGGTGAATTGGTATCGTGACGTTCCGCAAAAGTTAAAAGCGACGAAACGAAAACGAAGAACGAAAGGCCGTGGCCTCATGTAGAAATAGCGTATAGTAGATAGGCTGAAAAATCAAACTTTAATGTAATAATATGTATAGCCATCGCCCGCCTAGATTCTTATTTATACTCGACTTTCTAATCTTCTTTCTTTTCTAACTGACAGACTACTTCTAAGAAATCAGCGTGCCACGGAAAGTGATCAAACGCGGCGAGCCTTTTCACTCTGTGCGTTTCGCTCAATTTCTTCTCGCCTAAATCTCTCGCTAAACTTCTCGCGTCGCACGATATGTATATTATATCTTTGAATTCTCTCACTAAATCTAAGGTTATTTCATCCAATCCAGCTCTTGGAGGATCAACGAGAATAAAATCGTTTTCTGTGAACGGGTATTCCTCGCCTTCGATGTTCTCTTCGCCTCGTTTCTTTTTTTGCAGCCGGGAGAGGAATCTTCTGGCCACTATCTCCGCTGGCGCGTTTATAATCGTTCCGTTGCCTATAGAATTCATCTCTAAATTCACTTTTGCCGCTCGGCACAAGTTCTCGTCCCGTTCTACGCCTATAACTTTACCTCTCGGAAAATATTTTGCGAGATAACACCCGTGGTTCATGTTTCCGCAATAGAATTCCACAAACGACCTCGCTGGTTGCGCAGCAATCTCATCCGTCTCCATCGCTCGACACAGCCAATTCGCTGTCATTTCCGCGATGTCGCCGTTTGGGTTTGAGAACGACCCCTCGGGTTGTTTATATCGTAAAATTCTGCTCGTTTCGTTACTCGCGGCGTCTTTAATCTCCATCTCTTCGACGACGAAATCCTCGCTGCTATTGTTTGACACTCTCCTATCACCTTTCGTCCTGCCAACAACCGCTTTCACCCCAATCTCTTTCGCTAACAGACCACTCACCTCCGCAAAATCTTCACGAAACGGTTCTCCTCTCCACAACGTCACCACGCATTCAGTGCTCTTCCTGTTCTCGTGAAGCGTCACCGCTGAGAGCCGACCTTCTCTCAACGACTTGAATCGATCGTCCTCGTTCAACGCGTCGCGCAGTTTGTTCATACTCCCTTGCAACGACTCCGACGCGATGTCGAATTTGGTTTCAATTCTCGTAATTTCAGACCTCTCGAAGATGCAGTAATCAAATTTCATTCCCTCTTTCGCTTTCTCTTCCTCCGATTGATTCTCTCGTTCGCATATGCCGAATCGAACCCGTTGCCGAAAATGTTTCAACTTTGGACTCGGAAAGACTTCAAATTCGATTCTTTCTGAAGAAGAAGAAGAATGACAAGAATAAAACGGCCTCAGCAAATTTTCTATCTCGTTCGCTTTCGATCTCAGAACCTCCTCGTACGACTCCGACGACAACTTGTGCTCCTCATCCTCCGTTAACCGCGCTTTCGTGAACAACTCTCTGCTCACAAAAGGTAAATTTGGATTTCGAATGATGAACCGCTTCTTCGCTTCCGAGCATTTCTTCTTCCCCGGAGACATGCTTCTTCCTTTTCCTCTCGAATGAACCCCAGAAATAGAACGAGAAGAACGAATAACGAGACAACAACCGCGAGTAGCGCTGCTCGAGCCGCCGCCGCTACCTCTGACGATGATGATGCTTCTTCTGAGCGCAAAAGCGGCTGCGGAAAAGGGCATGTATTTTCCCCTCTGCCGCCGCTTTTTTTTCTTTTGGAGTTGCTCTTTTTTTTGAAGAGAATTTTTGTGTTTTTTCTCTCGATTTTGAGAGAAACCAAAAGTTATATAAATAAAAAAGTGCCCCCACACTCTCCGAAAAGGCAAAAGAGTTCCGCCGATAGACGACGCGCGCTACCAGCGCGAACGTTTCTTTCTCTTCTCTCATCCGTGTCTCTCTCCGTTTCTTCTTCTTCTTCTCGTTCTTCTTCCTTCGCGTGGCGCGTCTCGAGAAAAACACCAAAGAAAAAAAACTCCCCTAAAAACTCTTCTTTTTTTGCCACGTGGCAATAAAAAAGTGAGATCTGAAAGGCACCTCTTTCTTCATTTTTTTTAAAAAAAAGTGCGCACCAAACAAAACCAAATGCTTCGCAAACTGCTCTTGTCGTCGTCGTCCTCTGCCGCTGCGCGACGCCGGCTGTTCGCGTCTTCGTCTTCCACGACGTGCGCGAACAACAAGACGAGCACCACCAAGAAGAAAAGCGATAAAACGAAGAGAGAGCAACCGTGCTCGGCGCTCGTGATCATCGCCGACGCGGCGCACGGATTAGGTGAATTTTGAGATTCTTCTTTTTTTTTTTTCCCCGTCGCACGAAGAGATACAAAAAACTTTTTGTGCGCTTTTGAGAGCAACACTTAACTTTAACTCTTGAACAACACACGCTCTCTTATCTCAATCTATCTATCTATCGATGCGATGCGCAAAAAAAACAGGACCATTCATCACGGACGCGTTTTTGAACTACGCGGACATGTACTTCTTCGTGGCCGCGGCAACGCCTTCGGAATCCGCAAAGCTTGAAATGCAAGAACAGTTTCATTCGTATTTTATGGGAGAGAGGCTTTCGATTGAACGCTTGGATTTGAAATCCCACGTGGACGTCGGGATTTGGAAGGATAAAGTCTTATTCACGCACGGGAGAACGCCGGATATTGTGGTGGCGAACGTGGGGAAGCTACCGCAGACGGTCGCGGAGAGCATGCACGAAACGTCGTGCGCGCCGCGAACGTGGGCGGAGAAACCGCAACATTGGGCCCGAGCTTGCGACGACATGAAGGGGGTTCTGAACGTGCAAAGTGCGTTCGCGGGGACGATGGTAGGCGGAGACGAGAAAGTTTTAGGGAAAGGGTGGCAAACGCTCAGGTCACCGGAAGAGTGTTCGTGTCACGTGAGACCGAGAAAGATTGTGAACGTGACGCAGGTGATTCATCCACCGTGCGCGCACTCCATCGCGCCGTATCGGGTGTCCCTCGCGAGCATTCAAGCCGCGACGAAACTGTTGGCGAGAGATTTCAAAGGCGAAAAAGCGGAGGAAGAGGTGATTTGCGCGAGCATCGATCCAGGGTGTTTACCGGGAATGACGTGTGGGATGCCGCCGCAGAATCCGTACCAACCCGTACAAAAGGATAAGCTTCAAGGCGAGCACTTCGAAAAACACGGCATCACCGAGAGAGAGAAGTACACGCAGTGGGCGAAAGCTTTCGTGCCATTTGTTTTGGGCTTGGAAAAGCCGCACAACGGGAAAGCTTTGCACGTGCCGGGGTTCCCAGGCGTCCCAGCTTTGAAATAAAATGATGGGAGGAGGAGGGGAGAAAAGAGAAAAATACACGCAAGAACACAAGAACACACATCATAGAATCATCGCATCACCATCCATCATCAAACGACACTTTTGCGCGAAGCAAAAAAAAAGACATGGATGAACGCAATCGCGCTCGCACATTTTTTGTTTATAGAACTATATCATCGCTGCTAACAACATCTACATTGTATATATATTGTAATATAATATATAACTGCACTACATTCACTGCTTTACGATCCGTTTCAAGCCAGGGTACCAATAAACGGCCTCTTCCCAGTGTTTCGCACCAATATCTAACAAGACCGCGTTGACCGTCGCAAAATCCACTCTCTCTAAAGCGCTGGCTAAATCGTTCAACTTTACGCCCAACTCGTGAGTGACTGCGCCGTTCTCTTCCGAGATATCTTTCCCCATCAGATAAAACAAACCTCCAATCTTTCTACTCACGACTTCTAACTCTTTCTTCTTCGCGAAGGATACGCTATTGCTATCGCTATTATTACCGCCAAACAACCCTTCGTACCTCTTTCTGAAAGTCTCGCAACATTTCGCATACTCAGGTTTCACTCGCGAAAAATCGCACGTCTCCACGGAACAAGTAGCCGGTGGCGTAGGCCACGCCGGCGCTGGACCAACCCACGCGCCCCCAGAACAATACCGCTCGCGTCCACGAACCGTTGTGGACGTCGTTCCTGGCATTTGCTGTTGCTGGTACGGTTGATTATTAAAAGCCGCCGAAGCCGAAGGAGGATGTTGTTGTTGTTGTTGTTGTTGCACCACTAACGGCTGTTGCTGCGAATTCGGATTGAAAAACTGCGTCGGTGGTTGCTGCTGCTGCGCAGACGTCGCGCTAACCGATGCCGGCGGTACCGGAGCCGGTGGCATAAAATGGTGCTGTTGCGCCGGAGGATCCGCGGGCGCGTACGACGCCGGTTGCTGCTGCTGAAATCCAGGAGTAAAAACCGGCGGGGACGACATCTGTTGATACGGAGGATATCCACCAGCGCTACTCATCGTAGGAGGTGGTGGTGCCATCATCGTTTGTTGTTGCGGTTGCTGAGGGTAGGCAGAGGAAGAAGAAGAAGGAGGGGGTGGAGGAGTTGCGTTGTTGGTGGTATTGGAATACGGCGCGTTGCCGATCTGATTACTCCCCACCGGTTGATGATGACTTTGGTGTTGATGATTGAGAGGAGGAGGAGGAGGAGGGGTCGCTTTTAAATCGGATAAAGGCGCTGAATCTCTGAATCCCATCGTTGGTTCCTGCGAACGTTCCACTGCGTGCGCGTGAGAGATAGAATGAAGGAGAGTGACGTTTGATATGTACTGCGCGCGCGCTTTTAGAAGAAAAATATTCTCGAGCGAAGTAAAAGAAAGGATGAAAATTTAATCACGTAAACGACTTTAAAAGACTCTCTCGTCGCGCTGATGATACACACACACACCACACGCAATTCTTCTACAATCTAATCTGCCCCTATTCGATAGACCATATCCAATCTACCGTGCTGCAACCGCAACTCGTTGCTGTTTTTCCATCGCAAAGTGCTTTTATTTTGGATTTGCTTTTGTTGTTGTTGTTGTTGTTGTTTAGTGGCGCTAGAATCCAAGTCGTCGAGCGGAACGCAGGGCATCCGTTGGGAGGTGCCAAGAGGAACGACGCCGCGCGCAAAGGCGTGACGCCAGCTCGGATTGACGTTCCATACGTACACAAAACAGCGTTCGTGGAGGTAGGCGGCTATCTGGTGGCCCTCTTCGTCGAATGCTACGGCACCGAGCGAGGAGCAGATGACGTTGGAGGAAATAGCGCCCGATTTCTGTTCCGATTGTCTTCTCAAGTTGTTTGTCGATTTTGCAGGGCTTTGTCTCTGTAAATCTCCGATGCCTAATCCGAAGGTTTCTTTCGCCAACGCTTCGACAACGCCAGAGACACCGCTTGCCGCGCTGCTCGCGAATTTTTCCGCAGCGTTGTCCACGGTGTCGTCCTCCAACGTGCGCCATTTTTGTCCAACCGATAAATCGTAGACCGCTAACAGCGATCCGCCCTTCACGGCGCCATGAAGACCAACGGCTAAGCGCTTCGTCGGTTCGTGGAATGCGACGTTACGACAGCGTTTAGCGAGCATCAACGCTAACGAGACGACAGAACGTTTACACGTCTTTCGTAAACCTGAAGGCGTAGTAGGCGTTTGCGTGGGCGTCGGCGAGAGCTGCACGGCTAACGATATTTCCGCCATTTGCATGCCACCTCCGCTACTTGAGAGTGCACCACATATGTTACTACTCACGCACAACGAAAGCATTTCTGCGATTGAAACGACGTGTGGCTCAAATGTGCGTCTTTTCGTGGAAGATTGTAAAACAGCTTCTGTTAAGGCATCGATGGATGTTGCGTGCAAAGGCGAATCGGCTGGAATTTCGCGGAACCGTTTCATCACGTGCGCCACGTAAAAAGACGGTGAGGCGGACGCCAAAGCTGTCAAAACTTCAAAAGAAGACGATTTGAAAGCATCTTCGAGACATCGATTCGGATCTCGGACGCAAGAAAACCAATCGTTGTTGTTGATCACGTTCGAACTGACTAAAGTGTCCTCTTCGCAGTCGTCGTCGTCACCGTAAATGCCACTTCGTAAAATGCACGAGGCCAACGAATGCACGAGCGTGGAATCGTTGTCGCTTGCGTGAGCGACAAACTTCAAGAGATGCGAAATAGCCGCACCCTTCCAGGCATCTGTGATTCGAGCATCGCTCGTGCTTTCGTCGGAAGAAAGTAAACCAACCGCGCACACAAAGAGACCAAATACGCCTTTGTGTATTTTCGTACTCGAAGACAAAAGGATAGCTTCGTCCTCTTTCCGTATAAAAAAAGCGTGCCAAAACGATGCAACCTCATTTTCTCCTTCTCGTTTATTATTTTTAGCAACAGCTCTATCGAACAAGTCGCCTCTTTCTTCTTCGTCACGCTCGTCCTCGTCCGCTTCAGGGGGCGCCGGTAAGCGCAACGCTTCAGAGATGCCAGCTTTGTGAAGAACTGCTTTGGCTATGTTCCTCGCCGCTGCCCGAATGCACGGTGTTTCGTTCGACCAAAGAGATACGCAACGGAAAAATAATTGCCTCGCTTGCATTTCGGTGAGTTCTTGGATTTTTATACATTCAGTGGCTGAATTCTTCATGGATTCGGCAGAAGAAGATGCAGCCACCTGAACCGCCAATCGAGCAATCGCAGCTTCCATGAAATCGTCGTAACTTGCCTCGTCGTGGTCATTTTTATCGTCCCCGAGAAGTACCAGCGTCGTTGCGTCGTTGTTATATCCAAAACGAACTTTCGAAAACACTACGCTTCGTTTTTCCCGCCCGTTGGTTACTCGAGAAGCAACCGATAACGCAGATGCGGCAACATCTGAAGATTGCTGCACCAAACCATTCTCTACAATTTTCCCAAGATTCGCAAGACTAACGCAGAATGGAGCGTAGGGTGAAGCTAGCGGCACGATGTCTTCGCGAAACCAGCTGCTCACGTTTGAAGATTCTCTTTTTGATGACGATACGCCGTCTCGCACTCTCCAAAACTTCCCTCCGCCAGCAAACCTCATCTCTGGTGGTCCCGTTGGTCTCGATTGTTTCCACATCTCCACACTCAACGAAGAACTGTACAATTCTCTCTCCAAAATTTCATCTCTGAGCGTATCCCAAATCTTTACACTTCCTGAAGCGTATAAAATTCGAAGCAAATGCATCTTCTCGTCGAGAATGATTTCGCAAACGCCTCGTGTCAGTTTCGAGGGGTATAAATCATCGTCCGGTTCGAATCGCGAGAACAGTTTACACTCCGCAATTCTAAACCGAATATTGTTACAATTATTAATTTCATCTTCAGTATGATACACTAATCCTTCCTCTTCGGTAACGACTCCTAAAACGCCAACATCGCCATTTTCCGATATCGTCATGAACTGAACTATTTTTTCTTCTTGTTCTCTACCTTTGTTACAATGGAGCGGTAAGATTGCAACTGTTGGCGCAATGTGATGCCGAGACTGCGCGACAAGTTCGAGGCTTCGCTGACCTTTTCTCTCCTCAATCTTCCAAAGTTTTGTTGTCCCATCGTCGCCGCCGCTCGCGAAGAGAAGTAACTCATCGGCTAAAATCATATCCTTATTCTTCACAGAGGGAATTTTCACCTGAGCGAGACACCGAACCGCACCTTTGTGATGATGTCTGTCAGAAGTGAGGTGCGCCTCTTTCACATCATCACCAGCATCAACATCATCATCCATTGAGTGCACTTCAATGACACCATTCGCGAGTCCAAAAGCTACCAAGCTAAATCCTATGCCGTGCTTACTACTACTACTACTACTACTACTACTACCGCTGCTGCCGCTACTGTTGCTTCTAGCGTTGGAGGTATCTCCACTCTTTACGTTAGATTGCGCCATCGTCGTCTTCCTTTTCCTCCATCGCTCTTTGATTAAATACGTCTGCGAGGAAACCACCGACTCGTCGTCGCAACTTTTTAGGCCACCGTCGTATTCCGATGCGTTCGTCGCACTCGTTGGAGGCATCTTTTGAAAACGCCTTCTTCCACCGCCTAAACCGGCAAACTCAGCAAATCTTTTCTGCGCGGCGCCGTTTCTGTTCGTATGTGCATCTCCACCGTCATTATCATCATCGGTCGTATCTGTCGTTGCTGCCGACGATGATACTGCTGTCCCTGTAATTGCTTTCTCTTTCTCCAATTGTTTCTTTGCGAGTTGTTGATATTGCTTTTCAATTTCCTCTTTCACGTTGATCAATTTCACCTCTCCGTCGTCAAACGTTGCCAAGATCTCGTCGCATTGCACACCTTCTGGCGCACCAAGTTTTAAACTCACCACCAGCGCACCGTCGATGTTATCATCACTACTGATGATGTTGCCGCTACTACCACCGTCGCCGTCGCTCCCATGAGTACAAATCTTCGCGATCTTCTTCATCGTCTTTGCGTCGTACGCCGTCGCACCCGAGTCCAACGTTGCCACCACGACAACTTCCAATCCTCCTTGCATCTCCAACAAAACGCAATCTAATATTCGTATCATCGTTCTCGAATCATCCATGTGTTTCTTTTCCTCGCATTGCATGGTTTTCTTGTTCCAAACGCACACGCTACCATCCCTCGCTATCGACGTTACGCGAAGCGAGGCGCTGCGAAACATCGATACGATTTCCGCGCCGTCGTGCCCGCGCATAATGTGCGTCGGTTTTAAAAGAAGCTCGTCGTTTTGCATCAGCGCAGCTTTTATATTCCGCGCGGATGCCAGAGTGGAACTTTGCAGAGATGGCGAGCATTGCCACCGGACGATTGATCCGTCTTCGCTCCCGCTCCATATCGAAGAGGAAGAAGAAGAAGAAGAAGGAGGAGGAGAATTAGACGAGGAAGAAATCACATCGTCCTCGTCGTTCTGAACGACACAAAACGCCAAATGCTCGTTCTCTCTCCACGCGTCGCGCAAAGCGACGCCGCGATAACCCTCGCTCTCTCCATCCTCGCTGCTTCCCTCTCGTCTCAAAACTGCCGCTCGACACGCCTCGAGTTCCGCGTCGAATTTCATGAGAATTGTTTTTTTAACTGCTCTTTTTTTTTCACAAACACAAGTCTCGAAAAAACAAAAAATCACACCCGCCCACTACTCGGCGCGTCCACCAGAGAGACGACGGACGAGAAAAGAACGAACGACGCGGACGGGTTTCGGGGTGTGTGTAACGGAAGCGCGTTTAACGCATCTTTGAGCGAGTGGCTTTTAACGCGGGAACCAACAACGATGATGCGCGAGAAAAAAAAATTTTGTTTCGATTTTTTGTTTTTTTCTCTCTTGTGTTTTAAAACAAAAAAAAAGACCCGAAGAAGAGAGTTTTTGGACTCCTCTTCTCGTTGTTTATCGTCAAAGTAAAGGGAAACGACGACTCGTCTTCCTTCCTCTCTCTTTGCTTTTCGTAAAGATGAGAGCGCTTCTCGTGCTTCCGTCTTCTTCGTCGTGTTCTTGCTCTTACTCTGCCTCTCGTTGTTCTTCTTCTTCTTCGCGGGTGGTAGCGTCGTCGTCGGCGGGAATACCTTCTGATTCTTCGTGCGCGAGAAGAAGGAATGGGCGACAACAACGGTCCGAATCTTTTTCATCCTTCTCGTTCTCTTCGTCTTCGTTAGCGGCGCGACGTCGCGTGTGTTCTTCTTCCTCTTCCTTGACGACCACCGCGGCGTCAAAGAAGAAGAAGAACACGAAAAAGAGCAAACGATCATCGTCATTGCCGTTAAAAATAAGAGCGTTGATTTCCGTGGACGTCGGTCCGGCGGCGATTTTAGGAACCAGTTTGATGCTCTCGTCGATAGCGCTGTACCAAATTCGAGCCTCTCGACCGGAGGTTTCGAGAGATAAAGACGTGTTTTTCTCCTCGGTGGGTTTGTTGTGCGGGGGGATTTTGGTGTTTCAAG